>Ga0247810_10000064_pt1 | contig 182493 bp, 130 predicted proteins | sample UWRJL119311C1_FD_179918 | JGI IMG/M metagenome (GOLD analysis project Ga0247810, IMG submission 179918) | Plant litter microbial communities from Arlington Agricultural Research Station in Wisconsin, United States - UWRJ-L119-311C-1 | ecosystem: Environmental > Terrestrial > Plant litter >...
CAAGGAGATTATTCACCTGTTTCTATTTTTTCAATGGTGTTCATGAGCTCTCCCTCTGTTGCCGGGATCGGTTATCTTCGCGAAAAGCTCGCAAAAACGAATCCCTCAAGCGTCATGATTCCTATTAAAAGATGTGGGTACACAGTAGATTAAAAACGCGGACGATGGCCTGGTTTGGATTCTCGCTATAAACATCCAAACCATGAACTATTAACCATGAACCATGAACCAATAGTTTAACCAACCGAAGAAAAAACATAACTAATGATCAGCAATGTGCTAATGTGGGCATTGTCTTTTAGATATTCCCGTAACAGTCGATTGGTTTTGGTAATGTGTGAATTAACGGTAGCTACCGATATGGACAACAATTTACTTACTTCATCATAACTTCTGCCTTCTAGTTTGCATAGGATAAATACCCTTCTTGACTGCTCTGGAACTTTTGCAATCATCTGATGTAAGAGCTCACTGTTTTCTTTAAGAAATAGACTTTCTTCTATGTGACTGTAGGCTTCGGTTGTTCGTGTGTCTTTATAGGCCATTACGAACCTCTTTTCACGATTAGCCTTCCTTAAGCTGTCAAAAACCAAGTTTTCGCCAATCTGAAATAGATATGGTTTGATCGGTAACTTCGGATTTATTTTCCTACGATTAACCCATACCCTCACAAATAGTTCCTGTAATACTTCTTCAGCATCTTCTGGCGACTTTAAAATATACAAGATCCTTTTTGCCAACATCCGCTTGTAGGCACCCATTAATGTTTGAAAGGCCTGCTGATCTCCATCCTGCAGCTTTAGCAACAAATCATATTCTTCTATGTCGAACGGAGACTGCATATTAAAATGTTAGGACAAAAAAGGAAACAACTTGAAGAAAATGGAGGTTATCAATGTTTAACGCCCTAAAAATAGCAAAAAAGTCTGGAAGTCTGAAAGACCGGAAGTCCGAAAGTCCGAGAGTCCGTTCCCCTCGGCAATACTATAGCGCATTCCATAATTAGAACCTCGCTTAGTGTGCTCGTAACCCCATAGTGAAAAATCTTATGCATTATCAATCTGTTAGTCTGTGGCTATTAATTTTTGTACCTAAATCTGTGCATCTGTGGCTAAATAGCCTTTTGTCTGGTATAAGCCCAGTCTCGTAAATGAACCAATGAACTACTGAGCCAATGAACTACTGAGCCAATGAACTAATGAATAAATTATTTACTTGATAATCAGTAATATATAAAATAATCCAAATTTGTTATCATTGGTTTTTTGCGCATGAACGTATAGGGTATATAAACGCAATCCCCTTATCCCGTGAAAGAAGAACGACTACAGCTGCTTTTTAAAAAATATATGCAGGATAGCCTAACGGCTGAAGAATCCCAAGAGCTGGAAAGATATATTGATGACGCCTCACTAACCCTTCAACTGCAAAAATGCATCAATGAAGCTTGGACCGATGCAGACGAAAGTGAAACCACCAATGAGGTTTACCTAGATGAAATAGTAGAAAGCCTGCCCAACAAAGTGCTGCAGCGCATTAATAGCCTGGAAAAACCAAAGGTAGCTTCCATCACTTCCTATTGGCGTTATGCCGCCGCTGTTATTGTTGCTTTTATCGCTTTGGGCATTGTCATTTATGCACTGAATAAACCTGATACAAACCCTACAGCCTTATCAGCCATTAACAGACAAGAAATCGCTCCTGGAACTAACAGAGCCACCTTGTTGCTCGCTAATGGAAAAGCTATACAGCTTAGCGAAGCAATGGAAGGCATTAATGTTACAGGTGAACAGATCAGTTATGAAGACGGATCGGTCCTGTTAGCTCATACTGCTCAACAATATCTTACCATGACCGTTCCGAGAGGAGGCAAATATAAGCTTAGACTTTCTGATGGCACCAAGGTGTGGTTAAACGCGGCCAGTTCCCTAAAATATCCCAATACCTTCCAAGGTAATGAACGTGTGGTTGAAGTACAGGGTGAAGCCTATTTTGAGGTACAGCAAGATCTTGAACATCCATTTATTGTGAAAACCGAAACACAGACCATTAAGGTGCTGGGAACTGCATTCAATGTAAATACCTATAACAACAATAAGGCTACAACCACTTTAATTCATGGTAGGATAGCACTTACCAATACCAAAGGAGTAGAAAAAATACTTTCCCCTGGTGAACAGGCAGTAGTAAAAGGAGAAGTTTTTACCCTTAGTAAGGTAAATGCACAGGATTACATCGCTTGGATAGACGATCTGATTATGCTCAACGATCAAGACATCCATGATATTTTCAGACAGTTGGAAAGATGGTATGATGTAGAATTTGTGAATATGGACCTCATCCATGCTGATAAAACTTTATCGGGCGAAATACCCCGGAATACTAACCTCTCTGCAATTTTACAGGCGCTCGAAGAACAGATACATGTCAAATTCGAAATCAATGGAAGGAGGATCATGATAAAAAATTAACCTAACCTAATGGACCTGAAACAAAAAAACCGCAGATGCTACCAACATCTACGGCCAATAATGTCAGGTCATCAAAAGAGATATTGTTACCATCTATTAATCATTAACCTAACTATCACAAATGTATGGATTATAACATACTTGTCAAGGAACCCCCGCGTATTCATCGTTCTAGGGGAAAGCTTGACAATAACAAGCTGGCATATTACCGATTGATCATGAGATTAACCCTATTGTTGACCCTTTTTTTTACTTTAGAAGCAACTGCCTATACCAATGCACAAAAGATCACCATAGAAGTAAACAACGCTGCTATGAAAAGTGTTTTGCAGGAACTTAGAAAAAAAAGTGGCTATGCTTTTATTTACAACGATCGCGACCTGGATAAGACCACACCAGTTTCGGCAAAGATCAACAACAAAGACCTACCTGAAGTACTAAACCTAATTTTTAAAGACCAACCTTTAACCTATACCGTAAAGGATAAACTGATTAACATTACACCAAAAAGGTCGGCCAATAACACTAATACTTCCTCAAACCTAAACTATGATGAACCCATTCGAGGCCGCATCATTGATGAAAAGGGAGAGCCATTGCCCGGAGCAACCATTTTTGTACTTGATAAAGATGGCAAACGGACCAACAAACAAACTTCTGCAGATCGCGAAGGTAATTTTCAGTTGGTAGGTGTACCTGAAGGCACTATGCTTGAAGTGACCTTATTAGGGCATGTGGGCACTAAGGTAATTGCCAAAGCTCAAATGGGAACAGTGATTCTTAAGGCCCGGATAACAGAAATGAAAGAAGTGGCTGTTGTGGCAACGGGGATGACCGTTCGTGACAAAGAAACCTTTACAGGAGCAGCCTCAGTTTACCAGGGTCAAGAACTTAAGGCAGTGGGAAATGTAAACGTAATCCAGAGTTTACGCTCCTTAGATCCTTCCTTTATGCTGATTGAAAACAACTTGGTAGGCTCAAATCCAAATGTTTTACCTACCATAGAGCTTCGTGGACAAACCAGTATCACTACCGCATCACTCAGAGATGAGTTTTCTGACGACCCCAATCAGCCACTTTTTATTCTGGACGGTTTTGAGGCTACATTACGTACCATCGTAGATTTGGATATGAACAGGGTAGCTTCTATCACTGTGTTAAAGGATGCCGCTTCAACGGCTATCTATGGTTCTCGTGCTTCTAATGGGGTAGTGGTAGTAGAAACCATCCAGCCAAAAGCTGGACAGATCCGTTTGGGTTATACTTCAGATTTGACATTGGAATTGCCAGACCTGAGCGGTTATAATATGATGAATGCCGCAGAAAAGCTTCAGTTTGAAAAGCTTTCCGGTGTATACACTGCGCCAACGGCCTATCCAGAACTTCAAAATATTTATTATGATCCGCTGTATTCTCAAAAACTACAACAGGTAGTAAGCGGGGTTAATTCTTATTGGTTAAGTGATCCCTTGCAAACGGGATTTGCACAGCGACATACCCTTTACGCTGAAGGTGGAACGCAAACACTGACGTTTAATGCGGGAGGTAGCTATCGCGTGTCTGATGGAACAATGATCGGCTCTGGCAGAAAAGACTGGTCAGCCCGACTTAATTTATCCTATCGTAGTGGAAATCTGAGGATAAACAACAACGCCTATGTAAATGGTTATCGTGCCGATGAATCCAATTATGGCAGTTTCGCTAATTGGGCAAACATGAACCCTTATTATGAAAAAACAAGCGCCACTGAGCCTTATGTATTCAGTTATTATGATTCACGTACCAATAGTTATTATGTTCCTACTGCTACCAGTTATATCAATGTAGCCAACCCGCTCTATAATGCCAGTTTGAATAGTTTTGAGTATACAACAAATCTTTCTATCACAAATAACCTCCAACTAATATATGACTTGTCCAAATCGTTTAGGGTACAGGGTTCTTTGCAGATTTCCAATAGTTCTACAACAGCGAATAATTTTAAATCGCCATTGCATACTAGCTTCGAAGATTTAGATAGACTAAAAAAGGGAACATATACCTATAGGCAGACCTCTGGAATGTTTTACACTGCCAATGCCATGGTTTCTTATGCCAAACACATTGGTAAACATGCCTATCAGGCAAACATAAGGGCAGAGTTACAAGACAAGACCAACAGGTTGAAAGGTTTTGTAGCCGAGGGTTTTCCAACTTCAACCAATGGTAACCCACGTTTCGCCTATGGTTATCAAGAAAATGGTAGTCCTATTGCCATTAATAGTGTAACTAGACGCAATTCTTTGATCGCCAATGGCTACTATTCATATGACGATAGATATAACATGGACGTTTCCTTTACTTATGATGGATCGACCTCTTTTGGTCTACAGAACAGTTACCAGCCTTTTGCCTCTGCTGGCCTAAGCTGGAACCTGCACAAGGAGCAGTTTTTGAAATCGGCAAAATGGATCGATAACTTAAGGCTGAGAGCTTCTTACGGCGTAACTGGTAACCAGAACTTTACCTCCGCAACTTCGATCTCTACCTACACCTACATGACCAATTTTAACTATTTGGGACAGGGAGTAGAACTAACCAAACTGGGCAATGCTAATTTGGAATGGCAAAATACCTACCAAACAAACTTAGGGCTTGATGCTGCATTTTTTAACAATAGGTTAACGCTACAGGTCAACGCCTATCGTAAATATACAGATCCATTGGTCATTGCAATCGGCCTGCCTTCTTCTACTTCTTTAAGCGATTACGCCATTAATGCAGGTAACCTAAGTACCAAAGGGGTGGAGGCTAACATCAGATTTGCGCCAATATACAAGCCAGAAAAAAGATTTACCTGGTTTGTGGGGGTAACTGGTACAGTGATGAGCCAAAAATACAATGGCTTTAACAATATGTTGTCTAGCTTAAATGAAAGTCTCCAGTCGCTAAATTCGCTTACCCGTTACCAAGACGGCTATGATTTTTATGACCTTTGGGCAGTACCTTCATTGGGGATAGATCCTGCTACTGGAAGAGAGATCTTCCTGAAAAAAGATGGGTCCCAAACCTTCACTTATAGTTATGATGATGTGGTTAAAGTGGGCAATAGCAGACCAGATGTTCAAGGAGTAATTAGTAATGCGCTATCTTATAAAGGATTAACGCTAACCGTGTATGCGCGTTATATTGTAAATAGAGATGTATGGAACGATGCCTTGTTCAATAAGGTTGAGAATGTTTCCCTTAACAGAGTGATCAGCAGTAACCTTGACCGTAGGGCATTGTATGATAGGTGGCAAAAACCAGGAGACCAGGCGCAATTCAGGGCCATTTCGTTAACGGGAATTACCAATATGTCATCTCGCTTTGTACAGCGTGAAAATGCCATTTCCATCGAATCGATCAGTTTAGGTTATGAATTCAAAAGAAGCAAATGGATGGAAAAAGCAGGGGTTTCTAACGTAAGGTTAAATGGTTATACCAACGATTTGGCCTACTTATCCACAGTTAGGAGAGAAAGGGGAGTTGATTATCCCTTTGCCCGATCATTTTCACTGAGCTTAACGGCCAATATCCAATAAAGTAAAACTAATATGATGAAGAAATTAAGAACCTTACTTTATATCCTTTTGCTGCCCTTTTTATTGGGTTCATGCAACAAGTGGCTTGATGTACAGCCAGAGGATAAATTAACCGAACAACAGATCTATTCCTCCCGTGAAGGTATCAACGAAGTGCTCAATGCGCTTTACCTTAAACTGGGTTCGAATAACCTATATGGACAAAATCTTACGCTTGATAAATTAGACCTTTTTGCGCATAGATATCATGCTTTTGCCACCAATGCCCTGTATTATAATTATATCCACCATGACTATAACGATGAGGCCGTAAGGAAAACCATTGCTGATATTTGGGATGGATTATATGGGGTAATTGGAAATGCCAATCAATTTTTGGCAAACTTGAAAAAATACCCAGGTATATTGACTGCTGCCCAAGAAGAGCAGTACATGGGAGAGGCCCTGGCTATCAGGTCATTGGCTTATTTTGATCTGTTACGTCTTTACGGACCTGTATATGCTCAAAATCCTACGGCGAAATCAATTCCATATTACCGTACCATTGGTGCTGTGGTTGGCGATTTCTTGCCGGCAGATCAAGTATTGCAGTACATACTGGAAGATCTTGACCAAGCGATAAAATACTTGGGTAAAGATCCGATTATTACCCAAAATGGTACCGATAACTACAATAGCTACCGTTTAAACCTATATGCTGCACAGGTGCTAAAAGCTAGGGCCTTGATGTGGAGAGGCGGAACGGCAGACAAAGCACAGGCATTGGTACTGGCTAAACAGGTAATCACCAATGCTGCCAAGTTTCCATGGATTGCGCACGCCAATATTACCGGCAGTGCTGCAGATGCCGATAGGATCTTCTCTACTGAAGTCTTATTTGGAACTTTTAACAGTAAGCTTTATGACCTGCAAAGCACCCTGTTCTCTTCTAGTATCTCAGAGTTGCGTATTCTTTCTACTGGACCTGGTAACTATGTAGAGACGGTTTACGAAGGCAATCAAGGTGATTATCGTTTCGTTTATTCATGGCCATATCCATCTGGTGGAGCCGTTACCTTCAGAACCTTCATCAAATATCAGGATATGTCTTCTACGTCGCTTACCCGTCGTTTTACCGTCCCTTTGATTAAACTTAGTGAGGTCTATTATATCGCTGCCGAATGTGAAACAGATCAGGCCCAAGCCTTAACCTATCTAAATACGGTAAGACAGAAGCGAAACCTGCTAGTGAACATTACAGATTATAGTAAGTTCAATGCCGAATTAACCAAAGAGTACCTGAAAGAGTTTTATGGCGAAGGACAGTTATGGTATTATTATAAACGCAACCAATTTACCAGTATAGCCAGTCCGAATAACGTATCAGGGGTAGGTAATTTCCCTATACCACTCGCTACTTATGTATTTCCGATCCCAGATTCGGAGCTTAGTTCACGATAAAAATGTACCTATTATGGATATTAGAAATAATTTGTTAATCATCACCATTGTTTCAGCTTTGGTATTAACAGCACAGTCGTGCAAGAAAAAAGGCCTTGAGCTTTATGATCAGGAAGTTAGTGGGAGCAGTATCTACTTCAAAGAAGCGATGGCAGTAACTATTCCCTTGGTAAAGACCATATCTTTTGGTTACGAAGGTTATAGTGTAAAGGATTCTATAATTGCTATTCCTATTGCCGTTACGGGATATCCCAGTAATCAGGATAGACATTTTCAGTTAAAGCTAACCGATGCCACCACTGCAATAGCTGATAAACATTATACCTTCCTTCGCGAGCCTATTATTCGTGCCGGAAGAGTAGTGGATACCCTTTTGCTGAAGATCAACAGAACGGCCGATATGACGAGCACCCAATATGAAATAGATTTGTTATTGGAGCAGAATGATGCTTTTTTGACACGTTTGGTAAACCCTGCTAAAAATTACCTGCAGTACACGGTGAAGATGGATGATATTGCGGGAGTTTCCTTTCTATGGACAACCTCTACCAGAGCTGCAGCAGTACTGTCTTACTTTGGTGTCTATTCGCGTAAAAAGGTAGATCTGATGCTGGAAGTGCTGAAGTTAGATCCTGCTTTCTTTTATGATCCGACATCACCTGTACCAACCGTTACACAGGTACTTTCCTATTCAAGGTACATGTTTTTCTGGCTTAACAAAGAAGCTGCCGAAGGACGTATCTACCTAGATGAAAAGGGAGAAGTAATTAAGATGGGACAGTATGCGGGTTGAGAAGTGAGAATATAGACGTGAGATATGAGACGTGAGAACTGAGATGTGAGACATGAGATTTGAGATGAGAGATTTGCCGAACGCATCCCTAAGGGAGATAAATGAAGAGGGACATGGTCTAATATCTCATGTCTAGTGTCTCCAATCTATTATCTCACCTCTCCAATCTCACCTCTCATATCTCTTAAACTAAAAAATAAAATAGATGAAAAAACAATATAAAAGTGTTCCATTAATCCTTATGGTAGCGATGTGGGTAATTGTACTCGCAGGTGGATGCCGTAAAGACCTTGGGAACTATGACTATAGCCCAGTAGATTCACTGGGGATAGGTAATGTACAGGATGAATATCAGTTTACCGTTGGGACAAAAGCTAACATTTTCCCTGAACTGAAGTTCACAAAGGGTAGTGTGTTCAATGAAAATGACTTTAGTTATGAATGGGCTTCATATGCGAGTACGATCACGGCTAAGAAGATAATTCATACCGGAAAAAATCTTGATATAGAATTACCGCTGGGGATCGGCACCTATAGTTTCTATTATGTAGTGAAACAAAAATCAACAGGCATTACCTGGCAAAAAGCAATTAATGTGTCTATATATGGTGCTTTTCAGCCATCGGGATGGTTTGTGCTGAATGATATTGCTGGTAAAGCCAGGTTAGACTATTACCAGGAAAACCGTGAGATCTGGAATAACTTCCCTATAATTTATCGTGATTTTACTTCGCTGATCAAAGATGTAAACACAGGAAATGCAATGGAGCTTACAGGCAAACCAATATCGATTACCATGTTCCAAAACAGGGATGCAATTAATAGCATTGCCTTTCGCTTGTACATCAATACAGATAAAGAAACACAGTGGATCAATGCAACAAATGGATTTACATGGGATAAATTGCGCAATGCCTTCACCAATGAGACTGTAGCAGGAGAGCCTAGCAGCGTTGCTGTAATCCATCCAGGAGCTTATGGTGGTGCCTATGCTTACAAAGACCATCAGCTCTATCTTTATCATTACACTTATTCGCTATATGGTACACCTGTTAATCGTATTTCTGGTGTTGCTGGTACTTTTTCCATAGCAGAACATTTTGCCGCTCCATATAACACGGCTATGCACGCCATCTTTTTTGACACCCAGAATAAACGTTTCTTAAGAAGCTTTAGCTCTTCAGTTGGTGCTACAGTACTCAACGTTTCAGGGCAGGGGATCAACCTTGCTAACGTAGGTAAAGATTTGGTATGGATGGGCTATACACGCTCCTTTAACGGTCAGGCAGCAGCGATATTGAAAGACGCCAACCGATATTATCTGCTACGACTTAGTTTCCCTTACACCACTACAGCTACGGCTATTAACATTGCGGTAACTTCTTTTGAAGATATTACCGATCGTTTAACCAACATCGCTACAGCTGATAAATTTGCACTAGACCAACAATATGGTTATCTGTTTTACATGAGTGGGAGCAAGCTTTATCAATATGATATGGATAACAAAGTGGTTAAATTGGCCAAAGATTATGGTAGTCGTACGATATCAATGTTGAAGATAAATACGCTTACCCTATCTTCCATCTTCAACGTACCAAGTAATTTGCCAAGAATGCTATCTCCTGGTTATGGAATTATTGTGGGAAGTTATGATGCCCAAAATCCAACCACTTCTGGAACCGTTGATTTTTATGTAGCAACTGCCCTAATGGGAGATCTGGTTGTGTCTACACCTTCCTTTACTGGTTTAGGTAAAGTTGTGGATGTGAAATATAGCGAGCTTTAATTACTAATAAAAAAATATAAGAATGAAACCATCATGATTTTTCCGAAAACATGATAGAAAGATTAAAGTCATGATAGCTTCATCACCATTAAAAACAAAATTATCAAAATGAAAACAACAATTACATTTGCATTATTGATATTACCCTTATCACTTTTTGCACAGAAAACCTTCTCAATTAAAGGAGATGCCAAAGTATTAAAACCTGGTACCAAAGTGTACCTTACCTATTATTCAGGTACTAATAACGTATTAGATTCGAGTATCGTTAAGGCGGGTTCGTTCACCTTTAGGGGGGCAGTAGGAGAACCTTCTAAAGCTTCTTTATCCATAAAATCTACAACAGGCGCTAAAAAGGATGTATTATCGCTTTATTTGGAACCTGCCAATATTGTGGTAAAAGTTACCGATTCGCTAAAGTTTGCTAAAATATCGGGTTCATTGATCAATACCGAGGATGAGATGCTTAGAGAGGCCTCTAGGATTGCCCAAGAAGAAATAAACACCGTCAATGCGGAGTATCAGAAAGCAACCCGTGAGCAGAAAAAGGAAGTTGAATTTATGAAAGGTTTTGCCAAACGTTATACTCAGGCTACAGAAAACCTATTGTTGATCCAGCTTAACTTTGCCAAAGAACATCCCAATTCTTATATAAGTTTAAATGCACTAACACCATTGGCCTCAAAAGAGAAGTTATTGGATGATGCTGAAAAGGCTTTTTTGGCCCTATCACCACAAGTTAGACAGACCAAGGCAGGTAAAGCCGCTGCAGAAACCTTTACAGCAGCACAGCAAACTAGAATCGGACAGCCTGCCATTGTCTTTACTCAAAACGATGTGAATGGAAAGCCAGTGAGCCTGTCAGACTTTAAAGGCAAATACGTACTCATTGATTTCTGGGCTTCATGGTGCGTGCCTTGTAGAAAGGAAAATCCATTTGTAGTAGCTGCATATCAACGTTTTAAGGATAAAGGTTTTACAATATTGGGTGTGTCGCTTGATAAACCAGACGCACATGAGGCATGGGTACAGGCCATTACAGATGATAAGTTGGATTGGACGCACGTTTCTGATCTTAAGTTCTGGGACAATGAAGTAGCTAGGGCATACGGTGTGAAATCTGTACCTGCAAACTTTTTAATCGATCCAGACGGGAAAATCATAGCCAAAGGGCTAAGAGGCGAAAGGCTTGCTAACAAACTAGCAGAATTGCTAGAAAAGGATAAAAAAACCAAATAGTATATATATTAATGCCTCCAAACTGTCATGGCTAGCATCGCTATCTCGACAAACAATTGCCCTTCTTGGTTAGTAAGAAGGGCCTTGTTTTTTTATAAGCTTTAAGACTAAATACTAATAAAAAGAGTTTAAATTGTCTTATTTTTATAAAGATGTGTCTTCGAGGTAGCTTCGAGCAAGCTTCGAGGTAGCTATAAGGTAGGTAAGGGGAAGTAAAAGATGTATAATGGAATATGGAAAGGTTGGAAGGTTGAAAGTTGGAAGGTTGTGCCAAAGACATCCCTTTGGGAAAAGGTTGGGATTGTTACTTTCTTTTATTTTTAGCTATTATGCAACGTTTCTTTTTTTATTTGCGTCTTTCTTTATCATAATTATTGATCTGAAATGAAAATTACAGCACTCATTATCGCATTTTTTACGGCAACTCTTTGTTTTGCGCAATCTCCTAATCCGCAACAAAAGTTTTCTCCTAGTCAGCTTAAAGCTGATTTGTCTTTTATCAAACAGCAATTGTTTAATGCCCATGCCAATCCCTTTACCGAACTCGATAAAATAGGATATGAAAAGATCTTTGATCGGATCGAAAAACAGTTAACAGATTCGATGACGGCTACCAGCTTTTTTAAAATGGTAAGGCCTACAGTTTCTCCTCTTTCTGATGAACATGCACAGATCAGGATCGCTGCCAATCTACAAACCGATGCCTATAAAAAAGGCCATACCTTTTTGCCATTTAACTTGACGCTAAAAGGAAATGAGTATAGCGTTGATGATGTATTGGAAGTAAATGCTGGTCTTAAAAAAGGTGATGTTATTGTAGAGGTAAACGGAGTGCCAATTGCTGACCTGGTTAAACTCTGCGCTTCCTATACCACAGGTTTCCCTGGCCAACGGGCTGATAATGCGCTACAACAGTTTGGCTATCTCTACACCATCTCACAACCTAATGTTTTGCAAAGCTTTGATGTTAAAATGGCTAATGGTACCAACATTTCCATAAAAGGCACAGTTTTCAATACCTGGCTCAACTACCTTACCATTAAGGCCGGAATGGCTGGTCGTACAGCAGAAACCATCACTTATCAACGTTATGGTAATACCGCTTATCTCACAACGACAGCCTTTGATGCACGCAACGATAAAGAGATGGACTCGCTACGAAAGGTAGTTGCTGGTATGTTTGGCCAAATGAAAACTGACGGTGTTAAAAACTTGTTTGTTGATGTGAGTCGGAATAGTGGTGGTAACTCTGCCGTGGGCGATATGTTGATCGACTTTTTCTACAATAAATCTTACCGTACCTATCAATGCAATTGGAAACGCAGTGACGAATATCTTTCCCTGATCAAATCATGGGGTATAAATAATGATTTCTACAGTAAACAGCCCGTAGGGAAAGTTATCCATTTCGATTCTGAACGGCGACAGGTATCAAAAGATAATCCGGTAAGGTTCAATGGTAAAACTTATGTGGTTATTGGAAATGGAACTTTCTCAAGCGCAATGATATTTGCAACGATCATAAAGGATAATCACGTTGCAACGCTAGTAGGTCAGATCCCCAAAGGTGGGCATCCAACCCATTTTGGCGAAATGTACAATACCAAATTGCCAAATACCCAACTCGATTTGTTATTTGGGGTCAAGGAATGGATCCGTCCAGCAGGGAAGGGCGGTGAGAACATATTAAGACCAGATAGAGTAGTAGATTTAAGTAAAGGGGCTGAGGGTGTGATAAGGGAGGTGGTTAGATAGGGGAGGGTTGGAAGAGGTTGGAAGGCTGTAAAGTTGGGAGAAGTTGTAAAGTTGAATGTTGGAACGTTTAAACATTCCAACATTCAACCTTCCAACACCTAAGCCAGCGTGATTGCTTGACCTAGGATAAGAAAATCCATTAATTCATATTGAATACGTTGTGTCCAATCTGAACAACGTCTTGGAGCATCTGCTTTAGTCTTTAAGCTTTGGTCTTTAAGCTTTAGGAACTTAAATTAACAAAATAAACATGACCAAAAAATGAGCAGATAAATTGATCCTAGTTGTTAACTTGCAATAAAAATCATCAATAAGTTTAATAAATATGAAAAATCTGAAAACATGTCTATCGCTGATCCTGTTGTTAACGGTTTCGGCAGCTTCTTATGCACAAAAGGCAAGTCCTGCAGCAACCGCTACTGGAAAAATTGGCGATGCAACAATTACCATTTCTTATAGCAGCCCTGCTGTAAAAGACAGAAAGATTTGGGGAGAACTCGTTCCTTATGGCAAAATCTGGAGAGCAGGTGCTAACGAAGCCACAATTTTTGAGACCGATAAAGCGATCAAGGTAGAGGGAAAAGAACTTCCTGCCGGAAAGTACAGCTTGTACGTGTTGCCTACAGAAACTGAGTGGACAATTATCTTCAATTCTCAAGTTGGTCAATGGGGTATTACGCGTGCGGGAGCTACAACCAATGATCCTACCAAAGACGTTTTGAAAGTTACCGTTAAACCTGTAGTTGCCAAAGAACTAGCTGAAAGATTAGTTTACGTGGTAAATAAAAAGGGATTTTCATTGAACTGGGAGAAACTTAGTGCTCCTGTGAAAGTGAAATAAAAAATAATTCCCGGTTGCTTAGGTAACTGGGAATTGTTTTTTTTATACCTTAATCTAAATCTATGGATCAAGCCTATGAACTATCAACCATTAACTATCAACCTTGAACTATGATCCATGAACATCTTTTACCATCTAGTCTATTGACCATTAACCATTTATGAGTCCACACCATGAACCATCAACCATGATCCATGAACATCTTTTACCATCTAGTCTATTGACCATTAGCTATTGACTATTGGCCATCTACACATCCAGCCCACGCTACATAATCTATTATAGCCTGTGGCATTTGTTTTGGAGATAAAATTTGATTTGCATACCCCGCTGCAATAATGCTGGTTGGCATACTGTCTTCATCAGCAGAATTAGGACTTTGGGCAATGATATAGCCACCATTTTCAGCTATTGCTTTAACACCTTTTGTTCCATCTTCACCCATTCCTGATAAGATTACCGCTATCTTTTTAAAGATGGTATCCTTCGCCAAAGAAGTGAAAAAAATATCAATCGCCATGTTCACTTTAATGGATAGATCTCTTTTCGTTAATATTAAATTACCGTCTAGAATGGACATTACCTTATTCTCGGGCATTACATAGACAATGTTAGGCTTTATCTCCATGTCATTTTCTACATCACATACTTCTAGACTACTATGTTTCTGCATAATTTCTGTTAGCATGCTTTTTTGATGAGGATACAAATGTGTAGTAATTACGTAAGAAACAGCATCAGGAAGGGTGTTGTCGAAAAACTCAGCTAAAGCAGAAACTCCCCCAGCTGATGCACCTATTGCAATAAGATATTTCTTTTTCATAAGATGATAAATCAGGGAATGTTCCTAAGATACCATTTTAATGTTCATTAGTTCATAAGTTGTTCAATGGTTCACTGGGCCATTAGTTCATTGGGCACGATGCTTAGCAACAAACAAATAAATGAACTAATGAACAAATTAACATCATAACTCTTCTCTCTTACCAGCTGCTCCCTGCACCTCCACCACCTGATGATCCTCCGCTACTGCTTGATGAAGACGAACTGCTAGAAGAAGAACTACTACCGGAAGAAGAACTACTAGATGACGTTGATATTTTTGCAATGGTGAAAGTTACCTTATCAGTATGGTTGCAGTTTTTGCAAACAAATAGCTTATAGCCAGAGCCTTCGCTAACGGTTGTAGCACGTTGGATGATCTTGCTTTCTTTATATAACAATGTTTTGAATTGGCATTGTGGACAGGTCTTGGCCTTAGATCTTGGGTTTTGATAATCCAGCACCAATCTGTCTTTGCATGTTCCGCAGGTCCAAACGTCATAGTCAACAGAATTGACCTGTTCTTCAACGATCTGTCCATTAGAAAGGTAATGGTCATCCTCATTTTCGTCCAAACGCACCATTGGGGTCTTACAGTCTTTGCAGGAAACTGGTGTATCCCTCAATATCTTTTGTCTTTTAGAGTAGATGCTCCAATAAGGCCATAAAAATGGGAAGATCCATTTGGCCCAGTCCATCGGGCTATGTGCCTGTTGTCGTTTTACGTACTTTTCATGGTTGGTAAGTCCTTTCAACGATCTGGAATATTTAATGCTCAGGATTAAAAAATGTAACTGAATGTAAATTCCCAAGAAGCCATATAGAAGCAAGGCTTGTCTGCCTGATGTCCATGAAACGGGCTGATAAAGGTCTAATATAATCACCCCAGCTGGTGGAACGATGACGAGGAAGTAGAAAACGGGATTCAAGAACACACTAGTATATCTGCCAGCGGTGATTGTGATCGCAATGATAACGGTGAAGATGAGATAAACCACCAAGGTAACAAGGCTCATCCATCCGCCTAGTGGTCCAAATGCTTGTGGTGGGGGAGGCGAGCTGATAAGGCCTTGTGCATTTACTGGTTCTGCATAAGGTTTTACAATATCAGACATTACAGGAGCCAAAGAATCCTGCTCAACTATAGGCGCTGGTACTGTGATTTGGTCTCTAACAACTGGGCTTTCTTCTCCTGTTCCATTTAGTTTATCAATTAATGCCTTTACACCATCCTTAACAGCAAGGTCGAAATCTCCCTCTTTTGCCCTTGGCACCATATAGTCCTGCTGTATGCGGTAACATACGACGTCTGGTAATATACCTTCCAATCCATAGCCAGTTTCAAATTCCATTCTTCGCTGGTCTTTTACCAGCAAAATGAGCAGTCCATTATTCTTTTCCTTGTCGCCAATCTTCCATTTTCTGAAAAGGTTATGAGCAAAATCTTTAGGTATGTTTTCTCCGATAGAATTGACCATTACCACATCAATATGTGCGGTTCCGGATTGATCTAAAGGCGAAAGCTGTGCATTTAGTTCTGCAACAGTCTCTTCAGAAAGTAGACCATCTGGATTGCTTACATAGGTTTCACCCAATGTTTTTGGATCGGGAATAGCATTTAAATAATCAGTTTCTGTGGCACTTTGGCCACAAGACATCATGATGGTGATGCCACAAAATAGCAACAGCAAGTTGAGGATACGCATGAGTAGTGAACAACAAATTGGGGGTAATTGTTTGGTTTAGGCAGTCCGAAAGTCCGTTCCCCTCAAAGTTGGCTTTGTCCTAACGCTATAAACATTGTATTAGGCTTTTTGCTTTAGAACTATCGTTGGAAACGGACTTTCTCTTATTGTCTACGCTTAGCAAAATCGTTATAAACATTACTTTAGGCTCCATGCCATAGCAATATCGAGGGGAACTGACTCTCGGACTCCCAGACTTTCCGACTCTTTAAAGTATTGCATTAAGCTCCCTACTATAACACTATCGAGGGGAACGGACTTCCGGACTTTCCGACTTCCGGACTCTTTCCGGACTTTTTTTAAAAACATGCAACGTTCTAATTCCAATAAACGTCTTATTGTAGAACAACCTAAACTACTATTAAAATGAAAACTAAACTACTTATCATTCTTGCATTACTTTTATCGGTAATTACGATTTTTGCCCAAAAGAAATTGCCAGTCATTAAAGCTACTACCACACAGGTAGACATCAAAGACGACAATTATCCAGTGCGAAAAAATGCATGGACAGTTGTACCTGAAGAGAAATTAGATGTGTATACCACCAAGGCAAAAAAGGTGACATTTTATACCGATCAGGATTCCATTTCCTTTAACGTAGATCCAAAAGGGGGCGAATATAATTTTATCATATTGGTTAATGGTAAGGATACTGCCAGAACACAGGTAAAATATGATGAAAAAGCACCAAATAGAAACCCGCCAGCTTATCTAGATACGCTTCGCAAAGCCGCACAATATAATTTTAACGATCGCCGGGAGATCCCTCAGTTTACCTATCAATCAATGGACAATCCGAATCTGGTAAAGATTAGAAAAGATTTAAACCTAGATTCTGTTGCTGGTAAGGGGAACGAACTTTCTAAAGTCTTTAACTTGTTGCATTGGGTACATAACCTGGTCAGACATGATGGAAGTAGCGATAATCCAACACTTAAAAATGCAATTGATCTGATTAAAGTTTGTAAGGCAGAAAACCGTGGCGTAAACTGTAGAATGCTGGCCACCATATTGAACGAATGTTACCTATCAATGGGAATTACTTCCAGATATATTACCTGCATGCCCAAAGAAACCAAATTCGACGATTGCCATGTAATCAATATGGTTTACATTAAAGATTTGAAGAAATGGATTTGGATTGACCCAACTTTTGATGCCTATGTTATGGACGAAAAGGGCAATCTCTTAGGGATCCAAGAAGTGAGGGAAAGGTTGATCAAAGGTATGCCATTGGTATTAAATGCAGATGCGAATTGGAACAGATCAAGCTTGCAGACTAAGGAATATTACCTGCAGACTTACATGGCGAAAAATCTTTACCGTTTAGAAACTCCACTAGTAAGTCAGTACGATACGGAGACTTGGGCAAACGTAAAAGCAGTAAGTTATGTAGAGCTATTACCTTTAGATGGTATTGTACAAGGACCACAAAAGAGGGAATCAACCAACCAAAGTACAGGAGTTAAGTTTACTAATTATAAGACAAATAATCCGAATTTATTCTGGACTATACCAGGTAATTAGTTAGGGTCGACGAAATTCTATATCATCGGTAATTGACTTTTTGATTAGTTGCCGATGTTATATTGATTGGTTTATTTATTGGTGTTTTTGCTATGAACAACATTGAATAGCAAGACAGATATTATATTGCATATTTGTTTGTTATCTTTACTTAATAGACTAATATATGTATAAGTTTTTGTCTTGTTTTCTATTGAGTTTTTGCTGTAGCCTACTGGGCTGTAGTCAGCAACAAAAACCTATTGGGTCTGTTGAGCAGCATTTAAACCATGTTCGTGATACCGCAAAACATTTACAGCAAATAGGAAAAAAACAATCTGCGCTAATCTATCAATACAAGGTTCATGCATTGGCCAAGCAGTCGGGCATGAAGGAACGTCAAGTGCGTGCATTGTTGGATATTGCATCAATCATTCGCGAAGATAGTGCCAACAGAAGCCTAGAGCATTTATATGATGCTTTGGTTATTGCAGGTCAGCTTAAAAATGACCGTTTGCAGTCTGATATCTATTTGGCGATATCCGAAACCTATAAAAGACAAAAGAATTTCGGAGATGCGCTGAAAGCACTGGAAGTACATCGCAAGTTGGTAGATTCACTCGTTATCCGTGATAATGAACGGGCATTGGTGCTGGCTAGGGCTGAGCAGCAGCGTACCATTGGGATTTCAATAACTATTGGGATATTATTGGTGCTAACAATAGTCTACTATTACTTCCGCAGAATGCGTAGATTAAATACCAAGCTTCATGAAATTAATGGAATAAAGAACCAATTGTTCTCGGTAATTGGTCATGATTTGAGGGGGCCTGCCGGAAGTTTGGTGCGAGCCCTTGAACTTTTGGATGAAGGATCGTTTTCAGAAGACGAAAAAAAGGAAATGACTACTGCAATGCTGCGTCAAAGTAGGGCTTTTTATGATACGGTAGAAACCCTATTTCGTTGGGCAAACAGTCAGCAACATGGAATTACATTGCAATTGGAAACTTTTGATCCTGCCGTAGTAATTAGCAATAGCCTTTTTCTTTTAGAAGGACAGGCAGCACATAAAGGTGTAACATTAGCTATGGTAAGTGAGGTTCCGGTAAAACTGACCTGTGATAGGGACCATTTCGATTTTGTGATCCGAAATCTGGTATCAAATGCAATCAAGTTTTCTAATGTTGGTGGTGTAGTGAAGATTAACGCTGAGCTTAATAATGAATCAATCATGTTTTCTGTAGCAGACCATGGGGTTGGGATGTCTGCTATACAGCTTGCACAACTAGATTCAAATTCAATGAGCTCAACTTTTGGAACTGCAGGAGAGAAAGGCACAGGTTTAGGACTACAGTTATCAAGAAGAATGGTTATTGCCAACCATGGAAGGTTGTGGGTTGAAAGCATTGCAGGAAAGGGAACAACAGTATTGTTTTCACTTCCATTAGATCATACTAAGATATAGGAAATAGTACCTCTTTCGCTTCCATCTTTCCTCTTCCATCTTCTCTCTTCCATTATCCATGAACTTCTCTATCCCAGCAATTCAGCAACCCTGCATGCTTCCATTGCGTTGCTTACATTCAATTTTTGGAAGATATTTTGCCGGTGGCGATTCACGGTATTGATACTTAAGGATAATTTATGCGCAATTTCTTTGCTTCTGTTACCATGTTTAATCAGCTGTAGAATTTCTTTCTCCCGAGCGGATAAGAGGTTGGTAAATCTGTTTTGGTTATAATCAATGATATTACCGGTTTTGTTATTAATAATGATTCCCTCTGGAACTTCATATTCAGGATGGTCATAGATGAGCTGATAAAGGCAAAGTGCGAGCCATATGTGTCCATCTGCGGAGCTTGAAATGTAGATGAGCCGATGTTTAACTGGAATATATTTACCTTCATTATTTCTGATCCTTAGTTTTGTGATAACCTGATAGTCTACCCTTTCTGCAGCAGGAATGGCGTTCAATAATTGAAAGAACTGGAGTTCTAATCTGTACTTTTTTTGCAGGTCTTCAGTATTTACACGGCTTAAAAGTTCATCTTCCCATATTGAGCCTATTTCCTTTTCCTGACGTTTAAGTCCAAGCTGCTCTGCAATTGCACCGTAATAGATATAGCTTCTTCTCGCTTTCATATCGCTGAGCACGCTGATGCAGTTTTCAAGTTTGCTATATAGCTGAGCAATAGATTTACTATGGTCTAGTGTTAGCGCGATATTTTTGGTCGTTTCAAAAGGTTGAGATAGAAGTTTAATGTCGAGCAGCTCTCGCATATGCTTTGATGGTTTGATGGTTATTAATTACCATTGGATTTGGTTTTGACAGTCAATAACTTTGCTAACTTACTAAAGTTCGTGGTGATTTTAGCATTGCCATAGGCATACCAAAAAATAAAATTACAATAGAAATATGAAAAAAATCCTTTTCGCTTTAGGTCTTCTGTTAAGCTTAAATGAGCTCAAAGCACAAAGCCTTGAAAAAATGCAATGGTACAATGAACCAGAACAGTGGCAAATCAAGAACAATAGCCTCATTATGCAGGTAACGGCTAATAGCGACTATTGGCGCATTGCGCATTATGGCTTTACGGTAGATGATGCCCCTTTTTATTATGCTACCTATGGCGGAGAATTCGAAGCAAAGGTAAAGCTAACTGGCGCTTATAAGGCACGTTTTGATCAAATGGGACTGATGATCCGTACCGACCATAAAAACTACATCAAAACAGGAGTTGAATTTGTAGATGGAAAGTTTAACGTAAGTACGGTAGTTACCCACGAAAAGAGTGATTGGAGCGTAATCCCTTTAGATAAGGTTCCACCATTTATCTGGATTAAGGTACTGCGCAGACTGGATGCCATTGAGATTTTCTACTCGTTTGACGACAAAGAATATATCATGACCCGTAATGCACCACTGGATGATAATACGCCCGTAATGATCGGATTGATGGCAGCCAGCCCTGATGGTAATGGGTTTGAAGCTAAATTTGAAAACTTTAAGGTAAAACAGCTTCCAGATCAGCGAAGGCTAGAATGGCTGAAGAAACATCAATAAGTGACCTTATTTGTAGCTTTTTGAATGAAAATTAGAGGTTTTGTTCATTTGATTATGTTATAGGTGTAAAAATAAAGTAGAAGAAGCAGCAATAAATAAAAAACCAACATCAACAAAAATTTGTTGGAGTAGGGTATTCTATCTATTTTAGTCTTCCCATTAGGGGAAATCAAACTTATTGTTCATTTATTTAAAATTAAAACATGGAAAAATTCCAAAAAGTGAAAGACCTTTTAACAGAAGTTGAAGCAGACGTTAAGAAGTTCTATGAGAACAACAACAGCGCAGCTGGTACACGTGTTCGTAAAGGCATGCAAGACTTAAAAAATCTAGCACAAGAAATCCGTACAGAAATAACAGAGAAAAAGAACACAAAATAGGTCTTTACTTTTGCTAAGAAATGAAGGTTCTAACCCAAGGGTTAGGGCCTTTTTTGATTTTAGGAAAAACACAAAGTAAAAAAGATTATATCCCGGTAGCCTAAACATCCTGCAAGAACTGCCGAACTTTCCAACTTAAAACATTTGCTTTTCACCTAACCATCCTGCTATAACACTATCGAGGGGAACGGACTCACGGACTTCCGGACTTTCCGACTTTGGGAATTCCCGACTTCCCCGACTTTTATCTATATTTGGCAATATTTATTTTTGTCTAATCTTTATATTGGGTTTCTCGGTTTTAAACATCATCAAGAACAACTATAGGACAGCTTTTTTGGCAGTTGCCATGATGCTTGCCTTCTATTTTTCATTAAAAGAGACCTATGTGCTCTTCCATACCCTTGTAGAGCTTTTTTCTATCATCATTGCCTTTTCCGTATTTATGATAACCTGGAATGCAAGGAACATGATGGACAATAGATACCTGTATTTTGTGGGTATCTCCTATATTTTTATCGGTGCACTTGATCTTTTACATACCCTAACTTTTAAAGGTATGAATGTCATCTCGGGTAACATATTTTATGCCAATCAGTTTTGGGTAGTTACCAGATTTATTGAAGCCGCTACACTGCTGATCGGTTTTTGGTTTTTGCGGAGTGCAAAAAAGATAAATGCAGACCTGATCTTTATTGGTTATTTTATCATCAGTCTTATAGCGGCCTTGTCAATACTGGTATGGCATATTTTTCCAGTATGTTTTATTGATGGGTTAGGACAAACTCCATTTAAGATCTATGCCGAATACGTAATCATCACTATTTTATTTATTGTAGGTTATCTATTGTATCGTAATAGGAAAAGGTTTAGCCCACAGGTTTATAGGTTTTTAACCTATTCGCTAATGTTTACCGTTTTAAGCGAGTTTTGTTTTACGCTATACGCCTCTAACTATAGTGCTGCAAACGAATATGGGCATTATTTTAAACTGATCTCTTTTTTCTTTATCTATAAGGCAAATGTGGAAACCAGTTTTCTAAAGCCAACCTCAATCTTGTTCAAAAACTTAAAGGATAACGAGGAAGAATACCGTACATTGGCAGAAAATTTACCAGGTTTAATTTTAAGGTTCGATCACAATCTCAACTGTATATTCGCCAATAGCAGTGCAGAAAAGCTGATGCACGAAAGCAAGGATCCAGGTAAGCTTCCAAAAGAGTTGATGGCAGCCTTAAACCAGGGCTTGGGCGCTGTTGCTAGTACTGGTCTTTCCCATCAGGGAGATGTATTGGTGAGGGATGAAAATGTAGAACACTTCTTTTCCGTACAGGTTGTTCAAGAGTTTGATCTAGATAACCATGAAGGTACTTTTTTAGCGATTTGCCAAGATATTACATCGCAGAAGCTGGCCAATAGAGAATTGGATGAAAGTAACCATAGGTTGAAAATTGCCATGGATGCAGGTTCGCTTGGCTCAACCGAAGTAGAACTGAAAACGGGAATAATGACCTGTAGCGAACAGTTCAAGAAAAACTATGGTAGAAAGGCAGACGAGGAGTTTAATTATCCAGACCTTTTCGAATCCATGCTGCCAGAATATAGGGACCATGTACGTTCATTGGTAAAAACAGCAATAGAAAATAAGTCGGTTTATCAGGCAGAATATCAGATCCAATGGCCCGATGGATCTATCCATTGGATCAGTGCACATGGCAGGGCAAGATACAATGAAAAGGGAGAAGCAGATCGGATGGTAGGAGTAACGAGTGATATTACCGAAAGCAAGCTTTTTGAACAGCGTAAAGATGATTTTTTATCCATTGCCAGTCACGAATTAAAAACGCCAATTACAAGTCTGAAAGCAGCACTTCAGCTATTGAATAATATCAAAGAAAAACCTACTTCTGCTATCCATGTCAAGTTAATAGACCAGGCAAACAAAAGCATGGAGAAAATGACTGTATTGATTGACGATTTGTTGAATATCAATAGGTTAACAGATGGTCATCTCAAACTTGATACTTCGGAATTTGTAATTTGGGATACCTTAGCGGCCAGTTGTGGACACATACGTATTGCAGGCAAACATGAGCTTAAATTAGATGGCGATAGAGCGTTGAGGGTTAATGCTGATGAAAATAGGATTGAACAAGTGGTTGTTAATTTTGTGAACAATGCGGTAAAGTACGCCCCATCTTCCAAAGAAATTCGCTTAAAGGTCGAAAACTTAGGTCGTAGCGCTAAAATTTCTGTTCAAGATTTTGGGCAGGGCATAGCAGCAGAACAATTGCCATTTTTGTTTGAGCGCTATTATAGAATCAACCATAAGGGTAGTGCCTACTCCGGCCTCGGACTTGGCCTTTATATCTGTTCAGAAATCATTAAACGTCATGGCGGCGAAATTGGCGTAGACAGCGAACTTGGTGAAGGAAGTACATTCTGGTTCACCTTGCCGTTATAACTGCTTCCAGTGCAGTTAAAATAGCCTTGGCGGTTGAAATAAGTGTCCCAGCTCTTGAACTTGGATTATAAGTCTTTTAAACAGTTAGCCTATTTGACAATTAGCTATTGACCATTGACCTATAAACCCAGACCATCAACCATGAACCATGAACCAACATTAATTTCCATCCTTAAGTTAAATTAACTATTCGCAAGGTTTTAGGATCCATTTTTCCATTGAAATACTTCTCCAAAACTTGTTTAAAAATCCCATCAGTATGAGTAACACTCGCAAAAAGTGTCATTGAAGATCTTAGCTTCATATCGTCCGGACTGCCAAATACCAGATTAGGGTCATCGGTTGCCAATTGTAGCAAAGCTGATGATATTTCCATCAATCTCTTTCCCAATACAGGGTGATTTAAATATTCTTGCGCTTCCTGAAGGTTTTCTATTGCATAATAATGAGACATTTCGCTAAAACCTAATCCTTTAATTTGTGGAAAGATAAACCACATCCAATGACTTTTTTTTTTGCCATTTTTTATTTCTTCGAAGGCAACTTGAAACAGTTTGTCTTGGGCCTTAATGAATTTGTCTAAAGTGTTAGTCGTAGCCATAGGTATTTTTTTATTCCGGGAATAACAAATGGTTTGTTAAATTGTTGCAGATTTATAGCTAATGCTTGGATAGGAGTGGGAAGGGTGTTGCCACAGATGCACAGATTACACTTAGGATGGCAATAGAACTTAAATTAGGTAATGTGCATAGCCAATCAATAATGGCAAATGAACCAAAATGAACGAACGAAGACTGGGTCTACACTGGGTCTATACTGGAGGATGGCTGGAGCTACATTGCACAAATGAACCAATGAACCAATGAACTTGTTCCTTATTCTTTAATCTTTCTTCCTAAATTAGTAATAATATTAAAATCGACTTATGGTTAAAAAGCTATTGTTTTTGTTTGGTCTAATTGCTTTTAATAATGGCGTATTTTCACAAACCAAAATTGTTTTAAAACTTGATGACATTGCGGCCAATAAGACTTCGGGCAATAAGGCAAGTAGGGTAATGGATTATTTGCTGGGCTTAGATATTAAAGCTTCCTATGGTGTGATTGCGAAGAATTTAGATGACTCTGCACCGGGTTTATTGCATAAATATATCGATGCAAAGAATAAAAAAGGCGAAAAGATGATAGAGATTTGGCACCATGGATATGACCACTCCAATAACAATCCGCCAGCTAAAAATATGGAGTACAAAGGCACTTCTTATGTCCTTCAGAAAGCTAATTTCAACAAGGCAGATTCTTTGGTTAAGCTTTATTTGGGTGTACAGATGCAAACCTTTGGTGCGCCATTTAACGCAGTTGATAGTAATACCTTAAAAGTGATTGCCGAAAACAAAAACTATCATATCTTATTCTATTTTCCAGAAAGCCCCGAACGTGAAAAACAATTGACCAGATTAAATACTAGGATCAATATTGAAAATGGCACTGGAAATCCTAATTACGATTACTTTGTCTCCGAATGTGAAAAGAACAATGCATTTAAGAATTCTTATCTTGTTTTACAGGGGCATCCATTACAATGGGATGCTAAGAAGTTTGAAGAATTTAAAAAGATCATTGCCTACTTAAGAGAGAAAAACTGCATATTCGTTTTGCCTTCGGCATTAAAAAATTAAATACCATCATAGTATTGCATGAAACCATCATGATTTTCAAAAGCACAGTGGCATGAATAACCCGAGCTTGCGAGCTCTTAAACACTAGAATACGATAACCACTGGTGAAAAATCATGATAGCTTCATAACAACTGAAAACAAATTTATACCGATGAAAAAAATACTCTTTTTACTGCAGTTTATCACAATTGCAGCCTTTGCACAACAGCCTAATAAGTTTGAGAAAAATATCGAAACCTTCGAGCAAGCTGATCTTTCCAATCCTGTGAACACAAAAAGACTGATTGTTTTTACCGGAAGTTCATCAATTGTAAAGTGGACTTCACTAAATGCTGATTTTCCCAATAAAAATATAATTAATCGAGGCTTTGGAGGGTCGATAACCACAGATCTAATTTTATTCGCTGATCGGGTAATCAATGTTTATCAGCCAAAACAGGTGTTCGTTTATGAAGGAGATAATGATCTAAGCTCTTCAAAGAAAACGCCCGAACAAGTATTTGAAGATTTTAAGGTGCTTTTCTTTAAAATCAGGGAAAAGAGTAAAAAGACCCGTATTTCTTTCATTTCAATCAAGCCAAGTCCTTCTAGAAGAAAACTTTTGCCCCAACAGAGATTAACCAATAGTTTAATTAAAGACTTTTTGGCGACACAAAAGAACGTAGATTTTATCGATGTATTCAATCCGATGTTGTTGCCAGGAGATCAGATGATTTCAGAAGCTTATGTAGCTGATAGTCTGCATATGACACCATTAGGTTATGATATTTGGAAGAAGGTGATCAAGCCTTATATCAAGTAAAAAGACTTAAGTCTAGCATTCAGTTTGATGGGTACTGGTTACATTGTTCAAATAAATAAATAAAAAAACACAAAATAACTTGCAAGGTTATAACATTTTGCTACCTTTGCAATCCCAAATAACAAGTCCCATCTTTTGTTTTGGGTAAAACGACCAGCTTAGGTTGTTCATTTTAAAAAGAAGATACCAAGTTCGGGATGTAGCGTAGCCCGGTATCGCGCCACATTTGGGATGTGGAGGTCGTAGGTTCGAATCCTGCCATCCCGACAAACAAAAGCCTCTCTTGCAACGCAAGAAAGGCTTTGTTATTTTCATGTAGCACAAAGTTCGCTTGAGAATTTATGCTAAATCTAATTTCCTACATCGAGCAATACTTATTATCTATTTTACAGGCCTTTTTCAACCATTTGTCTGCTTTATCTCTGTCCTTCGGTAAGTTTGGTCCACCTTCTTTATAAAGCAGGCTGATATAGTACATGGCCTTGGCTGATTTTCTGTCGGCATCTTTCTCATACCATTCAAGGGCTTTCTTCCAGTCTTTTTCTATACCACCTTTTCCGGCTTCGTATATTAAACCAATATTTAGAAATGCACCGGTTTCATCTTTAGCATCCGATTTCAAGTACCATTTAATGGCTTCGTTGCCATCGGTGGCTGTTGTTAAGAAACCCAACTTAAAATAGATCTCGCGATAAGTAGATTCGTACGTCGCCTTATCAGTCGGTTTTTTTATCAAGTCCTCTATTTTTACATCTGCCGCTTTTCTGTACCATTTTAAGGCTTCAACCCTGTCATTCAATTGCTCTTTATCAAAATAGGCGTCAGCAACTTTCCGAGTGTAAAATAATATCATATCAGGTTTAGTGGCTGTGTTTGCAAGTTGAATATAGCTAAAAGCATCTTTTTTCTTTTGATTGTTTTTGACTTCCAGATATTCCGCTATTTCGTTTGCTGCGCCTTTATAGTTTTCGGCAACATATCCGTTATTGTACATTTGGCGTAAAGGCCCGCTAGTTTCCAATTTAAAGGTGAATATTTTAAAAGTGTAACCATCCCATTTTGAGGCCGCATAAGATCCCGGTTCATAATGATCATACTGTCTCAAAAATGTAAACAGATTTGAATTTTCTAAACGGCTTTTAACATCACTGTTATAGGCGCTTAAATCATAAGTATAACTAATGGCTTTCCTAAAATAATGGTGGCTAATTCTTACTTTAATACCATCAAATAGTACATATGCCGATTTGGTATCGTTATCAGCGCTATAATAATCTACGCCTTTATATTTAAATCCTTCAGTATTTAATGCGGATACAATAAAATCAAAGTAAGACTCAAACATTTTTGGATTGCTTAAAGTATTTACCTGTTCATAAATCTCTATTTCTTTTTCGGCTGCCCTCGCAATTTTTTGCTGCTTTATCGCATTTACCAAATCAACAGTTTGCTTTGCGAGCTGGTTTACGCCCTGTATTTGTGCGTCAGTCCGGTACACTTTGTTGTAGGCATTTTGCGCGGTTTGCCTGTCGGTTTCGTTAATGGCTAAACCTATGGCTTGTTTGTATTTGGTTGCGGCCTCGGTGTATTTGCCTGTATTGCCCAGGGCAACGCCTTCGTTATAAACGTTTACAAATTGCTGCCTTTTATTCGCATTATCAAGGTTTTGGCGTTGTATAGCAGCATTTTGAGCACTCATGTCGTTTTCTAACTTTTGCTTGCTTTGGTTGTAAGCATCATGGTTATTTTGCTGAGTGCCCGAATTTGCATTTGTTGTAGATGGAGTATTTGTAAACCGATTTGTTACCGTATTTTTAGCGATCGCCTTCTTCTCGCAATTGGGCGTGCCGTTATCACAAATTAACCAGCATTTATCAGCATCAAGAGATGCATAAGTGCCGAAGTAGGCAGATGTAACTTCAGTCATCCAGTTAGATGAGTCGTCAGAAAAATACATGCTGGTGTGTTGATGCTCTCTGCCGGGTTCTAAGGTAAAGCTCCCCATCTCTACCTTGTTGTTCCCAATTTTCAGGCTTAAATTAAATGTAATTGTCCTGGTATAATTGTTTTTGATTTTCCAGTTCCAGGCATAACCCCTGCCACCTTCACTATATCCGTATGCGATAGCCGAAGTGCTAAGCCCCTGAAAACAGCTGGATTTAACATAAGGAGCCCATTGAGATTTTTGCGCAAACGAAGTCGCAAATTGAAGTAGAAATGCCAGCAGTAGTAATATTTTTTTCATGATAATTAGTTTTAGGTTATAAGTATATAAAGCAGATACGTCATTACTGATTGACATAGTCGGGATGTACAAATCCGGGCCAATAGTTACAGGTCCAGTAAATAATTTATCGCTCAGCTGTATAATTATATCGTTACGCTTTAAAAACCACTAAAAGTAAATCATCCTAACACATCAAAAAATAGCTACTACTAGCTATTTTTGCTTTTATACCCAACCCTCGCTAATCACCTTTCGCAACAGGTCAATTGGGGTTTTGGTACCCGCTTTATGGAGAATATTTTTTCGGTGTGAATTAACCGTATGTAAGCTGATGGACAGTTCATCAGCTATATCTTTGCTGCTTTAGCCTTCAACAATGAGTTTTAAAATTTCCCTCTCGCGCTTGGTAAATAAATCGTACGATTTGGTGAAGACCTGTGTATGCTGTACATTGTAATATGATGGCTCACCATCCATGCCGATGATCGAAAAACACGGGGTAACTTCGGGCTTGATGTGCGAGATATCAGTATGCAGTACCAGGGTGCGGTAAAAGCTTTTTTCGTCGTAGTCTATTTGGATGGCCTGGTGCAGCACACGTACGTATTTATTGTTTTTTGCTTTTATGCGGTAATCGTATTGCACCTTGTAGCTTTTTACCTTATCGTACGGTAAGGGCTTAAAAAACTCAGTTATCTGGTACTCAAAATCAAGGAAATATGATTTATCATCCGGATGGATATTATCCATTAAAAATAATGCAGTAAGCTCATTGGATGTATATCCTAAAACATCAATTATTCCCTCGCTTACAAATTCAATAGCGCCCCGATAAATATTAAAAATCAGATAATAGTAGTCACCCGCCTGAAAGATGTTCAGCAAGCGCTTGTGCAGTTCCAGTTCCAATGTCAACGCGTTAGAATTGGCCGTATCCGTTTTTACAACAGTGCCCCATATTTTTTTCGCGGTAAGATAAAAATCGGAGGTAGGTTTGTCCGTGGATAGGTAGGGTTATTTAAGAGTAATGAATCGCATTTTAATAATTATATTATTCTATTAGTTAGTTAAGCGATCGGTAGATGTGTTTTTGTGAATTTTAGAAGTAAAAGGTAATACAAGTAATTTATAATAGCAAATTCCCATAATGGATACTTAGCATATTTTAAGTTTTTATAAATCATTAACATTAGGCCAGTGGTGGAAATTAAAAGAGGTTTATTGTTCCAAAAAACATGAAATATGTATACATTCCAATTGATATTATAACTCAAAGATGTCAATTATGTAATCATTCCATAAATGCATAATTTACGCTAGGTTTGGGAAATGATTTGAAAGGCTTAGCAACAGGAGGATCTATTAGTTACTTATTTTTTAACGCAACGGTTGCAAAAAGCAACACCTATTATGCAGTTGGCGGTGGTTTTGGATTAGGATATGGTGTAAAGGGTAATTGGAACGGTACATTCTCCTACGGATATACATTTTTAATAGGCGAACCCTATCGGCGGTCACCAGTTAACTTTACCCGTTCTTATATAAATACAATGAACCAAAGAGGGCTATAATATGAATATTAATAATTTGAGAATTAAGTACGAGATATCACAAAATGCTCTTTGGGAAATAACTAGCATTCGTGAAAAGGTAATTCGGGAACTACGAAAGCAACACTATAGGATAACAGAAGAGACTGGTCACGGGATTATGTTTGATAACTCGGGGCCGCCTAAATTTGAAGTGCGCGGTGCTTCCGCATCTAAACTGCAAACTGGTATTTTCGAGTTTACTGAGGCAGAAAACAGGGTGAAATTAACATACTTTGTTTCGTATAAGTATATGCTCTTGGCGCTCTCCTTGATATTGCTACTTGCTTGCTTTTTTAGCCTGATTATGCTCGTTCTTGGGTTATTTTTGATAATTACATTTGGGATTGAATTGGTTAGTCAAAGGACCAATGCGCAAGAACTGATCGAACGCATATTTGAAGCTGATGACTAGTGTATGTTCCACAATAAATTCCGACTAAAATGAGAGAACAATATTAACAAACAGGTTCGTTTTATGGATCTGGATGGGATGTGGGCTGTTGATACAAAAGGCGATGACGTGATTGGAAAGGTGCTGTCGCCAGCATGTCGGGAGGCGGCAGTGTAGGGGTATCGATGGGATCGGCGACTACATATTATACGGCTGGCCTTGGGTTAGGCTTTGGTGAGAAATTTTTTGCCGAACAAAGGGAAAGACAGGATTTTTCAATATTGGAAGCACAAGGTTAATTGGTGCACCCTTTCGACCAGGTGACAAGCCTACCCCAGGTGTTTTAAGCCGAAATTTTTCGAGTACAAAAACCTACTTAGGAGGACCATGATATATTTAAATTTTGTTACAAATAAAAGATTAAAGCTGGATTTACAACAAACGATGGGGCGACTTGAACTTTTTTTCGAGAAATCTGGATATAAAAAAACTGACCAATCCGCCACTCAAATCTCATTTATCTATGACCGGGTCGGCTTTCGCCCAACGCGCAACACTGTTTATTATAGGATTGTCGACTACGGAAAATTTGAGATTGTGCCCGCCGCCCCTGAGTATGTAGAACTCAAACTGAATTTTCGGCTTTCTATTATGTTTGAACTGCTGCAGGTATCAATGCTTACTCTTTTTGCTTTTACCGTTGGACCCGAGGTTGTATTCCTATGTTTGGCTGTTATCTTGAATTTCGCCTTTAAAGTTTATAATACCAAAAGAAACTTCATCAACAATATATTCTCTGAAACAAGTGAAATAGAAAACGACTAGCGGATCAATAATCTGGCCGACGGCGTCATTAGCATATCCATATAAAGAAGACTAGCATTATGAAAATAAAAAAAATAATTCCAGCGGAAAGTGAAATAGCAATGCCTTGTGAAATAGCTAACTAATGATACATAATCTTTATCGATGACGAGTTTAGGGATAAAGATTATGTATCAAATTATCACACGCGATGAACCGCAAACACATCAAGCATTTTTTGCTACTCCTTACTGATCTTAGATGCCCAATCTAAGATATAGTCATATAATTCAGCTATGTTGATGTTTGGATCTTGTTTATATTTTTCCAAAAGTGCTCTATTAAAAGCCTCGAACTTTATAAAGCCCCGTTTGTTTTGCATTTGATTAGGTAATATGTATAAATAGGGGGGGTCTCATAAATGTTCGGTTGTTTGGTTTTCTCTGATTTGCAAGACAAAATTTATCCTTTGGAATGAAAAAGTAAACTGATATTTTTGATTATTGAAGTTCATATATTACCAAAATATTAACTAATGTAAAAGCCCTCTAAATCCTAAAATTTAGGGGGCTTTATTATTGATACATGCTATTTCAATTGACTAAAGTAAAAGATTCCCATCCACTATTGGTTGTTCTGTTACATTTCATTACAGACTGTCCATTTTCTGAAGAAATGTACCTGCCGTTATTTCCTCTCAATGAAATCGTTCCGTTGGCATTGACGATCCAATCGAATTTTTCCCAATCACTAATAGTAGTTTTGTTACAGGTTATTCCTGTTGTTGCGCCATTTTCTGAAGATACATACTTGTTCATGCTCTTTAATGCAACCTTCCCTCCACCTGCATCAACAATAGTGAACGTTTCCCATGTTGAAGCCGTTGCACGATCACACATCATTGCTGTTTGACCATTTTCTCCCGATACAAATAGATTGTTTGGTCCTTTTAATTTAAGTGATTGTCCTATTGGAGCGGTTACCTGCAAGTCGCCAAGCTTTAACCATCCATTGGTTACGATTCCATTTGTGGCAAGCTGGATCCCTGGTTTATTCGAATCTGTTTTGTCTATGATCGCTACAGCCCATGTATAGGTGCCAAGTGGTAGGTCTACCGCTGCGGTAGTGAAGTTATAAGTTGTCGGATGGTCTTTAATCCATAGGGATGGCTCGCTATTGTTGTCGATAAATAGTTTTTTTACCGCACCTGCAGCATCCAAAATGGCAAAAGCAACTTTGTACTTATAATTCCATTGTGGGATGTTGTTAGGGCAATATCCCCAGCCCATATTTACCCAGCGATGGCTAAGTGTTGCCGCTGAACCTGTTGCAATGGTATTTGGTAGAGCCACCTGATCTGGATATAACCGGTAACCACCTTCAGCAATAAAACGTTGCACTAGTGTAAAGCTATTTTGGAACCATGAAGTTACTTCTCCAACACGGAAATCCATCATATTTACCGCGGCTACCGCTGATGCGTTGAACTCGCCCAAACGTACATCTTCAGGATGGCCTTCTCGATAGTTTCCACTTGGATCGATCCAATAACGATGCGTACCTCCAGTAATCCATCCACCCTCCATAATGATCGGGCGTTTATGTTTCCAGCTAGCGGCAAAGTTTCTTTCCCAACTTTGATAATAATCGGTCATTCCAAAAGCATCTTGACGAAGACTATAACCCTTGTTGATGGCATTCTGCAATAGCGTGATACTATTTGCGTTAGCCGCGCCCCAGCTTGCCGGATGCCCAATTAAGCGATGGTAATTGATGACCAGAGGCACTTTGGTAAACTTTTGTGTATATAAATCGGTAATCCAATTGAGCACCTGCGCTTTAAGTGTTTCGGTGTTAGCTCCGGTTGAGGTCGTCGGATTTTCATAAATGGTATTGTGTGCCTCGCCCCATTTACCCAAACCATAGGCATCTATAAATGCACACTTCTTAGGATCGTTAAAATCAACGGCCAATTCGGTGATCAACTTTGCATAGTATTGTTTAAAAACAGGATCCTGTGGATATGGGGTTCTACGTAAAGGAAAAGAAGCATTCTCGAGATAATAGGTTGCTCCGGCATCAAATACAAATTGTGGCGTATTAAGGCCCTGGTCGCGTCCGTCTACCACGATCCGAAAGGCAATGGGCAGTCCGCGCTCTGCAGCTCCCCTGATTACCTTGCCGAGGGTCGAGTTTGGATCACGCCAAGCATAAACCCCATCAGAAGGGTTAAGCTTAGCCCAGCTGGTGCGGATATAACAGGCAGAAGCATAATCTAATGCTTTAACAGTACCCACGCCAGGTACATTATACGTTCGGTCCCAGTAAGTAGGATCGTCGGCTCCAGCATATAACACCCATCCACTTAATGGATTGCGTAATACAGCCGTACTATTATAAGTAGGCGATACGATTACGGCGTCTTCAAGAGCGGTAATGCCCTCTCCAACGGCTTCTACTTTGTTCGTTTTGTCATTGCCAGTTAGGATCTTCTCGTCGGGCTTTTTAGAACAGGAAATGGATTGAAAGCATAGCAATGCCACCACAGCGACTTTCGCCGCTCTCATACAGGTTGTTTTTTTCATGGTTTGAAATATTAAATTATTTGGTTAAAAAGTTTTCAATACTGCTGTGCCAAAAAAGATTCCTGCATGTTATTAACTTTGTAGTTAATGTTATTTCGGTAAAGATGGTTTATTGATATCGGCTTAAAAGCAATATCTTATTTGGTTATAATAAAACTAGAGAAAAACTATTTTCAGAAGGTTCGTTTTCGTTCAGAAATGGTTCAATTTTGTACAGGATGGATGGTTCATGGTTGATGATTGTTCATGGTTTGGATTCATAGGTCAATGGTCAATAGCTGATGGTCGATAGCTTAGCTTGTTAAAAAAAGTTCATAGACATCGCAACACATCCCTTCTTTGCTTCTTATGGGGGTAATTCATAAGTCATTAGTTCATGGCTTGTGCCAAATGCATCCCTTTGGAGAAGGTTTAAATTTATGGGGCTTAGTGTATGGCCATGTTGATTGAATTGGTTGATATTCAAGGAGGTTAGACAACAAATTTACGTTGCTGCAATGTGGTTTCTTTGGATAAAATGCATGTTAGAGACTGGAAATAGGCAAGGTGTAGGTAAAGGGTAGGTAAAGTGTAGCTATAAGGTAGCCATAAGGTAGCTTCGAGCAAGCTATAAGGTAAGTATATGGAAGATGTATGATGTATTATGGAAGATGTATGTAGGTGGGGTTAGTGTACATGAAGGGTTAGCGCGTTGTGCTAAAGGCATCCCTTAAATTATGTGCTACTAGGCTGGCATCTATGCTTTGAATCCAGACCATGAAGCATGAGCTATCAACCATGAACTCATTTAAAGTTGCGAGTTAAATTACGGCTACTAGGCTGGCTCTATACTTATGAATCCAGACCATGAACCATGAACTATCAACCATCAACCATCCTCTGGTTTCCTACACCTAAAAATATGGCCGTTTCACCTACGCATTCGTCCCTTTCACCGAGTCTTCCTAGCCACTAACATCATCACCAGTTATCTTTGATTTATTGATACACCTTAAATTATTGCAAATGGAACAACCAAAGTCTATCTGGCCAAAAAATCACGAAGAATACAAAAGAGCTAGGCTTTTTCTCCTCGCCATTATCATAGTTGAGGTCATTTTCGCCATAAATCTGATTTAAGAGAGTTAAGGGTTGCGTGTTACGTGTGATGAGGCTGGGCGTCTATGCCTAAACATCCAAAACCATGAACTATGAACCATTCCCTAATACCTAGTAAGTAAAATAGAGATTATCCAATAGTAATGCTTACCTTGTTTAAATTGAATGATCTTTATGAAGAAGATGATTTAATGAAAACCAAAGTGGAGGAGATGTTATATGTTGGGAAAGAATAAGCGAATACTGATACTTGATATCAATAAAGAAATAGTTGATTTAGTCTCTAATGTGCTCGAAGATGAGGGCTACGAGGTGAGAACACTAGAAAGTCCAAGACTGATCTATAATGAAATATCTCTTTTCTTGCCGCAACTCATCATCCTTGGTTTTCACCTTAAGGAATTTGATGCTTTGGAAATCTGCAATAAGATAAAAACATCACATCTTTATCAACGCATACCGGTCTTAATGATTGCACATGAACAAGATGTGAAAAAACTGGTAGGGAACGAGATATTAGATGGATTGCTCCAGTTACCAATTGATCATAATGAGCTCATTGCTATGGTTAGTAAAATGCAGCTGTCTAAATAATTTACAGCAAAGCATTTACGTATTGATAACATTATAGTAGGTATTTAACTTGAAAATTACGTATTTATCTTTCAATTTATCTTCGTTTGTTTGCGAACACATTTTGTTACTTTAGTATAGGCAGTTCCGTCTATGGTTAATAGAGCGGACAATGTTTGCGTATGGAAACAGGCCAGGTTATTGTATTCAATAAATCTATAAGTGTAGGGTTTATAAAAAATGATGTAGACAAACTATACTATATCTTTAGGCCATCTGACTGTAAAGGTGAAATTGCTGTTGATGATGAGGTTACTTTTCATGTACGTGGAGTTAGGGAAGCTTACGACATTAAACTCAAATTTCCAATCAATACTGATGCTGACAATCGATGATTATCAATTCTCTTATTTCCGATCAAGGGGGCTTAGCTATCAAAAACTATACACGGTTTCCACATACATGTGGTATTAGATTTAGCTATGATTTAAACAGACGCCAACAAATAAAAAACAATAGTGTTGTTATTGGGTTACTCTAGTTCAAATCAGATCTATGTGCCCAAATGTGCCGCCAGTATATCAATATCCCTTCTTGGCCGGAGGTGGAACGATGGGCGAGCTGATCCGAAATTTTTCTTGGGAAAACAACTTGCTTGGCAATCCAGAGCATTGGCCATCAGCGTTAAAAATAGCTGTGGGCATTATGCTTTGTTCACCCTTTCCAATGCATATTACCTGGGGACAAGAATATATACAATTATACAACGATGCTTATCGTCCGGTCTTAGGAGCACTTAAGCATCCTTCAGCGCTCGGTAATCCAATTCAGCAGTCATTTCCAGAGATATGGGATACTGTTGGCTCAATGTTCGCCGGAGTAATGGAGGGAAATCCTGTTAGAATCCAAGATTTTAAGCTTTTTTTAGAAAGGAATGGATTTCGTGAGGAATGTTATTTCGATTTTGCCTATAGTCCAATTTTTGATGAGCAGGGTAATATTTGTGGGGTGCTTACCAATGTCTTGGAAACGACCGACAAGGTAAAGGCATTTGCTGTACTTGAAAACACACAGGAAGAACTTCGGGCATCACAGGCACATACCTCCCAGGAACGCGACCGGTTGATGCAGTTTTTTATGCAAGCGCCAGCAGGCATCTGTATATTGGAAGGCAAAGAATTTATATTTGAAATGGTCAATCCACTCTATCAACAGCTTTTTCCTGGACGGGAATTGCTGGGAAGAACAATATTAGAGGTTTTACCCGAACTAGATGGTAACCCTATTATTGAAATCTTACGGGAAGTGATGCAAACGGGTGTCACCTATAGGGGAATAGATGTACTGATTCCGATGTCAAGAACCGATGGTGGGGATGTAGAGGATCGCTATTTTGATTTGACCTACCAAGCTAGATTTGATGAAGAGGAACAGATAGTGGGAATCCTTGCATTTGCGATTGAGGTTACCGCTCGTAAACGGGAAGAGCTCAGGAAGAATGATTTTATAGGTATTGTGAGCCATGAGCTAAAAACACCGTTGACCTCGTTAACAGCTATTGTTCAGTTGGCTGGAACACGCTTACGCAAAACGGGTGTCGATGATGGGTTTTTACTAGGCGCCATGGATCGTGCTGGAGGTCAGGTAAAACGGATGACGGAAATGATCAACGGTTTTCTGAATGTATCAAGATTGGAGTCTGGTCAAATCCATATAGAACATAGCACATTTGACCTCACAAAAGTTGTTGTGGAGGTGTTAGATGAGCTACAGCTTTCCTCACCTGAACATGAATTGATTATGGAATGCAGAGATGTACACATGGTATTTGCAGACCTGGAAAAAATCACTTCTGTAGTGACGAATCTTATCGCAAATGCAGTTAAATATTCACCGAAAGGTGGAAAGATCGTGGTAGACTGTTCGAGGGCTGATAAGGAAATTATTTTTTGTGTTGATGATCGGGGTCTCGGCATTGCTCCTCACGATTTAGAGCGAATTTTTCAGCGATATTATCGTGTGGCAGGTAATGAGACCAAACATATATCTGGGTTTGGAATAGGGCTATATTTGAGCGCTGAGATTGTGGGGTTACACGGTGGAAAGATATGGGCCGAAAGTGAAGTGGGGCAGGGATCCAGCTTTTATTTCAGTCTTCCCTTGATCAATTGATAGTTTGTTCTAAATTTTGAATAGGTATGAACGATAATCAGCTGTAATCATCGTCTTAAATGCCTAGACTTTTTTGCTGATAGCTAAGCAATTGATGTTTCAGCATTGTTGTGAAGCAATGGGTAACTTATTACTTATGACGAATAAGGTCTTTTGCAGGTAATTATTGCGTATCTTTATTTTCTTCTAACCAAATCCTAACCACATGTTTCACAAAAGATTAGTATTAGGATCGGTTAATCCGACCTTCAAGATTTTTGATTTCCTACAATTTCGATTGTTATGCTATTAACAATAACGTGTATCCATTTAGGGATAATTGCGGCGTTGATATATTATGTTTTAAATTGGTCAAAACGGCTGCGTAGAAGATATCAAACGCTGTTGGAAAATTCAGGTGATGCTGTAGTAGTGATAGATGCAAAGGGAAAACTAGTACATGCCTCTAACTCTATCTTTAAGGTAATAGGCTATACGGTAGATGAAATACTAAAACTTGATCTGAATGCAATTGCCCATCCAGATGATATTTCTTCACTTGCTAGCGTAATGGAAAAGGTATTGTCAAGTCCTGGAGTTCCTATAACAGGGCACACGGGAAGGATGCTACACGGCGACGGATCGTGGCATTGGTACGAGGCTGTGGTAACCAATATGTTGCATGATAAAGATATTAAAGGAATTGTAGATAATTTTAGAGACGTTACCAAAACGATTATTGCAGAGGAAAAGACCAAAAATGCAAATAGATTGTATGGTTTTATCAGTCAAATTAACCAGGCAATTGTACAAACGATTAGTGAAGCCGAACTGTTCAATGAAACCTGTAGGATTGCGAACAATTTTGGCTTTAATATGGCTTGGGTAGGACTGTTTGATGATAAGCGATCCAGCGTATCGCTTGCTAAGGGATGTGGTATTCCTAAAGCTTTTCTCGAAAGGTTTAACAATGCGGAAATATGGCCAAACGGACCTATGTATCAGGTATTGACATCAGGCAATTCTTTCGTTTGCAACGATATAACTTGTTTAGGACACGGTGGATGGAGAAAGTTCGCAGATGATAATCTGATTAAATCCTTTATGGTATTGCCGATCTTGAAAAATAAAGAAATAATTGGTACGCTGAATCTTTACTCGGGACAAGAGGGTTTTTTTAATGAACAGGAGTGCAAGCTGTTGGAAGAAGTTGCAAGTGACATTTCCTTTGCAGTCAATACGTTTCAAAGGGAACGCGCAAGAGTAAAAGCTGAAACTCAACACCGAAATTCAGAATTGAGGCTCAGACAAGCACAATCTATTGCACATGTTGGCAGCTTTGAGATTGATTTTGCTACGGGTACTGCCTCTTGGTCTGATGAGCTCTGTCGAATCTACGGTTTCGAGATTACAGACAATAGTCACCCTTATGAGGATTGGCTAATGATGGTCCATCCTGATGATATCCAACGGGTAAAAGAAGTAGCTGAAGAAGCTAGAAAATCATTGCTTAGCTCTGCAGTTTATCATAGGATCATTCGTAGTGATAACTCTGTGCGACACATATTTTCACAAGGAGAATATGACTTGGATGAGGATGGAAAGCCTATTGGCATGCACGGAGTTGCTCATGATATTACCCAGATTAAAGAGTCTGAAGGAGCAAGATTTCAATCTGAACAGAATTTACAGCTGATCATGGATCTTATACCACAGGGAATATTCATTAAAGACGTTGAGGGTAAGTATCTTTTTGTAAACGAGAGTTTTGCCTCGCTATATGGAGTAAGTGCAGCTGAATTTCTTTCCAATAACGATTATCAACAGCAGGATATCAAACACGAGAAAGAATTATATTTACAACAGGACGAGTATGTAATACGAACAGGTGAAAGCTTGACCATTCCAGATCTTCCCTATACTTTGCCCAATGGCAATGTGAAATATTTTTATACAGTGAAAGTTCCTTATACCCTTGCTAGCGACCTGGGACGCGGAATGCTAGGCATTGCACTGGATATTACGGAACAGAAACAGGCAAATTTGGAACGTGCTAGAATGATGGCAGACCTTACGCAGCGTAACAAGGACCATGAACAGTTCTCTTAAAACCCAAGTGGAACAGTTGAAGGGATCAATTATGGTAGATAGCGTTGTCGCTAAAGGGACAACCTTTACGATCCGATTCCAATTTTAGTTATGCTTATGTAATATATGAAGTTTAGTATGCTGATATATCAATTAAACTTGACTACCTTACAAAGGGGACCTGGGTATGGAAAGAGAAAAATTATTGATCGCAATTATAGAGAATGCCATAGACGGCATTATAACTATCGATGACCACGGATTGATCGAAAATATAAATCCAGCGGCACTATCTCTTTTTGGCTATTTAAATAGTGCGCAGCTATTGGGTAAAAATGTTTCAATTTTAATGCCAGAACCTGACAGGAGTAAGCATGACCGATACCTTTCCAATTATGCTCATACTGGAGAGAAAAACGTAATTGGTGCTGGTAGGGAGGTTATAGGACAACGCAAAGATGGTAGCACCTTTCCATTTAGACTGGGTGTAAGTGAGATCAAGTTTAGCGATAGGCGAATCTATACAGGTTTTATCCATGATTTAAGCCGTCAGAAAAAAGATGAACTTAAGATCAAAAGCTATACCGAAGAGCTAGAAGCCAAGATCAAAGAACGTACGAAGGAACTGATCGAGACAATCAACGTAGTAGAAACTGCCAAGGAAAACTTGAGCATGCTTTTCGAGAAGGAAAGGGAACTTAATCTGTTAAAAACCAAGTTTGTTTCCATGGCTTCCCATGAATTCAGAACTCCGCTAAGTTCAATTAAACTTTCAGCATCATTGATTGATAAATATGTTGCTAAGGAAGATGCCGTGAGCATCATCAAGCATACAATAAAAATCAAAAATGCCATTAATAACCTAACCACGATCTTAAACGATTTTCTGTCATTAGAAAAGTTGGAAGCTGGAAAAGTGGAAGCAACTTGTGTTTGGTTTGATATTGTACCTTTTGCCGAAGAGATAACCGAAGAAATGCAATTGATGAGCAAAGAAAACCAACTGATTGTTTTCGAACACAGAGGAATAGTTGGTGATGTCTGTATGGATCCAAATTTGCTAAAAAACTGCATCCTTAACCTGATTTCAAATGCTATCAAATATTCGGGAGCAAATACCATGATCCAATTTAACACCATTGTTACTGATAAAAAGCTGGTTATAGTAATAGCTGACAACGGTATTGGTATACCTGAAAGCGAAATTGATCATTTATTCGAGCCATTCTTCAGAGCGTATAATATAGGAGACATTCCTGGAACAGGACTTGGGCTAAACATTGTAAAACGCTATGTAGAGCTAATGAACGGGACGGTAACTTGCCAAAGTGAACAAAATAAGGGAACTACCTTTACCTTAGTTCTTGATTTTCTATATATAAATGGCCTCCATGTTCATTGATATTTGCAAAGAAAATCTGTTGGTGCTAATGTAGCCTTACCCCAAAAAAAAGAGGAAGGACAATCGCCCTCCCTCCACGGTTTCATAGGTTGGTGTTGTCTTATTCTAGTGGCTCTTCTAAGTCTAGCCCTGCATATTTTCTAAAGTCGGTCTGTTCTACGTATTCCTTGAAGTTCTGAATGTCTTCTGCTATCATTTTTTTGAATGCTCCATTAAATAGGGCTGCAATGCCACGACCAACGCTGCCTACAGGTGGGAAATAGCCAATCTCTATCTGCAATTGGGTGCCAATGTTATTAAGGGTGTCAGTAAATTCAACCTTTCCTGCATTTTCGATCATTGATCCTTCGGTAGATTGCCATCCCAGATAGTTGTTTTCTTCCTCATGGGTAATCTCTGCATTCCAATTAAGGTCGATCAGGTTCCCTGGCGTACTGGCGATCCAGTGTGATTCTGTACTGCTGGTTTCTGTAACCTGTTTCAAGTGTTTCATGAATTTTGGAAGGTTAGAAAGCTCTCTCCAAAATGCATATACCTTTTCCCTTGGTACATTTACGGTAATCGTCTCGCTAATGGTAATCGCCTGCGGATCTGTAGTGTCAATATCCAGTTTCTGGTAGATCGGACAAACACCGGTAGCACCACGGTAAAGTAATAGTCCGCCAGCTGCTACACCTTGTATTCCAAGCAATGGGTGACTAACCATATTCTTTAATGACTTGTACAGCAGGTAACTTCCAGCAAGAATAGAGATGGTACGCTCACTGGTATCAATGTTGGCCTGTCCCTTCGGTTTCAGATCGATTTCTTTTAATGACCCGATGATATCTTTTGCAAATGTTGTGTTCATGTTTTCCATAGATTGTGGAAGTGGAACACATTTGCCCGAGTTATGTTTTTCTTTTGTTGATTTATGTTGAGAAATTTACTAACTACGGTAAAACTGTTCTCCAAAAAAGAAAACTACAAAAAATTGATCGCCTAAAGCAATTAACATTAAATCAGCTTTACTCGTGGTAGTTCGAAAAGCTAAAAGTTGATACTAAATGTATGTTGCGAAGCCTGATGGGTATAAGCTATCTCAAATTTGTGAACTGTAGCAATCTGTTTAACAATAGCCAATCCAAGACCCATTCCCTCTGAAGAAGGGGCCTTATAAAAACGTTCAAACGCATGCGCTGCGTCAAGTGCTTGCTGCTGGCTGGTATTGCTGATCTTTAAAACATGCTGATTAAGAAAGATGCTAATTGTTCCATTTTGATGGTTGTGTCTAATTGCATTGCCAATTAGGTTGTCAATCATTGTTTCTGCAAGGTATTTGCTCATCTGCACAATTTTGCTTTCTAAGCTCTGCGTGAGCACTATTTTTTTGTTATGGAGCAGTTCATAAAAATAAGCAATTCTTTCTTCAATCATTTTTTTTAAATCAACATCCTGTTGATCCCGCAACAAGTTATTATCTATTTTAACAAGTAATAACAGAGATTGGTTGAGCTTAGTCAACTTTGCGGTCGCTCTGTAAAGATCTTGAATATTTTGGCTCTGTTCTTCTCCAAGGTCCTGTGATTGTAACATCAGCTCAAGCTTCGAATTGATTACAGCTATTGGCGTCATCATCTCATGTGATGCATTCTCGGTAAAGAGTTTGATCTCCCTGTACTCTGATCTGATGCGCTGAGATATCTCAAGTATAGCATCATTAAGTTCCTGGAATTCTAAGATAGGAGTTTCAACCTGACGGAAATTCTCTTGTTGGTTTAGATTGAATGATTTTAAATTCATTAGAAGTTCATGGAAAGGTGTCCATAAGCGCTTCATCATAAACCTATTGATGAGTAATAACACTATAAATAAGGCGAGTACAGGGAGCATGATGCTTAAAAATATACCTTTGATCTGTTCACTATGGCCAATTTTGGATACAATCACCGTAACTCGGAAAGGCTGGCCATTCATCAATAAATCTTCTTTTAGATATCTTGCGGATTCTTTTATCTGTTTCTTCGGATTAAAAAAAACTGTGTCAGCAAACTGCTTGCGCAACGTTACCTTGGCAATTTTTTTATAGTCGACCACCAAGTCCTTGAAAACTTCATGTGCTTGATCACCTTTCATCTGATGAGAATTCTCCCTAACTTCCAGTTGTTCCTCCAGCAGATAGCGGTCAACCTGTTCGTTAAGATATCTACCCATCGTGAGGTAAAAAAGATAGCCAATAAGGCATAACCCCAATCCTGCAGTAATCATCAACACTTGGTTATATCTTGTAAAAAGCCTCATTGATCGGAAAATTTATAGCCAATACCATATACAGAATGAAAGTAATCTTTAGATCCAGCATCAATTAACTTTTTTCTTATGTTCTTGATATGTGTATAGATGAAGTCAAAACTGTCTGCCATATCTGCATGGTCTCCCCAGATATGTTCAACCGCTGCCGATTTGGAAATTACTTTTGACTTATTGGCAACAAAATATAAAAGTAGGTCAAACTCTTTTCTGGTAAGATTGATATTTCTACCACTAACAGTTACTTCTTTAGACTGAATATCTATATTCAATTCGTTAAAGATTATTAGATCACTGCCATTAAAGGTTCTACGTCTAATGATAGCCATAACCCTTGCACCAAGTTCAGAAAGATGAAAAGGTTTGATCAAATAATCATCGGCACCTAAACTAAGCCCTTCAATCCGCTGATCAACCGAGTTTCTGGCGGTAATAATGATGACCCCATCTGTTCGCCCCGTTTTTTTAAGATCTTTTAACAATTGTAAACCATCGCCATCCGGTAAACCAAGATCTAAAAGAATACAGTCGTATGCATACATCTCTATTTTTTGTGATGCCAATGTGAAGTTAGGAGCATGGTCGCATACGTTTCCCTCCGCCTGCAGATAGGCCAGAATATTAGATCTTAATATTTCCTCATCTTCGATAACAAGTATTTTCATGGAAATGTTAATTGCAAAGGTTAAATATAAAGTTTATGAATGCTACTTGTATTTAATGTTCAATGAAATCATATCAGCACTCATGTTAATGTTCTTGGTATAGTGGCCGTAACGAAGTTCAAGCATGCTGATACTTTGTAGACCGAGAATGCCTTTTGGTGGCGCAAAACGAATTCCGGCACCAAAGAAATTACTGTTGAATTTGGCGAGATCGTAGTTACTGTTATAGTACTGGTCGGCAGGTGAATGTGTTTGATAGGGCGCAAAATATTTCGCTGCCGTTTGGGTATAATATCGGTAAAATGGACTAATCGAAAAGAAAGATGTAAGCTTGATCGGAACCTCAATATCTGCGGTATGCGAATTCAGACCCCAATTATCGGTATAATATCGGTAGTAAGTTTTAATGATCATTTTGTCTCCTAAAAAATAGTTAGCTCTAAATCCTACTGGAATCTTTAACCTGCTGCTTGGTAAGTTTTCCTGATGAACAGAATTGTCCCTAAAATATACCCTATGAAATGGTAAGCTCAGGTACCCATGCTGTTGTATAACATCACCAAGTAACATCACCTGAAGCCTTTCGTTAATGATTTGGGAATAAGATAGTGATCCTGCAAAGGTATTTCTTGTTGCTGAACCATACTGATCATGACCCGACATATTTGTTCTCAGTTCTATGGGTTCAATGAGTGTAACCTGATCGAGATAGGTCTGGAATTTAGCCGTGAACTCACCACTTCTGTCTTTCGTTTTCGCAGAGAAACTAATGTTTCCGCCAAAGGATTGATAATCAAATTCTGTTGAAGAAGAAAGACCTAAAGCCAATGTAGTTCCCTTTCTTTCATTCTCCACACTCCAACTCAGTGAAGGGTAAATTCTCGTATCTGCATGAGATGCTGAAGAATTGGCTTGCATGTCTATTTTATCAGATGATGCAGAAGTGTAGTGATCTATCCCTACTTCAAGGCCGAAGGTATGCTTACGCGATTTCAAATCGTATTTTGTCAGTTTTACATCGAAAACATTGGCAATATCGGTCAATTTCTGTGAGCCGATGCCTCCAGTTACCGCTGCATTGTTTCCATCTTGAGTATAGTAACTTGATACCAGGTTGATCTCATCTAATTTTAGTTTCCTACTTTGGAAACCTGTGGTGTCTTTTGGCACAATTTGAGCAAAAGAGTGTAACATGGCGAAAACTGCTGCTGCAGTAAGGAATACTTTTTTCATTTCTTTGCTAATTAATTACAACCACAACCACCACCACTTTTACCAGAATTCGCTCCTGAAGACCCCTCTCTGTAGCCCTGGAAACTCAGTTCGGTCTTTTCGATTTTGCGATTGCCGAGTACCATTTCAGCATCGTTCAATCTATTCTTTTGGTATTCTTTTACTGTTTTACAAGAAGACAAACCTGTTACAGTTCCTCCAAACGCCAATGCAATCACAAAGGCCTGTTTAATTTCTTTTACTTTCATTTGAGATTGATATTTTTACTTGTGTAAATCTTATTATGGTCATCTATGATAATGCAACCGAGGTAATTGATTTGATTGATCATATCTATTCCTGCTGAAATGCCCATAATGGTAACCGGGGTTGCCATTGCATCAGCTATTTCGGCATTCGGACTGATAATGGTTACACTTTTAATTCCTGTAACTGGCAGTCCTGTTTTCGGATTTATGGTATGTGAATATTTTTTTCCACCAATCATCACAAATTTTTCATAGTTGCCAGAAGTTGCAACCGCCATATCTGTTACGTTTAAGTAGGAAAATGGATGATGTTTATGTTCGGGATCAACTATTCCAATGGTCCAGGGCTCATTGTTTGGTTGACTCCCCCATGTAGCAAGATCCCCAGAAGCATTAATTATTCCCGCTATTACACCTTCTCTTTTTAAGAGCGATTTCGCCATTTCTGCTGCATATCCCTTCCCAATTCCTCCAAAACCAATCCGCATACCCTTTTCTCTCAACATTATTGTCGAGTTTTCCTTGTTAAGAATAATGTTTTTATAGTTGATCAATTTTACCATTGACCTCGCAGTCTCCTTATCGGGCAAACTGGTCATAGTCGTATCAAAATTCCAAAGCTTTTTGTCAATTGATCCATAACTGAGATCAAAAGCGCCATCTGTAATTGTAGAAATCCGGATTGCTCGTTCAACTAGTTGATAAACTTCCATGTCTACAACTACCGGAGCAATGCCTGCTTCCTTGTTGATTCGATTTGTTTGGCTATCCTCATCAAAAGTGGTGAATAGCTTTTCTATCCGTTTGATTTCGTCAACAGCCCTCTCTATTTTTTGATTTGCCCATTGCTCATCATCAGCAACCACGGTAAGCTCAAAAGAATTCCCCATCAAACGTTCTGTTCGTTTAAAGCTATTTAAGTATTCATTTTTTTTACTTGTTTGCATCACAAATCTTTTTGACTTCATTTGTAAATTGAGCTGCCGTTTCATCGGGAAGCCCCTCGTAAGTTTTAATCACTTTACCACTCGAATCCAATAAGACAGTAAATGGAAACTTACCCTGTGGGTTGTAACTATCTGCTAAACTTTCGTTCTGCTGTTTGATTGTCCCGATAGGTTGCTTTTTCTTGCTTCTTGGAAAATCTGCATTGACCATCACCAAGTTTAAACTTGCCATTTTCAAGAAATTGGGATCTGCTAAAATTTCGCTATGCATTCTGATGCAAGGTCCACACCAATCAGATCCCGAGAAATTGAGCAGGATGAGTTTGTGTTGTTCTGTGGCGTTCTTCTTGGCAGTTTCGAAGTTCGGTTCCCATGGTATTGTTGATGAGATCGCGAAAAGCATTATCATTAATAAGTGTTTCATTTGTTTAAATTATTTAACCTTGCTTTTAAAATATCCAAAACTACATCGATAATAAAATCAGAACTTTTCAAATGTTCTTCACGGTGATGTATTTGTTGCTCGTTGTATTTTGTCATGTAAATTTCCTCCATTGATCGTAGTTGAAACTTTAACTGTTCCCAGTTTTCCTACTATTTCAAATGATTAATTAAAACTAATCATCAATTCTGAAGATACTTTGAAGTTGGTTGGAAGTAGGGAAGTCCGGAAGTCTGGTTCCCTCATATTTGTATAAACAGCGTTGGAAAGCTTTTGCATTCGAAATCTGTGCATCTGTGGCGAAGAGATAATGATAACATCCGCGTTGAAAACCTACTGTGTACCCAAAAGTCAATAATAGTTTCTCAAGTTTGTTTTTGCGAGGAAGACCTGTCCCGATTATTTCCTATCAGGTGGACAGATTTCGCTCAGGTTCGTTTCCGCGAGGAACGAAGCGGTCTCCTTGCTGGTTTGAAGCTGGTTGCGGCAAGGAGATTATTCACTTGTTTCTATTTTTTCAATGGTGTTCATGAGCTCTCCCTCTGTTGCCGGGATCGGTTATCTTCGCGAAAAGCTCGCAAAAACGAACCCCTCAAGCGTCATGATTCCTATTAAAAGATGTGGGTACACAGTAGGTTGAAAACGCGGACGAGAGTTGAGAAGTCCCTCATATTTGTATAAACAGCCTAAAAGAGCTTTTGCATTCGAAATCTGTGTATCTTTGGCAAACCAAGATAAACCCTGCCTTTGTGGTTAAAAAAAATGATATTTGCTCCTATAATTTCTACATTTGAGATCCTGATCATTAACTAACTAACCTGAACGATACCACCTCTGATGGGAAAGATTACGAAGAAGATTTTTTTTAGATTTCTGATTGCTTTAACCATTCTTTTGCACTACGATAACCGTTGTTATGGACAGTTGCCAGATCTTAAATTTGATCACTTAACCACCGCAAATGGTCTCTCGCAAAATACGATTACAGGTATTGCTAAAGATAAATATGGTTTCATGTGGTTTGGTACCTGGGCTGGCCTCTGCAGGTACGATGGCTATCGTTTTAGGGTATATCAATATGAACAGGGAAATCGGAGAAGTTTAATCAGTAACAGGGTAGATAATGTAAGTATCGATGCCAACAAAGATCTTTGGATAGTGGCATTCAATGATACCATCTACTGTAAATATCGCTACGAAACGGATGACTTTGAAAGAATTCCAGCCCACAAACTCTCTAAAGAGTTCAAAAGAAAGATCAGTAGGAATGGACATTTGGCCAATGCAGCGGTTACCTATAAGGATTATAAATGGGACCTTGACAAGGTAGGTAAAGATCTAGTTCAAATAGAACTGTCATCTGGAAAGACCATTAGGTACAGAACAAATCCGGTAGACCGTGAGTCCATCAACGATCAGTTTGCAACAGACCTCTATCTTGATGATCAGCACATTCTTTGGGTAGGTACTTTTAGCAATGGTATTAATCGAGCGAACCTTGACGCTAAACCATTTCAACACATCTATCATGATCCCTGGACAAAAAATGCGATTATAGATAAAAACGTGCGTGCCATTACCGAAGATCTTCAGGGGAACCTATGGATCGGGACCCGAGATAAAGGCATAACCATTATTTCCAGACAGGGGAAATACACACATTTACAGGAAAATAGCAACAATCCAAATGCGATCAATAGCAATTATATTAAAACAATATATTGTGATTCGAGAGGTTATATCTGGATTGGTACCCTGAGGGGATTAGATGGTTATGATCCCAAAACAGGAAAATTGAAGCATTATAAGGGATCAGGTTTAGGTGATGCACATGTATTCAATGCTTTCGAAGATCATCTGCATCAGATTTGGTTCGCATCTTGGAATGGTATTTACAAATATGTGCCTCAAAAAGATACATTAATCCGCCAAAATGCACCTGGGATCCCTAATAAGTGGGCCATGGTGGTTACAGAAGATAGCGCACACCAGATTTGGGTAGGTACAGAAGGAGGTGGGGCAGCTGTATTTAAGCAGAAAAACGATCAAGATCTTCAATTGGTGAGGGTTTTTATACATGATGATGCAGAAAAATCGCTTAGCGATAACAAAGTTTATTTCATCTTAGCCGATTCGAAAAAATACATTTGGTTAGGCACCGCAAATGGGCTTGATCGCTTTGATCCACAAACACGAAGTTTTAAGCACTTTACAGCAGCTCCAAATGGTTTGTTAAGCGCTACGATCTCCGGAATTATTGAAGATAATCAGGGTAGGATCTGGGTAAATCATACCAAGGGGATTTCTAAGATCAACAAGGATTCGTTTTCCATCAGAAACTTTTCTAAACAAGATGGCCTAGGCAACGATTTCTCAGATGGTTTCATTTATAAAAGCAAACAAACTGGTATGTTGTTTTTTGGTGGTAACAATGGCTATGATACCTTTTATCCCGAAAAGATAAAGGTAGACCGTAGTACCGCTAAAGTTGTACTCACCGAACTTCAGGTGCTGAATAGACCAGTAGAAGTGAACGACACGGTAAATGGTAGAATTCTACTTCAAAAACCATTGTATTTAACCAAAGAAATTGAACTGAACCATCTCGATAAAAGCATTGCCATAGAATTTGCAGCACTACATTTCGCTAATCCATCGGCCAATAAATACGCATATAGGTTAGAAGGATTTGATAAAGATTGGATCTATACCGATGCCGCTAACAGAACTGCAGTTTATTCAAATCTCTCCAGAGGACATTATACCTTTAAGGTTCGCGCCTCAAACAGCGATGGGATTTGGAACAGTATACCCACAACATTGAGCATTATTGTTTTTCCACCATGGTGGGCAAGCACAGTTGCTTATATCTGCTATACCATCATTTTTATTGTGCTGTTTTATGCATTCTATTATTATTCTCTGAGGGTAGAACGATTGAAGAATAAACTTGCATACGAGAATTTATTGCACGAAAAGGAGATAGAGTTTCATCAGAGTAAAATAGACTTTTTTACCAATATCTCCCATGAAATCAAAACTCCACTGTCACTTATTTTGGCACCAATTGGGAGAATGATGATGACAGATAACCTTAGTAGCTTGATGAAAGATCAGCTCACTATCATGAGGAATAGTGGTGATCGGCTCTTAAGGTTAATCAATCAACTGTTAGATATCCGTAGGTTCGAAACAGGTAATGATATACTCCAGCTTGGCGATGAGGAATTAGTCGTTTTTTTGCAAAGGATAGTCAGTTCCTTTCGGGATATCACCAAAGAAAGGGGAATTTTCCTCAACTTTGAGACTTCAGTTCCCACAGTAGTCTGTAGGTTTGATGCGGATAAGGTAGAAAAAGTAATGTATAACCTTTTATCCAACGCCTTAAAGTTTACGGCAGACCATGGTAAAATTGAAGTGCGTTTGCAAATGGAAGGAACAGATGGCAACTGGATCTGTGTGCAAGTTTCAGATGATGGTTTGTTAATCAGGGAAGATGATTTTGAAGCGATCTTTAAGCCCTTTCAACAAGCAGGAAGCCATCAAAAAGGAGGTACAGGTTTGGGACTGGCCTATTCTAAAGCACTTGCCGAATTACATGGCGGATCTATTAAGGTAAACAGTGAAACCAAAGATGGAGAAAACTTGACCACATTTACCCTAAAGCTGCCCTTGATAGACAGTCTGTCATTAGCTATGGTTACGAATAGTATCAATGGTCAAATTGAGGTGAGCAATGACAACCCATTACAACCTGATCTATTAACTGTAGCTAAAAATGACGCCGTTATCCTAATTGTTGAAGACGACCCAGATTTAAGAAACTATTTAGTTGGCTTTTTTAATAGCTATTATCAGGTAATTGAAGCTAATAATGGTTCCGATGGATTGCTAAAAGCCGAAGAAGAGCTCCCAGATTTAATCATATCAGATATGATGATGCCCGAAATGGACGGATTGGAGCTCTGCAGGCGATTAAAATTAGGAACAGCTACCAGTCACATTCCCGTTATTTTACTTACTGCCAGGACACCAATAGAATTCCAGGTAAAAGGAGCCGAAAATGGAGCCGATGATTACATGACTAAACCTTTTAACCTACAGTTGCTTTCGTTAAAGGTTAAAAACCTCCTTCAGGTAAGGAGAACACTCCAAGAAAAATATAAAGGCAAAATGATCATCCAGCCAGCTGATATTGATCCCGTCTCTCCTGATGAAAAACTACTAAAGAAAGTATTGGCCTTTGTAGAGGAGAAAATTGGAGACCCAGAACTCGATGTCGCAGAAATCTGTACTAGTATTGGACTGAGCCGTACCCAGCTTTATCGTAAAATGAAAGCCCTGACCGGTCTCAGCATGGCAGAAATCATCAGGGATATTCGTTTAGAAAGAGCGAAACAGCTCCTTGCCAACAAGAAATTCAACGTCAACGAAATCTGTTATATGGTTGGCTTTAGTGACGTCGATTATTTTAGAAGGATCTTTAAATTGCATGTGGGAGAGTCTCCATCCGCTTATGCGAAAAAGTTCTTATAAACCTCCTAGGTTTTTAAACGTATGATGTTTGTTAGATTTAAGAGGTGGGTTTTAGAAACCTATGAGATTAATGCTAGGCTCTTTTTCGCAACACGCTCTTTTCTCATCCAATACACCAGTTTCGCATACCCCAAATTAGTTCTACGACAGTACTCGATCTGACTTAATCCACTTGATCTGTATTTTTTGATATGTGCGCTCATTTCCTTTTCCAGTGCCTCGTTTATGATTACAAATTTCTTCATGCTGTATCAACTTAATTTATTTATTGACGATCCATTGCTAACTGCAACGATAAAGCAGATTGCTTATCTCCAAAGCTAATCACACTTTTTATTCAGCACTCGGTGATTTTGTTCCAAAAAACAGTGAAAAATGTTCCATTACTCAGAAAGGTTGGAAGGTTTAAAGGCTGGAAGGTTTGAAGGTTGGAAAGTTGGAAGGTTTGAAGGTTGGAAAGTTGGAAGGTTGGAAGGTTTGAAAATTGGTTGATCAACAATAATCCTTTTTAATCTGCGGCTGTCAATTTATGCATCCAGGCTATGAACCATGAACCATCAACCGTTAGCTTATGGTCTATTAGCCTCTTCCCCTCAATTCCTATTCCCACTCTTAGCTTGGCGTACCTTCTGATTTTCTTTCAAGTTAAGTCGATAAACAAAGGTAAGCCTATATCTTGCAGCGTTAGGTCTCGCATCTAACGCAAGCGCATAATCATTTCCAGTTGTTACAGTAGAGAACTTGCGGAGATCAAAAAGATTGGTCACATCAAATAACAATGTTGCCTTGTCGCCAAACAAGTTGCGACTAAGTCCCATATCAATATTGTGGATAGCCTTTTCTTTGGTCTGAGCTTGTTGCCTGGCGCCGTTAAAGTTGTATCTTCCCTGAAACGAGATCAGTTTTGGGAACTTTAGCAAAGCACCCATCCTTGCCGTAAATGTTTGTCCAACGTGGCCGAAATCCTGATCTGCATAAGTCCCCGATTGACGGAATCGATAGATATTAAATTCTGAAGTAAGCTGAACCCACTTGGCGGCATTGTAAATTACTGAAAGTTCAAAACCACTCCGTGTTTCCTTGGCAATGTTCACTGGTGTAATGATAAAGAGGCCAGCCGCATTTTTAAAGGTATAATCCAAGATAACTCCACTGTTTTGTTGGTAATATAGCGATGGATTAATAGTAAGCTTATTCCAACTTTGTAGGTAGCCAATTTCCATGACATTGGCAAAGGATGGATTGAGATCTGGATTTCCAATATAACGTGTGCTGAGGTCTGTAAGCTCTGTAAAAGGATAGATCATGTTCAGCGATGGTCTGTTGATTCTTCTACTATAACTCGCTTGTAGCGTAGCGCCCTGTGCAATTCCGTAGCTTAGGTTTAGGGAAGGGAAGAGCCTGGTATAGGTTTTTTCAGAACTATATGATCCAACCCGATCTTGGATGTCAATCTTTGTTAACTCAGATCTTAATCCCAGCTGATAGCCAAGGCCTCTCAATTTGCCGCCCAATTGAGCATAGGCACCACCGATCAATTCTTCATAAGCCAATTTATTGTCAATCTGCTCCAATGTTTGCCATGAGCTGTTTAGTTGCTGTTGTGCCAAGAAATCGCTGGTCACTGTCCGGGTTTCAAATTTAATGCCCAGTTCTAGTGTGGTCAAACTATCAATTGGTAAGATCAGATCAGTTTGAGCAGAAAGATCTTTACTGGCACCAATAGATGAGGTGCGGATGGCAGCTAGCGGACTTGCATTAGGGAATTTTCTTTCCGTAGTTAAGTTCCAATCTTTGTCACTATCCCAAAAATCATACTGTACATCAATGGTATATTTTTTTCTTTCCTTGGCGAATGTTCTTGTATAGTTGAATTCAAGTTGATTATAGCTTCTTTTTTCTCTGGATTCACCATTTCTTACTAAACTACTGTCTGCACCTACATTCTTGGTTGCGTAATTATAATTGAGCTCCGTAAAATCATGATCGTTTGTAGCATTTTTAAGAAATGCTGCGGTGATGGTATTGTGGGCATTAAGCTGGATGTCTGCACCTAGATATAACATTTTTGCATCATCATGGCGCTTCTCATTTTGTACTGAATTAAGCAAGCTGGTTTTCGTTGCACTATAATTTTCTTGTTGCGTTTGATAGAGACCAACGTAATCTGAAAGTCGGAGGCCAAAAGTAGAAAAGATATTAACCTTGTCCGATTTATAGTTTAAACTCGGACTAATCCTGGTTTCATTCGGAATGCCACCTACTAATCTTAACTGTCCGTTAAACCCTGCTTTTTTGTTTTTCTTAAGGATGATGTTGATAATCCCGGCAGCACCAGCAGCATCATATCTGGAAGATGGATTGGTAATAATCTCTACGCGGTCAATCTGGTCTGCCGGAAGTTGATCCAACGCATTACCCTGCACGGTTCCCGATCTTCGACCATTGATGAGTACCAATACATTTGCATTCCCGCGGAGGCTAACTGCACCTGATGGATTTACACTAACAGAAGGTACTCCCGCGAGTAAATCAGTGGCTGAACCGCTTTGTGAAATCAGGTCTTTGCCCGCTTGAAACACTTTTTTGTCAAGTCTATAGCTTATGGTTGGGCTTTGGGAAACAATAGCTACCTCCTTCAGTTGGGTAGCGTCTTGCTGCAACATGATATTACCAAGGTCAATCTCATTTGTGCCATTTACAGTTATGGGTAAACTGGTGGTTGTAAAACCCATCATGGTAAAATTAGCGCGGAGCTTGATATTCGGCAGTTCGCTAAGCATAAAAACTCCTTTTTCATCTGTAATACCAATTGCAATTGACTTAAGTGAAGTGTCTATAATATTAATGGTAACATAAGATAAGGGCAGCCTATCCTTGTCTAAAACTTTGCCTTTAATGGTAATCTTTTTTGAAACAGCTATTTGTTGTTGCGCCTGGCAAAATAGTCCAAGTCCTAACAATATAAAAAGGAGAGATAATGTTTTCATGCCGCAAGTGTAAGTGCTGAAATCTTACCATGATTAAAGAAACTTGTGAACAGCTATATGGGCTTTTGAATAGCATTTTTGGGTTGGAAGGTTGGAAGGTTGAAAGGTTAGAGGGGTGCACCTTTGGGCAACTGAAAGAAGGGGTTTGCTATCTTTCTTGAACGCTGTAGAACCATCCAGTCTATTGACCATCAGCTATTGACTATCGTCCTATGCATCCAAGCCATTAACCATGATCTATGAACCATTAACTACAACCCATTACAACTCTCGCAAATTCCGCTGGCCATTAATTGAATGGCATTCATGGTAAATCCAGCTGGAATAGTGGTTTTTGGGATTTTAATATCTAGGCAGTAAACCTTATTGCATTGAACACAATTGAAGTGTAAATGCTCATCATGATGTTGCTGAGAAGAACAATTGGAATTGCAAATAGCGAAATTAGCAATGCCATGCGTATCCATAATCTTATGAAGGATGCCTTTTTCTTCAAATGTACTCAAGGTTCGGTATAAGGTAACCCGATCCACCTTTTTACCAAGCGTTTTTTCCAACTCTGGTTGTGATACAGCAACATCCTGACCCATGATATGTTCAAGTACCATTAATCGAGGACCCGTTTGTTTGAGTTTATTGCTTGTTAATATTTCGTGAGGATCTCTATTCATTTTACCCTGCCAATTGATACGTGTTTACAAGGTTAATGATAATCTATGTGGCTTGCAAAAAGAGGCCGTAAATTTACCGTGGTGTTGCTTTATGTCCAAATAACATTACTCAGCTTGTAAAGGCAAAGCATAGGCTGATTCCATAATCGAGGTGATCAAATTATCGGGTAATTCCAAATCCATTTTACGTTCTAGTGCATGTTGTCCAGAATTGTATTTTTCGATGAAAGTTCCGGTTTTACTGTCAAACTTGAGATAGCCTTCTTCAAAGTAGCGCTCCTCAATTTCACCCGCAGAATCCATTGAAGCGAAATTAAGCTGTGTTATTTCCAATGTCTCCTTGTTAATCTTCAGCCATTTGAATTTGTCTGCTATAGGAGCATCATTGTCAAGGTCAGTTCGTTTAATTTCAATAATGTACAAATCATAATTCTCTAAATGATAGAGACATTCAAAATTGGGCATATTTATAGGTTTGGGACAACTAAATTAAGCTATTGTCTAATTTCTTTACAATCTACTTTTCAACATTTGCCCATATTGTGCTAGTTTGTGTTGGTGTTGAGCAAGTAATTTTTTGTGGATATCGACTAGATGTTGATAAGAAAATTTGTCCTTCTTTATAAAATGTGTAACCTTCGTGCCTCAAAATAAATTGAATATGGAAGATTTAAATGCATTGAGCCAGGTTGCCGAATTTCATAAAACCTTTAAACATCCTATTTTGGAAGCAGCTACAATTCCAACCAAGGAAAGATGTCAATTGAGAATAGATTTATTGGCTGAGGAACTGAAAGAACTGCAAGAGGCTGTAAATGAAGGTAACATGGTTGAAGTTGCCGATGCCCTTTGCGATTTGCAATATGTACTTGCCGGTGCAGTATTGGAGTTTGGATTAGGTAAACAGTTCAAATCTTTGTTTGATGAAGTTCACCGCTCTAACATGAGCAAAGCTTGCAAAACAGTAGAAGAAGCAAATGAAACCATTGCACACTACAAGACAAATAGCAATGTTGATGCCTACTATAAAGAAATAGATTCCCTGTTTCTAGTGTATAGAGATGGTGATCATAAAACCTTAAAATCTATTAATTACTCTCCAGCAGATTTAAAAAATCTAGTTAAATAGCCTTAATTCTTTTTATAAACTTAATACCATAATCGCAAAAAGAAATGTTAATCATAGGAAGTTACAACGAATTTGAAGCTCATTTAGGAAAAGAACTAGGCGTGTCTGATTGGCATCAAATAGATCAGCAACAGATCAATCAATTTGCTGATGCTACCCTAGACCATCAATGGATCCACATAGATGCAGCAAAAGCAGCTACAGAAAGCCCTTTTAAAACTACCATCGCTCATGGTTACCTTACCCTGTCATTAATTCCCTATCTCTGGAAACAAATTGCAGAAATCAGGAACCTTAAAATGGAAATCAATTATGGCATCGAAAGTTTCAAATTCGGCCAAGCAGTATTAGTTGATAGTGAAGTTCGACTAAAAGCCAAACTGAAATCTATTGTCAATTTAAGAGGAACAACAAAAGTAGTTATCGAAGTAACACTTGAAATTAAAGACCAACCAAAACCAGCCTATACTGGCGATGTAATGTTCTTGTATCATTTTGTGGGGTAACTGTTGCCACAGATGCACAGATTAGTTTTGGGTTGCATGCATATACGAAGCTAAATTATAGCCACAGATTAACAGATTTTAGGCGTATAAACATTTCGCTGTTGGCACCTAAGCCAATGGCGATTAGCCATGAAACTAAACAAAACAACAAATCTCTGTTTTCTATATTGCCATGTGGTAAGTATATTATAGCTCTTCTACAATACTCGCACCTTACCTTCAACGTAGGATGAACGAAGGATGAACGAAGGATGATTATGCCAAGACTGGGCCTACATTATAGCGCTACTATAGCTAATTTTAATCTAAAACATGATCGCGCACCAACTAGTTTCATCTGGTCCATGCTTTTAAACTCAAGCCATTTACTATTGACCATTAGCTATTGACCTTTAACAGGAATCTCAGTCTTCAAAATCTTATTACCACTAATCTCATTATCGAAAGGTGCAATATTCTGGATCACAGGAGAGGGGTAGCGTTTCGTATCAAACTTTCCTGTCCAATCCGCATCTTTACTATCACCAATCAGTATTCCTGTGTTTGCATTGGTGATGGTATTGTTTTTAATTGTACAACCACTGGCAGCAATATAGAAACCTATTTCTTCCTTTCCTTTAGCCATGCCATACATTAAACGGATTGCTGTTTTAATGTTGTTGATTTTATTATTAATGATAATATGCCCTGAACCATTTATTCTGATCCCTCCAGTTCCACCTTCAAAGATATTACCATCAATGGTACAATCGTGGCCACCGCGCATCACCAGCTCTCCATCATTGCTTTCAAAATAATTCTTTAAATATTGGTTGCCGCTACTTTTATTGCTGATGACTTCATTCTCTCCATTACAACGGATAAAACGATTTTCGCTCACTGTAGTTTTGGCCGAAACTTTACCCAATAGAACTGGATCTTGCCCAATTTGTACACACTCACCACCATTGCCATTCTTCCAGCTCACTTTTTGCTTATCCAGAAATGTATTTTTGGTAATTATTGTCAACTGTGGACAACTGTCCTTGGTTATTTTTACCTGTATATCCTGACTATCAATATTGCCAATAAAAATGCAGTTCTCAACTTTGTTATTGGATCCATTTCCGGCAATAACAAGTAAAGGCATAAATTGAGTTTTTACTATGTTTTTCTCAAAAGTACAATTGCTGATTAAACAATTATTTGTGTTGTTGAGTTCTACCAGCATTCCAGTTTTTCCATCAGCTTTGTTAAGTTCACATGCCTTAAAAGTGATGCCGTTTAGTTGTAGGTATGCGCTAGAAAATTTGAAGATCGTTTGTGTAGTGCTGCCAGAAAATATTACTTTTCCTGCCGTTTCAGCTATAATCAAAATAGGCTTTTGTGCTGTTCCGCTCCTTGTAACGTTCACATTCCAATTGGTATAATTGCCATTGGCAATGATGATTTTGTCGCCAGGTTCAATCTTTACTAAAACCTCTTTTAATTGGACTTCACTATTAATTCGATAAGTTGTGCCGAAAGCAGCTTGTGTACCAAAAATTAGCAACAGATAAAATGTGATTATTTTCATGCCTCAATGAAATGAATTATATTTTTAATGTATTTAGGTAATCTATCTTTAGAATATCGAGAATTTGTTGATATATTTAAAGCTGTAAACAATAGCCAAATTAAACATTCTTGTATAAACATCTATGGTAAAGATTCTAAAGACTTTACTTTTCTTCGTATTTACGTTCAGTTTTAATTATTTATTTGCTCAGACACCAGTTGTATTCGACGGTAAATTGCCAGAGCACATTTTTAAATCAGAAGAAATATATTTTCTAGAAGATCCTGGGAGCAACTTAACGTTCGATGATATCAAAAGAGATTCGTACCAAGCTAAGTTCAAATCCAATATTAACTATTATCCAAAAAACTATAACAGGTCTTCGTCCTATTGGTATCGCATAAAAATAAAGTTCACCAAGGACATCGATCAATCTACAATTTTTGAATTCTATGATCAGATTACCGACCATATTGAAGCGTACCTGCCTGACGGGAAAGGGAATTACGTTAAAAGTAAAACCGGTGCCGACCTCAGCTTTTCAGAACGCTTATATCAACACAAGAACTTTGAGTTTTTAGTTAATGATACCAAGAAAGGTGAACAAGTTTATTACTTCAGGGTTAAATCGAAGGATCAGGTCAACGTCATCATCGTTTTTAGGACCATAGAGCGATTTATTCAATATGGTCTCACAGAGTATCTAACCTTCGGATTTTTCTACGGGATGATTGTGATCTTCAGCTTTCACAATTTATTGATGTTCATAGCAGTTAAGCGCCGACAATATCTATTTTATATTCTTTATATTTTAAGTGTAGGTTTATACGAGATGTCTACTGATGGAATAGCGTTCCAGTATCTCTGGCCTAATCATCCTGTGTGGAACGAATATGCCTACGGTGTAGCGCTTTTCTTCTTAAGTACGTTCGGACTTATTTTTACGAAAGAACTTCTACATGTTAAAATCAAGGCTCCACAGGTAAATAAGCTCATTAACCTGCTGATTTTATTAAGATTTATATTTTTCTTGGTTTGTTTATTTTATAACAACGATTGGTTCAAGTACAAATTCATAGAGTTTATCCCTTTATCTGCAGGATTTTTTACCGGTATTTATATCTGGTGGAAAAAGGAGTACCGACCAGCACGGTTTTTTGTATTGGGATATTTCTTCCTATATGTTGGCTTCATCATCAAGATCATCCATATTTTAGGATGGGCACGTCATATTCCAGGTGCTTTGGGCTACTATAGCCTAAGTTTCGGCTTCTTGTTGGAAATGGTATTTCTATCATTTGCCATTGGTGATCAGGTAAGGATCTTAAAGCGTAAAAAAGAAAATGCGCGTAAACAGATCATTAAACAAATGCAGGTTAATGCAGATCTTAAAGACAGTATCAATCGGGATTTAGAGATCAAAGTGCAGGAACGTACAAAAGAAGTACAGCAACAATCTAAAGAGCTGTTTGAGAAAAATGTAACCATTGAGCAACAGAATGAAGAACTGCTATCTAAAAATTCACTTTTAGAGCAACAAGCAGAAGAAATATCTAGGATGAATATCCTTTTAGAGAAGGATAACATCACCTTAAAAACAAATATAGAAAAGGTTACCGATGCCAGAGTAAATGCCACAGAGGTTGATTTTGATGAATTTAGTCTAAAATATCCCGATCGTGATTCATGTTACAAGTTTTTGGCAGATATGAAATGGGAAAATGGCTATGCCTGTATCAAATGTGGAAACACTAGTTACTGTAATGGAAAAGTACCATACAATAGGAGATGTACCAAATGTGCCTATGAGGAATCTGTATTGCATCATACCATTTTCGAAAACAATAGAATTCCCATCAATAAAGCCTTTTATTTAGTGTACCTAATGTACAACCATAAAGGTGCAATTTCTTCACACAAGCTCTCAGAAAAGCTCGGAATTAGACAAAGTACCTGCTGGACCTACGCTTCCAAGATCAAAAAAGTAATGGAAGAACGTAAAAAAGACCTAAAAGGGGTTGGGAAATCTGGATGGAGCAAGCTCGTGCTCGACAAATAATATTCATTTATTGTGTTTCTGAAGTCCTAGGCTGTTTTTTTGAATAAATTTATTCAAAAAAATAGCCTTTTTTTTAATGTGATTTAAACGTATCAATCTAGTTTTTATACATTTCACTTATTCCGCAAAAAATCAACTAGTTATCAATTTTTAGTGATGTGATTTAAGTGTATCAAAATCAATATAACTTATTAAAAATCAGCATTTTATGAAATATTTTTATTTGCAAATGTAAAACCTATTGGGCTATATTTACCTCGCCAAATATTTTGGTTAATACATAAAACCAACCAATTATAAATTGTATGAGGAAAATTCTACTAAAAAGGATTTTGCAGAAAATTTCAATAACACTACTCTGGTGTTACCTTCTGCAAAGCAATGCTTACGCCAAAACTGTAATCGGTACCATTTCAACAAATGGTAATCTAACAAACAAAACACTTCATTTACGTGACGAGGTAACAGGTCGGGTAGCTGATTTGGCTAACAAATCACTAGTTGATGTATCAGTTCAAATTAAGGGTAAACCAGCAAGTATGGTGACCACTGATCTTGATGGCAGATATGTGATCACAGCTCAAAAAGGTGATATTCTCGTATTCAAGGTGCCAGGATTTATTAGCCAGGAAATTACTTTTACAGGTCAACCTCAGTTAATAGTTACCCTATTAGAAGATAATTCGGCACCAACAAATTTTAATGTGCTTTACACCAAACAAAAGAAAAGTACCAATCTTCAAGCTATTGGCGAATTGAGAACGGATGAGTTAACCAAAACCATTTCATCGCCTATTAATGGAACTTTTACCGGTCGCCTAGCAGGCCTAACTACTTCACAATCTAGCGGTGAACCTGGTAATGATGCGGTTAATTTAAGCTTGAGGGGACAATCGCCTTTAGTGATACTGGATGGAATTCCACAATCGTTTACGTCTATCAATCCTGAGCAGATCGAATCAGTTACTATTCTAAAAGATGCACTTGCCACAGCTATGATGGGAATTAGAGGGTCTAATGGTGTGGTCTTGATTACTACAAAACAAGGATTTGAGGGTCCACAACGCATAGGTTTTAAAGCTATGTATGGATTTTCCCGTCCAACAGAACTCCCAAAAACATTGGATGCTTATAACTATGGATTACTTTACAATGAAGCTTTGGCCAATGATGGTCGACCAGCAATTTACACAGCTACTGATCTGAATGCTTATCGTGATGGCTCGGATCCATATTATCATCCCAATGTGAATTGGCAAGATCAGATTTTAAGAAATGAAACACCTTACAGCCGTTACAATGTTGATATAGCTGGAGGAAAACAAACAGCCAAGTATTATGTAAGTTTAGATTACCTTGATCAGCAAGGTCTATTTAAACAGGCTGGTGGGAATGTAAATAGTACCAATTCTGATTATAAAAGGTATATTTTTCGTTCAAATGTATCTCTTGATCTAAATAAATATATCACCACTACCTTGAATTTGTTCGGTCGTTTGCAAAGTGGTAATGAACCAGGTGTTTCTACAACTACGCTATATAACAATATCGTTTATACCCCTGCAAATGCCTATCCAATATTTAATACAAACGGAACATTAGGCGCAAGTCAGGATTTTCAACAGAACAATATTTACGGACAAAACTATCAATCGGGTTATCGTGTGGGTTATACCAGAGATTTCAGGGTTGATTTATCCGTAAAAGCAGATCTGCAAAAAATAACACCAGGGTTGTGGTTCAAGGCATCTAGTGCCATCAATACTTATCTAGACCAACTGACCACTAGAAGCAGGCCAATTGTGGCATTTCAACAAGGTGTTGATGGTGGTGGGAATGTTGTTTACACGCAATATGGTACCCCTGGACAGCAATCAAATACATTATCAACACTTACCCAGAACCGTGTTTTTTATGTACAAGGTGAATTTGGTTATACCAAAAGCATTGGGAAACACAACTTTGATGGTTTGATATTGGCCAACAATGACTACCGAATGGCAGGTGTTGATTTAGCCTACAATATCAATGGCGTATCAGGAAGATTTGCCTACAATTATGATGAAAAATACCTGGCAGAAGTTGCCTTTGCCTATAATGGCTCTTCAGAACGTTTCCCCAAAGGAAATGGCTATGGCCTTTTTCCTGCAGTAGGCTTGGGATGGAGAATCAGTAATGAAGACTTTTTGAAAGATAAAGTGAAATGGCTGAACGACTTAAAGCTGAGAGCTACCTACGGTCGTACAGGTAATTTTAATGCCGGTAACTATTATACCTATAATCAATATTATGTAGGGGGTACCGGTTATAACTTTGGACAGAACACAGGTGGTACCGTTAATGGTATAGAACAAGATGTTTTAGCCAATCCGAATTTAACTTTCGAAAAAGCCAATAAATTAAACTTTGGTATTGATGCGGTATTGTTCAACAATAAATTATCGTTGACAGCAGAATATTATAACAATAAATTCTACGACCTATTACAGGTTATTGGACATAATACTGCTATTACTGGCGCTAATTATGGAAGTCAGAACATTGGTGAACGAAGATATTCAGGAATGGAATTCCAAGTTTCGTTTAAAGATAAAGTAGGAGATTTCAATTATTTCATCTCCCCAAATTTCTCTACAGTACAGAGCAAGATTTTATTTCAAGATGAACCTTTCCGTCAATTTGATTATCAGATACGCACTGGTTTGCCTGTTGGACAAGGGTTTGGTTATCAGGCTAGTGGATTATTTCAATCTGCTGCAGAAATCAGTTCAAGTCCTAAACCTGCTAACTTAAACATACTTCCTGGCGATATTAAATATGTTGACCAGAATGGAGATGGGATCATTGATGAAAATGATCAAGTGGCTATTGGAAGAGGGAAACCAGCCTTAAATTTTGGACTAAACTTGGGTGGAAGTTGGAAGGGTTTTGACTTCTCAGCCTTAATTCAGGGTACTGCTAACCGTGATGTTTATTTGGGCAATGATACTTATTGGACATTTCAGGGAGCCCGTGGACAGGCTTATGAACACAGTTTGGAACGTTGGACACCAGCTACTGCAGCTACTGCAACCTATCCGCGATTAAATGTAGGTACAAACGCAAATAACGAACTAGCTTCTTCTTTCTGGATGAGAAAAGGTGATTTCTTAAGATTAAAAAGTGTTGAGCTAGGTTATAGCTTCCCAGTTTCTTTAGTTAAAAGAATTAAACTTTCTGGAGCTAGGTTATTTGTGAACGGAACCAATCTGCTCACTGCCTCTGATCTGAAAGAAATGGACCCAGAAAATGTAATCAACAACTATCCAATCCAAAAAATGGTGGTTGCAGGTATTAGTGTCAAATTTTAAAATACATCGGTGTAATCACCCTAATCAGTGAAATCACCTTAATCAAAAGAACATGAAGAAATTATTTATAGCGGTAATTGCTGTACTTTCTTTAGCAGGTTGTGCTAAAATTGAAGACGGACCTCTAGAAAAGATAACAGAAGGATATGTATTTGATCCGACAGATAAAAACGGATTTTATGCAGAGCAATTTTTAAATAACATTTATTCGATACTTCCAAACGGGTATAATAGGGTTGGAGGTGATCTGCTGGATGCGGCTACGGATGATGCAATCCCCTCAAGAGATGGTGTAGATATTGAACGTTTTACCACCTCATCTTTAAGTGCGCTATCAAACCCAGATAATCAATGGAACAAAAATTATGAAGGCATCAGAAAGGTAAATATCTTTTTGGCTAATATAGATGTAGTTCCTGTTCCAGCAAAGATCCCTTTTTGGAAAGCTGAAGCGAGATTTTTACGTGCCATGTTCTACTTTGAACTGGTTAAGAGATATGGTGGTGTTCCATTAATAGGTGATGAGGTATTAGATGCTGAGAAACCGAATAACTTTAAAAGGGATACATTTGAAGCTTGTATCAATTACATCGTTTCAGAATGTGATGCAATTAAAGGCGCTGTACGACCAGATCCATTGGCAGCAGGTGATTATGGAAGAATTTCAAACGGAGTAGTATTGGCATTAAAAGCCAGAACGTTATTGTATGCGGCAAGTCCGCTATATAACGGCGGTAATATTGGTGCTAGTGCTGATCAGAAGTCTTATCAAGGTTATGCATCTTTTGACAGAGAACGTTGGAACAAAGCCGCACAAGCAGCAAGCGAATTGATGGCTACCGGTAAATTTAAGGTAGATGGAGTTGCTTTCAATAATGTGTTCTTGGTAAGAAAAAATGATGATGTCATTTTAGGCTACCTCAGAAATAATGGAACAGATCTAGAAACAAATAATGGCCCAGTAGGTTATGCTTTAGCTAGTGCACAAGGACGTACCAGTCCTACACAAGATCTGGTTGATGCTTTCCCTGCATTAAATGGCCGAGATATCAATGATCCTCTTTCTGGATATGTACTTTCAAATCCTTATGCGAATCGTGATCCACGTTTAGCGAGTACGGTATTGTATAATGGGGTAGCTTGGTTAAGCAGACCACTTCAAACTTATGAAGGTGGTTTAGATAAGCCGAATAAAAATACCACACAGACCAAGACAGGTTATTATCTGAAAAAGTTCTTGGGAAACTTTGCTACCTCTACATTATATGGAGCACAGCCGCATAACTTTCCAATTTTCCGTTATGCAGAAGTAATGTTGAACTATGCAGAGGCGCAGAATGAATATCTGGCTACTCCGGATGCTAGTATATATAAGGTTTTACAGGATCTTAGAAAGCGGGCTAACATTACTGCAGGTACAGTTGCAGGTTATTCTTATGGTTTAAAATCATCGGGCATGACCCAAGATGAAATGCGAATTGCGATCCGTAACGAACGTCGAATTGAGATGGCATTTGAGGAACAACGTTTCTGGGACTTGAGAAGGTGGAAAATTGCATCAACTGCATTGAATACCAATCTCAACGGAATGATCATTACCAGAGATCCGGCAACAAGTGCACTTACCTATACGAAAAGTGTAGTGGGTAAAATCAGTTTTGCCAATCCGAAAATGTATTTCTATCCAATACCCTATAGCGAGATCACCAAGAACACGAACCTAGTTCAAAATACTGGTTGGTAATAAACCCATTATAAGGTGAACCTTCATGGGCAATTTTCAATAAGAAATTGCACTTGATCGCTCATCCACATTAAAAACAATTTTCAGATGATGAAGAGATATTTATTGACGATATATTTACTGTTGCTCTGTGGCTTCACATGGGCGCAACAGCAAACCGTTACCGGTACGGTAAAAGATAACGTAGAGACCCTCGTAGGTGTATCCGTTTATGAGAAAGACCTGAACACCAATGGAGTGGTTACAGATCAGAACGGTAAATTTCAATTGACGCTAAAAGGCTCAAGTAAAACGCTCGTTTTCAAATACGTTGGTTATTTGGCCAAAGAAGTTGTAATCGGTAACCAAACAAATATCACCGTAACGTTAGAGGTAGATTCTAAAGGGCTTGAAGAAATCGTTGTGGTCGGTTATGGTACACAAAAGAAAATTACCAACACCGGTTCTACAAGCTCCATTTCTGGTGCTGATATTAGACAAACACCCTCTGCAAGTTTACAGAATACCTTGATTGGTCGGGTACCAGGGATTACTACACAGCAACGTTCTGGTCAGCCTGGCAGTGATGGTGCAACTTTATTAATTCGTGGTTTAAGTACAACCAATGGTAATGGATCTCCGTTGATCATTGTGGATGATCTGGAGTATTTTGGAAACATTGCAGAGATTGACCCTGATCAAATTGAAACATTTACCATTTTAAAAGATGCGGCCACGACGGCTGTCTATGGTATTAAAGGTGCAAACGGGGTTGTGGTTATTACCACCAAACGTGGTAAAGATGGAAAGGCACAGATTACCGTTAGAACAGAAAATAGTATCCAAACACCAACTTACATGCCTGAATATTTAGATTCTTACCGTTCGGCAGTTTTGGTAAACCAAGCTTTAACAAATGACGGCCAGGCGCCACGTTATACGCAGGCGGATCTTGATGCTTTTAGGGATGGAACAGATCCATACGGACATCCAAATGTGAACTGGACAGATGAACTGCTCAGAAAATATAGCGTTCAATCTCGTAACAACATCAATATTCAAGGTGGGGTAGATAAAGCAAAATATTATCTTTCGGCAGGTTATTTATTCCAGAACGGATTGATCAAGGACTTTTCTGAACTATCGGGTATGGACAATAACTATTACTATAAAAGATACAACTTCAGGTCAAATCTAGATTTACAGCCAACTAAAACCTTAAATCTGAGTTTAGATCTTTCTGGTACTTTTGCCGAGAGGAATAGTCCAACAAACGGTGGTAGAAATAACCGTAACAATATTTTCTTCGAATTGAGTGATGCTAATCAATTGCCACCTTATGCTTATTCCATTTATAACCCTGATGGTTCTTTTGGTGTAAATAGCAGTATTTTGAACAATAACGTAATTGGTCGTTTAACTTATTACGGTTACAATCGCCAGTTCACCAATGATATTACCGCAAACTTTAGGGCTACCCAAAAGTTAGATTTCATAACCAAAGGATTGTCTATTAAAGGAGTTGTAGGTTTTAATGGTTCCTATGGTTTCAATAGAAATATGACTAGGGGTACAACAAATGATTTTCCTTCGTACTATTATAATCCAGCAACCAATGTATATACAATTTCGAACGTAAACTTTTATCGCATTGCTTTGCCAACGCTTAACTATTTCAATAATGATAGCTATAAACGTTTAAATTGGCAGGGATCAATCAATTATGATCGTTCATTTGGTAACCATCACGTATATGCCTTAGGTTTATATACCACACAAAATAACGTAGTAAATGCAGGCGAACCATCTGGTTTTAGAGGTTTTACTTTTAGAACGGGATATGATTACAAACAAAAGTACCTAATTGAACTTAATGCAGGTTATAATGGATCAAGTGCTTTCCAATCAGATAAGAGATATGCACTTTTCCCTGCAATCTCATTGGGATGGAACGTAGCAGAAGAATCTTTCTTTAAGGATAATATCAAATTTATTGACCTTTTCAAAATCAGGGGCTCATTTGGTAAAACAGGAAGTGATGACATCGGTAACTACGCCTATACTTATCTATCAACCTACGTAAATGGAGGAACTTATTCTATTGGTGATAACCACACCGCAATTACAGGGATTAGAGAGGGTAATTTGGCGGTAAACCCAACTTGGGAAACTGAAGAGCAGTTTAACGTAGGGGTTGATATCAACATGTTTAAAGGAAAACTTAAGATAGTAGCTGATTGGTTTGATCGTTATCGGTATGACATCTTAACCAAAAGAACACTTTCTAATGTTTCAGGTATTACACCAGATCAATTGCCACCATCAAATATTAACAGGGTGAGCAATAGAGGTTTCGAAGCACAGGTTACCTACAATGGCAGTGTCAATAAATTGAGCTATTCTGTAAGTGGAAACATTTCGGTATCTAAAAACAAAATTTTGTTTATGGATGAAGCCACACCGCCATTTGCCTATCAACAGCTAACTGGCAAGCCAATGGGCAGCATCTTAGGCTATAACTTTTTGGGCTATTATACCCAAGAAGAGATTGATGATCCAAAAGTACCTAAGTCAACTACCGGAACAACTCGTGCCGGAGATTTAAAATACGAAGATTTAAGTGGAGATGGCGTGCTTAATGCTGATGATAGAATGGTGCTTGACCTGCCTAACTTGCCTAATACGATTATGGGCTTAACGGTTGGTTTAAACTATAAAAACTGGAGTTTCACGGTAACTGCACAAAGCGCGTTGAATTTTGCTCGTCGCTCGGCTGCTGAAGCCATCAGACCAGGATTGAATAACTTTAGAGCAATTCATGAGCAGGCATGGACACCAGAAAATAGTGTTAATCCAAGCTTTCCACGCTTAAGTTTAGCTGGAACAAACCTAAACGATCCTGCAGCGAACCCTTCAAATTATTGGTTTAGAAGCAGCGATTATTTGAGGATCAAAACCACTGAATTGGCCTACTCGCTTCCCAAAAACTTCGTAAACAGAATTGGATTACAGGGTGCTAGGGTCTATGTAAATGGTTATAATCTGTTTACATGGGGACTGAAAGAGAAAAACATCTACAATACAGATCCAGAGAACAGTTCTGGTACAGATGGCGCGGGATTTTACCCACAGACCAAAGTTTACAATCTAGGATTACAAATTTCATTTTAAGGATATGAAAAAAATATTTATAGGCATATTTACCATCATTGCCATTGCAATGATCTATTCATGCAAAAAGATCGACATCTTGGATGCACAGCTTACAAGTGATCTTAACGAAGAAACAACTTTTGCAGACAGTGCTAAAACAAGTAATTTCCTCTTTGGTATCTATTCTGACATATTTTTCGAGTTCAGCTCAAGATACTATAATTCAGGAAATGGGAGTGGTATTAGCGCAGGTACCGCTGAAGCCTGTGATGAGGGAAATCATCGTTTATTTGGAGTTACACAACCTTTTGTAGTAATTTACAGTGGTAGTTTAGCACCCATAGTATCAAGTGGTACCAACCAGAATCCTTATATAGTTGCTTACAATAAGTCTTTTGCAAATATCCGTAGGGTCAATATCTATTTGGCTAATGTTGATAAATCACCCATCTCGGCAGCGCTTAAAAGACAGTCGAAAGCAGAAGCAAGGTTTTTAAGGGCTTGGTATTATTCTATCCTGATCAAACACTTTGGTGGTGTTTCTTTGATTGGTGATAAATTATATGGAACTAATGATATCATTGATATCCCAAGAAATTCTTATGATGAGTGTGTAAATTATATTGTAAGTGAATTGGATGCGGCTGCAGTAGATTTGCCAGCAAATTATAATTCACAGAATTTTGGACGGGTTACCAGTGTTTCCTGCAAAGCCTTAAAATCAAGGGTATTATTGTTTGCCGCAAGTCCGTTGTTTAATGGAGGCAATATTGGTAAAAACGATGCACAAAAAAAGGTAGTGGGTTATGCCAGTTTCGAGGCCGCAAGATGGACAAAGGCGGCTGCGGCAGCGAAAGAGTCTTTAGATATTGCAGATGCCAATGGTTATGCACTCTATGATGATGTAACAGCAAATCCATTACCTGGACAAAGCTTTGGAAAAGTATTTACCTTACGTAAAAACAGCGAATTTTTGTTGAATGGAATGGCAGCAGGTTCTAAAACACTAGAAGGCGCATTGCTGCCTGTTTCTAGGGGGGTGGCTACACCACAGGCTATTCCATCTCAAAATTTAGTTGATGCTTTTGGTATGAACAATGGCAAGCCAATTACAGATCCAACTTCTGGATATAATCCGGCAAATCCTTATGTGAACCGTGACCCAAGATTGGGTTATACTGTAATCTGGAACCAAATGTTGTGGTTTAACAATGCTACAGGCAATAAACAGCCTGTAAGTACCCATATCAATACACAGGATGGATGGAGTACCAAAACTGGCGAAGCTGGCTTAACTTATGCTACAGGGTATTACTGGCGCAAAATGATGGATGATGGTTCGGCGAATAATGGAGGTCCAACTTTACAACGTACCTGGGGATTGATCCGGTATGCTGAAATAATGCTCAATTATGCAGAAGCAAGCAACGAATCAGATAACATTACGCCCGCATATGACATGTTAAAGCTATTGAGAAAAAGGGCTGGTATTATTGCTGGTGCCGATGGTTTATATGGTTTGAAAGCGGCTATGTCTAAAGACGAAATGCGTTTGGTTATCCAGAATGAACGCCAAGTAGAATTAGCTTACGAAGGCATGCGCTTTTTTGATGTACGCAGATGGAAAATTGCAATGGAGAAATTCAACTTCACCATGACCGGAATGCAGATCACTAAAACTGGTAACAACTATACTTATAACATCGTGCCTATCACTAATAATGCGGTTCGCGTATTTAAAGAATCTAATTATTTCTTTCCAATAGATCAGGGAGAAATCAGTAGAGTTCCGGTACTCATTCAAAATCCAGGTTATTAATCTGATCATAAACTATCCGGTTCATTTATGAACCGGATTTTATTTATTTCTTGCTATAATGCGTCAATCTTATTTTCTACTCTTCCTCCTTCTGTTCTTTAAAACTGCTGCTCATACTAAATCGGCTGCATCTAATACAAGAAAAACAATTAACCTTAACCAAAATTGGTCTTTTGTTAAAGATCCAAATCAATTTGGACATACTGCAATTGGCCTAAAATGGACAACCATTAATATTCCGCACACATGGAATGCAGTTGATGTAATGGATGATGTACCTGGATACTACCGTGGAATAGGATGGTATAAAAAGAAATTGGTATTGAAGCCAGAATGGAAAGGACATCAGCTTTACCTATACTTTGAAGGGGCAAATCAAGAAACAAGTGTTTATTTGAATGGTAAGATTGCTGGTAGCCACATCGGTGGATATACCGCCTTTAGAATTGCACTAAACAATTTAAAATTTGATGGAACTGATGAAGTTGTAGTGAAAGTAGACAATAGCTTCAATGAAAATATAGCACCTTTAACTGGTGATTTTACCTTTTTTGGTGGGATCTATCGAAATGTGTCCTTATTAATTTTGGATCAAGTCCATTTTGAAGATGATCATTATGCTTCAAAGGGAGTTTTTGTTCAAGGTAAAAATGTAAGTGATAAAAGTGCAGAAGTGAGTGTGAATGGCAGTTTTACCAATAAAAGTAAGGAAAATAAAAACCTGAATATCATTTCGCTATTAACCGATGCCTCAGGAAAAAAGATAGCTGAGGTGAAGTCCGTCATTAGTGCAAATGCCAATCAGTTTATTGCTTTTCAACAACCTTTGATGACTGTGCAGCAGCCAAATTTATGGTCTCCAGAAAGTCCTTATCTCTATCAGGCTACAACACGTTTAATTGAAGCTAAAAGTGGTAAAATATTAGATGAAGTTAAAGTCAATGTAGGCTTAAGGTTTTTCAGCTTTGATGCCGAAAAGGGATTTTTTCTCAATGGTGCCAGTTATAAATTAATTGGTACCAGCAGACATCAGGATTTTGAAGGCCTAGGTAATGCCGTGCCGTCTTCACTTGCAATAAAGGATGTAAAGTTGATCAAAGCAATGGGCGGTAATTTCTTGCGTGTTGCCCATTATCCACAAGATCAGGCAGTGCTTGATGCCTGTGATCAATTGGGTATTTTAGCTTCGGTAGAAATCCCGATCGTTAATGAAATTACGGAAACCGAAGCGTTTACCAACAACTGTAAAAGTATGCAGTTAGAAATGATCAAACAGAACTATAACCATCCTAGCATCATTATCTGGGCCTATATGAATGAGGTTTTGTTAAAGATGAGACACAATAATGATCCGGAAAGAAAACTGAAGTATTTGGCCAATATTGAAAAACTGGCTCAAACATTAGAAGATTTAACAAGAAATACAGATCCTAGTAGATATACGATGATGTCTAACCATGGCGATGTAAATGGATATAGCAAAGCTGGATTGGTTAAAATTCCGCAACTGGTGGGATGGAATTTATATCAAGGCTGGTATGGAGGTAAAATAGAAGATTTCGGACCTAATTTAGATAAGATCCATCAACAGGTGCCAGATAAACCGATGCTGGTAACCGAATTTGGCGCAGATGCAGATCCGAGGATCCATGCCTTTGAACCGGTCAGGTTTGATAAAAGCTTGGAGTATGCCATGCTTTATCATCAGGTTTATATCAAGGACATCTTAAAAAGACCATTTGTTGTAGGCGCTGCAGTTTGGAATTTGGCCGATTTCAGTTCGGAAACCCGTGATGAAACGATGCCCCACATTAACAATAAAGGGCTTTTAACATTAGATAGAAAACCTAAAAATACCTATTACCTATATAAAGCCAACTTCGGAAAGCTCCCTTTTGTTAAAATTGGAGATGGCAGCTGGAACCTTAGAGGAGGATCGGCAATTACAAACGATACCTTTCTAAGCCAAAACCTACAGGTAATCAGCAATGCTGATTCTGTCGAACTGTTTTTAAATGGCAAAAGTTTGGGTAAAAGAGCGGTTGTTGAAAAAGTAGCCTATTGGAATGCGCCCTTTAAAAATGGAAAGAACGAAATCAGCGCATCAGCAATGGTTAAGGGTGTGAAAATTGAAGATGTATCAACAGTAAATTTTATCATTCAACCCCTGAAATTGAGTGATCCGAATATACCTTTTAAAACAATCAATATTTTAATGGGAAGCCAACGTCAATATCTAGATCTGCAAAAACAAGAACTCTGGCTACCAAGTAAAACTTATGTTGATGGTTCATGGGGGAATATTGGCGGAGAAGCTTTTAAGGTTAAAAACAGTAGTAGACAAACTTATGGTACCGATAAAAATATCCGTGGTACATTTAATGATCCAGTTTATCAGACACAATTGGTAGGCTTAGATGGTTATCAACTAAATGTGCCAAAAGGCAAATACGAAGTAACCTTGCATTTTGCCGAGTTGATGGGGAATGGCATACAATCCGTTTTGCCCTATAACTTGGATAGCCTTGTTGCAGAAGGGAAGGAAGTGCCACCACAAAGGGTTTTTGATGTTTATTTGAACGATAAATTGGTGCTTAAAAACATCAACCTTGCTGCAACTTATGGCGTGGCAAACAGCGTACAAAAAAGGTTTGAATGTACAGTCATTGATGAAAAGGGAATTAGATTGCTCTTTAAAAGTATCAAAGGAAAGGCAGTTTTGAATGCACTACAAGTAAAAAAGATCAATTAATAAGATTAAACAAAGGATTCATGAAACATCTGATTACTCTTTTATTGTTGTCACTGCTACCGATGATAAATTGGGCGCAGCAGAAAAATAATTTCAAGGTAATCGTATTGGCCGAAAATGGTGGTAATCATGTTAAGTACACAGAAAAAGCCAAACAATGGTTGAACCAACTGGCTATTGATAGCAACTTTACCATAGATTATATCCAAAATACAGAAAAGATAAATACAGTATTTTTAAAGCAATATCAATTATTTATCCAGCTAGATTATCCGCCTTATGCCTGGACCGACATTGCTAAGTCGGCATTTGAAAAGTATGTCGCACAACCCGAAGTAGGTTGGATTGGGTTCCATCATGCCACATTACTAGGTAAGTTTGACGGCTATCCGTTATGGCAATGGTTTTCTGATTTTATGGGTGGCATACAGTTTAAAAATTACATTCCTGCTTTTGCAACTGGTAAGGTGAATATTGAAAAACCCAATCATCCAATTATGAAAGGCGTAACCAATCCATTGGTAATCAAAAAGGAAGAATGGTATACCTATGATAAAAGCCCGCGACCAAATGTAACAGTAATCGCAGCTGTTGATGAATCAAGTTATGAACCAGCTAGCGAGACTAAAATGGGCGACCACCCGGTAATTTGGTCTAACCCAAAGATCTCAGCAAAGAATGTCTACATTTTTATGGGACACGGGGCTGATTTGTTCGAGAATGAAGACTATAAATTGATCTTTAAAAATGCTATTTTTTGGGTTAAGCGAGAATAGGAAGCAAGAACAAAGGGTAAAGCTCTAAGCAGAAAGAAGCAGGGCACTAAAATAATTGAGCTGTAGTTAGAAAGATTAATTAAGCTTAAAGCTTAAAGAATAAAGCTTAAAGCAGCAGAGTGTTAAATTTATTGAGCTATAGTATTAAGCTTAAAGCTTAAAGACTAAAGCTTAAAGCAGCAGAGTGTTAAATTTATTGAGCTATAGTATTAAGCTTAAAGCTTAAAGGCTAAAGCTTAAAGTAGCAGAGTACTAAAGCTGAAAGCTTGGGACAAGAGACGAATTAAAATTTGAAATAAATAAAATGAAGCAACTACCTAAAAGGATTTTATCCATTGATGTATTAAGGGCCATCACCATGTTGCTGATGATTTTTGTAAATGATGTTGCTGGCGTTCAACACATCCCGAAATGGATTGAGCATACAGAAGCAGATTTTGATGGGATGGGCTTTTCTGATCTTATTTTTCCGGCATTTTTGTTCATCGTAGGACTTTCGCTTCCATTTGCTATTCAAGGACGCATTAAAAAGGGAAATTCTTATTTTCAAATAATTACTTATATCGTATTGCGGGCAACGGCATTAATTGTAATGGGTTTTTTTCATGTCAACATGGAAAACTATAATGAAAGCTTGGCGATCTTAAGCTATCCAGTATTTACGATAATTTTAACTATCGGTTTCTTTTTAATCTGGTTAGATTATCCCGAGAAATTAGCCAAATCCATTAAATATGGATTGATTGTGTTCGGAGTTTTAACTGTAGCGACCATGGCGTGGTTGTACAAGGGAGGAAGTGCTGAAAATCCAAAGGGATTGGAACCAAGCTGGTGGGGGATTTTAGGAATTATAGGTTGGGCTTATTTATTTGCTGCGATAACTTACCTTATTACTGGAAAGAAATTGATTTTTTTGATAGTTGGGTTTGTCGTTTTCGCATTCATAAATATCACTAGTCATATGGATATGCTCCACGTAGATTTATGGATGATCGGTGATGCTTCATCAATAACCTTGATGCTTGGTGGTGCAGTGATTGCAACCTGTTATAGCTCCATCATAGGTAGGGGGAAAGATGGGTTACTGTGGATTGTTTTAGGGCTTTCTGGGATATTAGCTATTGTATTCGGATTGTTGATCAGGCCTTATGCAGGCGGGATTTCCAAAATATATTCTACCCCAGCTTGGGTATTCATTTGCATGGGGATTACCATTTTAATGTTCGAACTATTGGTTTATGTAGTTGATTTTAAAGATAATAAGATACTATTTAACTTCATCAAACCTGCAGGTACCAGTACGCTAACCTGCTATCTGGTGCCGTATTTACTATACTCCATCTTAAGTTTGGTGGATTTCAATTATCCCCATGTGCTCAATTTTGGAATTGGCGGAATGATCAGGTCTGCTTTTATCGCAATTCTTGTTATTAGGATTGTGGCATTTATGGAAAAGAAAGGTTTGAGGTTGAGCATTTAATTTAATAATAACAGTGAAAAGAATAAAAGTATGATTGCATTTATAAATAAGAGCATTAATAAAATTTGCTTGGTATTAGTGGCTATAGCGCTTTTATCGGCAACAAAAAGAGCAGATAAAAAGGTTGTCATCGGTTATGTAACTGGATATAGCGGTTTAGTTGATCCAGCTAAAATTGCAGCAGAAAAATTGACGCATATCAATTACGCATTCGTCAATGTGAAAGATAACCAAGCTTTCCTTGATAACTATAAAAGAGATTCTACAAATTTTGTTCGTTTAAACAGCTTAAAAAAGAAAAACCCCAACCTTCAAATCCTGATTTCTATTGGTGGTTGGTCGTGGAGTGAAAACTTTTCTGATGCTGTTTTAACCGATTCATTAAGGAGAGGATTTGCTAAAAGTGCTGTTGAGATCATCAGAAAACATCATTTAGATGGAGTTGATATTGATTGGGAATATCCAGGCATGCCAGGAGAACAGGGCAACGTTTATCGCAAAGAAGATAAAGAGAACTTTACGCGTATGTTCGAAGCCATCCGTAAGGAATTAAATGTGCTAGAAAAAGAAACAGGCAAGAAAAAACTGCTCACTACCGCTACAGGTGGATTTCCCTCATTTTTGAATAATACAGAAATGGGTAAGGCAGCGAAGTTTTTAGATTATATAAACCTCATGACCTACGATTATTATGCTTGGAAACAGGCAGGACATCATACTAATCTATATGATTCTAAAACGTATCCATCAGATAATTCGGCTGATAAAGCCATCAAAGCCTACATCAATGCTGGTGTGCCTGCTTCAAAAATTGTAATGGGAATTGCTTTTTATGGACGCAATCTTAAGCTAGCTGCAAATGCCCAAAAAGGTTTGGGAGATACGATTGCTTCATCGGCGGATAGTTATGGTAAAGGTTATACTTATTTAAAGGATAGTCTAGTTAACCAAAAAGGATTTATCGAATATAAGGATGAAGATGCCAAAGCCCCATTTTTATTTAATACGGCAACGAAACAGTATATATCGTATGATAATGAGTGGTCGGTAGCAAATAAGTGCGAGTATGTACTTAAAAATCAATTGGGTGGTGTAATGTTCTGGGAGTATAGTTCAGATTCCAAGGGTTATTTATTAGATCAGATTACCAAAAGTTTCAAGTAAAATTAGCTGTGATGTTAAAAAGAATAAGTATAGCGCTCCTTTTAGTTTTAGGTAGTTTAAACCAATTGCAGGCACAAAAGTCAATGCGATTGAATAAAGGATGGGAATTTGTTAAACAAGATTTAGGTGGGGTTTGGGAGGCTATAAGACCAGTTAAAGTTGGAAATCCAGAAGAACTTCCATTTTGGCAGAAGGTAAGTCTTCCACACTGTTTCAATGCAACAGATGCCGTTGATCCTGATGTGAATTATTATCAAGGGCCAGGTTGGTATAGAACTACTATTGATGTTCAAAATCCCTATACCAATGGTAAAACCTTATTACACTTTGAAGGTGCCGGCCAAAAAACAGCAGTTTACATCTATAATGTAAAAGTTGCCGAACATGTTGGTGGTTACGATGAGTGGACAGCGGATATTACAGATGCAGTAGCCAAGTTCAAAAATACCGAGGTTTTTAAGAGCCAATTTAAGGGTAAAATCCCTGTAGTTATCCGTTGTGATAATAGCAGAGACTTAGAAATGATCCCTTCCAGTTTATCCGATTTCAATGTTTATGGTGGCATTTATCGCTACCTAAACCTGGTTTATAACCCACAACTTTCAGCCGATAAATTATTTGCACATGCTACTGTGGATGCAAATGGGAAATTGGGTAAATTGTCAATTAAAGTTCGATTAGCTGATGCCCCTATCAAGGAGGCAAACGTTAAGATCAGTGTATTTGATCCAAATGGTAAGGCCTTGGCTGAATTGGAGAAACCTATTCGGACCTTTAAAGGAGATTCGCTATTGTGGGAACTGAATATAAAATCGCCGAAATTGTGGTCTACCGAATTGCCCCAACAATATACAGTAAAGTTAACCATGCTTAACAATGGAGAAATTTTCAACAAAACTGAAAAGGTAGGGTTCAGGAATTTCGAATTTGTTAAAAAAGGGCCTTTTATGCTCAATGGTAAACGTTTGTTGTTGCGTGGAACCCATCGGCATGAAGACCATGCGAGTGTTGGAGCAGCTATGACAGATGAAATGATGTTGACCGAAATGAAGATGATGAAGGAGATGGGGGTGAATTTTATCCGCTTAGGTCATTATCAACAATCCAGAACCATCCTTAACTTATGTGATAGCTTGGGGATTTTGGTTTGGGAAGAAATTCCTTGGTGTAGGGGTGGTTTAGGTGGAGCAGTATATCAGGCTCAAGCCAAAAGAATGTTAACCAATATGATCGAACAACATTATAACCATCCTTCGATTATCATTTGGGGATTGGGAAATGAAAACGATTGGCCAGGAGATTTTGAAGAATTCGATCAAGAAAAGATCAGGTCCTTTATGAAAGAACTGAATGCGCTTTCACACCTATTAGATCCATCAAGAAGTACGGCAATTAGACGCTGTGACTTTTGCAGGGATATTGTAGATGTTTATTCTCCATCGATATGGGCAGGTTGGTACAGAGGTGATTATACTGAATATAAGGATGTTTCTCTGGCAGAGTTTAACAAGTCTGATCGTTTTCTGCACGTAGAATGGGGAGGCGATAGTCATGCACGGAGGCACTCTGAAAATCCAGATAATGCACTGAGCAAGATTAAAAAAGGCGGTGGTGCCGATGAAAGGGCAGGTGATGCTTCACTTTATGGGGGTGCAGCACGGGTAAGTAAAGATGGTGACTGGAGCGAAAGTTACATCGCAAACCTAATTGATTGGCATTTAAAGGAACAAGAAACCATGCCTTGGTTAAGTGGTAGCGCTTACTGGCCATTTAAAGATTTTAGTACACCAATTAGACCAGAGAATCCGGTTCCTTATGTAAACCAAAAAGGAGTAATTGAACGTGATTTTACCAAAAAAGAAGCCTTTTATATTTTTCAGTCGTACTGGACAAGCATGCCAATGGTTCATATTTACGGACATAGCTGGCCAATCCGTTGGGGAACAGCAGGCGAAGAGAAGATGGTAAAAGTATATTCCAACTGCGATGAGGCTGAACTGTTCGTAAATGGCAAGAGTTATGGCTTAAGGAAGCGGAATAGTCAAGATTTTCCTGCGGCGGGCCTACGTTGGCAAGTTGCATTGAACAAGGGAACATATACCTTCAAAGTCATTGCGAAAAAAGGGAAAGTGGTAGTGACAGATGAAATTACTCAAGTTTATCAAACGGAACAATGGGATAAACCAGCTCAGATGACCTTGCAAAAGATTGATGAAAAGGATGGAGTTGCCACACTGGAAGTTAAGCTATTCGATTCGAAAAAAGTATTGTGCCTAGATGCTATCAACTTGGTTGCTTTTAGTTTGATTGGCGATGGCGAACTGATCAAGGATCAGGGAACCTCAACTGGATCTGCAAAAGTGCAGTTGTACAATGGCAGGGCAATCATCAGAGTAAAAACAAATGCTGCTAAAAGTGTCGTAGCAGTTCAGTCTAAGGGGATTCCAACGGTATTCTTAAATCTGTAATGAAAGCTATATCACTGAAATAAAATATACCGATGAGAAAAATAATTTTAATTCTTGTGTTATTTGGGATTGCAGCAACTGGTTTCGCCCAAGTAAAAAATGGAGGGTCACGAATTCAGATAAGTGCAATCTCAACCCTAAAAGATCAGGTGTTAACTGAAGCAGATTGGGCAATGCAGCAGCAGCCTGTTACGGTTACTGCAGAAAGCTCATCAAGAAGTACTGGTGGCAAACATGACTTCTTTTCAGAAGCTGATTATTTTTGGCCTAATCCTGCTCATCCAGATGGACCGTACATCAACCGTGATGGGGAAACCAATCCCAATAACTTTTTAGCGCACCGCAGGGCGATGATTCGTTTCAGTAGGGTAATTGGTGCACTTGCGTCGGCTTATCAGCTTACGCACGAGGAAAAGTATGCTAAACAGGCGATGGTCCATTTAAAGGCATGGTTTGTAAATCAAGAAACATTGATGAACCCAAATTTAGCTTTTGCGCAGGCAGTTAAAGGGGTGTCGACGGGGAGAAGTTGGGGGATTATCGATACCATTCATTTAATGGAGGTAGCGCAGGGAATTTTGGTAATGGAAAAATCAAAAGCTTTTGTGCCGCAAACGGTAGCAACGATTAAAAAATGGTTTGCCGATTATATCCTATGGTTAAATACCAGTAAAAATGGTGTGGCAGAAAAGCTGTCTAAAAACAATCATAGTGTTTGCTGGCTAATGCAGGTGGCTTCATTTGCCAAATTGTGCGGAGATGAGCAAATGCTCGATTCATTGCGCTGGAGATATAAAAATGTGCTTTTGCCAAATCAAATGGCAAAAGACGGGAGCTTTCCTTTAGAGTTGGAACGTACCAAAGCTTACGGTTATTCTATCTTTAACTTGGATGCAATGACAATGAGCTGTCAGATCTTATCAACCGAAAAAGACAAGCTCTGGAAATTCGAAACGCCAGATGGAAAATCAATCTATAAGGGCATTACCTATTTGTACCCCTTTGTAAATGATAAAAGCAAATGGAACCTAAAACCAGATGTCATGTATTGGGACAATTGGCCTGTTGCACAACCTTTTTTATTATTTGGAGCAATCAACTTCGGCAATGAAGCTTGGTTTAATACTTGGAAAAAACTAGATTTAAAGCCCACAAATGAAGAAGTAATCAGGAATTTGCCCATCAGACATCCATTAATTTGGATCGAGCAGGTAAAATTGAAAACACGCAATAAAAAGATAAAAGAACAATAAGCAAATGAAATATATTCATATCATCGTATTTATGCTGATCGGTAATACTTGTTTTGCCCAACAATGGGAGTCAAGGTATTTGTCGATTGCTAAAAATGGGAAACTGAGCTATGTACCAGATGAAAAGGGGAATGTCATTCCTGATTTCAGTAGGGTAGGCTATCATCAGAACCAAAAACAGATCCCGTTTGTAAAGGTCGTAACCACCTTAACTGCTACAGGTATCAATGATCAAGAAAAAATACAGCAGGCTATTGATGCATTGGCCAAACAACCGGCAGATAAAAATGGAATTAGGGGAGCCATCCTATTAAAAAAAGGCAATTATGAAATCCCAGGAAGCATCAAGATCAATACAGGTGGGATAGTTTTACGCGGTGAAGGAGAAGGAACAAAGTTAATCGCCACTGGTAAAGGACAGAGAAAAACGATTATCGCTGGGGGTAATGGGAATCTCAAAGAAATTCCAAATACGAGAACAAAAATTCTTGGAAATTACATCCCGGTAGGTGCAAAAAGCTTTGGGATCGGCAATGCCAAAGATTTTAAGGTAGGGGATCAGATTGTTGTTTTCAGACCGGGAACTGCCAAATGGATCTCAGATTTAAAGATGGATCAAATTGAAGCAAGAGAAGGCGTGGTGCAATGGAAACCAGCAGAATATAATCTCTCTTTTGAACGTGTAATTACTGCTATCAAAGGCAATAAAATTACGATTGATAATCCTATTGTAATGGCGATGGAAGAACAGTACGGTGGCGGAGAAATATTTAAATACAGTTTCGAAGGTAGGATTGCAGAGGTTGGGATTGAAAATCTACTGTTAGAATCGACCTATGCGAGTGAGACCGATGAAGATCATGGCTGGGATGCGATTGGTTTTGGTAAAATAGAGAACAGCTGGATCAGTAATGTAACCAGCAGATATTTTGGTTATTCTTGTGTAAATCTTAGTGGTTCAAGTAAGCAGATCACGGTTAAAGATAACAAGTGTTTGGCTGCAAAATCACAGATTACTGGAGGTCGCCGCTATTCTTTCAACAATGATGGGCAATTGAACCTTTTCATTAACTGTTTCTCTTCAGAAGGGAGGCATGATTATGTTACTGGAGCAAAAGTTTGTGGTCCGAATGTGTTCTACAACTGCAGATCTGAAAATGCAAAAGCAGATATTGGTCCACATCACCGTTGGGCAGTAGGTACATTGTATGATAATGTGGTAACTGATGGAGAAATCAACATTCAGGATCGCGGAAATTGGGGTACAGGCCATGGTTGGGCTGGAGTAACGCAAATACTTTGGAACTGTAAGGCAAAAAGAGCTGCGGTTCAAAGCCCTTATGTAAGCGGAAATAATTATGCAATTGGCCTGCAGGCAGAAAAATATGAAGGTCGGTTAAAAGACAGGCCGGATGGGATTTGGGAAGGGCAGAATAAACTAGGCTTAACTCCTTCATCCCTATATTTAATACAAGTTTTAGAAAGCAAAAAATAGATCATTATGAAATTTAAAGTGAATTTAATCGTACTTCTTGTAGCGTGTTTTATCCATGCAAATGCACAAAAAGTAAATGTTAAAAAAGAGGTCAGAACTGCCGAGCAACAGGTAAATATGATGCTTAAAGTTATAGATACTATTTCTAGCGGTCCGAAGAAAAATTTGGTAGAACCTAGGACATTGGTGAATGGCAGATTGAAAATGATCAATTCTAACGATTGGACAAGTGGATTTTTTCCAGGGGTACTTTGGTATCTCTATGATTTTACGGGCAAGGCCGAATGGAAAGCTCAGGCACAAAAGTTTACGGAGCTGATCAAAAAGGAACAATTCAGTAAAAATACGCACGATTTGGGTTTCATGATCTATTGCAGCTTTGGCAATGGATATCGTTTAACGAAAGATACAGCCTATAAAAATGTGATTATCCAAGCTGCCAAATCTTTGAGTACAAGGTATAATCCTAAAACAGGTTTGATCAGGTCATGGGATCACAATGCTGATAAATGGAAGTATCCGGTGATTATTGATAATATGATGAACTTGGAAATGATGTTCAAGGCAACAGAATTCTCAGGCGATTCTAGCTTTTATAAAATAGCTGTTTCACATGCAAACCATACGCTTAAAAATCATTTTAGAGCGGATGCGAGTTCATACCATGTGGTAGATTACGATCCGGAAAATGGGAGTGTGCGTATGAAGGTTACCCATCAGGGTTATGCAGACGAGTCTGCCTGGGCTCGTGGACAGGCTTGGGGTTTATATGGTTTCACGATGTGTTATCGTTTTACGAAAGATCCAGCTTATCTAAAACAGGCAGAAGCGATTGCCAAGTTCATTTTAACTAATCAGAATTTACCTGCAGATAAGGTGCCCTATTGGGATTACAATGCGCCAAACATTCCTAATGCACCAAGAGATGCATCGGCAGCTGCGATTACGGCTTCGGCATTTTACGAGTTGGCAACGTATAGCAATGCTGCGGCCTATAAAAGCCAGGCGGACTATATTTTGGCAAGTTTAACCAATAATTATCGCTCACCAATTGGAGAAAACTCAGGGTTTATTTTATTACATAGCACTGGTCACTTGCCAGCTAAAAGCGAAATTGATGTGCCTTTAAATTATGCGGATTATTATTATATGGAGGCTTTGAAGAGGAGTAAGGGGTTTAAGTTTTAGCCACAGATGCACAGATTGGTTGATGGATCATGGTTCATGGTCTGGGCGCCTATAGCAGATGTTTATTTGCCCCACCCCAACCCTCCCCAGTTGGGAGGGAGTTGGATTTAACTAGCTATGCATGGAGCTTAGTTAAAGCCACAGATTCTGTGTTGATTTACAAATATTTTTATCATTTCGACATGAAGAGAAATCTATCTATCATAACCATCTGGCTTTTAGCCACAGATGCACAGATTGGTTGATGGATCATGGTTCATGGTCTGGGCGCCTATAGCAGATGTTTATTTGCCCCACCCCAAACCTCCCCAGTTGGGAGGGAGTTGGATTTAACTAGCTTTAAAAGGAGCTTAATTAGAGCCACAGATTAAGGGATTTTGGGGCTTGGAAATTAAGCTATCGTTGCACAAGATGATTTATGTTATGAAGGGATAAAAGCGGCAAATTTGGGTAAGGTGTAGCTATGACCGAGCTTCGAGGTAGCTATAAGGTAGCTTTGAGGTGGCTATGAGGTCTAATTTGACCACATAGTCACATAGAAAACATAGTTTTTTTGGTAAGGTATTGTTGAAGTTTTCAAAGGAAAGAGGTAAATAGCCTATCTTAGCATGGCAAAGCGGATCAAATGGAACAAAACTTTAAGCTAGAGCATGCTGAATGGGACAAGTTCAGGCACCTTTTCAAGCGCCAAGATATAGCTGCGAAAACAGTTCTTTTGATGGAAGGAGAAACTTCTAGAAAGGCATTCTATATTGAAAAGGGTTGTTTGAGGGTATGTTTCAATAATAATGGAAAGGATGTAACCTTCCAGTTTTTCTTTGAAGGAGAAAGTGTTTCTTCTATCGAAAGTTTTATGACAAATCAGCCCAGTTTATTTACCATTGAGAGTATTGAGCCTTGTATAATTCATTCCATCTCTAAGCGTGATTTAATGTCAATTCTCGATAGCTCCCCAACAATTAAACAACAATTTGAAGAACAAACCTTTCAGCGTTTAATCTTTTATCAGCAATTATTCCTTTCCCGTATCAAGGATAACCCAGAGCAAAGGTATTTGGAGCTGTTATCAAACCATCCTAAAATTTTGCAACGGATCCCGCAACATTACATTGCATCCTTTTTGGGCATTACAGCAGTATCGCTAAGTCGGATCAGAAACCGGCGATAATCATTTCTTTACAATTGTTATCGTTTAACGATAGCTAGTACTGGATTTTTGTGTCATAAAATTAAATCGCACAAATATGAAAGTCGCCATCGTTTTTAATCACCCATACAGTGGAAGTTATTGTAACGCCATTTTAGATGCCGTTACCAATGGTCTGAAAAAAGGAAACCACGAAGTGGATCTGATCCATCTTGATGAAGAAGAGTTTAATCCGGTTATGACAGCTGCAGATCTGAAAGGCTTCAGGGATAAAAAGGCAGTCGACCCTAAAGTTCTGGAATATAAAAACAGGATTGAACATGCTGATCATTTGATTTTTATCTTCCCCATTTGGTGGGAATTGATGCCTGCAATGACAAAAGGTTTTATAGATAAGGTTATTTTTCCTGGGATCGCCTACGATTATACCAATCAAAGTAATACGTCAATGAAGCCCTTGTGGACAAATATAAAAGGTGTTACCATGATCACGACGATGAATACACCGAGTTTTTTGTATTGGGGTATTTTCGGGAATGTCATTCAGAAGGCGGTAATGAGAGGAACCTTTTGGAAGCTGGGCTATAAAAATAGAAAATGGATCAGTTTCAATATGGTAAAAATGGTATCGGACGAGAAAAGAAAAATGTGGTTAACTAAGCTTGAAAATAAATTTACATCTTTAAAATGAAGTAATGAGAGATTTATTTTTGCCTGAGATGCAATTCTTGCCCCACCCAACCCTCCCCAGTTGGGTGGGAGCTGGATTTAACTTCCTGTTAAGCGCCTAATTTTAGCCACAGATGCACAGATTAAATTGTTAGGCATAGAAAGTTTTAGATGGCTAAATTAAGCTGAAGACGGACAGGTTTATTGCTTTTTACCACATAGTCACATAGAAAACATAGGGAGAAGATCGTTAAAGATGCTTCACTACGCTCTCTGCATGAACAAAATGGTTTAGGATAAGGAGTTGGGCTTTTTAGATTGTTTGACCACATAGTCACATAGTCACATAGACCGATAGAGGACATTTCTTTGCAGGCTTTAGGGTTTGCCACAGATGCACAGATTAAATTGTTAGCCATAGAAAGTTTTAGATGGCTAAATTAAGCTGAAGATTGACAGGTTTATTGCTTTTTACCACATAGTCACATAGAAAACATAGCGTTTTTTTGTCTTGTATGAGGGCTTGTAGGTATTAGCTATGTATTACCTTCGTATTACTAGTTCATGCATCCGCGTTGCAACCCTACTGTGTACCCACAAGTCAATAATAGTTTCTCAAGTTTGTTTTTGCGAGGAAGACCTGTCTCGATTATTTCCTATCAGGTGGACAGATTTCGCTCAGGTTCGTTTCCGCGAGGAACGAAGCGGTCTCCTTGCTGGTTTGAAGCTGGTTGCGGCAAGGAGATTGCTTCGCGAAAAGCTCGCAAAAACGAACCCCTCAAGCGTCATGATTCCTATTAAAAGATGTGGGTACACAGTAAGTTGCAAACGCGTACGATATTTAGTTACTTTCCCCATATTTTTGTATAAACAGACTATAAAAGCCTTAGTTTCCAAAATCTGTGCATCTGTGGCCAACCTAGCCCGTAATACTTTCACACGGAAAATTGCCCCCATACCCACTAATGAACTATTGAACTATTGAACAAATGAACATCCTCCCTGTTATTTTAATGTCTTAAATCTATAACAGCCATTTGATTTTATAAAAGAACCGCTATATTTATTGCGCAAACGCCAAATATTGAGATACCTGAAGCATATATTCCTGTTTTGTTTATTGTTGACGACAGTTTTGATTTCCAGAAGCCAGTCGCCACCACTAAAATTTAAGCACCTATCTTTTAAGGAAGGATTGGCACAGAGCCCTATTTCATCCATTGTTAAAGATAGCAAGGGCTTTATTTGGCTTGGCAACTGGAAAGGTTTAACCAGATATGATGGTTATACTTTCAGGACTTTTCACCATCAGGCCAATAATCCAAAAAGTATCAGTAACAACCGTGTAAATTCTATTATTGAAGATAAAAATGGAAAGTTATGGATCGGTACTTCCAATGGGTTGAATGCCTATGATCCTGCAACGGAGATTTTCAAAAGAATAGATATTAAAAATGTAAAAGGGGGGATTAACTATATTTCTGGCGTTAAAATAGACAGTTATGGTAACATCTGGACTTCCACTTTCGCCGGTGTTAAATTGGTTGATACCATCAAGGCACAGCTCAAGGCACTTCCTTCTTTAAACGACACCAGTATCAATAGTTTATCTTCAGCGGTAACTTTTACACTCTTCGAAGATAAGGATCGTACGATGTGGGTTGGGTCCAAAAATGGGGTTAAACGTTTTGATCCCAAAACTAAGAAGTTAATTCCACTCCCATCTGGGATTGCAAACAATGCTGAATTTATGTCGGCAAAGATTTTGGTTATCAGGCAGGATAAATTGGGCAATATGTGGTTCGGGTCTGAAGCTTCTGGGCTCTATTGTTACAACTTTGCCGATAATACAATCATCGGTTTTAACCATATTGAAGGGAATTCAAATAGTCTTTTGTCTAACTGGATCAGGGATATTTTTGTTTACGATGCCCAAAATATATGGGTAGGTACCAGAAACGGATTAAGTGTTTACAATACGATCACCAAGAAGTTTACCAACTATGCGCATCATTCGCTAGATCCGGATGGACTGAATGACAGCACCATTTGGAGTTTTATGCTAGATGAAGCTGGCGGCATTTGGGTGGGTACTTTTGCAGGTGGCCTCAACGTGTATTATCCCGAGAACGGGAATTTTGTTAATATCGGGGAAGGTGCCGGTCAGCGGATCGGATTGTCCCATCCTATGGTGAATGCAATTTCGCAAGACAATGATGGCAGTTTGTGGATCGGAACGTATGGTGGTGGCATCAATCATTTTAACCTTAAAACAAAGGCCTATACTTTTCATCCCATTAGAAATGATCAGAAACAAACCAGAAATGGCGTAAAATCATTAGCTATTGCCCCTAATGGTAATTTATGGGTTGGAACATTAGATGGCTTGTGTTCATTCAACAAAACAACAAAGGAAATTAAGTTCTTTAACTTTTCTGTAACTCAAGGTAAGTTTAGCGAAAACCTGATCAATGCCATTGTGCCAGATAATGGTGGTGTTTGGGTGGGAACAAATGGCGGTGGTCTTCGGTATTTAAAAGCTGACGGTACTTATGCTACCTTTACACACAATCCGAAAGTTAAAAATAGCATCAGTGATAATTTTGTAACTGCATTATTGAAAGATGCACAGAACAATTTATGGATTGGTACCCAAAATGGATTGAACTACTACGATCCTAAAAAGGACCTGTTTATAAGGTATACCAAAAGTGCAGCGCCCAATACATTGAGCAATAATAGTATCATCACACTGTTGAAAGACTCAAAAGACAGATTGTGGATTGGGACCGAGGGTGGTGGACTAAACTATTTTGATCCTATCTCCAATAAATTTTATCCCTTAAATGCAAAAGGCCAGCTTACTGATGAAGTGATCCACTCCATTTTGGAAGATGACAATGGTAACATTTGGCTGAGTACAGACAATGGCTTGTATAAACTAAGATTTAAAAACTTTAAGCTACCGTTTAGTGCAGAAAATATTCTGGTTACCAATTACAATGCAAACGACGGTTTGTCGAGCAATCAGTTCCTGACCAATTCCGGAATCAAGTTAAAAGATGGTGGCCTGATGTTTGGCGGGATAAATGGGCTTACCTATTTCTATCCACAACAGATCATCAAAAATACCTTGAAGCCAAAGGTTGTTTTTACTGATTTTCTGATCAGGAATAAAAACGTAGCCTTGGATTCTGCTGATTCTCCACTAAAAGAGTCCATTACCTTTGCTAAGCGAATTGAACTGAACCACGACGAAGGATACATTACCATTAAATTTGCTGCCTTAAATTTTGTTAACTCTGAGAAAAATCAATATGCCTATAAAATGGAGGGCATTAGGGGAGACGATTGGCATTTCTCAGGCACGCAACGTGAAGCAAACTATACTAATTTAGAGCCAGGTCATTATACCTTTAAGGTAATGGCTGCAAATAACGATGGGATCTGGAACAATGAGCCCATCAGCATCCAGATTGTAGTTTTACCGCCATGGTGGCAAACTTGGTGGGCCTATTTAATTTATGCGATTGTTTTTTATCTCATTGCTAAAACCATCTACGGATTTGTAAGGAACAGGGCGAAATTGAAAAGGGAACTCTATTTGGAGCAGGTTGCCAATGAGCGACAAGAAGAACTGCACCAGATGAAGATCGATTTCTTTACCAATATTTCTCATGAGATCAGAACGCCTTTAACTTTAATACTTGGGCCATTGGAGAAAATGGTGCTCGATTCTGGAGCGCATACTACTTTATACCGACAGTTGTTGCAAGTGCAGAATAATGCCAATCGTTTAATGCGTTTGGTAACCGAGCTAATGGATTTCAGGAAAGCCGAAAGTGGATATATGAAACTTGCTTTCTCATCATGTAATATTGTACACTTTACCGAAGAAATTTATTTGTCGTTCCAGAATTTGGCGGAGGATAAAAACATCAGTTACCACTTTGTTAGTGACGCAGCTGAGATCAATGTTTATTTTGATAAGGACCATTTTGAGAAGGTACTGTTCAATTTGCTTTCCAATGCTTTTAAATTTACACCGGAGGGAGGGAAGATTGAAGTTTCGATTGCACAAAAAGAGGACTGGGTAAGCCTTCAGATTACGGACAATGGAACTGGTATTTCTCCAAAGAACATTGAAAAGTTATTCAATAAGTTTTTTCAGGTTTATAATGCAGAGGTCTCGAATAATGGATATGGAATTGGTTTGGCGTTATCAAAAAGCATAGTAGAACTACATAAAGGTAAGATTGATGTGGTAAGTGAGCTAAGCAATCCCAAAAATAGACGGACTGCTTTTACGGTATCCTTGCCTATGGGATCTGCGCACCTAGATCAGCAGATGCTGATGCCAGAGTACATGAACAGTGATAATCCGGTACATTATTACCTTCAATCACAGGCCAATACCATTATTACACCCTCAGAAGTGGTTGTGGCAGAAGTGAAATATACCTTATTGGTAATTGAAGATAATGTAGAGCTTAGAAACTTTATTAAGGAGTCATTTCAACATCAATATAAAATCCTTCAGGCAGCGAATGGCGTGGAAGGGCTGGAATTAGCATTAAGTCAACTCCCTGATCTGATTATTAGTGACGTGATGATGCCAGAAATGGATGGATTGGAGTTGTGTAGAAGGGTTAAGACCGACGAGAGGATCAATCATATTCCAGTGATCCTATTAACTGCAAGGGCAGCGTATATCCACCAGATTAATGGATTGGAAAAAGGTGCAGATGCCTATATCACCAAACCTTTTAGCATTCAGGTGTTGGAACTGAACATTAAAAATATCCTATCTACAAAAGAGGCGGGTAGGCAGAAGTTTATCCGTGAACTGCTGTTGAATCCACAACCGAGGGAAGAAACCTCTCCCGATGAGAAATTCTTGGGTAAGCTGATGGCGGTGATCGAAAAGAATTTAGACAATTCAGATTTTGAGGTAGCCACTATTGTTGACGAAATAGGAATGAGCAAAACCGTGCTTTATAAAAAGGTACAATCCTTAACCAACCTTTCGGTAGCCGACCTCATCAAATCGGTACGTTTAAAAAGGGCAGCTGTGTTGTTAGCCCAGAACCAGATGAGCATTGCCGAAATTGCCTTTGCTGTTGGTTTCAACGACAGGAAATATTTTAGCAAAGAGTTTAAAAAGTTGTATAATTTGTCTCCATCGGAATATATTTCGATTAATACGGGGAATTAGTTTGCTGGTTCATTAGTTCAATTGTTCATTGGTCAATGGCTGATGGTCAATAGTCAATGGTCTGGGTGTTCATAGATTTGTCACTGGTTCATAGATCATGGTTGATGGTTCATGGTCTGGATATATAGGCTATTAGTTCAATCGTTAATTAGTCATTGGTTCATAGATCATGGCTGATATATTTTTCATTGTTTTTTTAGTTCATTCAGTACGTGATTTTGTCATTCAGAACGCAGTGAGGAATCTGTCTAATCGGATTCTACTTAATAGATTTCTTCCCGCAAGTGCGGAACAGGCTCTTCGTCGATGACAAAAGTTATGGGAGAAATTGACAAAATGTATATGAGCTCATTGCAATAACCATCAAACCATGATCTATGATCCATCAACCATCAAAAATACCCTAACTAAAAAGAGGTGTAGGTAAATGGTAGGTAAATGGTAAGTAAAGGATTGGAAGGTTGAAAGTTGGAAGGTTGAAAAGTTGTGTCTTGGTTCAATAAACATCTCCCAAAGGGATGCCCTTGGCACAAGCTATGAACCATGAGCTATGAACCATTAACCCCTGCCATAAGCCCTTTCCTACCTATTCTGAACAATTTTACCCCTACATAAGGAAGATTTTACCCCTTGTTTCTGCAATAAGCACCACATATTTGTTAAACCAAATGTAAGCATATGAAACAGGAACAAATCTTATCTAAATGTAATCAGCGAGACTGGATGCATTTCAAATTAATCTAGATAGTACTTAGTAATAAGTATATAGTAGTTAGATGCGATATCTAATATCTACTGTCTCACATCTAACGTCTCAAATCTATTATCTCAGATCTATCATCTCACACCAATTAATACGTATATCCAAATATTTAATCCAAATTGAATGAAACTATTTTACAAAAAGAAAATGATGTGCCAGCAAAGTTCTCTCCGCAAGGCTACGCATGTCTTAAGAGCGGTTTTGTTGCTAATGGTTTGCTGTTTTTTCGGCCTTCCATCTTATGCGCAAAATAGAACGATTACCGGTACGGTTGGTGATGCCCAAGGGCCAATACCTGGGGTTACCGTACGCGTAAAAGACGCACAGACAACGGCATTTACTGGAGCTGATGGGAAGTATTCCATTAGCGTTCCTGCAGGCGAAGTAACCCTGGTTTTTATTTACTTAGGTTACAATACCCAAGAAATAAAAGTAACTGGTACAATACAGAATGTAACGCTAGGTGAATCTAAAACAGACTTGAATGAAGTTGTTGTGGTTGGTTATACCACACAGAAACGTTCAGACATTACGAGTTCTGTTGTTACCATAGATAGTAAGGAACTATTAAAGTCGCCTACTTCCAATGCCACCAATGCTTTGGTAGGTAAAGTAACGGGTGTGGTTGCTGTTCAACAGGGCGGACAGCCAGGTAGGGATGCTGCTACCATTAACATTAGGGGGGTAGCAACGTATAACAATTCGGGTGCGCTGGTTATTGTTGATGGTGTGGAAAGGCCTGAGTTTGGTAACATCGACCCTAACGAGATTGAGAACATCAGTGTACTTAAGGATGCGGCTTCTACAGCTGTATATGGTATTCGTGGTGCGAATGGTGTAATTATCGTAACTACGAAGAGTGGTAAAGAAGGTAAACCAGAAGTTAGCTATAGTGGTAATTATAGCAGACAAAGTTTTACAGGTTTGCCAAAAACGTTAAATTCTTATGATAATGCATTCTTGATCAACGAAGCTAACCGTAATGATGGTTTGGCAGAAACTTGGGGTCAGGATGAACTACAGAAGTTTAAAGATGGATCAGATCCGCTGGGTTATCCTGATGTGAACTGGTTAAAGTATTTAACAAAGGATTCTTATGGTCAGACCCAGCATAACATTAACGTTAGGGGTGGTACCAGTATTATTAAATATTATGTTTCTGCTGGATATTTAAACCAGGATGGGATTTTCAAGAAATTCTATTCTCCGTTCGGGATTGAAACTACGCCAAACTTTAGCCGTTACAACTTCAGGTCTAACTTAGATATTACGTTGAACAAAAATTTAACTGTTGGTGTAAGATTGGGGGGTAGATTGGAAAGAATATATACGCCTTCGGGTCTAAGATCTGATGGTTTCCCATACAATAACTTTGAGGGAATGATTTCCAGGGCTTTGCAAACGCCTAACTTTGCCTTCCCTGTAACTTTACCTGATGGTAGAATTGCACAGAACTCATCGGTAGGTACCAATATATGGAATCCTTTAGCGGTAATTTCGCGCTATGGTACCCGTAATGACGATAATAATGCCATCGAAAGTACTTTTAACTTAAACTATAAGTTAGATGCTTTAACTAAAGGGTTAGCTTTTAGAACCACGTTTGCCTACGATTCGTACTTTAACAGTACTACAGAGCGAAATGCAAACTGGGCTGCTTACAAATATGACCGTAAAACTGGCGAGATCACTTTAGAATCTGATAAACCACGTGATGAGCCATTAAGTACATTGAACTCATACAGTGGAGGTACCATTACCACAAACTTGCAAACAGGTTTCAATTACAGACGTAGTTTTGGTAAACATAACGTTACTGCATTGGCTCTATTTACCCAACAATTAGAAAAATTGGAAGGTAGTACAGCAAGAACAGCTCCACCAAGAGCAACTCAGGGTTTGGTTAATACAGTAGATTATAACTATGATGAGCGTTATTATATCGGCGTTTCTACAGGATATACTGGTTCTGAAAACTTTGCGCCAGGTTTACGTTATGGTTTTTTCCCTGCTGCATCTATTGGATGGAACATGCATAGAGAAAGCTTCTTGAAAGACAGCAAAGTAATTAACTATTTAAAAATTAGAGGTAGTTATGGTAAAGTTGGTAACGATAGATTGGGTAATAACTCTCGTTTCCTATACTTATCAGACTATGCGGTAACCACAGGCGGGATCCAATTTGGATTGCCAACTTCATTGGTTAACTACAGCACTGCAGGTGTTTTGGGCAACTTGCCAGGAAATCCTTTGGTAACCTGGGAAACTGGTACCAAAAGAAATATTGGTTTTGAAAGTAGATTGTTTAACAATGCCATCAAATTCAATGTAGATCTATTTGATGAGACCAGAAATGACATTTTAACCAGCAGACTATCAGGTTTTACTTCTTTCGGTTTGAATTATCCTGCGCTGAACATTGGTGAGGTATATAATAAAGGTTACGAGGTTGAAATGGATTATCAGGGTAAAGTTGGGGAACTGACTTTCGGAATCAACGGACAGTTGAGTTTCTCAAGAAATAGGATCCTCAATAGAGATGAGCCTTTATATGCACCAGAATATCAAAAACAACAGGGCAAAATGGTAGGTCAGTTCTTTGGATACAAAACAGATGGTTTTTACGCTTCTCAGGCAGATATTGATGCTTCACCAAAAAATCAATTGGCGACCAGTATTCCGGGAGATTTAAAATTTGTTGATGTAAATGGCGATGGTGTAATCAATAGTGATGATAGAACTGCAATTGGTTATTCAAGAACTCCAGAGTATACGTACAGCTTTACGCCAAGATTTTCATACAAAGGTTTTTCACTTTCTATTTTATTCCAGGGTGTTGCCAATGTGAGTTCTGATCTGGTATTGGGCGAAAACAACAATGGTCAGCAGATGTACGAATTCATGTTAGATCGATGGACGCCAGCAACTGCTGCTACCGCAACATGGCCAGCATTGCACTCTAGAGGTACAACTTATGTAAACTATAACCTGAACGATTTCATTCTTCAAAATGCAGCTTACCTAAAAATCAGGAATGCTGAACTTTCATGGACAGTGCCTGCTAAATGGGTTAAAGCTATGAAATTGGGTTCGTTAAGGGTATTTGCAAATGGGCAGAACTTGTATACATGGACTAAGTTTAAAATGTATTATGATCCAGAGAACATCAATACACAAGTAACCAACTTCAGTAAACAATCACTGTATCCTTCCTCAAAGGTTTACAATTTCGGGATCAATCTACAACTCTAAGGAAATGAGCAGTAATAAATACATTGATCATTCTTTATAAATCACGACAAAATGAAAATATTCAACTATAAATTAATCTTATTTATCTTTTTAGCAGTATCGGTTTTACCGGCATGCCAAAAAGACTTCTTGGAACGTACACCAGGAGTAGCCCTATCAGAAGATGCATTGTTTGCAGATCCTGTTTTGGCTGCACAGTTTGCAGATAAAGCCTATACTTTTTTGATTGATGATTATGTGCGTTTTGATACGCACAGGGGTGCAAGTTCACAGGCATCTGATGAAGCTGTTTCAGGAACTGCCAATAGTTCAATCAGATACTTGAACCAAGGTTTATTCCATGATCATTCAGATCGTGTTGCCAGCTTAAATGATATCCGCGACGTTTGGGCCAGAGCTTATTCTGGAATTAGGCAAGCTAACGTAATGATTACCAAAATGCCTATCGTACCATGGACAGGCGTGCAGGATAAAGTGCGTATAGAGGGGGAAATGCATTTTATCAGGGCTTTCCTTTATTTTGAACTGATCAAAAGATTTGGTGGTGTACCACTAATTACCAGAGCTTATGAGGTAAATGAGAATTTGGATTTGCCTAGAAATACCTATCAGGAGTGTGTTAATTTGATATTGACAGATTTGGCAGCAGCAGAAACTTTGCCTTTAGAGTATGATAATGCCAATTATGGTCGTGCAACCTTAGGTGCTGCAAGAGCATTAAAAGCACGTGTACTTTTATATGCTGCAAGTAAACTGAACAACGAGGCGAACGATAAAACCAAATGGGAAGCGGCAGCGAAAGCAGCAAAAGATGTAATGGATATGAATTTATATTCATTGCAGCCAACCTATAGCGATATCCTGAATGTTGCTTCTTCTCCAGAATACATTATGATGAAAATCAGAGGTCCGAGAGCTAACTCTGAGAATAAAATTGTTGATTTCTCTCAATCGCCAGGTTCTGGTTCAATTTCTGGATCGATGAACCCTACGCAGAACCACGTTGATTTGTACGAAATGAAGAATGGAAAAGCGATCAATGATCCAACTTCAGGTTATCTTCCCAATTCACCTTATGCAAACAGAGATCCACGTTTAGGTTTTAACGTTTTATATAACGATCAGCCTTGGCAGGGAAGAAGATTGCAGATGTGGGATGGTGGTAAAGATTACCTATCAACCAATACCATTTATACCGCTACAAGATATTACTGCCGTAAATACTGGCCAGAACCGTACATCAGAAACGTAACCGGAACGGCATTATTGAATTTTATCTACTTCAGATATGCCGAAATTTTATTGAACTACGCAGAAGCGCAAAATGAAGCTGTTGGTCCAGATGCAAGTGTTTATGACGCTATTAATCTGATCAGAAGCAGGGGTAAAGATGTAGCATCGGTACCAGTTGCCGAAAGGGTAGACATGCCTGCACTTCCAACCGGTTTAACCCAAGATCAAATGAGAGAACGAATTCGCAATGAACGTGCGGTAGAGTTGGCTTTCGAAGATCACCGTTGGTATGACATTATGCGTTGGAAAGCAGGACCAGAGATCGTTGCAAAACCAGTTTTTGGAATGAACGTGGTAAGAAATACAAATGGTTCATTTACCTACAATAAGGTATTGTTGCCAAATACTTACCAAAAAGTATTCTTAGACCATATGCACCGTTATCCTATTCCTCGCACAGAGATTAATAAAAGCAATAATATTCTTTTACAAAATCCAGGGTGGTAGTCAATAAATTAACGATCAAAATTAAAGATATGAACTTTATCAAATTAAAATATATAAGCTGTATGTTGGTGATGCTATGTTTTGGGCTAACCAATGTATTTGCACAAAGACCGAATGAAACCGTTATCGTTTCAGGAAAGGTAGTTGATCAGAAGAATGCGCCGATAGCTGGTGTAAACATTTTGGTTCAAGAAAAAAAGAACGGAAATATAACTGCTGCAGATGGAACTTTTTCTTTTGAAACCAGTAGTAATGACCAGATTATTTTTCAGAAAGAGGGTTTCCTGACCATTAGCAAATCGGCTGGAGAAATTAAGCAAACCACAATTACTTTGGTTGCAGCACTAGTTGAAGCAGGCGACAATGACAATGTACAAATTCCTTTCGGCGTAAGAAAGAAACGTGAAGTTAGTGCAACCATCAGTACAGTGAATGTAACTGAATTGCCTCAATTGCCACTTTCTACCTTAAATAATGCCTTAACTGGACGTTTGTCAGGTTTATACATTCAACAGACTGGAACAAGACCAGGTACTGATGATGCAAATTTCCTGATCCGTGGTCGCTCTTCTTATAATAACGGACAGTCGCCATTGATCTTGGTTGATGGTGTTGAACGTGATTTCGTAGACATGGATTTGGCAGAGATTGAGAGCATCAGTGTATTAAAAGATGCAGCATCTTTAGCTTGGTATGGCATGAGTGGGAGCAATGGTGTAATCTATGTACGCACCAAACGTGGTTCGGCAACTAGTACAAAGGTTACCTTTGATGCACTTGGTGGATTACAGACCCCTGTTGATGTTACCCGTCCGCTTGACTCGTATAGCTTTGCAACATTATATAATGAAGCACAGGCAAACAGTGGGATTTCGCCATCATATAGCCCTTCTGTTTTAGAGGCTTACCGTACCAATTCAGATCCTTTATTGTATCCAAATAACAATTTTGTTAAAGATTTCTTGAAAGAGGCTTCACCGGTACAACGTTATGTGGCAACCATTAGTGGGGGTAATGCATTTGCGAAATACTTCACCATGTTCAGCTTTTTTGATCAAGATGGTTTATACAAAGGAGGAAACAACCCAAGTTATAATGCCAATACCAATTTCCAGAGAATTAACTTCCGTACCAATTTAGATATCCACGTCAATAAAACTTTAGATGTAACATTGGATGTTGCAGGTAGATCTGCAAGTATCCGTTATCCAAGGGATGGTAATGGTGGCTTTTTAAGCGCAATTTTTGGTACACCTTCAAACGCATTTCCAATCATGAATGCCGATGGTACTTATGGAGGTAGTTCATTGTTCAGGAATAATCCAAAAGCAATGTTAGAGTCAAGAGGTAATGTTACCGATTTAACCAGAACCTTATTGGCTAACGTAAGCGTAAAACAAAAGTTGAATTTTATAACTGAAGGTTTATCGTTAAATGCATTTTACTCGTATGATGTAACCAGTTTATATGCATCGGGTTTTACCCAAAACTATGAGGTTTACGAATTTAACGCGGCTGCAAATACTTACGCCCGTTATGGCACTAAAGCGATTTTAGATTATGCAGCTTCAGATTTTAACGGAAATGTGAGAAGAAATGAGTTTTGGGGTGGTTTAGACTACGACCGTACTTTTGGAGATCATGCCTTTAATGTTTCTTCGAGAGTAATGAGAGGGGTTGTAGCACAACCAGGCAGTTTGTTGGATAGAAGACAGCAATGGTCTAACCGAGTTACTTACGGCTTTAAACAACGTTATTTTATTGATTTAATCGGAACCTTGGGGGCTTCAGAAACTTTCATGCCAGGTAAAAGAGCAGGTTTCTTTCCAGCAGTTTCTGCGGGATGGATTGCTTCTGATGAAAACTTCCTTAAAAGCGCCAGTTTCCTAGATTATCTAAAAGTAAGGGCATCTTATGGTAAAGTTGGTAATGATGCGATCAGCACCAGTCGCCGTTTCATGTTCAATACCTATTACAACAGAGGCGGTACAGGTTACCTTTTCGGTACAGGTTATGCAGCAGCTTCAAATACTACAGAAGCTGAATTGGCAAACCCAGATCTTACTTGGGAAACCGCTAAGAAATTTGATGTAGGACTAGATGCTAAATTATTCAAGCAGATGATCTCTATCTCTGCTGATTATTTCCATGAAAACAGAACCAATTTATTAACCAACTCATTGTTGCCAACTATTATTGGTCAGGGTGGCGGACAGGTTAACGCTGGTGAAGCAGAATACGAAGGTTTCGAAACATCATTGAACTTTAACAAGAAGTTTGGTGCATTTAACCTGAACGTATATGGTAACTATACCTATGTTAAAAGTAACATCATCCAATTGAACCAAGAGCCGGGATTACCTGCTTATCAATTAGAGACTGGTTTCCCAATTAGTGGTGTAGTAAATGGAACAGCCTTTAACAGACGCTTTTTAGAGGCAGTTGGTCTGTTCCAATCTCAGTCAGAAATTGATGCAGCTCCAGTTCAACGTTTTTCTGGTACGGTTAAACCTGGAGATATCCGTTATAGAGATATCAATGGTGACGGCGTGATCGACAACTTCGATTTTGTACAGAAAGATTATACGAACGTACCCACTTCATATTATGGCTTTGGTGCTTCAATGAACTATAAGGGATTTGATTTGGCTTTATTGTTTCAAGGTACACAAGGTAGAACTATTCAGATCGAATCATTGGTTAACAACGGTTCAACGAACACAGGATACATTAACCAGTTCAGTGTAGATAGATGGACACCTGCAAATGCAGCTACTGCAAAATATCCACGTTTGGCATTGGCCGATAGGGGTAACAATACACAGGTATCAGACTACTGGGTAAGATCAGGAGATTATCTAAGATTAAAACATGTTGAGCTAGGCTATACCTTAAACTCAGATTTCGTGAAAAAATTGAAGCTACAGTCTATCCGTTTCTACGTGAGTGGATTTAACCTGTTAACCTTTGATAAGTTAGATGGTTTGCCAATTGATCCAGAAATTCCTGAGGCGGGATATATCAATTCCTATCCATACCTCCGCTCATATTCATTGGGCCTAAATGTTAAGTTTTAATCGATTTTATAGATAAGATGATGAACCCATCATGGGCATACAGCTCAAAATTAGAAGAGGATGCTAATGATAGCTTCATCTCCATTAAAAAACAAACTTATAAGATGATGAAAGTTTTAAAAATTACCTCAGCCTTTTTGATTGCAGCAGCGATATTAATTGGTTGTGAAAAAGATTACCTACAAGATGGTTCTCTTGCCGAAGGACCAATAACTGGCGAAGAGACTTGGGCAAACGATGTATATGCACGTGGAATTTTGAACAATGCCTATTTCTCAGTTCAAGATCGATATAACCTGGATGGAAATGGTGCTATGCAGGCTTCGGGAAGTGATGAAGCTGTAAATTCAAACCTTAACTCTAACATCAACACCTTTAATAATGGTACTTGGAGCCCAGTTAGGACCATTGATGATACCTATAGCAGTTTGTATGAAGGTTTAAGAACTGTAAACCTTTTCATGAACAATGTACAAACTAGCGGGATCATTGCTCAACCTTCAGAATTAGCTACGGCGACGCCGACGGCCCTTGAAACCTCAAGACAGGGACAGATTGACCGTTTAAAAGGTCAGGCGTTCTTCTTAAGAGCCTATTTCCATTTCGAATTGTTAGAACGTTATGGAAGCCTGGTTTTGGCCAAGAAAGTATTCGAGAGAAATGAAGACCTTAACTTGCCAAGAAATACTTTCCAAGAGTGTGTAGATCACATTGTGTTAGATTGTGATTCGGCAATTCAAAGATTGCCTTTGTGGACGCAAAGCTGGTCTTCAGGACAAAGGGGAAGAGCAACACAAACTGCTGCTATGGCCTTAAAGGCTCGTTTATTGTTGTATGCTGCTAGTCCGCAATACAACCCAACTAACGATTTAACCAAATGGCAGAAAGCGGCAGATGCAGCAAAAGCACTGATTGATAAAGGTGTGCACAGTTTGTTAACCGACTATAGAAACCCATTCCTTTTCGGAGGTAATCCATACAATAACGAAGTGATTTTCGAAACGCAAACACCAAACCGTAATGATATTGAGCAGAACAATGCACCAATTAGTTATGACGGTGCTTTGGGTAGAACAAACCCAACCCAAGAAATGGTAAATGCTTTTGAGATGCGTACTACAGGTAGACCAATTGACGATCAAGCTTCTGGTTATGTTCCTTCAAATCCTTATGCTAACCGTGATAACCGTTTAAACTTTACCATTTTCGTAAATGGGGTAGTTTACAAAAGCCCACGTACCGTTGATACTTTTATTGGAGGTAAAGATGGGATCGGAGCTAACGTAAATGCTACCAAAACAGGTTATTATATGCGTAAGTTCTTTAATGATGCGGTAACTTGGAACCAAGCTTCAAACACTTTATCTAGAAGACCATGGGTAATTTTCCGTTACTCGGAAATATTATTGAACTATGCTGAGGCATTGAATGAAGCTCAAGGGCCTGTACCTGCAGTTTATACCTATATCAACCTGGTTAGGCAACGTACTGGTGTTGCTTTGCCTGCATTACAAAGTACAAATCCGACAGGAAATGGTTATGTGCCAGCGACAAAAGAAGCTTTACGTTTAAGAATTCAGAATGAACGTAGGGTAGAGCTTTGTTTTGAAGGACACCGTTTCTTTGACGTACGCAGATGGAAAAAAGGAGAGGAGTTTTTCAACAAGCCTGTTACTGGAATGAAAATTACAAAAACGGGTACCTCTACCTTCACCTACGAGCGTTTCGTTGTAGAGAATAGAGTATTTAGCGAGAAAAACTACCTATACCCAATTTCTCAAAGCAATTTAAATCGTGCACCTGCATTAGGACAAAATCCTGGTTACTAGGAAGGACTTTATGGTTCATGGGTCATTTATATAAACCCATGAACTATAAGATCCCAAGTCAGCAAAAAATAAATTTAAAAACTAAAACTAAATCCATGTTAAAAGTCAATCGTTGGGCATCATTACTACTAGCGTTCCTCTTATGTTCAAGCCTCAGCTATGCTCAAAAAAACCTAATTCAGAACATCCAATCTAGAAATCTATTAAGCCTTAACGGGAAATGGAACTATATTGTAGATCCTTATGAAAATGGATTTTATGATTACCGTCATGAGCCATTTGATCAATCTGCCTCAAAAACCGGTGGTTTCTATGATGATCGTTTGCCGAAGGATAAATCAGAATTGTTGGAATATGATTTTGATCATTCGCCAGCAATGAACGTACCGGGAGATTGGAATTCACAATCAGAAAAACTAGAATTATATGAAGGTTCAGTTTGGTTGAGGAGGAAGTTTGAAGTACAGCCAGCAGCGAACCAACGCTATTATCTTTATTTTGGTGCGGTTAACTATGAAGCCCATGTTTATTTGAACGGCAAGAAATTGGGAATCCACAAAGGTGGTTTCACGCCTTTCCAATTTGACGTAACCGATAAACTAAAACCAGGTACCAATTCTGTAGTTTTAAAGGTAGATAATACCCGTAAACAAGATGAAATTCCAACCATCAATACCGACTGGTGGAACTATGGTGGGATTACCAGGGATGTATTCTTGGCGGCAATGCCTAAAACATTTGTTGCAGATTATAAAATCCAGTTACCGAAAGAGAAAAGTGATTTCATTACCGGTTTTGTACAACTGTCAGATAGCACTGCAAACCAGAAAGTAACGGTTAGCATTCCAGAATTAAAGATCAATTCGGTAGTGACTACAGATCAGTTTGGGAGGGCGGAGGTAAAGTTGGCCTATAAGAATATCACTTTGTGGAGCCCGGAAAACCCTAAACTATATCAGGTTACTTTAAGTACAGCGAATGAAAAAATAAACGATAAAATTGGTTTCAGAAGAATTGAAGTAGTTGGAAGCAATGTATTGTTGAATGGCAAATCTATCTTTTTACGTGGGATCTCTATCCATGATGAAAACCCTTTATTAGCGGGAAGGTTACGTGGTGAAGGCGATATGCGCATGCTATTACAATGGGCAAAAGAATTGAACTGCAACTATGTGAGGCTGGCACACTATCCTCATAATGAAGAAATGGTTCGCTTAGCGGACGAAATGGGACTTTTGGTTTGGGCGGAAGTGCCGGTTTATTGGACCATCTCTTGGACCAATCCGGCCACATACGCCAATGCGAAACAACAGCTTACCGATTTAATTGTTCGTGATAAGAACCGTGCAAGTGTAATCGTTTGGTCTATCGGTAACGAAACACCTTTAAGTGAGCCTCGCCATCAATTTATGGGCAACTTGGCTACCGTAGCGCGTACGCTAGATGATACCCGTTTAGTTGCGGCAGCTTTAGAAGTGCACAGAGAAGGTAATACCATTATTTTAAACGACCCACTAGGCGAGAAAATTGACCTGGTTAGTTTCAATGAATATGCCGGTTGGTACTGGGGTGGTACACCAAAAGAGATTACCCGTTACAGTTTCAATATCAAGTATAACAAACCAGTGGTGATTACCGAGTTTGGTGGTGATGCCTTAGCTGGTTTCCATGCAGATGAAGATACCCGTTGGAGCGAAGAATACCAGGAAGCTCTTTACCGCAACCAAATTACCTTGTTAGGTAAAATTGATAACCTGAGAGGAATGACCCCATGGATTTTAACAGATTTCAGATCTCCCCGTAGACAACATCCAATTTATCAGAATTTCTGGAACCGCAAAGGTTTGATGTCTGAAACAGGAAAGAAAAAGTTAGCCTTCTTTACGTTAAAAGATTTCTATAACCAAATGCAGGTAAAATACAAGTAAAATAAATTACCAATAGGTTGCTTGTTATTTTAAATAGGCAACCTATAAGTTAAATAAGCAATAAACACATGAAGCCGATCTCCCTACGTTATACCCTATACGCAATCCTGTTAAGTTTACCTGCCTTGGCCCAAGATAGCCTTGATTTTAATCAGCAGGTAGAAGTGAGGAAGGTGTTGAACAACTCTTTAGCCAACAGTTCTTTTACGCCATATAAAAGCTGGAAAACAAGAACATTGTCCAGTCTATCTGGTTTCAAAACCAAAACCATACAAACAGATAAATATGGAGGCAGGATGGATAAATCAACAAAGGCAACCGGGTTTTACTATACCAAAAAAATCGATGGTCGTTGGTGGACGATAGATCCGGAAGGACATTACTTTATTCATAATGCCCTGAATGCTGTGAGCATGGGAACTTCAGATCGCAATAAAGCTGCTTTTGCAACTGAATTTGGAAGTGAAACCAAATGGATTACGAAAACCCAGCAGATGATGATCGATAACGGTTTTAATGGTGCAGGCGCCTGGTCTAACGCAAAGGCGATTACCAAATCTCCATTACAGGCTACCAAACCATTGGCTTATACCATTAACCTCGATTTCATGAGTGCCTATGGTGATAAAAGGGGAGGGACATTTCAGGTACCTGGTCATAAGGGCTATCCCAACGATGTGATCTTTGTTTTTGATCCTGCATTTGAAGAGTTCTGTGACCAACATGCCAAGAAATTGGTAGAAAATAAAAACGATGCTAATCTTTTCGGATACTTTTCAGACAATGAAATGCCATTGGGTATTAAAAATTTGGACGGTTACCTGAACTTAAAAAACCAGGAAGATCCAGGATACTTGGCAGCAAAGAAATGGATTGATGCAAAAGGGATTAAAGCCAATCAGCTTACTGATGCCAACCGCCTTGAATTTTTATCGGTTGTTGCAGACAAATATCTTTCTATTGTATCAAAAGCGATCAAAAAATATGATCCAAATCACATGTACCTAGGTTGCCGTTACCATGGTAAACAAGGTTTTATTGAAGAGCTATGGAGAGCGGCCGGTAAATATATCGATGCCATTTCTATGAACTATTATAATGCATGGACACCAGACCAGACACTAATGGCCAAATGGGCCAACTGGTCGGGCAAACCGTTCATCATTACGGAATGGTACGTAAAAGCAGATGATTCTGATTTGGGAAATACTGCAGGTGCTGGTTGGGTGGTAAAAACGCAAGCAGAGCGTGGTATGTTCTATCAGAACTTCACGTTAGGTTTAATCGAATCTAAAAATTGTGTAGGCTGGCACTGGTTCAAATACATGGACAATGATCCGTTGCAAAAAGGTGCCGAACCTTCTAATACCAATGCCAACAAAGGGATTGTAAACTACAACTATCAACAGTATAAACCACTGGTAGACAAAATGAAAGAATTGAATCAGCAGATGTATCAACTGACTGATTTTTTCGATCAGAAGAAGAAATAACCATATAAAATATAAACAGATGAACAAATACAGAATTTTAATCTTTGCCATTGCACTTCTAAATTTATGTAGTTGTGCAAAAATGGATCATACCACTTTGGCCAGTTCGGGTACCCCAGCAGTTACACCCTCTGGAAGCCTCAAAGACATGCCATTCCCATTTGGAGCAGCGATAAATGCTTCAATTTTAAGATCAAACACAAAATACAAAGACTTGATCGTAAAAGAATTTAGCAGCATTACTGCAGAAAATGCAATGAAATTCGCCACTTTACATCCTGCACAAAATACCTATAACTATACTGATGCTGATGAGATTGTGGCACTGGCAGCTGCACATGGCAAACGCGTGCACGGACACACCTTAAACTGGTACAAGTCTTTGCCTACCTGGGTAACCAATTTTAGTGGAACTACCGCAGATTGGGAAAACCTCCTCAAAACACACATCCAAACAGTTGTAGGCCATTTTAAAGGTAAAGTAGCCTCATGGGACGTAGTGAACGAAGCATTTGAGGATGATGGTACCTACCGTCAAAGTATCTGGGTGCAGAAACTGGGAACCGATTATATCGCAAGAGCATTTCAATATGCAAATCAGGCAGATCCAGATGCATTATTGTTCTACAATGATTTTGGCCACGAATACAGCGCAACCAAAAGAACTGCAATTATCAATTTGGTAAATAACCTTAAATCAAGAGGTATTCCAATTCATGGGATCGGTATGCAAATGCACACCCGTTACAACCAAACCGATGCAAATATTACAGCAGCAATTACCACTGCAGCTGCTACAGGTTTAAAAGTTCACATCTCAGAATTAGATGTTGCATTAAACCCTGATAACAATCAAGCCTTAACCTATAATGCAAGTTTGGCCGATCTACAGGCAGCGAAATACAAGTTCATTGTTCAAACTTATAATGCTATTCCGAAAGCACAGCAGTTTGGGATCACCACATGGAATGTGACCGATGCTGATAGCTGGATCCCAACAGAATACAGCAGACCAGATTGGCCTTTACCGTTCAACAGTAATTACGAACGTAAAGCAGCTTATCAGGGAATTTTAGATGGTGTAAAGTAATATTACACCTGTAGTGGTTTTGATGGGGTCAATTTATTGCTATATCAGCAATTATACCCTTATTTTAGCCACGAAACACGGATAGTTTGGTTTCTTCCATAAGAGGAAATCAAACTGTCTGAAGTTACTTCAATATATAACCAAATATAAATCATGAAAAAGGTAACTGTTTACGCATTGTCGTTAAGCTTAATGCTTGGCGCGTGCACGAAAGAAAAAGTACAAACTGAAAGCGCAAAGCTATCTTTGAGCGATCAGGTGAACACGAATGCCCTTGTGGTAAGCGATGTTTTGCAGGATGTGAATGCGAATATCATTGTTGGGGCAGCAGTGAACTCGAATAAGTTCGGGATTACAGCCTACAAAGACTTGGCAGAATTGCATTACAACAGTGTCACATCAGAGAATGACATGAAGATGAACAGCTTAAACCCATCAAAATTTACCTGGGATTTTGGTGTTCTTGGAAATGGAATTGAGGAGAAGAACGAGAAGATCCCAAATCTTGCAAAAGATCATGGGTCAAAAAGAATTCATGGCCATGTACTGGTTTGGCACCGGGCATTGCCTCAATGGGTTAAAAATGTAGAAACCAATACACCGGTAGCAGATAGAGCTGATACCTTAAATGCAATTATGAAAAGGCATATTGATAAAACAGTAGGCTTTTATAGTAACAATTATAAAGCTGGTAGTCCGCTATTACCACTTTTAACCTCATGGGATGTGGTAAATGAAGCTTATTATGATGACGGAACTTTAAGAGGAAACCTAAACCTAAATTCATCAGGTGATGATTTGGGAAGTATCTGGAAAAGGTACATGGGCGAAATCTATATCGAAAAAGCTTTCCGTTATGCACGATTAGCTGCAAGGGCAAACCAGAACTGGAAACTGAAGTTGTTTTATAACGATTATGGACACGAATATTCTACCACAAAATTAAATGCGATCTACAATAAGGTCATGCAGCTTAAACTGATGACAGAAGGTGGTGATCCTATCATCAACGGTGTCGGTTTGCAAATGCACGTGAGGTACAATACGCCACTTGCTAACATTAGGGCAGCAATCCAGAAGATGAAAGAAACGGGCTTATTGGTACACATTGCAGAGCTTGATATTTCACTGTTGGGTGCTACAGAAACGAGCGTACCGGCGGCAGATCTAACCAATCGTAGAAACTTGCAGAAAGCTTTATACTATAACATCGCCAAAGCATACCAGGAAATTGTTCCGATCAATCAACGCTGGGGCATCACCCTGTGGAATATTGGAGATGGAGACTCTGCTTGGGGCTTAAATGCAGAAGCAACTCTTTTTGATACGTCCTACCAGAAGAAGCAAAATTTTTGGAACTTTAGAGATGGATTAAACCTTCAGCTCACACCATAAAAAATAGATAAACATCAAATGATAATGAACAAAACCCTTACATTTTTAGCAGCTGCACTCATCGGTGTCACTCCGAGCCTTTATGCGCAGAAAAAATCGATAGACCTACGTGTCGATTCGGTATTGAAATTGATGACCATAAAAGAAAAGATAGGTCAGCTGAACCAATATTCTGGTAGAGAAGTTACCGGACCAGCAAGTGATAAAAAGAATTACCTGCTAAACGATCTCAAAACCGGGATGGTAGGTTCAATGTTAAATGTAAAAGGTGTTAAGGATACCAGAGAAATTCAGGCAGTTGCCCTTCAATCTCGTTTAAAAATTCCTTTGTTGTTTAGTTTAGATGTAATTCACGGCTATAAAACCGTATTCCCGATTCCTTTGGCCGAATCAGCTTCATGGGATTTGGATGCGATCAGATCTACTGCACATGTTGCTGCCGAAGAAGCTGCTGCATCGGGGATCCACTGGACATTTGCACCAATGGTTGATATTGCTCGCGACCCGCGTTGGGGACGTGTAATGGAAGGCGCAGGTGAAGATACCTATCTGGGATCTGCCATCGCAAGAGCTAGGGTACTTGGCTTTCAGGGCGATAAATTGGGCGGTGTAGATGCCATCATGGCCTGTGCCAAACACTTTGTAGCTTATGGTGCTGCAATTGCAGGAAGAGACTATAATCCAGTTGATATGAGTGAGCAAATGTTGCACGAAATTTATCTTCCTCCATTTAAAGCAGCTGCTGATGCCAAGGTAGCTACCTTCATGAACTCTTTTAATACCTTAAATGGTGTGCCGGCAACAGGAAACTCGTATTTGCAACGTGATATTTTAAAAGGTAAATGGGGATACAAAGGTTTCGTGGTAAGTGACTGGGGTTCTATCGCTGAGATGATTCCTTGGGGATTTGCCAAAAACGCTAGTCAGGCAGCAGAAAAAGCAATTATCGCAGGTAGTGACATGGATATGGAAAGCGAAGCCTATAAGAAGGAATTAGAAGCATTGGTTAAAAGTGGTAAAGTTGATGTTAAACTGATCGACGAAGCCGTTAAAAGAATTTTATATAAAAAGTTCGAACTGGGGCTTTTTGATGATCCTTATAAATTCTCTGATGAGAAACGCGAAGCTAAGGTAATGAATGATCCAAAATACAAAGGGATTGCTTTGGCTGCGGCACAGAAATCTATCGTATTATTGAAAAACCAGAATAACATCTTGCCATTGCAAAAAGGCAATCAGAAAATAGCTTTGATCGGCCCATTGGTAAATGCAAAAAGAGATCAGGCTGGTAGCTGGGTGGTTTATGCAGATACTGCCAATATTACCAGTGTTTATGACGGAATGAAAGCAAAGTTTGCCAATGCAAAATTCAGTTATGCAGAAGGAACTTCGGTAAAAGATACCCTGACCAAAGGTTTTGCAGCGGCAGTTGAAACTGCGAAAAATGCAGATGTGGTTGTTATGGTTTTAGGTGAAACCTGGGACATGAGCGGCGAGTCTAAATCACGTACCGATATCAGTTTGCCTGGGAGACAGGAAGACTTGTTCAAAGCGATCAAAGCAACAGGTAAACCAGTAATTGTGGTAATGATGGCGGGTAGACCATTGGTGTTTAATACCATCGCAGATCAGGCAGATGCCGTAGTTTATGCTTGGTTTTTGGGCGATAAAGGTGGTGATGCTATTGCTGACGTGATCAGTGGCGATTATAACCCTTCAGGTAAACTGCCTATCAGTTTCCCTAGAAGTGTGGGTCAGATCCCTATTTATTATAACCATTATAACACAGGTAGACCAGTAACCAAACCTACCGACATTACCTATAAATCTGCTTACATTGATTCGCCTAACGATCCCAAATTCGCATTCGGTTATGGTTTAAGTTATACCACTTTCGCTTATAGCGATCTGAAATTGGATAAAGCAACACCTTCGAAAACCGAGACCGTTAAAGTAAGCTTTAAGTTAACTAACACTGGTAAGGTAGCAGGTGAAGAAGTGGCGCAATTGTATATCCAAGATCGTTTTGCCTCTATCGTTAGGCCAGTTAAAGAACTGAAAGATTTCGCAAAGGTGAAATTGAATCCAGGAGAAAGCAAAGTGATTACCTTCGAACTTAGCCCAGCAAAATTGTCATTCTATAAAGAGAAAATAGGATGGACCATTGAACCAGGAGATTTCAAAGTAATGGTTGGTGGCTCTTCAGATGCGATTAAACTGCAAGGCAGTTTTGAGATTAAATAGTTTTTTAGTTATGAGTTACGAGTTATCAGTTACGAGGCCTGTTAAGCGCCATATAGATATGCGCCCAGCCCCGTAACTGATAACTCGTAACCCGTAACTCCTCTACGCTAACGTTTCCGTAAATTTTTTTCTCAATAAGTTGAAGCTAATTTTATTTTTAACTTATCTTGGTCGATAAAAATTAAAAGAACTAAAGGTGTGAGGGTGAACGTTGGAATGTTGGGTGGATGTTGGAATGTTAAAGGTTTGAATGTTGAAATGTTATGGATATAGTCTAGAATCTCACATCTCCAATCTCATGTCACATCTTCCATGATACATCTTCCATTTCACATCTCCAATCTCAAATCTCCCATCTCAAATGTCAATAAAAATGAAAAACCATAAACTATTACAAACTTGGCGTTGGTACGGGCCAATTGATCCGGTAAGCTTACAAGATGTAAAACAGGCAGGTGCAACTGGGATTGTTTCCGCTTTACATCATATTCCACATGGTGAAGTTTGGCCATTGGAAGATATTCAGGAAAGAAAAGCAATTATAGAAGCCGCCGGCCTAACTTGGGCCGTGGTAGAAAGCGTTCCCGTACATGAAGCCATTAAAACCCGTAGACCAGATGCAGAAAAGTATTTGGAGAACTACAAAACTTCACTTAAAAATTTGGCAGCTTGCGGTATTACAACCGTGTGCTATAATTTTATGCCGGTATTAGACTGGACACGTACGCAGTTAGACCTGACCATGACAGATGGTTCAAAAGCCTTATATTTTAACTGGACAGACCTTGCAGTTTTTGATCTTTATATCTTTAACAGAGAAGGTGCAGCAGCTGATTATCCAGAGGGTATCTTGGCAAAAGCAAAGGTTAGATACGAATCAATGACCGAAGATGAACTGAATGAACTGCGTGTAAATGTGCTCATGGGAATCCCTAATGAAAAAGAAATAGAGATTGAAGCCCTGCGTGCAAGCATCGACGAGTATAAAACCATTGGTACAGAAGGACTAAAGGCCAATTTAACATGGTTTTTATCAAGCATAGCTGATACCTGTACCGAGAATGGGATCAAGATGACCATCCATCCAGATGATCCACCTTATCCAATTTTGGGTCTACCACGCATTGCTAGCAATAAAGAAGATCTATTGTACATTATCAACAGTGTAGATCAACCTTTCAATGGCATTTGTTATTGCACAGGCTCTTTGGGCGCTGGCATGAAAAATGACCTGGTCGATATCTTTGAGGCCGTTAAAGAACGCATCTACTTTTTACACCTGCGCAATGTAACCAAAGATGAAGAAGGTAACTTCTATGAAGCAGATCACTTGGGCGGAGACGTAAACATGTATGACGTAATGAAAGCGGTTACTGCAGAAAATGCAAAAAGAGACACCCCAATTCCATTCAGACCAGATCATGGTCACCAAATGCTGGATGATTTAAATAAGGTAACCAATCCAGGATATTCTGCAATTGGCCGTTTACGTGGCTTAGCAGAGTTAAGAGGATTAGAAATTGGTGTAACAGGGAATTATTAGTTTTAGTCCGTGCCAAAGGCATCCCTTTGGGAAAAGTCGGAAAGTCGGGAAGATAATGTCTGCTATTAAAGTCCGTAAGTTTAAAAAGCTTACGGACTTTATTGTTTTTGATACTTTGGTTTCTGCCTTCTATCTTCCATCAAACATCCTACACCTTTTCCAAAAAGATGCATTTTGCACGACCTTCGAAGCTAATACGAAGCTAACAGGAACCTAATACCTAAGTCGTACCTTCATTGGTTTCAATTCAACTAACCAAATGAAAAAACCAATAAAGACTGGGTCTACACTGGGTCTACACTGGGTCTACACTGGAGCTATAGTACAGCTACAATGAACTACTGAACCATTGAACAAACCATTGAACCATTCAACAAATGAACCAACCTTCTAACCTTAAAATACCCATTTGTAGGTATTTTTTTAAGTGCTAATTAGCCTATTTTTAGATTAAATTTTATAGCTAGTAGTTTAATGATGCTGGCTACGAAATGTGTGATATATACCTGTAAGAAGCAAAGAAGTAATTGCCAAGTCTATAGCAGTCTTTTAATCAGCTAGTCTATTGACCATTGCCTTATGAATCCAAACCATGAACTATCAACCATGAGCCACGAACCAACAATAATATTCATCTTATATCGAACCCATGTTAAATTAATGCTTAGTCTGTTCCTATTGGTTATGGGATCAGGAACAATCAGTGCACAAAAGAAAGCATTTCAAAAAAAACGGCACGCCCTGATATTTGCCATAGGCGATTATCCTGAAGAGGGCGGTTGGGGCAAGATCTCTAGTGCGCAGGATGTAGGCTACATCAAATCAACCCTGATTAAACAAAAGTTTGATCCTGCAAACATCAAAGTGGTAGCCGATTCTGCAGCCACTAAAAAAGGTATTCAGGATGCTTTTAAAATATTGATAGCCTCAGTTGGAAAGGGTGATGTAGTGGTGATCCATTTCTCCTCACATGGAGAGCAGATTGCAGATGACAATAAAGATGAAGCTGATGGTTATGATGAAGCCGTTGTGGCTTACGATGCAAAGTTCGTTTCCAAAACTGCAGAAAAAGAGGCGCTGGCAAGAGGCAGTTTGTCAAAAGCAACATTTGATCAGCTCCAGGCCAACTACTTCAGGGATGATGAGTTTGGTAAATATATTCAGCAATTAAGGCAGAATTTAGGTCAGGATGGCGACATCTTGGTTATTATGGATAATTGCCATTCTGGTTCCGGAACCCGTGGCACCCCACCAACATCGAAAACAAGGGGAGGGATGCCGCCATTAACCTACGAAGGCTATAAACCTGAAACCAGTGTTAAGAAAGATGAAAAAGATGTATTTAAAGATGGCGTAACTACAGGGAGCGATAACGGTTTGGCAACTTATGTAGTGATTTCGGCAGCACAGGCATCACAATTGAACTATGAGACTGTTGGTGACGACAATGTAAGCATGGGCTCATTGACCTATGCATTTAGCAAAGTATTCGAAAATATCAAAGAAGGTACTACCTATCGTACTTTAACAGCAAATATCCAAGCAATAATGGCCATTAAGGCCCAAAACCAAACGCCGGTAATTGAAGGAAATGGCTTAGATAGAAAGCTTTTTGGAGGCGAAATCGTTTATCAGGAACCTTTTTTTGAAGTACAAAAAATAGTTAACCCATTAGAAGTTGTGGTTGCATCTGGTTCATTTGCCGGTTTAAGCGTAGGTGCAAAGGTGAACGTATATCCTAATGACACACAGGAGCAAGGCAAAGGGCTGCTGTTGGCCAAAGGTGTGGTTAGCAAGGCCAACAATTATGGCGCTACCATAAAATTGGATAAAGCCCTTAAAGAAACTCAACCACAAAAGCTTTTTGTTTTTATGAGCGAGCCTGTATTTAACGTGAAACCTATTGTCGTTTCTTTCGCACCAAAAGCTAGGGGCGGACTTGGCTATAATGCAGCAGAGTCTGCACAGATCACAACTGCATTAAAAAAGCTGAAACTGGTAAGTTTATATGGAGAACCCGAACTGTTTATTGAAAAGGGCGATACCAGTGACATCGTTAGGGTAGCAACTAATGGTTATATTTTTTCGCAGCTTAAAAATGCCGCAGATACCTCCGCACTTCAAAAGGTGATTAACCGTTACGCACAATACCAGTTCCTGAATAAGATTATGTTGAATGATCCAACGCTGATGGCTCAGGCAAGATTAATTCCCTTGATAAACGGTAAACCTGACCAAGCGGCTATTGATGCCCCCTACGCTGATCAAGTGAATGAATATACCGAAGGTACAGCAGTAGTGTTAATGGTTAAGAACATCAGTAAAAAGGACATCTACATCAATATCTTAGATCTGCAGCCCGATGGAATAGTAAATGCTGTATTGCCCAATACCAAAATGGAAGATCCAACCAAAAATATAGCGCCTGCTGATCTAAAAGTTAAAGCGGGAGAAACGAGAATTTTTGAGGACTATATTATTGGCATTGGCAGTCCGTATGGTACCGAGATCTTTAAGGTTTTTGTAACTGCTAAAGAGATTAACCTAGAAGGTTTGGCTACACCGGGAGTAAAAGCCAGAGGTAATTTAAGTCTTTTTGAAGACCTGGTGCAGAGCTCCAAAACTATTGCCACTAGGGGAGCTACCGTTACCACCAGAGAAACAGATGGTACGGTATTTAATCTGGTGTTCAGGATCAAAGAACCACAACAACCATAAACCACAACAACCATAAACCACACAAATATTAGTTTTAGGGAAGGCGAGGCTGCGTTAGTAATAACGTGGCTTTTTTTGGTTATAGCTTATAGCTTAAAGACTAAAGCTTAAAGACTAAAGCTTAAAGCGGAGGTTATCTGAGAACAATTATTTATCCCAATAAAATCTGTGCATTTGTGGTGAAGAGAGTCCGGAAGTCCGGAAGTCCGTGCCAAAGGCATCCCTTCGGGAAAAGTCCGTTCCCCTTATATTTGTATGAACTGTTTATAAAAACCTTAGCATCCAACATCTGTTAATCTGTGGCTAAGAATTGAGCGCCATGTTAACAAGCTAGTCATTCCATAAATCCATAAACAAAAAAGTCCCGGCAATTGCCGAGACCTTACAGGATGTAGAGCGTCCTAATATTTTTATCTTAAAGTATAAGTGTAATTTCCTTCGCAGTTTCCGCTTGCATTCCATTCTCTGCTGCCACCTGTACTGATGCAATAGATTTTGGTATAACCACCAGATACAGTTACGGTTCCATCTCCCCAAGCATCTAAAGTTCCTCTGTAATAGCCATCTACATAGATTTTAATGTAAAGACCTGTGTAGTTATCAAACTTAACTTTACAATCTGCACCACGGGCTTTAACAACTGGTTTGGCATCTGAAGTAGGCGCCTCACTTTTAATATTTGGGTTAGCACCCCTAGATTTTGAGACTGCTGTAGATTTAACATCAACTTTCTTTTGTGCAGCCGCATCCATTGATGAAAATGCCACCGCCATAAATGCGATCATTGCGCATACTATTAAATTTTTTGCTTTCATTATTTTGTTTATTTAAAGTTTAGCTAAAACTACATATCATTTATACTGCAAAAAATACCCACTTATAGGTATTTTTATGGCCTATATTTAAGGTAATTTTGATCTTTAATTTAGGGTTAAATGCATAGCTACGCCATGGGCTGTAGCACTGCTTCAATACCGTCAAAAAATAAGACCATGTTCAAATACCTTTTTAAAAGAGATACCATCTTTGCCACCATTGCCGTTTTTATGGTGATGGGAATGTTCTCTTTGCTGCCCATTAATACCCATTTTCTGGATCCGATCCATTTGGCATTGAGCGATTTCGATTACAATGATATGGCCTATTCGCAATTGCACAAAAATGAGGATACACCAATAGATACCAATATTGTGATCGTCAATATTGGTTATGCAGATCGCATAGCTATTGCAAGTATGATTGGAACTGCAGCAGCACAACAACCTAAAGCTATAGGCATAGATGCGGTTTTTTATGAAAAAAAAGACACTGTTGCAGATGATCTATTGGCTAGCCTTTTTCTCCATACCGACAAATTGGTAGGAGCTTATAATTACGGCGATAAAAACAAAGGTTACTTTTACGATAGAACCAAAAATAAGGGCTTCAGTAATTTTGTTGGAGAGGAGGGCGGTGTAATCAGGCATTTTACCCCATTTTTAAAAGATGAAAAGCTGGAGAGTTTTGCAGCCGCGATTGTAAAGATTGCAGATCCTAAAAGCTATGCAGTTTTAGAAGATCGAGATCAAACTACAGAAATTATCAATTATACCCGCAAAGCCAACAAATACCTGGTAATTGATGGCATGGAACTGATAGCTAACAAGACTATAGCACGTGCATTGACGAATAAAATTGTGCTGATCGGTTACGTTGGCTCAAGCAGCTACGATGTAGAAGACAAACATTTTACACCACTCAATACCAAATTTACAGGGAAGGCCTTGCCAGATCTGAACGGAGTTTTTATCCATGCGAATATCATTAGCATGATCTTGAACCAAAATTATGTGCATCATTTGCCTCCATGGTTAATGTGGAGCATTGCCGTATTGCTGTGCTGGTTGCACATGGCAATTTTTACCAAGGCTTATTTAGATGTTCATATCTGGTTTCACCTTGTAGCCAAAATTGCCCAAATCATTTCGGCTGTTTGTTTTGTTTATATTGGACTGTGGTGCTTTTATGAGTTTGATTTAAAAATGAACCTCACGGCAACACTTGTAGCCATTGTTTTAGCGGTAGATGTACTTTATTTCTATGAAGCTTTTGCGACTTGGCTCCATAAGAAAATAGGATATCAAACAATTTTTACACATCATCATGGATAAATCCCTTCGTTTATTGACAGTGTTACTGTTTTGTTTCGGACTGCAATCATTTGCAGCCGATCCTGCATTTATTGTATTCTTTAACAGTGGAAAGGCGGTTAAACAGGTGAATGGCCAAGCTGTAATGTTAAAAAAGGGCGATCACCTGTTGGCTGACGACCAAGTTACCTTACCAGATAAAACAGAGCTGGTTTTGGTGTGTGCTAATTACAATGTAGTACGATTGAAAACCAAGGGTATCCATACCATTAGCAAATTGCTAAAAACATGTGAGGTGAAAACTACTTCGGTATCATCAGCCTACTTCAAATATGTATGGAGTCAATTCAGTCATGCACATCAAGCACCGGAAAAAGATCCAAGGGACTACATGAAAAACTATGGTGCAGTAAGTAGGGCCGGAGGGATCAATACCAAGGTAAATACAGATACCATTTATCATTACAATGGAAGTTTAAGTATTGGATGGTTACCTGAAACGCTGCTTAGTGTACAGGTTTATGATACCAATACCAATAGAAAATTGATTTTAACGGGTAAACCAGCGAAATATGCCAATCTAGATTCGATTGCTTCAATTTTAGGAAAACCAGGTGTATATTACTGGGACTTCAAAAATGAACAAAGCACTAAATTCAAAGCATTGATCTTGCTAAAAAAAGCACAATACGAGCAGTTGAAGAAGTCGGTTTTAGACAACGTGGTGGTTACTACACCAGCAGAAACGGCCTATCTATCTGGATATATGTTCGAAGAAAAACATTTCTTGGCAGAAGCATCAAAATTTTATGAAAAAGCATTGAAGTTATCGCCTGATAATCAGATTTATAAGCGTGCGTATGACCGTTTCAACCGATAATAGCCTGATATTTTCAAAAAAATATTAAAATTTATCTCAAGAAATTATATCTTTGCACCGTTGTAAAACGAGTTGTTATGATTTGTTTTATAACGGATGCCTCCATAGCTCAGCTGGATAGAGCACCGGTTTTCTAAACCGTAGGTCATAGGTTCGAATCCTATTGGGGGTACTTATCGGATTTACCTCCATCTTTCGAAAGGGTTGCTCATAAAAAAGCAACCCTTTTTCATTGATTTTCAATATGTTATCTTCGAATGTTGGGTCGACAAAAGGTGTTCTAAACTGCCCTCCAGCATAACATAAATTACCTTTGAACACCCCTTCAATAATAGAATGTTTCTGGTAGATATCAGATTTTTTATATAAAAGATCCAAATCTTCCATTAAGGGAAGATATTTGTCGACTAGTCTGGTGTCTTTCTTGTCGGCTTTGTCCTTAAGTGCCATTTCTAGACTCGCTTTATCTTTCAGGAAAGTAGAATACAGGTTCTTATAGCTTTCGGCGCTGACTTCATTTCGAACATATTTTTCTTCTAACGAGAGTATGTTCCCTTTAACTTTAGCTAATGCTTTTAGATTTTCTGAGACTTTTGCATTGTAAGCGTCGATCGGCTTTTTTATCAAGGCGGTGGTTATATCTTCTATGAGCTTGATCTGTTTTGGCTCTAGATTTAAGGCTTGCAAGAGTTGGTCAAACTGGTCATGAATTTTATATCCAGGAATATTCACATTTGTATGTTTGATACAACGGTAATATAGGTAGTACTCTTTTTTACCTTTCGAATAGCCAGCAGTCATATTTGTCCCGCACCAACATTTTAAAACTCCGCGTAATGGAAAGTCTTCCGCAGCCTGTGTTTTCGCTGGTCTCTTATTACTGAGCAATTTCTGAACATGCCAAAATTCAAGTTCTGAAACAATTGGCTCATGCTGACCCTTAACATATCTTTCAGGTTGTTCTTTGTATGCTGGTACCTTAATCAAGCCCGCATAAAGGCAGTTCTGTAGTATGTGATGTATAGCACTGTTGCCAGTATTTTTAAATCCCATCTCCTTCGCATTAATGTGAATGATGTAGGGTGGGATACCCAGTATGTAATCCTTAAAGATTTTTTGAATGATAGTAGCCTGTTGCGGAACAATGGTAATTGAATTTGCTCCGTCCTTTACATTGATGTAACCATATGGTGCACGTCCGAGAAACCTACCTTTTTCCCTAGCGTTATGCATACCCTGTTTTGTTCGCTTGCGGATATTGAATAATTCCTTGTTTGCTAGTAGATAGTCAAATGCTCGTCTCATGAAGACATCTGGGTCCGAGGTATCTATGTCTACCCTTTCAGAGGTAGCTAGTACTTTAACACCATACTTATGTTCCAATTCGCTGATTTTCATTAAGGCCTCTGGAAGGTTCCTTGAAAAACGATCATGATCTAAAATAATTAGGTATTGGCATTTGCCATTGAATTTTTTAAGGAAAGATTCCAATGCTTTATAATCAGGGCGATCAAACGTATAGCTTGATTCTCCATTGTCTTTATAAAAACTTAGAATAGTTAAATTGTTTCTTGTACAGTAATCTCTGATACTGGACTCTTGATACTCCAAAGACTTTGATTGATCTTTGGTACTTAACCTCATGTAGCCTACTGCATTCATAATTCCTCCTTTATAATGATTTCAACGATGATTTGTGCAAATAAAGTTAGTAGGATCTGCTCGCTTTGAGAAAATTGATTTTCGCTAGTTTTCAACACCAGTTTTGCTTCGGATGGAAGGAATTCTACGATGGAATTTCCCCCCTGTTTCGAATTTGTTTTTTCCTGCATTTTTGAAAAATTTGAATTGGACAATGTTATGTGAGAAATTTTTGCCTTCAGGGGGTAAGTAGGGGAGTACCGTTAAATTAAAATAGAAGAAGCGACCGAGCAAACAGAAGTGGACGCTATAATACAGTACCGTTGTTGGGAATCTGATGCCCTCGGTAAAAGTGAAATTTCAACAATGCTTTGCATATAACACCTCCAATACTCTGTCTAGAGAGTATTTTCATGAAAAAATAAAACCTATCAATGATGTGGGAGGGCAATAGTTGTGCCTGGAGAAACCTATGGGTAATTTTAGTGTTCAAGCTACTGTTATGGACAGATTACTAACGAAAACAAAAAAATAATACTGATCAACTGATTACAAACTATAACGACAAAAACTTGTTTCATTAAGTCCAACGATAATTGAAACAGTTATGGAAAGAGAAACAGCAGACCTAAGCAACCTTCCCCAAATAGAAATAGACTATAGCGATGAAGGCTATCCCGAAAAAGCAAGAAAACTCAATCCTCATGTCTTTAAGGATGGGGATTGCTATTACTGCATTTATGGCCCAGATTCGCAGGTGGGTATCTTTGGCTGCGGCGACACTCCGCTAGAAGCAATTGAAGATTGGGAATATGACCTGGAGCAACGTATTATCCATATTGCAGAAGGCGATTCCCATGCACAGGAAGCAAGCGAAAGGTTATATCGCGACCAATCGTAAACTGAAAATTCGCATTCATTTGGATATTTAATTTACCAAGGTCGATCGTGAAAACCAATTCCAAAATCAGCTGTTATTTAGCTATATCAAAAAGAAAAACATTATGGTAAGAGGAACAAAAGTGGAACGCAACTCGGTTTCAAACCAGGACCACGAAATCAACTATGAAGCAAATAAGCTGGATGTAAAACCAGGCAAGATCAAAAATGCTAAGGCTACGGCCGGGAACCAGCGGAAAGCTATAGAAAAAAAGGTTAAGTAATTACGATGAGCCCCGGTTGGGGCTTTTTTTAGCTCCTATGAAAATAGCAACCTACAACATCAACGGGATCAATGGCCGTTTGGACATCCTGTTGCGCTGGCTCGAGACTGCCAGTCCGGATGTGGTGTGCCTTCAGGAGCTCAAATGTGAGAACAAGAATTTCCCGGAAAAGAAATTAAAAGATGCCGGCTATCATTCCATCTGGCAGGGCGAGAAAAGCTGGAACGGTGTAGCCGTGATTTCGAAGAAAGAGATAAAGGAACTCAGGAGAGATCTGCCCGGTGAGGATGTTGAATATACCCATAGCCGATACCTTGAGGTTTTTACCTTCGGCATGGTTATCGGTTGCCTCTATCTCCCCAATGGAAATCCCTATCCAGGGCCTAAATTTGAATATAAAAAAAGGTGGTTTTCAAGATTATTGGCACACGGCAAAACCTTGCTCGCAACCGGACTACCGGTTATCTTAGCGGGCGACTATAACGTGATGCCCACTGATCTTGACACCTATAAACCAGAGAAATATAAAGATAATGCGCTCTTTCAGGTCGAGATCAAGGATGCCTATGCGAGTCTGGTATCACAGGGCTGGACTGATGCAATCCGTACACTTTACCCCGAAAAACGCATTTATACCTTTTGGGATTACCTGAGAAAAGCATACGAACGGGATGCAGGGCTGCGTCTCGACCATTTTTTGTTAAGCGAGGATCTCGCAGAGAAATTAATTTCCGCTGAAGTGGACAAGGATATCAGGGGTATGCAAGGGGCTAGCGACCACGCTCCAGTCTGGATAGCGCTTTCGGATAAACCATTAGGTAAAAAAACGGCCAGGCTCAAAAAAGGTAAGGCGGAAAAAATCAATGGAATAATTCCTGCGGAACTTAATGATCTGCTTGAGCAGGCCGAGAAAACCGATATGCCCCAAGGGCTAAAGCCCATGAAGGCTACCCTGGTGGATGCACCTTTTGATGAACCCGGTTGGCTGTATGAAATCAAATGGGACGGCTATCGGGCATTGTCCTATTTGAGTAGCTCAGGCACATCAATCTATTCCAGGAATAATCTAGAATTTACACAATTTACATCAATTTCGGAGTCTCTGGAAGGCCTAAAGCTGAACGCTATCCTGGATGGGGAAATCGTAGCCTTAAAGGACGATGGTGCCGCGGATTTTGGTGCCCTTCAGAACTGGAAAAATACCCAGCGTTCCAAACTCATTTATTATGTTTTTGACATCCTGTGGCTAGAAGGCTATTCGTTACTGACGCTCAACCTAACTGACAGGAGAAAGCTATTGGAAAAGGTCATACCAAAAGAGCATTCTAACATCAAGCGCAGTGAAGCCTATCAAACCAGCGGCATCGATTTTTTTGAGGCTGCGAAGAAAATGAAATTGGAAGGTATCATCGCCAAACGTGCGGATAGTTATTATTCTTCAGATAACCGCTCTAGGGAATGGTTGAAGATCAAGGCCAAGCGGAGACAGGAAGTAGTGATTGGCGGCTATACCCAAAATGAAGGAACCGAAAAATATTTTAGTGCACTTGCCATTGGCGTGTATGATGATAGGGGCATACTACATTATATTGGAAAGGTGGGCACTGGATTTAACCAGAACTCGCAAAAAGAACTCATGGCGGAGTTCGAAAAGATTTCTACTACCAGATGCCCTTTTGAGATTGAACCCGACGTGGATGAGCCGTCAAAATTTCGCCCGCAGCGCTTGGGCGCAAAACCAACATGGCTAAAACCCAAATTGGTCTGTGAGATTGAATTTGCAGAAATGACTGCCGATGGCAAGGTAAGGCAAGCGTCTTTCAAGGGACTAAGGGCAGATAAAAAACCCAGGGAAGTTGTGCTCGAACTGGAAAAAGATACCGGATCTATTGTAGATGAAGTATCCCTGGAACATACTCTCGAAGATAGCCCCAAACCGGCAAAAGCAACACCAGCACCAAAACCAAAAAAAGGAAAAGCGCTGAAAACCAATGGCAAGCTTCTGCTCGAAGGCACTTCAGAAACGCAGGAGAAAAAAGTAGATGGGCACGTGCTGAAATTCACGAACCTTCCCAAGCTCTATTGGCCGGAGGACAAGGTGACCAAACGCGACATGTTCAACTATTACGATCAGGTAGCGCCACTCATGCTACCCTACCTACTGGATAGGCCAATGTCGCTAAACCGTTTTCCTGGCGGCATCCACGGAGAAAGCTTTTATCAAAAGAACGTGAGGGAAACTGCTCCAACATGGGCTCGCACTATGCCCCATACCAATGAGAAAGGCGAAGAAAAAAGTTATCTATTGGGCAATGACAGGGCAACTCTTTTGTGGATGGCGAGCCTGGGATGCATTGAAATGAACCCCTGGTTCAGCAGGGCAACTTCACCAGATTATCCTGACTACTGCGTGATAGACTTAGATCCCGATAAGAATACTTTCGAACAGGTGATCCAAGCCGCTCAGGTTACCAAAGGTATACTGGATGCCATTGGCGTTCCTAGCTTTCCCAAAACCTCTGGCTCAACTGGCATGCATATTTATATTCCCCTTGGCGCCAAATATACCTACGAACAGTCCCAGCTTTTTGCCAACATTATTGTAAGGCAAGTGAATAGGGAACTTCCAAAATTCACCACATTGGAAAGAACCATTTCCAAACGCGGTGGAAAAATGTACCTTGACTTTCTGCAAAACAGACCAGGGGCCACCATTGCTGGAGTTTATTCACTAAGACCAAAACCGGGTGCAACAGTGTCGATGCCGCTATTGTGGGAGGAGGTGAAAAAAGGGCTGAAAATGAATGATTTTACCATCTTCAACGCCATGGATAGGCTCAAGGAAACTGGCGATCTGTTTTCAGGAGTATTAGGCAAGGGAATAGATATGGCGCATGTGCTTTCTACCGCTCAAGACCATTTCTGTTGATATGGATCGAAGCGGTATTTACTGGGCTTACAAAATAACCCTCTGATTAACAGACGGTGGGCTATTCTTTATATCTATCTTATTTACAGTTACTTATAATCATAAAATGTGGTTTCCCTAAATATTTCCTAAGGTTTTCACAAGTAGACTTGATATCCATCAACTCTCATTACTCTATTTCAAAATTACTTACTTTAAATATACGAAATAATCTGTTCAATTAATCATTTTTTTGTGCCTTTGCCATTAATGACAGAATACCCAAAAATACATTGACAATTGTGCCTAAAGCTCTTCTCTAAAATATACCTTATAATAATTCATAGATTTATCATCATCAAAGCCCTTTTCTATCAACTCTTTATTCCCATGAATATAGATATGAAAATTCTTGTCAAGCTTTAAGATACTCTTAAATGATTTTGCCTGCTTTTTAACAGCTGCATCTGATATATCAAAACTATCTGCAATAGGGGAATCAAATTCCTCCTCATAGCTTTTTTTATAGCTTTTAAAAGATTCTATACCCTCTTTGTTAGCTATTACCTCATTTGCGAATTCATCGATATCAAAACTTTCCTTTTCCTTAAAATATTTCATGGAACGATTTAGCAAATCGATCTTATCAGTTTTAGATATTTCAAAATCATCATCAAGTTTCTGGGTTATGAAATTTTTGTATACTCCAAGCACATTTTGGGTCTGATTGTAATTATCATTCCTAACTTTTAACTTTAAAAATTCGTCTTTCCAATAGACCGCCTCACCACTACGATTAGTCTGGTCGATTACAGCCACCTTAAATCCCTCACCCTTATCTGTATTGAATATTAGACATCCCTTATCCAATTTATTGATATTAATTCCTTCTTGCTCATAGGCTATGGAAAACCCCTTCTGCTCAGGATAAACTTTGAGATATGTTTCCTTTGTTTCCGACTTGAAAATACCAATTGCATCATGCAGTTCCCCTTCGATCTGTACATTCTCAAAATAAGCTACATATAATTCTCCTGATTTTATCTTTGGGTGATTGGAAATCTCATATAGATAGGTGGCAAGTTTTTTACTGTTGTCATGGAAAGACGCACCTTTTTCAAAAATTTCTTCTGCAAAATGAAATACCTCATTTAAATTAAGGTCATTGTTGGGATGTGCAAACCGGTAGATTTCATTGACCTTTTCATAAGGAGAAAGAAAATATTTAAGCAATAACTGTTTTAGCATCTCATCTTGGATGTGCATAGACTTGTCCGAAAGGACATAAAACTCATCCTGAAGTTTATTGCCAATTCTATGTATTGAAAGTTCGGCAAGCGTTGCCTCAAAGAATGTTATCATTATATTTTGCCGAATTTTTTCAGTTTTTCAATCTTCATTTTCTCCACTTCCTTATTAAGCTGCTTTTCCAAATCGCTAACTTTCTTTATTTGCTTTACAGCATAGTTGCGGTGAAGAAAAGTCTGAGTTCTGAAGCTACCATTTATAGGCTTGTTTCTCAGCGCATCTGAGAAATCATATTTGACCGAAAAATAGGATTTCACCCCCTTGATCTCAAAATTGTAAGAAATGGATATCTCTTCCAAAAGAATAATGTCTTTAAAAACATCTTCAGAAATTTCGCGAAGTCCAACAAGGTTCTTTCCCCTGAATAGAATAATCAAGTCCTTTTCTGTCTTGTCCTTATAATTGTCAGGGATATTCTTTTTTTCGTCAAAAATATATTTCAGCGATTTAATATCCTGATTTATAAATATATTACTCTGATCAATATTGATAAAGCTTAGTAAAAAATTCACACGCTCGGCGTTCGACACGAAATCATTGAAGCCAATCTCGGTTATCTGATCTTTGATATGGCCATGTTCCAGTAATTCGTCCTTTATAATTGTGGTTATCCTGTTTGCAATAGTCTTGGCATCCTTCGAGTTAGTCTCAACGCTATTAAGGATTAGGCCAGAGTCTATTTTCTTATAAGTAATCTTAATTGGTTCCCATAAAGTGTTGAGGGCAATATGCTTTGTTAGGTCCTTTTTCTCGACATAAGAAGAATAAACGAAAAGATCTGGCTCTTCTTTATCGGGAAGAAAAATAACCGGGTCATTCAATTTTGCCTGTAGCCCATTTGTCACGTCCTGAAAGTTTGGTTTTATCTCTGTAAATATCTGCGATATAGTTGATTGGGAGATAACAGGTATAAATGTAGGCATGCTACTTACCGGTCTTTCTTTAACATTAATAAGGTTGATAAAATTTTCAAGTTCAATGGGGCTAAAAATAAGGCTGACCATCAAGTCCAAAAGCTTCCGTTTATCGGCATTCTTTAAGAATATACCTTTAAGCGATAAAAATATCTTCAGATCCTGTGCATTTATCTTGTCAGTATTTAATATTGGCTTGAGAATATCCCCATATGGAAGCTGTTCTCTAAAGATTGGATTTATCCGAAGTTCATCCTTGATCCTCACTGCATCTACTTCAGCATCAAGACCAGTAGTGATAGGCAAATTAACTTCTGCAATCTTACTTGTTTCTACAAAAACAGATTTTTTCACAAAGACTTTTTTATTCAGATCTTCATTCTCAAATGAATGCAGTACCTCAGTTGCCTCATTTTGAAGCTCCGAGGAATAGTCACTGAAATAGATAAAGTATTCATTCGCGAACCCACTGGTCAACCTGATCAACAACCAAATGATCTTCCGAAGATTTTCCTTATTAAAAGGGTCAGAACAAAACAAAAGAATGCTGATTTTATCATTATCTTCCTTGATAATCGGTAGAATATTGGTATTAATATATTGTGGAGGCAATTGCGCCCCTCGTTTACCAATCTTGTCAAAAGAAGAATTGAATTCAGTAATGGGATAAAGGAATTTCACTTTTAAATCTTCTCGATAGCTTCTTGCAGTTACGATAGAACTAATAATAAAATTCGCCTTGGCATTATCGATAAAAAAATATTGTTGATCTTGATTTAGGTATTCATTCCTAAACATTTCCTTATTCTCGAAAATAAAATCTTTATTGATATCACTATTTTCTGTCGATATCCATAGCAACATATTGAAAATCGAATTCTTCTTTGTTGGATCAATCTTTCTTTTGGCCTTTAGATCATCTGTTATTATATTGGTGTCATTTAAGAATTTTTTTATCTGTGGCCTTGCATTTTCCGGATATTGAAAATCGTGTACGCTGGTGAAGAAAATATGGTCAATTGTATCGTCCTTTAATTTACTCTCAAATTTTAGATAGTAATCGACCGTTGCAGTCTCGTTGCTAAGATTTACTTCATCATAATAATCTAGCTTGTTATTAGTGAGGTAAGTAGTCCACCCAATTAGGTTTAAAAAATTGGTGGTGATTTTCTGCTCTAGTGAAAGTGCAGGTTCGTCGTTTTCAAAGGGCAGAAATTTAATTAGAGGGTTTTTTGTGACATGCGCCTCCATAGCTGAAAGCCACGAAAGAAGAACATCGTTAAATTCTGATTTAGAAATCGTTCTACCAAAGATTGAGTCTTTGCTCAATTTATAGTTGAGGCTATTAATTATCACTTCTTTTACTAGTGATGGTATCTTGGGGCGGTTGTTCCGCTCATAGAACCCTTCAAGTTTTACAATAGAATCAGATAGTAGCAGTTCAAAATCAAGTGGTTTATTAACAATAGGGACACCATCAATAACGCTTTCTTTGCTAAGTTTATCATCAAGTCTTCCGACGCACAATAATTCTAGTTCAGACCCTTCATTATCAATTTTTAGTGCGGCAATCCATTTTTTCGCAGTAGGCAATGTTATGGGATTTTGCGAAGATTTAACCTGCACCAATTTCTTGGTGCCATCGGGCAGTTCCCACTTGATATCCACTTTTTCCGTTTCATCATTAGGCTCTATTGTTACAGTCGTCCATTCGAATGACTGAGTTAAACTATCCAAGATAGTAATTATTGCCTGGAGGAGATATCCCCGCATTCCATGTTGACCGCCCATACTTTGAGAAATTAATTTAGCTTGGACCTAAATTAGGAAATTATATGAGTTAAAGAAATTAATTGGAGTCTTAAACAATATTTGATACCTCTCTTCGGAATTGATTTCGGTAAAAAATAGAGTGAGATATTCCTCTCCATTCTAAGATAAGGCAACCAGGAAGCCACAACAGTTTTTTTCTCACTACGTTGTATCCATTAATAATGCGGCTTAAAAGAAAATGTCTTATTCAGATTTAGGTGTTGGGATTATCCAATTATATATATCGGTCTAATCCTCTATACATATAGATGAAGACACAGCTACTCAAATATAAACTATGTGGATATTCACATCGGTAAATAACCATACATATCTAAATACAACTATGTGTATATAATGAATTATTATATACACTTATTTGTATATACGACTATCCCTATGTATGAACAGATATGTATGTCATTATCGCAATAGCTATCTATGCTGATATTTACATATTGGTATTTGGATATATAAAATATACATATATTTCGGCTACCTGTATATACAGCTAAAGATACTTTCCAATTCTAATACACATCTATATATACAAATAACCGTTTATCGGTATATGTACATATAAACGTTATCAGCTTAATCCTAGAAACACATTTTGCATCTCATTTTCCTTTAATCAACATTGATTGTAAAAAAATTGATATAACAAATTCTTTTTGTTTTGTAATCTGCAAGTTGTGTTTTTGTACGTACAGTCCGCCCTTAGCTGGCCCGACCTACAAAAACGAACTTGCCTTATTCCAACCTAACCCGAAGAGGGAAAGGTTAGACCAAGGGAGGAAAAAGCCGCGCAACTTGGCTTTTTTTCACAAAACGAAATAAAGATGAGCTAAATCGAAATTGTTCTCGCTGTGTTCATCGAAGTAACGCAAACCCCTATCTACAAAACAGAAACTGGTAAAGGGACATGGAACATCGATATCCCTATAATCATTGATATTCCAGCAACACGGCTTACTTTCGTCGGAATATCTAGTTAACTTTAGAATCTAACTAAAGAATTAAATTCAAGCAAAATTATGCCTCATATATATGCCATCTGGCCTGGCCTTTGAATATTTAGACGCTCTTCTCACAGGTTTTTATTTAGAGATCTAATCAAAATGCCAGGTTTGTTTTATTGATTAAAACTGAGCCAGCTTTATTAATGAGCATAATAACTGGTTGCCCTTTAGAGATTTTTATAAGGAATCCCTAGATTGAAAAACGGTCATGTACACTTTACATTTATAATTTACCCAATGATCCCTTTCGTGTAACTTAGCAAAAGTTTGGGGCAACCCACAAAATTATTCAAGATTTGGATGAGGTCATTTTTAGCTTAGTTACAGAACCAAAGGAAATAGAATTAGCCTTGTTTAATGACCTAATTCATCCAATTTATGTCACGAAACTGGAGTTGAAGTGGTACCAAAAGATTTTAATAGATGGCTTTTCAAAATTTACAACCTGGATTAAAATAAATTACTAATTCATTTTAATGCTTTTTGCAACATTCAATAAAATTCTTTCCAGTATCGATTGATCTTCCGTAATTATGTCGGCATCTGCAAGCATACCTGGTTTTAGATGGATGAGTGAATCCTTGGGAGTACGGACAATATTCACTTGAGAAAGAAAAATACTATCCTTAACGGGAATTGCGCTTATGGAGGTAATTGTTCCATTCAAATACCCAAATTCTTGAGACGGATAACTTCTAAGCCTTATATGTACTTTTTGCCCAGGCTTAACTTTTGCCATATTAATCTGGGCAATATTCATTTCTCCAAAATAAGATTCATTACCTGGATTGATGTAAAATAGTTCTCGATTATCTTCCAGATATTGATTTTCTTGCAAACTGGTTGCAAATACAACTTTTCCGTCCGTTGGTGATGAAATGATATGTTGTTTTTTCCAAGCTTCGATATCCGAGATCAAGCTATTTAGAGACTGAATAAATTTCATCTTTTCTTCTCGCATCTGGTTGTCTAGTTCTGAAATTTCTTTTTCTCTCATCACTACTGATGCATTTACATTAAGTATTGAATTTTCTGTAGCATTAATAGGTTGCTGTTTGGCTAAGTAAATTGCCTCCTGTTGATCCATTTCCATTTGAGAAATAACTTTTTTATCTGAAAGAATTCTGTATTTTTCATACTGCTTTTTAGCAAGAGCAAGTTCCTTTTCTTGCAGTCCGTAGTTTTGCCTGATTTTAAAATTTTGGTCTTTAAGGTTTTCAATTTCTCTCAATAAGAAATTCTTTTTTTTTAGGTTTATACCGTCATAATTTGATCCTTTGAAATTTATATTCGCTTGGTAAAATATTTGATAGGAAGATTGCAGTTCTCCGAGATTTAGATAGTTTGGTGCAAACAAATAATTGAAGGTAGTTTTTCCAGCTTGATACATCTGACGTAAAGAGTCCAGTGTATTGAGTAAAGAGATCACCTGTTCTGGATCGGCCGTACTTTCCATGAAGGCTAAGGCCTCATTTTTAATTACTTGCTGGTTTTCGCGCACTAGTATTCGCGCAATCTTTCCAGCCTGACGATTTATAACCATTTTTGGTGCATTAATTGCATTTACTTTTAGCATAGCACTAACCTTGTTGGGATATCTAATTATGGCGGAAAAGCTGAGCATAATAAGTATTGTAATAAAAACAAAACCAATTCCGCGTTTTAATAACCATGAAGGTGGCTTTGCAATTATATCCTGCAAATCTTCACTATGTATATCTTCAATATCAAACTTTTTCTTTTTCATATTTGGTTAGCTGCCCAATTCAAGTTGGTTTTTAACTAATGAATAATATTGTCCTTTAAGGGCAGTAAGCTCAGCGTGCGTTCCCTGCTCCACAACATTTCCTTTATCAAGTACGACTATATTGTCTGCATGCGTAACAGTGCTGAGTCTATGAGCTACAATTATTACAGTCTTTTCTTGGAAAAAAGCATTTAAATTATTAATAATTGTTCTCTCATTATTTGCATCTAAGGAATTTGTGGCTTCGTCAAGAAAAATGTAATTGGGGTTTTTGTATACCGATCTAGCGATCAACAATCTTTGCTTTTGACCTTGACTTAAACCTCTTCCTGTCGTACCAATTTTTGTTTTTAGTCCAAAAGGTTGTTCATGTATAAAATCTTCAAGATTGGCAATCCTAATTGAGTCTTCTATTTTTTTAGGATCAGGAAATTCGTCACCAACTGCAATATTACCCTCTATTGTATCATCAAAAATGTGATTATCTTGCATAACCAGTCCACAAGATGCACGCCAAGTATGTTGACTGATTGTATCTATTTTCTTTCCCCCCACTAAAATTTCACCCATCTCAAAGTTATAGAATCTCATTAATAATTTTAGAACTGTTGTCTTACCACTTCCGCTGCTGCCAACGATTGCCGTAGTTTTATTTTGTGGAAATATCAAGTTCAAATCATTAAAAATCGGATCATTACCTGCCCCATAGTATCTAAAAGTGAGATTACGTATTTCAATCGTTTTATTCGTTGGAAGTTCATTTGCATAATCTATATCAGCATTTTCTTCCTCATCATAATCATAAATTTCATTCAGCCTTTCAAGACTAATCTTCGCATCTTGGTAGGACTGCATAAAACCGAGCAGATATGTCACAGGACTGCTAACCATTCCAACAATGTATTGCGTAGCCATCATTCCTCCCAATGTAATTTCTCCTTGAATAACTGATCTGGCGCAGAGATAGGTAATCAAGATATTTTTCGATTGATTAATTGCCACCGCGCCTATGCTTTGATATTGAGAAAGGACTAATCCCCTCACCTTCAGTTTGAACAACCTTGCCTGTATCGATTCCCATATCCATCTTTTTTGCTTCTCAGAATTATTGAGCTTTATATCTCTAATGCTTTGAATCATCTCTACCGTATAAGTTTGGTTTTCAGAAGAGATCTTGAAATTTTGATGGTCGAGTTTCTTTCTGTATTTCATGAATTGGAGCATCCACAATGTGTAGAGAGTCGTAGAAACTATAAAAACAAAAAAAATCGTCTTATCATAAATTATTAGCATTGTGCCAAAAATCAGCATATTGAATAGTGAAAACAAAGTATTCAATGTGCTTCCCGTAAGGAAATTCTCGATCCGACGCTGATCGCCCATTCTTTGCATTATATCACCATGCGTTTTAATATCAAAAAAACTCATAGGCAACCGCATTAGCTTGATTAACAAATCAGTAAGGATCGAAATATTGATCCTTGTACTAATGTGGAGCATAATCCAAGATCGGATAAATGAGACCGAGGTTTCTCCAATAAAAAGCATTAACTGAGCGGCAAGCACAAGATTAATAAAATTTAAATTTTTGGAGTTTATTCCAACATCGACAACAGATTGTGTTAAAAATGGTGTAATTAATTGGAGAACTGTTCCCAGTAGCATTCCGAAAAACAGCTGAATAAAAAGAGTTCTATATTTTGCGAAATAGGTAAAAACCTTTCCCCACCCCAACTCTTTTTCTGTTTCTCCCTTATCAATATTATAGAAATCGGGCATTGGGCTGATAATTAGTGAAAGCCCTTGATGTAGTTCCTTGTGAGCAAACCAATTCCTAGCAAACTCTTTTTGGTCCATTGTCAATAAACCAGAAGCCGGATCGGCAATGTAGTATTTGCCTTTTTTTATCCTATAAAGAACAACAAAATGATTTTGGTTCCAATGGAGTATACTTGGTAATTCAATCTCTTCCAATTGTTCCAATTTAAGCCTAACTCCGAAAGTTCTCACGTGCAGTTTTTCGGCTGCCTCACTTATACCGAGAAGATTAACACCATTTTTTGTGGTTTGGCATAAATTTCTTATCCTGTGTATTGAAACTACCTGCCCATAATGTTTTAGTACCATTTTTAAACATGTAGCACCACAGTCCATCATGTCCATCTGTTTATAATGCGTGAAACTTTTCTTCATTAGAGAGCTTAAATAAGTTTTCTTCAAAAATATGTCGAGCCATGGACGAGTTTCTTGCCTATAGCTATAAAATATTCATACTCTTAGTATATTATACTGATAACAATTTTATGAAGATATTCATAAAATTGTATATTTTATGGATTTTTGCCATTTCCTCCTGATCTTCTAGGAACGCAATCTTTTCCAATCTTGAGATACTTTCAAATTTGTTATTTTGGAGTTGATTATCCATATCTTGTTTTTTGATTGTGATATTTATGGGAATATTCAAAAATCAAAATACTTCAATGACTATTTCTAATCTTTATGCTGGATATTAGTGAATTCCTGCAATAGCGAGGATCCTAGATTTACCCCCTTAAATAACAAAGTTTATAAGGCTACAACGCAATTTTAAATAGAAAATATTATTTCTCCCATTTGCGTCTGTATCATAACTAATATTTTTATAGTCGTGATATCTGTGCCTGAAATGGTTGCTCTGAATTTCAGATATATTTTCAATAAAAAAAATTGAAATGTATGCATTTCAATCGTGAACAAATAATTCCATAGTGTTAAATCATTAATTAAGACTTTCATCCCGTCTAAAAATAAAGATTCCGAAATTCTAATTGAAAAATCTGCCTGGGCCTGCAAAAATTGATTTCCTAAATCTAAAAATTAAAAATATTTTTAGATTTAGGAAATATTTATATCTAAAAATGCCTCAACATGAAATTAACATATGTCATTTTAGCCCATAATGAGCCCAAGCATCTATTAAGATTGGTCAGTTCCTTATCCTCAGAGAATGTTAATTTTGTTATTCATATAGATGTTAGGGCAGATCTTTCGGCCTTCACACAGTACTTCACAGCTCTTGATCTGAAGAAAATTACTTTCATTAAAAAAAGATGTGCGAGTTACTGGGGCAGCTTCGCAATAGTTCAGGCTACCTTAAACTGCTTAAAGTTTGTATACGATAAACTGTCTTCAACCGACCGTATCATTTTTATTAGTGGACAGGATTATCCTATAAAGAGCAACCAATACATCACCTCCTATCTAAATGCAAAACCAGAAGCAATCTACTTGAATTTTAACAAGATACCATATAAAATCTGGTGGCAGGGCGGTAAGGGGAGATTTCCAAATTACGAAAAAATTAATGAAGTGATGCCACTTTATGCGGGCTCACAATGGTTCTCAATCCCAAACTACGCGCTGAAGATTATCTTCGACTTCATAAAGCTCAACCCAGATTTCATAACGTACTTTCGTGCAGTTAATGTACCAGACGAGAGTTTCTTCCAAACCTTATTTTTAAACTGCGGGGAGAAAATTGTCGAAGATAATCTTGTGAACAGAAATCTTCACCTAATTAAATGGGATCCTCCATATCTTCATCCAAGATGTTTTAGTGAACAGCATTTTAGCTTAATCAAAAGAAGCAGGTTTTTATTCGCCAGAAAATTTAATGCCGAAGCCCCATCAAAAACACTTGACGAAATCGATTCCAAACTACTTTTTAAGAAGACGCAAAAAAAGCAAATTGATTCGAAAACACTAGTCATTAAAAGTGAGCAAAAACTCGCTGTTCTATTTTTAACAAACAAAAATGATAGGGTAACGCTAGCAGCTTATAATAACATAAAAGCTCAAGTTCCAAAACGTCACGATGTGTATTTGATGTACCATCAGACTAGAAAAAATATTTCGAAATCCATCTCTGATAAAAATCCAATTCTTTTCACCAATAACGTGCTCCATTCGATTGGCTTCAATGGAATAAATGATAAACTGGTTCCAGGGAGTAATCATTTTCCAATTTTTGAATATTACAAAAAGGAACCTACTTACGATTTTTACTGGTGCATTGAGGATGACGTTAGATTTAATGGTTCATGGAGCCATTTTTTTGACTGTTTTACAAAAGACAAGAATAATGCTGATTTCCTAACATGCCACATCCGTAGATACCAAGATGAACCTAATTGGTTTTGGTGGGAAACACTAAAGCATAAGTCTGGAATAAGAACACCACTCAACCAGAGGCTCAGATCATTTAATCCTATATTTAGGATCTCGAATAGAGCATTGGCTTTCCTTAGCGAAGCATATATATCTGGTTGGAGCGGGCATCATGAAGTTACGATGGCTACACTATTGTTCTCCGCGGGTTTCTCTTTATACGATCTAGGCGACAAGGGGGATTTTGCATCACCAAATGCAACTAGCAAATACTACAGTTCTGCATCGCCCGATATTAATGGAGGTGTTAATACAGGATCGGTACGCTTTCGTCCATTTATAAACAATACTGAAATGACAGAGGCCATTCTCTATCATCCTATTAAGGTGACAGGTGACAGAAAATCAGATTGGCAGAATAAATGAAAATGTTATCTATAATTTCTGTAAAAAGCCCAAAATTGTGTACTTATCATGATCATTTGCAAATGAACTATAATTCAATCGAAAGATTTGTCAATTATTAACATCTTGTATTCTAAATAAATTATGGAAATTATAAAAGTACTTTTAGATGATCTGGACGGAAAGATATTTTATAGAAAGAACAGTAAAACTGATTTGTTCATAATAAATGAAATTCTTTTTAAAAACTCTTTAAGCTTAGATTTCTTAAAGATATCTTCCTCAATAAGAGTGTATTATGACATCATTTTAAGCCAAGGATTTACTCCGTTAATAATTGATGCAGGGGCAAATATTGGTGCGGCTTCTATCTCTTTTCTAAGTACATACCGAAAAGCCAAGATACTGGCTATTGAACCAGAAGAAGGTAATTTAGATTTGCTTAATTTGAATTTGCAATCGCTGAATGCATCTATTGTTCCGGGCGCTATTGCAAGTGAAAGCGGCACTTTGTTTCTTCATGATCCCGGTTCAGGTGATTGGGGATTTAGGGTATCTGAACATAAAAGTGGATATGCAGTAAAAGCTCATTCGATAAACGATTTGCTAAAAGGTTCATTAGAACACGATGAAACCCCATTTATTTGTAAAATCGATATTGAAGGCGGAGAGCAGGATCTTTTCTGTAAAAATACCGAATGGATGGCTAAATTTCCTGTAATTATGATTGAAATCCATGACTGGATGCTTCCTAGAAAATCAATTTCCAAGAACCTTTTCGCTGCGATAGGCCTTGGTAATTTCGATGTAGTGATAAGTGGGGAATTGTTGATTATATTGAATAACAATCTTTTAGAATAAAACTTTCTCTTTTACCCTTCAATAGATGTGTGGTAAAGAAACAAAGTTTTGTAATACGCGCAGCGGACAAACCAACTATTATATCGACTTTTCCATTGGAGATATCATAACAGCGATATACTTCCGGAATCTTTCAAAGAGTCCCAATCTATTTTTGCTCAGTTGGAATAATTCCAATGATGGGCGGCGACATCTAAATAATCAAATACTTCTAGGCCGAAATGAATGGAAAAATAATCATTTTGTTTATGATCAATGTAAACAGGATGTGGTCTATTTTTGGTTTGATCGGAGATCGCATTAGGTATTGTGATTATTTCAATCAATCTATTATAATTTAGTTAACAAGACTTTGACTATCAACAACATCTGTGTACCTTTTCTGTTACAAAATGACAATATTTTGTTTTTTCTTTAACTTCATATCTCAATTATTATAGTCTCTCATGTTCTCAAAGCTACGATCCAAACGAAATAATTCCCTGAATGTATCTGCTTTTATACTAAAAAACTTTAGTGTAAAATATACAATAGGGAAGCTTAAAGAAATTCTAGAAGATCATATTGATTATCCATCAATATTATCCCTTAAAGACGTCCTAGGAGGATATGGCATACAAAGTACAGCTATCCGAAAAGGTGCATACTCATATTGTGATTTTGAGACGCCATTCGTTTGCAATATACAGCGGAAAAAATGGCCATCTGCTAGTTTTACGGTAGTAATTAAGAATGACAATGAAATAATCAGCTATCTAGATCCATCAACGAATAACATAACTAACATATCTTTAAGCGAATTCGAACAAATTGATAAGGGTATCATTTTATTGTTAGATGATAGTAAGAAAGAAGATGAAGTTAATTTTTCAACAAATAAAACCAACTACAGGGCTCAGTCTCTTATCAGAGCCACTCCACTTTACTTCAGTTTAATTATTTATTTAATATCAATATTACTGTTATTTGCTGGTGATAGTAAATATCCTTGGATTGGCTTGGGCTTTCTTACAAGCAGTTTTATCGGGCTTGGCCTAACTCTTCTATTAATGTGGCACGAAGTAGACGCACACAACCCTTTTCTGAAAGAGATTTGTGGGGGGGTAGGCAAAAAAACCAATTGTGATGCCATTTTAAATTCTTCCAAATCTAAATTTTTAGGTATAAGTTGGACAATATGGGGGTTTTCTTTTATGGCGACTTTATTTCTAGTGCAGATATCGTTTGAAAACCAGATGCCATTCCTGCTCATTTCTTCGGCAATGTCAATTATTGCTATCCCCTTTATCATCTTTTCTATCTATTATCAAAGTAGAGCTAAGCAATGGTGCCCCTTATGTTTAGGCATCCTGCTTATATTAGCTTTAAATAGTTTGTTTGCGATCATTTTTTTAAACAATGAGTCCCCACTTGTCCAAGACTTGACCTATCACTCTGTATCGATTGTATGTTTTTTAGGGTTATTGTTTCTAGTGATAGCATACTATACAGTACCAATTTTGAAAAAAGCTTTAGATAGTGATAGTTACAAACAGCGCTGGCGTGGTTTGCGTTATAATCCAGAGATATTTCAGGCATTGTTAAATAAAAGTTCTCTAGTCACCTATCCTGCTACGGGGTTAGGTGTTGTAGTCGGTAACCTAGAAGCTCCGCATGAAATAATAAAAGTATGCAACCCATATTGTGGGCCTTGCTCAAAAGCTCATACAGAGCTGGAAGAATTGATAAAAACTAATCCAAATATCAAATTACGTATAATTTTTACGGCTAGTGGAGAAGATAAAGATGCGCAGACCGCACCAGTTGCCCATTTATTAGCTATACAAGAAAAACATGGCGAGTTGATATTAAAACATGCATTAGATGAATGGTATACGTCGCCAGATAAAGACTATGCCACTTTTTCTTCAAAGTATCCAATGAATGGACAAACTAAAGAGCAGAAAGAAAAAATAGCAGCTATGCGAAATTGGTGCAACAACATGAAGATACGCGTTACACCAACAATATTCATTAATGGCAGAGAATTGCCGGATAGTTATACCGTTAAAGAATTAAAAAATCTTTTCTAGAGAAAACGCTCGAAGCAGTTGCAAATGCCAAAGCAAAATAGAAGGCTCCCTACAAAAGACCGTTCTAGCTATTCGGAACCGTTGTGAATAGCATTTACCTTTTAAAAAAAAATCATGAAAAAAATTTCTTTAAAAAACTTGGACCTAGGTGAGGTAGAACAATTAACTCGCGAGCAATTAAAAAATGTTTTAGGAGGTTATTCTTTCGCAGGCACAACTGAAAGCCAAACTAACCATGACTGCGGTTGTTCACCCAAGCATTGTTATGTTGATGTAACGAATAATCCAACACCAGCGGAAATACAAAAGGCTTGTGATGATTGCTGTAACGATGCCTAGGGTATAGATTCTAAGCAATTAAATGCAAGTGAAAAATAAGGAAGTATCATTGTTGAGATGTCCTTTATTTAAATTGCTTGCGTGATAATTAACGCCGAATAATATCCGTAAAACAGAGGCTGTTCATGATTTATGATACAGCCTCTGTTTATCCTTTAATTTATAAACGATCAACAAATGATAAAGCCTTTATCCATCTTATTTTTTTTATTTTTTCAACTAAAAGTAAGTGCACAAACCAAGTCGGTTGAATATGGTACCGAAATTATTTACAAGTTTACCTATCAAAACGACAGTACATCAAGCGCCTCAAGAAAGAGTATTTTGACGCAACTAATGATCGGTGATAAAGAAAGTCACTTTCAAACCGTATCAAAAGCTAAAGGAGATTCTGCCTTAGCGTTGAAGGATGGGAAATCTACTTGGTATTCTTACGGTGGCATCAGTCCCAATAATTTCCTAATTGTAAAAAAAGGCGATATCATCCAGACTTTTGAACCTGTAAGCGGGGTTGGGCTTTCTGGTAATAACGAACTATCCTACTACGAACAATCGAAACAGGAATTACATTGGGAAATTCATCCTGATACCATTCATAGAGATACTTTTGTCGCCCAGAAGGCAACTCTCGATTGGGGTGGGAGAAAATGGACAGCATGGTTCACCATGGACATTCCTATTTCGGATGGACCCTACAAATTTTGTGGCTTGCCGGGTCTGGTGATAGCTATATCGGATCAGGATAAATATTTCACGTTCGATATTGTTTCCGTACGTCCAGTAAAGCGTATGTCGCTCAGTTTTGAAAGCATCCGCCCAGGTTTGTCCTTACTAAAAACGTCATTAGATGCTTTCTACGCAAACCGTAAAAAACTGAGAAATAACATGGTAGAATATGGTCTATTAAAAGGAGAAAGGTTTAGTGAAGAAGCCAAGCGAAGTATCATTTTACAGACGAAGGCTGATAATAATTTCATTGAAAGGTATTAATTTAAAGTTGCATCAATCCGTGGGTTCCAAATCCAATGCAGTGATCAGATCCTGACAAATCTTTAAAACTGCTAACACATTATGAGAAAGAAGCTTTCTATCGTTATCATTAACCTGTTTATTTTTTTCACTTCGTATGGGCAAACCGTTATTTCCGGAAGGCTGGTGGACAATGAGCAAAAACCAATACCCAACGTTATGGTATCGCTTAGAAAAATAGCTTCGCCGATTGTTTTGGGATACACGCAATCTGATCCGTCTGGCCTGTTTAAGCTGACCTTTAAAACAATTGATGCCGACAGCCTACAACTGGATTTTAATCACATGAGCTATGCCAAGCGTACCGTTCATATCGTCAATGCATCCGCAAATTATTCCTATGTACTGAAAAGTGAAGTGCGGAACTTACAGGAAGTGAAAGTCGGAAATGTACCTATCTATAAGCTGAAAGATACCATTAACTATAATGTAACTTCATTTACGAGCAAGCAGGATCGAGTGATTGCCGATATCATCAAAAAATTGCCAGGAATAGAAATGCGAGGCGATGAGATTTTATATCAAGGCAAACCCATAAAAAAGTTTATGGTCAATAACCTTGATCTGATGGAAGGGCGGTACGGTATGATCAATAATAACCTTCCTGCTGATGCTGTAAGAAATGTACAGGTCGTGGAGAACGATCAGCCAATTAAAATATTGGATTCAATGGTCTTTTCAGATCGCGCTTCTATAAATCTTGAGCTCAAAAAATTTATGACTACAGGTACAGGTAAGGTAGGCATAGGAGCCGAACCCGTTTTATGGGACCTGAACCTTACCCCAATGACTTTCGGCAAGACTTTCCAGATGCTTAATTCTTTTCAGACGAACAATATTGGAAATGATATTTCCCGTGATTTAAGATCGTTCTACACTGGTGGTGGATACTTTTCCAATTATGCAACCATTACAGAAGGACCGTCTTATATTTCAATAAGAAATGTTGGTAGTCCGGGGTTCGATGAAAAGAAATGGTTAGATAATAAGATTTTTTTATTCAGCACCAACATACTGCAGAAATTGAAAACCGGCCTTGAGTTGAAGGCTAATATTTCCTATTATGATGATTTGCGCAATAGAAGAGGAATAACCCAAACACAATATTTTACGGATCAAGCGGTGATTAGCAGCCGAGAAGCTGTGGATAACCATTATCGGATACACGTATTAGATGCGGGTATTTTGGTTGAAAAAAATGAAAAGCAGCTATATTTACGCAATAGCCTCAAATATCATCGGCGTTGGAATAATGAAGTGGGCAATTTGCTATTTAATGACAGTGATCAGATTAGACAACAGCGCTTTTATCAAGATGAATCTTTTTTAAATACCTTGTCCCTAGGTAAATTTTTTGGGAAACAATTAGTCAATATCCAATCGAATGTTTCCTATAACAGTACACCTCAAAGTTTGCATGTCAATCCTGGACAATTCCAAGATATACTTACTCAGGGTAGTCCCTACGATCTAATGGAACAGCAGGTGATCTTCAAAGGATTTCAATTGCAAAATAGTGTGGGATTTTTAAGAAAAGTTAATAACTGGAGATTTTCACCTAAAGTTGAAATCAATTACAATCAAAATAAGTTGAAGACTGAGATTAGGACACAGCTAAATGATCAGGTTACCGTGTTGGGCAATGGTTATTTGAATGACATGCATAAATCTGAACTTCACTTTGCTTTAAAGTTGGGAATTGGATGGGAGCGGCGCAAATGGAAACTTGATGTGTCCATTCCTTATAATTCTTTCATTTATAACGTCACCCAACAAGATGTTAAAGCTTTAGATAACAGCCCTAGGAGTACAGTAAACCCAATTGCAAACCTTACTTATTTATTAAATCCCAAAAATGACTTTTCAGTTAACCTTTCAAGTGGAAGGCAATATAACGGCCTGGAAAATTTTTACAATGGGTATATTATCAATCAATATCGTAGTATGCAACGCTTTGATGCCCGGTTGTTAGAGACAAATAGTAAACAATCTAGATTGAGTTATCAATATAAAAACATAACACATGGGACATTTGCCAATGCTTCCTACCAATATTCGACCAATAAGCGAGATTTCATTTACAGAACCCATATTGACCCACAGGGAAGGCAAACCAGCAGTATAGAGGATCGAACCAGTAAAAGCGAAAACCATAACCTTTCAGCGGGAACTTCTCAATTATTTTTATCTTCCAAAACGATTTTGAAACTTAATGGTAATCTGGGTTGGCATCGTTCAGATTACCTGTTGAATGAAAATATTACCCAACAGAAGGTGCAAAGTCAATCAGCCAACTTTGAAATGATCAATAATTATTCAGCGGTCATCTCTGGAGAATATAAGACTACAATCGGTCAAAGTATTAGTTACTTTTCTGGGGGCCAACGTAATAAGGTATTTTATAATAATCATTACCTGAATCTGGCAATAAACCCCGGCGGCGATCATGGGGTCATGATTTCTAATTCACTATATTCTAATAACATCCCTGGTCAGCGGAATCAATATTTCCTGGATGCGAAATATAGCTATCGAATAAAAAAATGGAAGACCGATATCGAGTTCATGGCTAATAATCTATTGAACAATAGTGAATATATTCAACAATACTCCAGCAATTATGAATTTGTTCAAAGTTATTTTGAATTGAGGCCAAGACAATTCTTGATTGCTACAAAGTTTAAATTTTAAGAGTAATGTTATACATATCAGCTCAGCCAGACAATATTTATTTTACCTGGCAACTGGAAATACAGCTACGCAATTTTCAGTCTTTAGGAATCAAAAAAAATGACATACATATACTCATCTCGTATGATAAAACATTTGGTCTAAATCCTATTTTTCAAGAATTTATAACCACTAACGATCATTTAGCGAATTTCTATACCTATCCAGACTTGCGATCTAAGCCAAAATACACTTCTTCAATAAGGCCAAATATTTTAAAGCAACATTTTATTAAGTTTCCTGAGCTAGAGTTAAAAACACTTTTTTACCACGATTCAGATATATTACTTTCCAGAATACCTGCAATTGAAAACCTAGAAAAAACTGATACCTGTTATGTATCAGACACACGTAGTTATTTGAACGTAAATTATATCCTTTCAACTGGTTCTGAGAAACTTCTTGAAGACATGTTGCTAGTTGTGGGGCTAAATAGAGAAAAATTGGAGAAGGAAGACCACAATACCGGTGGAGCCCAATATATTTTAAAAAATATTGGTTTTTCATTTTGGGAAAAAGTGGAGCGGGATTCTGAACAACTATTCATTTTGATGAAACGGTATAACGACAAGCTGTGGGAAGAAGATTATGCTGATAAAAAAAGTTTTCGAAGTCAGCGCAAGGGAATACAAGCTTGGTGTTCTGATATGTGGGCAGTTTTATGGAACCTATGGTTAGATGATAAAAAAGTTGAAATCCATGCGGAAATGACTTTTTCTTGGCCATATAACTTAATTGCGGACTGGAATAGGCATGCAATCCTACACTATTCTGGTAATGTGCAGGATAAGAACAAATATTTTAGGAAGGTGGAGTATATTAATTACAAACCTTGGTACGATGATACATTAGATAATATCCCAGACACTAGTTGTAGTATCGAAATTGTTCGCCTTATCAAAGCAAGGAGAAAAGAGTTGGATGAAAGTAGACCAACTTTTTCTGAAAAAATTATTTTTTTGGAAACAGAACACGCAAATCTGGAGACGATAAGAATATTCGAAAATCATCGGATTTACATACAGAAGTATTTTAACATAGCCGTTGAATTATTAGCAAATAGCATAAAGGAAGACTTAGCGATAAGCAGCACAATTAAACTAAAAAGCCAAGTTTTACCACAGAAAATCAACCCATCTTTACAGTCGCTAGTAATTATTCCGCTAAATCAATTATTAAAGACAGATGAATTAAATGAAATACTTTCAAGTAATACGGACAACGAATTTCACTTGTCTACTCAACAATATAAATTAGACTCATTGTTCAATGAAGCGTTTTCAAAAATGTTAGATATCGAGTTGCTCGAACAAAATACTGGTAAATTTAATATTATCAATGAACAAAAATTGATTTTAAAACTGAATATATTATCTTTTGAAAATTATCTAAATGATGAAAAAGATCGATTAATATTAACTGAAAAACATCTTGGTAGGACTTATATTTTATCCTGAATTTATGTTAAAAATAAAACCAATCGTTAATGCAAAGATGAATACCTACCATTTATTATCAAATTTCATATTCTCTAACAATAAAGAAGATAATGAAACATCATTGGATAATCTTATAGAAGAAGCGATACAAGAAAACAATTATTCTTTCTTTGATGGACTATTAGGCGTAGGTTGGTTGATCTCCTATTTGACTAAAAACGATATGCTCGAAGCTGATGTTGACGAAATCCTTTATGAGGTTGATGACCATATTTATAAAATGACTATTAATGCAGTAGTTAAAAACCAACTAGATTTAGACTACTTGTTGCAATTAATTTCTTATTGTCATCAACGTTTGTTAAACGTGATAAATCCAAAAAATATCTACCGAAGATTTGCATTAATCGAGTCCTTAAAACTTTTAATCGATAAAGCATGCATATTGACGGAAAATCATTACAGCTCATTACCAGTGGAAAAAGCAAAGTTTCTTTTAAAGTTAAGTTATTTGATCAACACCAGTTTTTTTGAAAAAGACATTGAGGTTTTTTTTTATAAAAATATAGAATATTTAATAGGCCATTACCAAAAAAAACTCCCCAATTCTTTTCAATATGAGGATCAAAACGCACTCTGCTACCTGCTACTAACTTCGAAACAGTATTCTAATCCATATTGGGTTCAGCAGATAGTTAATATAATAAATCTGGTTGATTACAGTGAGGCAAATTTGAATGTTTTAAGGAACGTTGCTGATTCATATAATCCGTTAATACAAAATTCAATTCTAGTTGATTTGCCACACTCCCATAAAGAAGATAGTTTGATTTTTCTTTTAGCCAGTAACCTGAAATCTATAACATTTCATAAATTTAATGTATCTTAACTATGAAGATTTTAACTGCCATTTTGGACCCCAGAGATCAATCAAATACAATTCATGATTTATACAGTATTATACCCTGTACTTGGAATAATGTTAAAGATTTTTTTGAGCACTCAATATTAGTGGCAAATGAAAGAAAAGAAGATGTTATATTTTTTGCCAAAAATCCATCCTTTTTAGAACAACTGGATCTGAAGAAATTGGAAGAGATTATAATGGATCTAGCTTGCGAACGGATTAATTTCTTGTATAACGATGTTGAGCGAGATGAAAGAGAAGAATTGACTGTTGTGAACGACAGCATTTCAATTGTTGGTAATTTATCTGCGGCTAATTCTTTTTTTATCTTTCGCCCACTGTTTAACTTTATTCTTACTCTAATAAAAAATTCCGAAGAGGAAGTTTTCGAGAATCTAGTTGAGGTTACAAACATTATATCGAAGCATAATTTCAAGTTATCATTTAATCCATCTAAATGTTTTCAGCATAACATACGCATCATATCACCTTTTAGAAACGCCAAACCTTACCTAAAAGATAACGTCGAGTCAATCCTTAAACAAAATTATAAACAATTTGATGTTTACTATATTGATGATTTTTCAGATGACGAAAGTTCCGCTTCGATTCCTGAAAATCGGCATATTCATCAAATTCGCAATAGTTACAGAAAGTACGCATTGCCTAATATTGTGGAATTACTTTTGAAGGAAAAATTTGACGATGAGGATATTGTCTGCCTTGTAGATGCGGATGATCTTTTACCTCACAAATACGTATTGGATATTTTAAACAATGCATATAATATTAAAAATTTAAATTTTGTGTATGGAGCAATGACTCATATGAATAAATTTCAAAAATCCGGCTACGGATACACGTCAGAAGAATTTATCAAAATCCGAAATAGCATTTGGAAATTATCCCACATACGATCTTTTAAATACAAACTCTTTAAAGAGCTTTTAAACCAGGATCCAGATCTAAAATGTTTAAAAGATAAAAATGGTTTGATGTTTAAAATGCCTTATGACATGGCTTTATTCTTCCCCTTAATTGAGATTGGAGGGCCTAAAAACGTCAAATTTTTAAATACGCCATTGTATGTGTATCGAACCCATGATAATAATGATCACATTAAGAACAGAAAAATTCAGTATATCTCCGAGCTTGAAATTCGCGAAAAAGAACCTCTTAAAAAGGCATTTTAGAAATACAAACTAGTTGCAAACCCAACGATATCAATAACAGATTGAAGGTTGTGGATAAACTAAAAATTCGGCCAACTATATAATATTAGACGGGAAATAAAAGGATAAAACGGCTGAGCAACATAAAAACACTGGTTGGAGCTGACAAAACCTATATGGTCACACTTCGGCCACTGGCTGGAAGAAAACGCTGACGTGCTCAATGAGAAGTGCGAAATCTATAAAGCTTTTGCTTTTACAACTTAATTGAATTTTGAGAATTTAGATCTTATGCAACGATCATTTGGTTGCTTTCGACACAGTAAACCGGCTTGCCAGAAAGTTCCGAAATCATTTTCGCCTGCCATAGCGAACTTTCAATAAAGAGTTCGGCATTATATCGTAGATAGGCTAAGGCCTTGAATTCTGCATAGGCATTGAGCCTTTGCCTTGCCTGACCAGTAGGGAGATCCATCATGACCAACCTGTCATAGATGATATTATTCATTGCTAACCAATCCTCTGTAAGTGACCTATATTTTTCAAGTCTATTAGTAACTAAACATCCTATTATTTTTGTTGGTCGAGCAAGAAGTTTTGGGTTTTTGAGAAAACTTAGGTAATTTTCTCCATCATCATTTTCCGCTTCCTCAGGGTCATAGCACAAAACACCATCTATATCTACACAACAATGAGCTAAAAAACTATGGTGCATTATATTCCACTCGAAAACCCTTGGAAATGGACATACATCGAAAAATAGGTCCACCATAGAAATTGCGTCGGGTACTATGAATGCTGCCAGATAGGTGATCCTCTTTTCTGGAAAGAGTCCGTCAATTCTAGATTTAGCTTGTTTGATAGACTTACCCGTAAGGACACTATCCTCTACAACCAATATGTTTTTTACCTCAGAAAAGGATTTTCCTGCTATTAACCTTTCGCCACCACAGAAAATGCGTTGTTCACAAAAACCTTCCAAATCCACCAATGGGAGGTTTAAATGTAGCGCAATTAGGTTAGCAACCAAAAGTCCACTCCTAGGGACACCTACCACTAAGTCGATTCCAGTAGGAACTTTATAGAGGTTTTGTTTTATAATTTTGGTAAGATCGGCCATTGAACGATATTCCATAATGCTAATATCCAGCTGATTAAATAGTTTTAAAATCTTTCTCAAAAAGAGCACCCAAGATGCGATTTTTATTTATTAAAAAAAAGGGTACTGTAATAAAGTTAATGTTTAACAACTAATTTTTAGACATATTTTCGAATGTAGGTAAAGTAAATTATTTTAGTAGAAAAACGCTATTTAAAAAATTCCGGATCATCTTTATTTATTTTTTTTTTAAGAAAAATATTCATTTTACCAGAAACCAAACTCTCAATCATGAAACTTGTCTATCTAATTATTGGATCTGAATATGATGAACGAACCCTTAGGCTGATTTCGCATTTGGATGATAACGAAATCACTTTTGTCCTGCATCGGCAGATTACTAAAGCACCAAGTTTTTTTGTTAGTTTGGAAAATAAGAAAAACGTCTATTTAATTTCTGGCAGCAATACAGAGGCCGCTGGCTCTTTTGGAAAAGTAGAAAGAATACTTGATGGCCTATCCTATATCAGAAAACATATACCACAGGCAGAACGCGTAGTGCTATTGAATCATGAACAATATGCTATCCGAAAAGGAATATCCATCAACAATTTTTTCTGTTCGGATAGCGAGTCTATATTTATGGAACATTTCAGAATACCAACAGCAAAATGGCCACAAGGTGGAAAAAAACGTTTTCCCAATTTCGAACGTATTGATCCTGAATTACCATTTTATGGAGGTTCGGAGAGTTGGTCTATAACAAAAAAAGCGATGGACCTGATGTTAGACATTCTTCAAGAAAACGATTCACTTAAGAAATACTTTCGTCATGTAGAAGAACCAAATGTAAGTTTCTTCCAAACAATTTTACTAAATTCCGATCTTGAAATTGCTTCAGGCAATTTGGTAAACGACAATTTGACACTGATCGTTAATACAGGGAATGTAGATACCAAAATCACTGGACCTTTTTCAAATTTTAGTACAAAAGCGATGTTCGCCAAGTTGGATACCTCGTCAAAAAATGCTGTCGCCAGAAGCTTTAAATCACTTGTGTCTTCTGTAATCAATCTTGGTCAATTTATACTTAGACTGGAAGGCGACCAACATACTAATGCCCTTTCCGATCATTACGAGATGACCACACTATTTTTACATGAAAGCACGATTTCGCCGTCTTCGCATGGTAACAGTAAACATTCAGTATCGGAAAGCAATAAATGGTATCTTAGTTCTGACATTTTAGAAATTTTCCAAAATCATTTAACGGCTTTAATAATTATAAATATCCCTTCTAATGAAACTAAGTTTGGACTGTTAAAAAATATTAGCCATTTCAACCGCCTGAAGGTGCCAATAATATTCAATGCAAGCGATGGTTTTATAGAAAAGCATACGATAGATATTTTTTGCGAGAAAACTGGATATACAGCTAAGTCCTATTATGACTCTGACCATCACTTTACTTATTGTTCACCAAAGTTCTCTAACGAACCAGCTAAATTTAATGTATTCAAATAGCCAGCCCTTATACTTAAATTGACAGAAAATTGTCCAGTAACTTAAGCCGTTCGATTCTACCTCAAAGTCATTTATGGCCTCAAAACCAGGTAGTAAATCCTAATTTCCTCATAATCGGCATAGTCAGCCTGCCATAAAGAACTGATCCCAAGCAAAAGTCCCTGCAAATATTGTATTAGATCAATTTGACTTGAGATAGTCAAAAATTAAGCTGACAGTTACATTAAAGGTAGCGCATCACAGCATGTGATTTACTGAGTGCCTCGGCTTCCATTCGGTCAATACGCCATGATGAAGAATGGCTACCATCCTTTCGTGAGGTAAGAAGTCCTTGCGCAATCCAATATTCAACATTGCTCCGTCCGTATAGCCGAAATGCTTCTGACTTTTTAAGAAAAGTCCTTATTTTACCAACTTTTGATAGGACATAGATAGCGCCCATTTCGGCTGCATCCTGCAATAGGAGCTGTAATTGATAACTTGTCAATGTGATGTACATTGTAAAAAAATTAAATAAAAATTCGATTAGGCAAAACGTGAAACAAATAAGACCTATGTAGTCCTGTCTGCTACCCGCAAGTATGTTATTCGGTTGCTCGATGCTGCAACAGCATCCAACTGCTTTCTTTCAATAAATCTTTTGTTGTTCCTATTACCGGACGCCACCATAAACACCAGTTCTTCACTGATCCAGCGATCCACATTGCTACGGCCATATAAACGGTAGGCCTCTGACTTTATCACAAGCTCTGATAGCTCAGCATTTTCTGCCAGTGCTTTTTCTGCACCATTCTTTACAGCATTTTTCAGCATTGCGGCAAAATCACTATGAAGCAGTATTAGGAATCCTGAAGCGGCTATCCAATAGGTGAACAATCTATTGTACGCAATAATAATCTAGCTAAGACTTGATAAAAATTCATTAAAACAAAATAATTGATATTAGCCAACTTTTGAGTTCTAAAGATTTGAGATAAGGTCGTAAGCCTTTTTTTTGTTGTCTAATATTTGATGATTTTTCTCGCTACTAAGTCGTCAACAATTGGCTCTAGCACCTTTAAAAACCGATAAACGTGTTCTAAATACTCTTCAGAACCCGTACAATAATTATTTTACAAACGCCTAATAATCTGATTATTAGGCGTTTGTGGTTTCTTATGATTTCAATCTTAAGCTGATGTGAAATTTGCTGCATGGTAGCATACTTGTTAATGTTCTGTTAATCAATTAATTAACTTCAAGTAAGTGTTCGACTCCTATTAGGCCGAATTCTATTGATAATTTACAACAATATTTAATGTATTGTTTTTCAGTTAATTACGTAGTTTTTAATTTTTCGATGCCGTATAAATACTTATTTGAACACTTTTAATTTTTCTTGCGCGTCTTAAAGCACCCCTTTTGATTTTTTAATTCGCTTTGAATTGGGATATTATCGATTAAACCTTCTTCCTTGATGATGATATCTGCAACTATTCTTGCGATCATGGTTAAAAAAATCTCTTCGCTTACGGACAGTTTGGTCTTGCTCGACCGATCAGCTATTCTTTTGGCTTTTCTCATTTTGATTTAGATTGTGTTCAACGTTTGATATTTAATTAATTAATTAATCCGCAAACTAACCTTGTTGAGTCATTCTGTATGCTTAATAACAGAATGCCGAAAGATAAAATAACTCCCCACGTTTTCAGCACCGATGGCCGTCCCGCTACAGCTTAAAGTACCTGTTAAGTGCTGTTTCCCTACGCCAGTTGCAAAGCCAGTATAAGTTACATCGTTACCACTTGAGTAAGGTTAGCGTACCATAAACTTTATTATAATTGTTAGCAGTGATGGTTAGCAGTCGCTTCTGCACTGTTATACTAAAACCAACAGGGGTTGCGGCCAGGTGGTTGCGATTGCCCGCTTGGCTTGCGGTGATTGTACTCGTTCCGGCAGAATGTATCGTAACCGTTCCGTTTGCCGCAACCGTAACACTTGTGGATTTCTTTTCTGACGTTTTATGCAGAATCAGAAGTTATATGTTGTAACTTCATTAAACCGACATATTGCTTCTTGCACTTGATGCTCTCCATTCCACTCTTTAAAGCGAAGTCCAGTTATGAAATTTTTAAGCAACCGAATGCTCCACAGCGTGGAATTTTATGGCATTATTCTTTGCATATTGCTCTTTGGCTCTTACTATAGTCTGAGTCAAACGGATAAGCGGGAAATCTGGGTCGCACATTCCAATGAGATATTAATGCATTTAACTTTGATACAACTGTTGTCCGCAAAAAGCGAGTTGTATGCGAGAACTCATAGTCGCTCGGGCGAACCGAGTGTTATTAAGCAATTTGACAGCATCTCTGCAAATGCAATTAGCGAATTGCGATACATAAAGTACCTGGTCAAAGACAATCTCAGTATTAGACCTACCTTGGATTCGGTTCAACTGTACTTAATTGATCAAATCGATTTCCAATCAAAAATGATTAACACACCCTCTAGGGAGGGGTTGAGCGGTTCTCAGAAACTGATAGCGGCGGAACAAGAAGCGGCTAAAACGAGAAAATTCGCGAAATTCATTAAGCAGATTGACGATAGCGAAAAAGATTTAATGAAGATGCGAATGGCGCAATCTGCTAAAGCTGCGCAGAGGATGAACTTTTCTTTGCTGTTAACGGCAATATTTGTTCCGGTATTACTAATAATAAGGATCCGACGCGTCAGAAAGGAATCAAATGAACGAGCACTGCTACTGAAGGAACTTTTAATAAATGCCGAAAGAATGAAGAAGGCAGAAAAATTGGCCTCTTTTGGTGTTTGGGACGTTAATCTGCAAAATGGTAATATAATCAGTTCCGACGAGATGTATCGCATATGGGGATATGAGCCGGGAAAAATAAGGAGTACACTTGATAATTACCTCGTAAAGGTGCATCCAGATGATTACAATTTTGTTAGAAAAAAGATGCGCGGCCTAACCGATCAAAAAGGGACAGATGATTACACCTTCCGGATATTAGATGATGGACGGACGAAAACCGTTAGCGCTGGCACGGCGGTTCTCCGCGATGAAGAAGGAGAATTGCTAAGTATCACAGGTTATGCCCAGGATATTACTGAAAAAACTGTTGCAGCTTTAGATCTCGCAATTGCAAATAAAGAACTGAAAACTTTGTTCAATCGCATTGGCGATGTTTTATTTTCAAGAGATGTTAGACGAAATTGTTTTATCCAAATCTCCGAAACCTGCCTACAGATTTACGGCTACTCTGCTGATGAGTTTATGAATGATGTCAACTTATGGCAAACTATTATTCATCCAGATGACCAGCACTTGGTGCAACAGGGAAATGGTGTGTTGCAAGACGGACAACAATTTATAATCCAATATCGTGTCGTACACAAGGATGGCACCGAACGATGGGTTGAAAACAGCATGGTTCCAAGTATGGATGCGGATAAAAAGCTGGTCCGCTTTGACGGAGTTGTACGCGACATAACCATTATTAAGCTCCAAACTATAGAGCGTTTAAAAATGATCGACGACCTGATTCAGCGCAATAGTACCCTAGAACAATTTGCCTACATTATTTCTCACCATTTGCGCGCTCCAGTAGCAAATATAATAGGCCTAGGAGAGATATTCAAAACACTCGATAATGGTTCATCTGAAATGCTTGAAATACAGGTCCAAATTGTAAAGTGTATCGGCAAACTCGATACGATGGTATGCGACCTGAACCTTGTGCTAAGGGTTCGGGAACAAGTAAACGAGAAAAAACAAATGATTTATTTCAAAGATATGCTTGCGGATGTAATTTCTAGTCTGCCTTACCTGCAGGAAATGGATAATATTGATATTAGGAGCAATTTCGAGCAAGCAGGCGAGATATACTCCGTTCGAGGTTATATTTCCAACATCTTTTATAACCTTATTTTAAACAGCATTAATTATCGGCGCGATAATGTTAGAACTAGTATTTTAATAACATCTGCCCTAACTAAAACAGGAGTGAATCTCACCTTTAAAGACAATGGTAGGGGAATTGATTTGGCAAATAATCGATCATCACTTTTTGATTTATATAGCAGGTTTGATGAATCAGTAGTGGGAAAGGGAATGGGACTATTTATGGTAAAGACTCAGATTGAATTGCTTGGTGGCTCTGTAGAAGTGGAAAGCGACTTGAACTTTGGTACTAGATTTATTATCCGGCTCCCGATTACAAACGATACACAGAGGGTAAGTTAATGAACAACATCAAGGATTCCGAATAATCTTGTATCAAAATTGATCGTTAACAGAGCCATCATGCTAGGTTATCTTTTTTTGGGCACCCGGGCGGGCTCTCCGCGTGCCCTTCGATTCCTGGCGCAGTTTTAGGAAATTGAGAATAGGAAATGGGAATGCACGAGTTATTGGGTTCAATGAACTTATACGCCATGCGCGTGGATTGCAGAGGAAATCCTTTTCCCATCGTTTAAATTCAGTAACTGGAAAAGATCGGAACGGAAAGCCCGACCTGAGGTACGAAGGAAACGCCTATTATGTTAAAGTTAATTCATTGGGGAGATTTCAACAATATTCCTGTACAACTTTTTTGCTTGATCCAATACGCTTTGATGCACAGGATTGAATTAATAAAAAGCTAGTGGCGCACAACATGGTTTTCTTTCAGATCAAGTTGACCTTTTACATATTATTTTAAATAAGGCATTAGTGGGAAATAATGACTAAGTTACTGAACTAAAAAAAAAATTGATACTTCTCTAATCAATTTCATTTGTACCAGGCCTGAAGAAGTCCTGCAGTATTTTGTCGCTAGGGCTTTATGAACCTGAGAGCTGTTTTATTTTTTTGCTGATCCCACTCATCATCTTTCATGCTCCTTAGGTGCGATGCTTTTACCATTTTCTCTATTTTCTACTGGTATGAAGCCGGTATCAGGCCTAAGTGTAATTAATCTTTAAACGCATAAATAAATTTAAACAACCATTAAATGCAAACAATTTCAATTTATGCCCAGCTTATTATAGCCATGTCCGTTGCCTACGTTTGGACATTCCGTTACGATAACATTGTCAAGGAGTTTAAACAGTATGGTATTCCCGACCTGTTAAGAAATATAGTGGGAGCTGCCAAGATAGCCTTGTCGACTCTTCTTGTTGCAGGTGTCTGGTATCCTGACCTAGTGGTTCTGCCTGCCCTTTTGATGGCTGGACTGATGGTATGCGCACAGGCAGCCCATTTAAAAGTCAGCAACCCCTGGCAGAAGTTTGTTCCATCAGCACTTTTATTGATCATGTCAATGTTTGTGGCCGGAGTAAATTCAGGGTTGATTTAAATGCTGTTAAATATCTTAATCATCGCTTCTGCCGTTTCTTTTGTTTTTTATGGCATTTTCTTTTTTCTCAATTCCGGTATGACAGAAGAATTTAACCGTTATGGCCTAGGCAAGTTCAGGAAACTTGTCGGCTTCCTGCAACTGCTAGGCGGTGCAGGGTTGCTGGTAGGATTTGCTTGGCGCCCGGCATTAATCATTGCCTCCGGGGGGTTGTCTCTATTGATGCTTATCGGGTTTTGCGTCCGTTTAAAAATGAAGGATGGCTTTTGGGAGTCAATGCCTTCCTTTATTTTTATGGTAGTGAATTTATGCATATGTATGCAAACCGTAGGACTAACTGGGGTGTGCTGTTGAATTGAAATTGGATATGGGCAGTTTAGGAAACAAACCAACTAATAGTACGTAATTGTATTAAATATATATTTTATATACGAAATTGTAATATATTTGCCCATTCTATTTTAATTCCACTTTATGTCAGAAAGATTGTTAAATACCATAGAAGCTCTTCATCTCGATGAGCATCCAGCAGATAAACCATTAAAATTTAACGGTAGGTTTGATACCCCCATGCGTGCAAATGCATTTGATTTGGACGACGACGAGAAAATCGAATTGATTGCACAAAATTTTAGCAACATTATGGAAATCCTTGGACTCGACCTTCAAGATGACAGTTTGAGCGCCACACCAAAACGTGTAGCCAAAATGTATGTTAAAGAAATTTTTAGTGGTCTCAACCCAGCCAATAAACCTCTACCAACAATGTTTGAAAACAATTATCAATACAGCCAAATGGTAGTTGAAAAGAATATAGCCGTGTTTAGCAATTGCGAACATCATTTTGTTCCCATCGTTGGAAAAGCGCATGTCGCATACATCAGTAACGGAAGCGTAATTGGTTTATCTAAACTCAACAGAATTGTACAATATTGTTCGCAGCGACCGCAAGTGCAAGAAAGGTTGACCATGCAGATTGCCAATATGTTAAAAGAGGCATTAGAAACTGAAGACGTTGCCGTAATTGTAGATGCATATCACCACTGCGTATCGAGCCGTGGCATACGAGACTCGGGAAGTACGACTTTAACCTCTGCTTACAGCGGGAAATTTTTAGAAGTGAATGCAAAAAATGAATTTCTAAACTATATAGCGCCATGAATTTGGAAGGAAAAAATATCTTCGTAGTTGGCGGTAGCTCGGGAATAGGGCTTTCACTTGTTCAACGACTAGTTCAAGAAAAGGCTAACGTTTACGTGATTTGCAGATCAGCTGCCGAAACCTGGCCAAACAGCATACACTATCTTCAAGCTGATGTTACAGCTGATCTTGAACAACTAGAGCAATTTCTACCAGCGCAATTGCACGGTTTAGTTTATGCTGTGGGAAGTATCAATTTAAAGCCTTTCAATAGGCTATCAGCAGAAGATTTTCAGAACGATTTCCAATTGAATGTCTTGGGCGCCGTTCGATCTATACAATTGGCACTAAAATCATTAAGAGCTGCTGACGGAGCATCAATTGTTCTCATTAGTTCTGTTGCCGCAAACCTTGGCATGCCTTATCACGCCAGTGTTGCCGCCGCAAAAAGCGCGGTACAAGGTTTGGCCATTAGTCTTGCCGCAGAATATGCCTTCCAAAAAATTAGGGTAAATGTAATCGCTCCATCGTTAACTGATACCCCAATGGCCGAAAAACTACTGAGTTCTGCGGAAAAACAAGAGGCTTCCGCAAAGAGACACCCCTTGGGGAGATATGGTCAACCTGCCGACAATAGCGAGGTCATCGCTTTTTTATTAGCTGACGAAAGTAGTTGGATTACCGGCCAAGTCATAGGTATTGATGGTGGAATCGGCAAACTGAAGACCAACTAATATGACCAGTATAAATAGCGATCAGATCCATGGCCTGGAAAAACAGTATAGGATAAATCTGATCAATAGCTTGGTTGGCTACCGATCTTTGAACCTTTTGGGTACGGCAAATACTGAAGGGATCAGCAATCTGTGTACCGTCAGTTCGGCATTCCATTTAGGTGCAAATCCACCACTGCTGGGCCTAGTGATGCGCCCAGAACGTCAACATAATGATACCCTTAGGAATATGAAGTTAACACAACAGTTTACATTGAATAATGTACTGCCTTCATGGTTTATGCAGGCACATCAGACCAGTGCAAGCTACCCGTCTGGTATTTCTGAATTTGATTGTTGCAATTTTAGTGAGCAATATCTTGATCATTTTAAGGCACCCTTTGTTGCACAATCAACTGTAAAAATCGGATTAGAACTAAGAGATCTATTAGATATCAAAACAAACGGTACAACTGTTGTAATCGGAGAAATCGTCCATATTTTAACAGAGCAAATCCTGATAGGTAAAGATGGAACAGTTGACCATATTGGTGCACAAACAGTTACCGTTGCAGGTCTTGATTGTTATTTCTTGCCAAAACTGTTAGGAAGAATGGCCTACGCTAAACCTAACGTCGAGCCACACCTTCTAGAAACATGATTTGAATAAATATGAACAAGCATACTGAGGTAATCATCATCGGAGCCGGCTTGGCTGGACTCACTGCGGCAAAGGTACTAAAGGAAGCGGGGAAGTCAATCCTGGTGCTAGAGGCTTGCAACGAGGTGGGCGGAAGAATTAAAACAGATAACCTTAATGGTTTCCAACTCGATAGAGGTTTTCAGGTATTCCTAACGGCTTATCCAGAAACAAAACGCTTTTTGAACTACGATGAACTGGATCTTTGTTACTTTGACCCAGGTGCGTTAATTTTAACTGCAAATGGCAAAATGACTATCGGCGATCCCTTGCGAAAACCTAGCAGTTTATTCCAAACGCTCTTCTCTTCAGCAGGCACATTAATGGATAAACTTCGAATTTTGAAGCTAAAGTTAAGGCTTCAACAAAAAACAGTGGAAGCCATATTTTTGGAAAAGGAAACCACTACATTAAATTATCTAATCACAGCAGGCTTTAGCGAAAAGTTCATTAACCAGTTTTTTAAGCCATTTTTTACGGGTATCTTTCTCGAAGAGAAACTAGCTACATCTAGTAGGATGTTCGAGTTCGTATTCAAAATGTTCAGTGAGGGAGAAGCGGCAATTCCGGCAAAAGGTATGGGCCTGATCCCTCTGCAGTTATCCAGAGACTTGTTGCCAACTGAAATCCTGTTTAACCATAAAGTGATAGCGATTGAGGGAAATGCAGTAACTACAGCCTCTGGAAATCACTATTCTGCAGATTTTGTTCTTTTTGCAACAGATGCGCCAGGTTTGCCCATACCAAGTAACAACGAGAAGAGAAATTATCGTTCGGTTACCAATATGTATTTTACCTCGCCGGAAAAAATTTTTGATAAGCCTTTAATTGGCTTGAATGCACTTCCTGCAAAACTGGTCAATACTATTGCAGTCATGGATAAAATTTCCCCAAGCTACTCGAAAAGTGGAGCATCATTAATATCATTATCACTTATTGGAAACCATCAGCACGAAGATCAAAAAATACTGCAAAATAAGGTGATCAAAGAACTCAGTTTCTGGTATCCCAGCGCAACAAAATGGCAACATTTGAAAACATACCATATCGAATACGCGCTTCCAAATGATGACCAGGTCAGCGGCGAACCAGATGTAGCACTATTAAATCCAACTTGGTTTATTTGCGGTGATCACCTCACAAATGGCTCAATTAATGCAGCGATGAAAAGCGGGCGGGTTGCCGCTGAAGCAATCCTTCGAAAAAAGATTTAAATGAACGAGCAGTACATATATAAAGACGAATTTTTAACCGCCAAAAGAGCAAAGGGCGATCCATCTGCGGATCACTTTATCCTCGAGGTTTTTGCAGGTGAGGTTATGAAACCGCACCTACAACAATGGTTGTCTGGGAAGATTTCATTTGCAGAACTAACCTCAAATCATCCAGCTGTTTTAAACGTTAATTTCATCCAGCGGGCAAAAGAACTTCCGTCTTGGGCAAATCTACAACTAATGAAAGAAGGTTCGGTGTTTTTTGCAAAACATGCCGAGATGATCATGAGCCTTCTCGGTCTGCTATCTTTACCTTACTGCTATACTGCCGCTAATGGCGCAATGGTACTCTATCTTTCTGAAACCATTCGTAAACAAACTACCAAGAGGCTTTATGATACCGCTATGTTCGTGTGGGAAACGATGGCACCAAATGCGTTCGATAGGCACGGAAGGGCATACGAAGAAATTCTAAAAGTTCGCATCATGCACGCCGTTATCCGCTATTACACTTTCAAAAGTGGCAAATGGGATAATGTATGGGGCGTGCCCATTAATCAAGAAGACATGGCTGGCACAAATCTCTCTTTTTCGCTCATCGTCATCCGTGGATTAAGGTTGTTGGGTTTCAATGTTAGCCAGCGGGAGCAAACGGCCTATTTGCATCTTTGGGGCGTAATTGGTTATTTCTCAGGTTTAGAAGAAGATCTTATTCCTAAGAATTCCAAATTGGCACATCAGCTTGATCAGAAGATTAAAAAGCGCCAATTCGTCAACTCTGCTCATGGAGAAGAACTTACAAAATCTCTTACCGAACACATTATTAGGGTAAACAAAGGTCCTGCAACCTCAACTGAAATTTTAGGCCTGATGCGCTATCTGCTGGGTGCTGAAATCGCAGATCAACTTGCCATCGAAGCACCCGTACTTTCCAAATTTAAAATTACTTTGCAGCGCACCATCAATTTTCTCAAGTCAATGAAACCTCACGGCAGCCCAAGTAGTAATTATGCCCAAGCCTTTGCAAGGTTCAAAAATCAAAGCTCCATACACATAGACGGCACAGTAGCTAACCAGTCTGTACCGAAATCTTAATATATTGTACATGAAATCTTATCAACTTATTCATCAGCTTATAGATCTGGTACAAGAACTGGAACAAGAAAATCATGGAAATGAAGTATCTATTCAAGATTTCACAGGATTTCTCCTAAATAAGCTTAGCGGATCCACACAAAACGAACTGAATAATGAAGTGAGGTTTGGGGATAGTGATCACGCTGCATTAGAAATCGCCTACCAATTGGATAACAATATTGGGCGCTTATTCGTTTTCATGAGCCGTTATGCAAAATTCTATATCAAAAAAGCACTTGACGGTACGAGTTTGCAAACTCCCGAAGACTTTACGGCATTAGCCATCTTAATTACCCATGACCATTTGTCTAAAAGTGAACTTATAACTTTTAATCTACAGGAGAAAACATCTGGAACAGAGGTGATTCGTCGGCTAATTGCCTCAGGACTAATTAACGAATGGAACGACACTAAAGACAAAAGAAGCAAACATATCGCCATCACTAACGCAGGTAGAGAACTTTTACACAGGGTTTTTGTCGACATGAGCAATGTAGGTAGAATGATTACAGGGGAGTTGACCCTCGCAGAGAAATTCACGCTGCAGTATCTGTTGAAAAACCTGGAGACCTTTCATCTGGCGCATTATGAAAAAAAAACCATACAGACAAAAGAAGACTTGAGGGATTTTCTTCTAAACCATGCCAAGTGAAAAAAAAGTCGAACACTGAAGATGGCTATTGGTTTTTATCAACACTAGTAAACCTTAAAAAGGTCAGGCAACAAGTAAACTCGCTATTATTGCAATTAGGGATATGTTCATAAAAATACTATGAAGTAATTCGGAAAAGAATGATGAATTGTAACGTTAGGTCGCTTTTGTAGCTGGCATCATTTGCTTTTAGCATCTGGCCTGGGTTAAAAAGAAACAAAGCTACGCAACAATAGGGGTATCTCCCCGGTCAAAACAAACTCAATGTTCGTCTGAGGCGAACTCAACGATAAAGCAGCTCCCGGTCTCATCTGAGCTTTCAAGATAAAGTCGGCCACCCAGCTTTTCGATGCAGTGCTTGGAAAAGAACATTCCAAGTCCGGTCGAGGGCTCACCTCTGGTTCCATTTCTTGAAACGGTAGTGAACTGGTCGAATACATGCGCCTGATAGTCTACTGGTATCCCTATTCCCTGATCGCGAACTGCCAGCCTGAAATGGCCGTCTTCCACCTTTGTCGACAGTCGCACCATCGTCCCGGGCTGAGAAAACTTACAGGCATTGGACATCAGGTTATGGATGACCCTTTTCAGATAATTCCTGTCTGTTGATTTGGTAAAGTGGATGTTCGAGGTGGAAATGTCGAGGGCGATTTCCTTTGAGTATAATATACCCTTCATCTCCTCGGCACATTCCTGAGTAAAGGCATTGAGTTCCGTCGGTTCCAGGGCATATGGACTGCCACCAATCTTTTCAGCGAACAATAGCTCCTGCAGGATGTCATGGGCATGGTCGCAGGAATGTTTAGCCAAGCGCATCAGCTCGATGTTTTCCGGTTTTTTTAGGTTACTTTCCAATAATGTGTTCAGCCCGTTGAGATTGTCTATGGAATTCCTCATGTCGTGCCCTACATGCTGTACCATCCGTTTATAGTGTTTCAAAACCTCCAGCAGTTCGTCTGTGAGGTCAGCCAGGGTCACGGCTCCCACGAATTCCTGATTGCGATATACCCGTAGCGCATCGATTTGATGCTTTCTCATCATCCCGATTGCATCGGCCACCATTGTGGTGTATGGCATAGAAATCCGATTGAGGCTACACTCGGAGAGTAATTTACCATGGAGGATGCAGTTGCGGGAGACCAGCGCAACTGCATCACCGGCTTCATCGACCACGATGAGCAGGGAACTGGCATTCAATAGCTTTTTTGCTAAGGTGGCTCTAGCTTTGACAGAAATCCTGGGATAATTGGTTTTGGCTAATCGCTTAATGTTCATCATACTTTGTTGGTATATTTGCAGGTTTTTGCAATTTTTTTACTTTGCTGAGCGTTTTTGATCGTTCAATGGCACTAGGGACTGGTTTCAGTTAATGGCAGGCTGTCCAATTCGTATCGCACCATCGGAAGATGCAAATAGTATCGGGATCCGCTGCCAAGTCTAGTCTCGACACTGATCTGTGTGCGGTGCAGGCGCAGGTTTCTGTTACCAAGTATAATCCAAGGCCAAATACAGACACGTTGCTGACCCGCTCGCGCTCCGAACGGCAGAACGCTTGAAGAGTTCTTTCTGGTACTAATACCTCTGATAACCAATCTCAACCTGCGTGCCGCAAGGTTCGCATGAGATGACGATGTCGGTGCCAGCTGGTGAATATTTAGCCACATTGCCGAGTAGGTTTTCGATTACCTGGTCGATGTTTTTACAGTCTGCAGTTATCATAGCTTTATCGCAGTTACTTAATCTGTCTTTCCTCAACTCCAGCATAGTTGCGTAGGCGATATGCATCTGCTCTCCTATGCAGAAATATGGGATTGGGGATGGCATCGGTTATGGTCTTGAAGGTATAGGCATCTGGAATGAAGTTCTTCATTTGCTGGCTGCAAAAGTTGTTGTGTGTATTTTAATCTTGCCCAATTTGGCACTTGCTTATATGACTAAATCTGCTAGCGATTTCGAGAGAAGCCTTGTCTAGTTGGTAATGTATTTTGCGGAGATCAGCAGCAAAAGGGTTCGATCAGTCTTTGCCTCCTCGTAATTTTCCTTGAGCAACTGGCTAACATGCTTGTTCCGCAACTTGACCGCTGCCATCTGCAGGATCTGGAAAGATGCCATCTCCACGCTTTCGATGTTTTGAAGGTAAAATATAATCGATAGATCCCTCAGTTCGGCCTCTCCTGTCTGTTCGTTAATCGCCTCAAAAGCATCCTGTACCATTCCAGTCAGGCCATGGATACTACCCTTAGATGCCTCAGCGTCAAGTAGGGAATATATGATTTCCATACGCGCAATCTGTTTTTCTACCCCCGCAACTGTTTCTTCGATCGCGTTTTTAAGGTCTTCGAACTCAGCCTCTTCAATCAGGGTTGGCAGTTTGGAAACAAGATGCAGTTTTGCACCGTATATACGGTCGAGATGTTTGATGAAAAAAATCTTGAGTTTTTCTGAACCAAGGTTGATTTTTTTCCAAGAGAGGTGTCTGTTGTTACTTTCTTCCATAATGGTTATCTATAAAATTATCAGTTCTTTAACTTTTGCCAGAATGTCGTCGATATTAAATGGCTTGCTTACATAACCGTTGGCACCACAGGTACTTGCCAACAAGCCCAAATTGGTTTCGGCGGATACTAGAACAACCGGAATGTCATTGAGCTCAGTTTCAGTCCTGATCTCTGCACAAATCTGGGCGCCGGTTTTCGCAGAGCCCGCAATCCTGACATCCAACAGGATCAAGTCAGGATGGAGTAGCTTGATCTGGTCTGTAGTTGTTACGGTCTGATAAAGGATAGCTTCGTATCCTTCCTCGTCTAATATAATGGCTAAAACGGCTAAAATATCTTTATCGTCATCTATTACAAGTATGCGTTTACCCATTATCTCTTTTTTTTCTTTTTTACGTGGTTGCGTTGGTTATCTTTTTATGGATCGATCAAAGGTGGTCAGAGCAGTTCGGATACGCTAATGCCGTAAACCTCAAAGAAAAGCCTGCTGAAATGGCTCCTTGAATTGTAACCAGCAATGTTGGAGATTTCCTTTATCGAGCGGTACCTTCCTGAAGCGATCGCCTCCCATGCCATCTGTAGCCGGATTACCCGGACAAGTTCGTTGGGAGTGATGCCCAAAATGCTATTCACGCGCCTGAATAGATGCCGTTGGCTAATGGCTAGCCCATCACTGATTACGCTCAGATTGAAGTTAGCGCTGGATGTATGCTTTCTTACAATCGCCTCGAAGCTGCCCAGCCAGAAATGGTCCGCTTGGGAGTGTTCTTCGATGGACATTTTGCCGACCGATGAATCTTTTGCCGTAGACTTCGGATCCAATGCGGTTCCGGCCTGTTCTTTGAAACGTTTCTGGTGGTCGTCGTTGATTATTCCAAGGATTGATGAGATCCGATCAAATTCTTCAAGCTGTTTCCTGTAGGTAATGTTCTTGGCAATGGCAAAAATCAGTTTGTCCCGCTGGATTGGCACTGATGTCCACGAGAACCACACAATCGAGCCATCTTTTGCGATGTACCTGTTCTCAAAGTTCAACAGCGACTCGCCCTGGCCAAGTGCTGACCGTTTTTGGCTAGTGATGTGCTGGTCGTTCGGGTGGACAAAAGAGTTGATTGGCGAAGCGAACAGTTCTTTTGTGCTGTACCCGAGTGTTTTTGAAACTGCCGGATTAATTTTTTTGAAATAGCCATCGAAACCCGCGATGCACAGCAGGTCAGGCGTAATATCGAAGAAATACTCTAAGTCAAAAGATGTTTGCGTTTTCGACCCTAACATGATAATTGATTGTCCATATGTAATTTTTGTCAACTATTGTGCTGGTTGTAAATTCTTGCAATACAAATTTTGCAGAATTTGTTTGTATTTACTGGTATGCTTGACTGTTATGGCAGTCCTGCAACTATTTTCGGCATTCCTGTGAGCTTCAATGACATTATCTACCCATCTCTAGTGCCCATTTTAATCTTAGTAGGTGAAAGATCGCCCTAGAAAGAACCTACATTTGGTGAGGTTCTTTTCATAGAAATCGAATGTAATAAGCTTTTTGATCATAGGTCGGATCAGCTATCCGTAATAACAACACCTGCTGTTTGTAATGGTTCTCAATCAGTCTCTCGAGCAATTTCAGCCAATTGCCCAAAATTTTTACTGCATTGGATTAGCGCATCCGGAACAAGCGGACTTTGCTCAGTGTTTTAGAGAGCTACTCCGGATTGTTTCATTCTGCGACTTTCGAATTTGACACAGTGTCTTAATGATTGATTTCCTACTCCTAAGATTGCGAAAGCAGCTGGAGTAAGAGGTGACGAACATCACTTTTTTTCGTGATTGAGATGTGTAAGCGGCTCTTTTAATCGATTTATCTTTAGCAAAGAGTGATCGTCTTTGCAACACTCATTAAATGTTTTCAATATGACGCTAGGAGAAAATAAGTCCGACCCCGCATTAGGTAATGTCGGGGCCAAACGTTGTAGAAGATGTGGCTTGAACCTTGAGCGAATCTCTAGAGGGAAATATATCAAGCTGTTCTGGGGATGGCTCCCTATGAGACGGTATTTTTGTTATGGATGTTTGCATGGCAGCTGGCGGATTCCGGAGCGAAGGTCCTAAAACATTAGGTAAGTAAACTAATCTTACAATGAATTTATCAGAAAATATCACTAAGCTAAAATGTTTTCCGTCCTTTTTTGACAAGTAATTTTGGGACGAGACAGTTCCTCATTTCCAAAAACATTAGCGCTAGGCATTAGAATTGGGGGGATTTCGGCAGTAAACTACACGACACAATTGAAAAAGTTAAAATTCGGCTCAAATATCTTTAACAATCCTGTTCTACAGGATGCCATAGATCGTTATTTGGAAAGCAGTATCTTGATGGTCATATCCAAAAATTAAGGATAGAACTCCAGGGCAAATGATCAAATATGTTACCGGTGTTTCCAGTTTTTTCCAAAGCAGATTAGGCTGTCTGTTTCGCAAGGGACTTAGCATCTGGATTGAACTCCCTAAAAACAGTGCTTTTGTCTTTCAAAATGCTGTCCTTGGTAAGGGTTTAGAAATATATCTTGGTCACATTTTTTCAACGTCAGAATTTTATCATCATTATATCCGGATAAACCATTGCCCGTTATGGAATAGTAAAATAGAAAATGAGCTTAGTACAATAGCTAGATCACTATAGGCATCTTACCATGGTTCAGATAATCATTAGCACAGCAGATGTAGTGCTTTCCATGCGAAAACCATCATGATAAACTATATTTTAATAACTACTGACCTGGAAACGTATCTAAAATAACCAGCATTGAGATTTGCCAACTTTTGAGTTCAAAAGATTTGAGTTAAGGGGCTGCGTTAAAATGCAGCCATCTAAAATCGAATAATTTTCCTCGCCACCAAGTCGTCAACAATCGGCTCTAATACCTTTAAAAACCGATAAACGTGTTCTAAATACTCTTCAGAACCCGTACAAAAGTTATTTCACAAACGCCTAATAATCTGATTATTAGGCGTTTTTGGTTTTTAACGAGTTCAGTCTTTTGCTGATAAGAAATTTATGTAATTGTAATATATCTTTTAATTATCTGTATATCAATTAATTATAATTAATTATGTGTTCGAATCCTAGTAGGTCGAATTTTGTTTAAAATTTAGAACAACAATTAAATATTTGTTTTTCAGTTGATTACATCGTCTTTTAGTTTTTTCATTTCGTACAAATACGTATTTGAACACTTTTATTTTTTTTCGCGGGTCTTAAAGTGCCGTTTTTGATTTTTTAATTCGCTTTGAATTGGGATATTATCGATTAAACCTTCTTCCTTGATGATGATATCTGCAATTATTCTTGCGGTTGTGGCTAAAAAAATCTCTTCGCTTACGGATAGTTTGGTCTTGCTCGCCCTGTCTGCTATTCTTTTGGCCTTTCTCATTTCGATTTATATTCATGTTTTGACATTCAATTAATTAATCGGCAAATTAATCTTGTTTTAGTTATTCTATATGCTTAATAGTAGAATGCCGATAATCCCATGTAGATACAAGAGCGTCAAAAAAAGCGATTTGAAACCCTACGCAATATGATTGCGAAATGCACAGGATAAGCCAATTACTCGCTAACAGGAGATGTGGTAGATTTGGACAGTATTTTTTTAACTGATTATAGCGAGATTTTGTTATATAAAAAGGTGCGAAGGGCATTTGATCTTTTATTTATCGCTATTGCTTTGGAGGTTATAGTGTGGAGATTATAAAGAAACTATACCATCCGTATGCAAATTCTTTGTCTAACTCCTAATGCAAATAACCATATCATTGGAGTTTTAGCATGCCAAGAGATGGCGTAAATCTAATTTCAAAGTCAATGGAGGTATACTCAGCTTCAGTAATTAATTTCCGTTTGAGAAGCGAAGAGGAGAAGGCTACCATATGTGTTTTTAAGTTGCTAATAAGCTGGGGAGATTTTTCCAGTAGTGCTTCCAAAAAAAATGCGGGACGCGGGATGATATAAGACAAAACCAAAGCTTCGGTCAACGAGGTTTCTGTAGGATATTTTCCGAAGTAGAATTTGGTCGCCTTGGCTATTCCGTAAATATCTGGGCCAAATTGAATTATATTAAGGTATATTTCGAAGATTCTGTCTTTTTTAATTTTGTAGACATCTTCTATCAAGTATGTAAAAAATACCTCCTCAATTTTTCTAGTTAGCACCCTTTTATGCCCCAAAAAGAGATTTCTTGCCAATTGCATGGTGATTGTACTTCCGCCGCGTATAATTTTTCTCTTTAGAATATTTTTTGCTAGGCTTTGTCCAATATAATACTGGTCAAAACCATTATGGATACGAAAGTTGCGATCTTCAGTTGCAATGAATACTTTTTTAATGTGTGGAGAGATGAAGGGAAGGGCTATAAAATCAGGATCTGAATTATCCAGTCGAATCGTTTTGGATCCTTGGTCATACTCCGGAATCTTATGTTCAAATGGATGATTTAGATAATTTAGGTTTAAACATACATTGTCTCTCAGATGAATATTGTTGACTACCTTTGCCTTGAAGTTTTGTGTTACACTCGGGTATAACTTAAGTGTAAAAGTGAGGAACAGCGATACGCTACCCGATAGGTTCTGCTTGTAAAGATCGTGATATTTTAGGTCGACAAAGCATGACAAAAGTTGCGCTATGTTGCAATTTTGAAGTTTCGCTTTTAATTTTAATCCACTTGGTAAATAATTTCCTTGTATAAAAAATTTAATGTTGAGAATTTGGATAAACGAGCCATTATAAAGTGTTATATTATCTTGACTTTGCCTGCCAATAAAGTAAATTGACGAGGGTTGGTATAGGGCAAATGGTGTTTGGGCAGGAAAATTCTCCACATTTATAATGAAATCGAGCTCATCAGGCGAATCCACAGTAATCGAGAAATTGGCCTTTATTTTCCCAATTTTAAATTGACTGGCTTCCAGTTTTAAAAAGAACGCCGCAAACAAATCTCCTACTGATGTTTCTAGTACGAGTTCATATTGATTTGTTCTAATTGTCAACTCGCCTTTCGCCCTAAGTTTTTCCCTACAGTTTGCCGACTCCAATTCACATTCTAACACAAAGACGTTTTGTTTAAAGTTGAAGTTTAGCAGATTTACTGATGCATTTCCCTCAGCTGTCTGACATTTTATTTTTGAAAGAAGGACTTCCGGCAGATTATAGCTGAATATTTCATGAATGACTTTTAGATATGGCGTAAAGTTTGGCAGAGAAACTTTATTTAAACCTAAACTTTGTAAAGTATTTATTTCAGTTATTGTAATGTTCGCGCTGGTTAGAACTAACTTGGTGACATAGATTTTTTTACGGAACAGCTGTTGTATATTAAACGATAGAATAATGTTGTCGATTAATAATAAATATCCTCTTTTTGTATCTCGGATTTCTAATTTTTTAATACTGATGCTCTTAATACCAGCTAAAGTGACAGATTCGATCTTGATATCCAATTTAAATTTAGAAAAGATCTGATCAGAGATATTTTTATAGATGCGGTTTGCAAACGGCGCAAGCAGTCTAGCACGCAATAATAAGTACAGTAATTTTTTCATTTGTAGCGTTATAGTGCTATTAAGCTAATGATAAACTCGGACATTAGCAACGATGTGTTAGCGATAAATAGTTGTTAAGTTCATAATTAATTGATATTTTGTATTACGTTTAGCCCTATGCAATTACTTATAGTATATGATTTTTAATGCCCACAGATTGAACGATCAATTCAAGACATTTTTATGGGACAATTTTAACACTTCTGTAATTGTGCCCATACAAGATGATCTCGCTGGCTTTAAACTATCGATTTTTCAAAATATGAAATTCTTTCTTAGGAATGGAATTGAATTGGTTGTAGTTGTCTCTCAACTAGCAGATGTAGAAGAGATACTAGCAATTGCTAAAGCACAATCTCTGATCAATTGGAGAATATTTATATTTGATGGTAGCTTACCCCATGCCATTAATTTGGGAATCTTGCAATCTAGCAAAGATTTTGTTTTTATACTCCCTCCATCAGTCACGCTAGATGATGATGCGATATATGCCCTCCGTTATCCCTGTGAATACTATTTGACATCTTATTCGGTTTGCAAAGTTGATGATGGCGATGCTGTTAGCAACAGTTTTGTATTCCTTACCCGCAAAAAATTATTGCTGGATATCGATTTATTTGATGAACGTCTAGATACTTGGCACGAGTTATATTTCAACACCGTGGGTAGATTGGAATTGAACAATGTGACTAGGGTGTTTATTGACGAAGAATTATTAACCTCTTTAAATTCTGTTTTTTTTTCAATGCCGAATGCCGTGCCCAGTTCTGTCTATTACCCTAAGGCTGCAAGCGATAAAAAAGGAATAGATATAAGGAGCTTTTGCTATAAGCTTTTGTACGATTGGGAAAATAATAAGCATGCTCGGGAGCTTTGCCTTGGATATCTTGACAGATTTGAAAAATTTGAGATAAGTGATTTGTTATTTGATGGAGAATTTGCACTTATCGCACTGATACAGACGAGAAACGAAATACAACATATCGAAGACTTGCTTTATAATTTGGCTATTCATGCCGATGGAATCATTATGCTGGACGACGGAAGTACTGATGGAACTTATGAAAAAGCAACTCACCCGAAGTTACTTTTGAAAACCAAGAAAGTTTATGCCGGCTTTAATGACCTAGAAAATCGGAATCTATTGCTCGATCTTGTCTCTTATATACGCTGTAAATGGATATTCTTTCAAGATGCTGATGAACGGATTGATGCTGGTTTCGGCAGCCCGCGGCAATTTCTGGATGCCGGTGAGAACGTTAGTACTGTCGGCTTTTACCTGGTGAATATGAGTGGTGAAAACACATACTTAGCTGGAATTAGAGATACAAACCCGTTGTCGGTTGGAGGACTTTTATTTAGATGGCGGATGTTTAGGAATATTGGAAGGACCCAAATCAGGACAACCAAATCCCTCCATTTCCGGTTAGTACCATATTTGAAAGATGCATTTACTAGTAATATTTTGGTTAGGCATCTTATCAAGGAAACACACTCAGGAAAAGCCGAAAAACTAGCATTTTATCGCCAACATGACCCTAAGTTTAAGCACAATGAGTCAAAAGGCATTTACGATATGCTCATTGCCGATCCTTTAGTTTCTGAATCATTTAATATCAGTTTAGGAGCTCGCAAGAAAATTTTATGATTATATATGAATGTACTCTTTATCCTAAATCAATCGCATACAGCGAGCATTGTCAAATTCCCCAGCATTTTTTCTATTGTCCGAAAAATTACTTTAAAAGAAATATCAATTGGTTTGGTTACCAACTCCATTCGGTCAGTGCCTTTAATTTGGCACAAAAAAATTAAGCTTAATGAAGAGTTACAAAATGGTTCTTGGGACATTATCGTTGTGCAAGATGAGGATGACATTAAATACATTTCATCCATAAATTTCAGACTATTACACCGGCCGATCGTGCTTTTTCTAGAACAAACACCGAATCAGCCATTTTATTTAAAGTTTGCTAAGTGGCTGATCATTGCCATATACTCAAAAGACCATATGATTGACGATGGGATTCCACCTCATCGAATTTTAGAACTTCCGATACTTGACGGAGACCTTATATTCAAAAAATACCAAAAAGGCGACATATGCAAGATACTTTACTATGTGGAAGAAGATTCTGACCTGCGAAATGTCATAGCCTTCGCAAAGCATATTCAAATAAGCACAAGAGATTTTCAGTTGTTCGTTTTATGTAACGATCATATTAAGTCTATGTTACAAAAAATTGTGGGTGATCATGTTATTTTAATTGATTTACAGATTGCCCGTTCATACAGTTTTTCAATTGCATTAGCTTCAGGTAAAATTGCGATGTCAACCATCCGCTGTCGCATCCCTACAATTGTGGTAGGGAAGTATGGGTTTGGTTCTCTGGTTACGCCTCAAAATATTGAGAGGCATGTTGCCAACAATTTTCAAGGTCGATTGGGCGGCTACTGTCGAGAGCCCATACCCCCGGCTATTTTACTGTCGGAAATAATAATGGGTATATCTTATAAAAATAAGGAGCGTAATTATTTAAATGATAATCAGATAATTATAAATAAAAAAATGGATGATAGTCAAGTCGATAATTTATTTTTAATGTTATCTAAGCTAGTGGGAGGCCGTGGCTTTTGAACATGAAATTCAAACAGAATAATTTGCAATTCAGTTGAGGCTACGGTGTATATTGCATTCAGATCTTTTAATACATATATCAAATACTACAATAACTTTAAGACCGAAAATAGATGAATTGCCGATACGAAAGCATAATGATCAAGTTTTTCTTTGTTTGCATTTGCTGGACATTTAACCTAACTGTTTCAGTTGGCCAAAGGAAAATAACGTTACAAGAATCCATAAATTATGCACTTGAGCATAACCTTACTATTAAGCGCTCTAATATTAATGAAAAGATTTCGGAGCAAACCTTGCTAAGGTCAAAATATGAAAGATATCCAGATTTGGCTTTGGGCGGAACGGGCCAGCTAAATTTCGGACGCAGCCTCGATTTTACGAGTTATTCCTATGTAAACGATAAAACACTTTTGTCGAGTCAGTATGTTTCCTCAAATGTGACCCTATTCCAAGGTTTCCAGCAATTGAACGAGATAAAGGCCAATAAATATCTTTTAGAGGCAAATAAAAGCAGGACTATGCGATTAAGGAATGATGTTACACTTTCGGTGATAGCACTATATCTTAAGATATTGACTTTGAAAAATCAACTTTTAATTGCCAAACAGCAGGATACGCTTTTCGTAAAGCAGCTAGAATTCGATATCAAAAATTTCCAAATGGGAAAGAAAATGTCTGTAGACGTATCGAGAACGAAATTTCAAATTTCAAAAAGCGGGCTTAATATCACGGCTATACAGAACGATTTAAATAATTCTATTGCTGATTTCGTGCTGTTGATTAACATTGATCCGGCAACAGAACTCTTGTTTGTAGAGCCAGTCGTTGACGCGAATCTTGAAAATAATTCGGATGTTCAAGAACTGTTTAAATTGGCGGTTAAGATGTTTCCAGAAATCAAGGAAGCTGAATATAATCATTTAGCAGCAATAAGACGGTTAGAGATTGCTAAGGGGGGATATTATCCGAGACTAAGTTTATCACTTAACGCAACTAGTAATTACTCGCGTAAAATAAAGCAGAACAGCATAAGGTTTGATGAACCTTTTTACGAGCAGTTTAAAGCTAATTTATACCAATATGCGAGCCTCAACCTTGTTATTCCGATTTTCAATAGGTTGAGCACTAAGACGGCAGTGAATCAGGCTCGACTTCAGATAGAGGATGCGGAGGCTCAGGCATTCGAAGCAAAGGCTAATTTGTACAGGGTAATCAATAAATCAGTTGGCGATTTCGAAGCTTCAAAGAAGAACTATGAATTAAGTCAAGAGGCCTTTTCTTCCTCCAAACAGACTTATTTAATTATTAATGAAAGGTATTTGGCTGGGCTTGCCAACTCCTTAGATCTATATCAGGCGCAAAATGAAATGAATAGCTCTCAACTAGATATTGTCCAGGCCCGTTACGAGATGATTTTCCGGGCAAAGGTTATTGCATTTTATGCTGGAAGATCAATTTCGTATTGATTGCGAACAGTGAATTTTATGGCGTCAAGGTTTTGTCATCCAGATTTTTTTGTAGCATAACGTAGGTTGTCAAAAAACCTTTCGAGCAGATTTCTTTTATTTGTAATGATTTCGCCAATGCCTTTGATTTCGTATTTAAAACTGAGTTTTTCGCCATAGTTAGTAGTGAGGTCCTCTGGAAGCTCGACTTCTATAAGGTACACATTTACGTCTTTTTGGTTTGCGGTGTTCACCAGATTTGTCGTGAGAGAGATTGTGGACACCCTACCTTTAACGGATCCAAATTCCCTAAAGGGATAATTATCTAATTTAACGATGATCTCTTGTCCAGGCTTCACTTTGCCCGCACCCCCTGTTGGCAAATTCAATTGCCCGATAATCTTATTGTTTTTGGGAATGACGGAAAAAACTTCGTCGCCAGCTTGAACGAACTGGTTATCGCTCCAAAATTTCATAAAGTCAACCTGGCCTTTCATCGGGGAAATAAATGCGTACTTTTGCTCCCATGAGACGATGATATCTTTGAGGTCATCGTAGGCAGAGATAAGATCGAGATGCAATTTATCTTCTTCATCACTTCTTTGAATATAGAGCATTTGTAGTTTGTTGTTGTACTCGTTGATTCTTTGCTGGGTATTGTTGATTTCATTGTTGATACCCTGATATCCTGCTTTGCTATTAAGATACAAAATCTGGCTTTGGTCTGCCTCAGCTTCTATTGTACCTCCCTTTAGCAGAAGAACAGAATCTCGGTCAGAGATTTTTTTATACAGTGCCATGTTGGACAGTCTGGTGCTTTCCAGTTTTTTTAGGTTTCCCAATAGAGAAGATAGCTGAGAAATTTGGTATTTTAACCCTTCTTCCTGTTTATAGAAAGAATTGCCGAGCGCATTACTGTATATCCTGTGGAGTGCGCTTAGAAAAGTATAATATCTGGCATTGATTTCCCCTAGCGAAACTTTCTTAGGAAAGTTTAGATATGCGAGTCTATATTTGTTTTTAGTCAAGTTGAAGTTAACTACAAGGTTCTTGACTCGTAAAAGGTCATCGATGTCTGCTGGATTCTGAATAACTGCAATGTAGTCTCCCTCGTTGACCAGTTCTTTTGCCTGGTATTTAAACAGTTTGATCTTACCCGAGGCGGCGGCTACTAACTTCACTGGTGAGTATTTTGCATTGATGGTAATCTGTCCACTAACGGTGTCGGGATATTGAATTATCACCCCAAAGAAAAACAGAAGTGCAACCATTAGGATTACAATTGCTGTTACCCAGAAACCAAATTTATTAGGCATCCGCTCTATGATGTCTTGGACATGATCGCTACGCTCTACTTTTTTAGTGGTTGCTTCAGTTGTCATTGCTTAAAGGAGTTCTGATATTTTTGTTTTTCCGTTGTTAGGGCGGAGAGGTGAAGTGATATCTGATGATTGACTTAATATCAGCTGAAAATAGTGGCCTTGTTTCTGCATTAGGGTATCATGGTTTCCTATCTCTGCGACTGCACCATCTTTAAGAACCACGATTTGGTCTGCTTTTCTGATTGTGCTTAGCCGGTGAGCGATAACGATCACTGTTTTTTCTTTAAATACATTGTCTAGAGCCTGAACAATTTTTTGTTCATTGATTGTATCCAGCGAGTTTGTGGCCTCATCGAAAAATAGATAGTCTGGATCCTTGTAAAGTGCCCTGGCTATGAGTATACGTTGTTTTTGTCCTCCACTTAAACCCCTTCCCATTTCACCCATTATCGTGTTATATCCTTGAGATAACTGTTCGATTTCGTTAGCTATATTTGCTGTGGTGACTGCCTTTTTCAGTTTTTCGTAATCTATATTTTCGTCATCAAGGACAATATTGTTCAGGATTGTATCGTTAAACATTTTTCCATCTTGCATTACGGCCCCACATCGGTCACGCCATTGTTTTAAACTTATATTTTTGATGTTCATATCCCCAATCATAATACTGCCGTGGGAAGGGAGATATAGCCTCAGAAGCAATTTTAAGAACGTAGACTTGCCACTACCACTATCTCCAACAATCGCCGTAACCTTTCCTTCAGGAACTTTGAGGTTAATGTTTTTCAGTACTGGTGCCGAATTGGGCGTGTACTGAAAAGATAAAGCGTTTACGGTTAATGTTTTATTGTTGGGGAGGTTGATGTTGTTTTTATCGTCATCTTCTTCATCTGGTATTTGGTGTACCTCATTGAGTCTAGAAAAACTGATTTGTGCATATTGGGCTGATATTATAAATCCGATGAACTGGTTAAGTGGGCCGTTCAACATTCCGATGATAAACTGTGTCGAAATCATTATACCAAACGAGATTTCACCTGCAATTACCGCTTTTGCAGCAAAGAAAACAATCAAAAGATTCTTTATGCTATCTATGCAGTGGGCTCCGGAATTTTGCCAGTTATTGATAGTTAAAACTTTCTGATTAACCTTATACATTCTTGCTTGGACCTTTTCCCACTTCCAGCGCTTGGGTTTTTCATAATTATTCAGTTTGATGTCTTGTATGGCAGTCACCGTTTCCACCCAGAAGCTTTGGTTTTTTGATATCAGATCAAAATATTCCCAATCTAGTTTTTTTCGTATCCTGACGAAACCCAAAACCCATAGCACATAAAGGACGCTTCCCACAAAAAAGATCACGAACATCACTTTGTTATAAAGTAGCAGTATAATTCCAAATATCACAAATGTGAGCATCGAAAACACCATGTTTAACGAGTTGTTAAGGATAAAATTTCTGATTCGTTCATGGTCATTAGCACGTTGGAGAATGTCACCAACCATTTTGTTTTCAAAAAAGGTGACTGGAAGTTTCATGAGCTTAATGAGATAATCAGAAATAATGGCAATATTTACCCTTGAGGTGATGTGCAGCAATATCCAATCTCTTACCGCATCGGAAAGTGTGATGCTCAATATTATGACTATGTTAGCAATCAATACCAGATTTATAAAGTGAAGGTCATTGGTATGAATACCAATATCTATTACAGCACGCGATATAAAAGGCAAAAATGCCTGTAATACCGTGACTATTAGCATTACGACAAACAAGTTGACAAAACTGTTTTTATAGGGCGTAAAGTACCCAAGAAAATTCTCTAGGCTTTTTTTTCGTTCAATCTTTTCACCAATCTCTCTTTGGACAAAGTCAGCCTGTGGTTCTAACACCATCACTGCGCAAGTTGACTCATCTGGAGCAAAACATTTTCTTTCAAAATCTTTTAGATCATAGGATACCAGGCCTTTTGCAGGGTCTGAAACGTATATCTTTTTTTTTGTGGTTTTGTAGATGACCACGAAATGGCTGTCGTCCCAATGGACAATACAGGGCAAAGGAATTTGTGTCCTCAGATCTTCAAGAGTAACCTTAACTGAAACCGTACGGAGGCCGATTGATTCTGCGGCATGGCTGAGGTCCAGGAAGCTCACGCCCTCCCGTGTTATTCCACATTTATCACGTAAGTACTGTAAAGAATAATATTTTCCGTAAAATTTGGCTATAATTTTTAAACACGATGGACCACAATCCATAAGGTCTAACTGATGGTCTGTCGGGAAACTTTTAAACATCAAATGAAAGTGAGTTATTCGTAGTCGCCATTTTCTTCACGGGTATTTCCATTTTCATCTTCGCCATTTTCATCATATCCTTCTTGGTCGTATCCGTTTTCATCGTATCCATTTTCATCGTAACCTTCCATGTCGTATCCATTTTCATCATAGCCAAACATATCATAACCGAACATGTCATATCCGTTTTCATCGAATCCGCTTTCATCGAATCCTGCCATGTCATATCCATTCTGATCGTATCCCATCCAATTATAACCATCTGCATCATAACCGTACATATCGTAACCATCTGCATCAAATCCATTCTGATCAAATCCACTTGGGTTAAATCCATTCTGATCAAGGCCTAAGTGGTTTGTAGGGTCGTCACTATATAAAAAAACAAATCCATCTAATGGATGGTTGCCAGCTGGGAGATCATTGTATACACCTGTTTCTGGATTATACCAATATGTGTTATAGGGTGAGGTCCAATCACTATCTGTACCGCCTGTGTTGGGATTACCACCCTCAGATGGAGTTCCTTCATAATTTGTATTATTAAAGTCAAACCAGTCACCAAAAGTGCCAAAATTTGGATCATAGCCATAGTCGCCAGGATTGTGAAAAGGATCTGCACTATCCCAATCTGTTCCATAATCCTCATACGGACCCCCAGGCCCAAGATCTACATCTATTACAACTGGGCCAGTACCAGGCACATTCTTGACCAATTTATTGCCATCGTTGAATAGAATTTTATTGACCGTTATTTCTGAAAGAGAAGTTAAGGCCGTTGTGTCATATCTGGTGTCTGGATAAAGTCCACTATTACCAAATTGCGTTTTATAGAAATTAGCAATCAGCGCGTTATATCCAGCTAATGTTAAATTGCCATTCTTCACAGCACCTACAAAGGGGTCTTGAAATGCCGCCGTTCCATTGCCGCCTATGCCGTTTGGAATCCAGTCTTCGACGGAGCCAAAACCGTTTAAGTGGTAAAGGTCGCTATTTCCTCCTCTTATCGCATCTACCTGCCATAGCACCCTAGATTGGAATAAATAGGCATCTATTTCAACACTTATGTGCTCTTTAGTGGTTCTGTTGTCCCAATATTTGCCAAAGTAGTCTTCAAATGCGTGATAAAGCTCATGCGCAAAAATACCTAGTGTGTTGGCTTCGACCTGAGGATTAGACAGTAATAAGTTGGCGAAATTCCCTAACACCAAAGTGTTTGTGTTCTGATTGTACGATCCTAACGATCCAGTTGGTCCAGAAGCAGAACTGATATTGATCTTTGTAGACGGTGTAATGTTGTCTGCCAATGTTAACAATAGGCTGGCACCGGCATCCGTAGAAGCTAGCAGCCTGATCTGGGTGTTGAACAATCTTCCGGCAGCGCCGCTAAATCCTTCAGTTAGGCCACTGTAGTTAAACATGGCCTTTAATTGGTCGTCTGACAGCTTAATCCCTTTGCCGCCAATGATTCCAGCCATCTGAGTGGCATTGAGAGGAACATATTCCTTTTCTACGTTAGAGAACGTTAATTTCATAGCTTTTAAAATTTGTTTAATACATTATATATATTCATTAGTGATTTATAAGCGGGTATATCGAGTGCAGTTGCGTCGTATGATAATGAGTACTTCATGCTCTTATAAGAATTACCTATTTTAATTTGCAAATGGATTAGATTTTCTCCTTTTAAGTTCAACATCGGGTGTTTCTTTTGTATCATTGTTTCTATTTCTGCCTGTACTGGGAGATCGAAAAGGTGATTGTCAATGAGCACTTGTAAAAAGGCTGTCGTAGTCTCGTTAGCATCTGCGTTGACGATGCTTGTATTTAGGTATAAATTCCTTTGGGAACCCATTTCAATGGGGCCAAGATTAACATAGCCCTCCGCTACATTCTTATTGCCGTTTTTTGATGAGAAAAAATATTGGTATTTGTGAATTTTAAGGAGAGAGTCTTCACATTTTATTACGGTAACCGGACCATGGCCTCCATAGGGAGCGCTATATACCCTTATCTCAAACTGCGATTCAGATTGTTTAAGGGGCAACAGTACCTTTTTTTGGATTAGAATATTATCTGATTCAGAAAAAGTAGAATCGGATTTAAAATGAGGTAGTGATAGCGATGTTGCGCATGGAGCATGTTTAAACTGTGCATGGACAGGGCTCCATATTCCCGTCATAACGGCAAGGGCATATACCAAAATACAGCAATTCATTTTATGGTAATATTAAACAATGAGGAATACATTAAAGTTATTGATAATATTTTTATATTGCAAATAGCTAATCTGTTAAAATGAATTATTTATTAGACAATGATCATTACATTGTTAAGTTTTGCAACGAAAATTGGCCTAGTTCTAAAGCTATATTTGCATTGTCTCCAGAGCATGAACAGTACCGGAAAAAGGAAAATGGATATATAGTAGTTTTAGACTCACAGTTTAGCTCAATTACCACTTGTCAGTATGAGATTGAGTATGCCATTTACGTGTTTATTTTCCTCCCATATAACGACATTGAAAATGTACTGTCGAACTTAAAATTTGAAAAAAGTGGCATCGTACTCAAGATATTAACAGAGGGCAGTTATTTTGTAATTGACGATCAGCATACTGTGGAGGATATCAGGATGCGCGCTTTGTACTTGTTCGAAAAGCAAACGTATTTATTATCTGGGAAAAACCATGAATCTTTTCGGAAATTGAAGCGGATCAGAAATGGCTTCGAGCTGGATCTAAAAAAACATGAGAAATTTTTTTTAGTGAATGATTTAATAGAGGCTATCTCTGATGCGGAACTCTTAAGGAATTCTAAATGGGAGCTCAACGGGCACTCGAAAGCAAATTTTTTGTTGAAGAATTCTTCAGCATTCGTAGCTGAACTTATGGCGCTTACGAGTAAAATTTTCAAAGACCTTGACTCCTCAAATTATTTTGAACTTAAAGATTACCTAACTTATTATCTGGCTTCTTACCAAACTGCTGGAAAAGCTAAAAGAAATAGGCCCCAGCCTTACTACCCGATCGAATTAAAGGGAAATGACATCTCACTGGAAGAATTTATTCTAAAAATCTTACCTGAGATCAGATCCGTTGAGGCGTTGAACAATAATTTTCAGTATTTCTACATGTCCCAAGGGGCTTACTATAATATTTACCGTGGCAAAATTACCTTAGTATTTGACCTCAAAGAAAATGTAACTAGAAATCAGATCTTCTATTCACTTTCCAAAGTAGTAAATAAACTAAAAAAGAAGGATGTACTTCTTTCTCCATTGCCAGATGACTATTTAACGGATCAAATGTTAAATAAAGGTTTTTTTAGTGGTTTTAAACCCATTGCTAAAACGATTTGTAAGGTTGTGGAAAGAAATGTGATGAAAAATAAGTCATATGATCAGGAGCGGATATTTTTTATAGGCATTATTACCATTTCACGATTGATTAAAAAACTTAACCTGTCTGTAGATGACATGGTTAAGCTTAATTTCTTTTTGTCCATCAAGTATATGATGAAACCAAAGGAGCAAGAAGGAGTTGAAAACTCGCGAATGATGGGACTGATACGACAACGAAAATATCAAATCTACAACCAATATTTTAAAGATAACAACGAGGCATTGCACGCTCTTGTTAATCAAGGCCTTAGATACGAGCCTGCATTGGAGAAGTCAAAGGAATATGAAGAGATTATTTTGGCCCTAGAAAGCTACATTGACCGCTATAACGGTTCATATGAGGGATTGTTAGAAACAAATCCCATCACATCAAGTATAATTCGCAATAATTTTAATGTTCAGGAATATTTGAAAGGAATACTTTTTGTAGTGCTGTTTGAGCAAATTATCACGTTATTGAATTTTGAAAACCAGCAAGCCTCATTGACATCGTATGTAATATCCGAGGTTATTATGCACATGAAAACCATAAACCCAAATTAGCACCAATCAAAAAATTTTCAGCTCTTCTTGGTATTTGTTATAGAAAAATTTGAAAAAGTTTAAACTATCGAGTAAAAATAATAGAGACTTACGTCGAAATGGTATCTGACTTTTTTAGCTAACATCTCTCCCTGAAACTAAATGTCCTTTAATAAGAAAATGGAGGTTGTTCCAAACACACGAAGAAATAGTTGGGCAACGATTTCTGGGTGCCGCCTTGACGAAATATTGTGGCCCCCATATCGGATCTTGGGAAAATATCTTAGCCAGGTAGAAGAATCCTGAAATTTTTCGATCACATCCTCTTGCGCAGCGCTTAACGGTTTATGGTTTGGCTTTGCACGATTTGCGGTTACAGTTTCCTCATTTATTGCTGACGGAAAGTTAGTGTCTTTCCTATCTTGCCGCTAGCGCCCTGCATTAGGACATTTAAAATTGGTTTTGCCATTGTTGTAATTTTTTAACGGTTAATGAATAATTGTTAATTCTGCAACATACTACGGGGGCAAAATGGCAATGCTAAAGGTATCAGGCCTGAAAGATTATGCATTGGTCTATCTCAATGGCAAACGCGCAGCCATACTGGATAGGAGACCAAAATAGGACAGTGTGATGATTACTTTGCCCCAGGGAGAGGTGAAACTCGAAATTTTGGTCGAAAACTTAGGGAGGATAAATTTTGGACCTTATCTGTTAGAGAATAAAAAATGAATTACCGATAAGGTACTTCTTGGAGATGAAGAACTAAAAAACTGGAAAATGTTTGGGCTACCATTAGACCGCTCGCCTCAAACACTAATAAAACAAACATCTGGTTCCTCTGATGCACCACAAATCAAAAAAGGGGTATTCAATTTAACCAAACCCTTAGATACCTATCTAGATATGAGCAACTGGGGTAAGGGTATAGTTTGGATCAACGGACATAATTTAGGGCGCTATTGGGCTATTGGTCCGCAACAAACCTTGTATGTGCCCGCAGAATGGCTGATAAAAGGAAACAATCAAATTGTAGTGTTAGAGCTTATTAATACCAGTCAAAGCGTTATAAAAACAGTAAGAAGTCAATATTGGATCATGTTCAATAATGTAGTGGGCAGTTTTCCAAATCGTGAAGAACATTAGGGGAAAATTCGGATCTATAGAATGTAGATATAATGATTATAATTACCAAATTTATCTAGCATGATAACGTTTTAAATTCAAACAGCCAATTCCTTTTCTTTTATGGCTGGAGTTAGTGGCGTTCGCTAGTCCAGTTTTTAAAAGATAAGCATCGAAAGCTGTAAAGCAAGAAGTCGTCTTTACAGCAATATTAAATGTTCATGGATTTGGAAATAACAGGATTGAAATTTGCCAACTTTTTTGTTCAAAAGATGGAAGAAAAGGGTGGTTGCCATTCTTCCCAAATTCTAGTAGTTGATTATTTTTCTCGCCACCAAGTCGTCAACAATCGGCTCTAGCACCTTTAAAAACCGATAAACGTGTTCTAAATACTCTTCCGAACCCGTACCAAAATATTATTATTGCTTGTCAAGGCTATTGTCAAGTAAAAGAAAGAGCCACTTATAAATGAGTGGCTTTTTTAATAAGGGTGGTGAGAGGAACATAGACTTGGAGAGTGCAGGGGTATTCAATTCAACCGCTATATTGGTCTACAGCTGCTGATGGGCTTGTGAACTAACCCCAGTCAAAATCTACTTCCCTGCCATTTAACTTCCATTTTGTTGGCCATGAATTTAGCATCCAGTCTAACGGCTCGCCTGTAGGTTGCACTTTTGCTGCCTGGTCAAAAGCGAGTTTAATTGCTGTCTTTTGCGCTTCACCTAAGAAGCTCAGCTCTGCAGAAACAAATAAGGGACTTCCACTTTCGGCAAGCAGTTGCATCCATTGTTTGTTTTTTTCCCAGGGAACATCTTTGGTCAGCCCTACACAATCGCCATCTGCGGCATAGAAGGTATTGTGTTGTGGAAGGCGAAAACCTAAGGTATTTACCCCCATTTTCTTGGTCCTGGCCCATTCTTTTCCACTGGTATCATCGCCAATTCTATTGAGATGGAAAACTCCTGCCGATAGATGGCTAATGGTATTGCATCCGATGATATACATTTTCCCTGCCGAGCCTTTGATGGCTGCATAAAGCTCATTGATGATTTCTGCATTTGTTTTGCTCTGATCATAAAATTTCCATCCACCTTGTGTAAATCCATCTGTCATTCTAAAGCCCCATTTCCCAAAAATATCATAGGTGCTATAATCATGTTTTACCATTTCATAGCCCCAAGCGCTATAGGTTGACATGTTGAACTTGATGCGCTCAAGGTTCTCTGGGATGGTTGGGTCAAGGATCAATTCGTTCGGGTCATTTCTCCCGGCAATTTTAGGTGCTAGCCTAGAGGTAGGATCGGTTTGCTTTGCGATTAAGGGTCTGGTCCACAAACCGGGTCTCATGTTGCATTTTTTGATTTCATCGGCTACTTTGTGCATGTCTTTAAACTTAGTGTTAGCGGTGGCAAAATCGTCAGCCACTTGCCAACCATCATCAATGACAGAAAATGGTCTATTGGTGGTATTGGTGGCAAAATCGCTCATATAGTAGGTTTGCTCGATAATCGATTTTGAAGAATTATTGCCGTAGGCTACATACCAGTCGTTAATGCCATAAACTGGCATTTTTGGTAAGATCGGCTTATCGCACATTTGTCTGCAAAAACGCGTGGCTGTAGCGTATGGTCTTTCTAACGGTTTGCTCATCATGGTTGTGATGCTAGCTGCATGAAGTTTACGGCCATTGAGTTTTACGCCTGATCCACCTGAGTGCGTATCCATGGTCAGTTCTAGCGCGCTGTTTTTAACGTTCCACCAGCATAGAGTATTCGCTCCGGTTTTAACGCCAAAACAGGCAGTCTCAAGATCATCATTAAGTAAGATATACCAAGGGTTTTTAGCTTCGTTTTCAGGAGTTTTCCATCCTAAATCTCCATAGGACCTCTCCCAGTGGTCACCCAATACTTTGGCCTTGGAAGGAGTAGGGTAGGTCCATACCATCTTTACTGCTTGAATGGCAGTGGAAATTGATTCGATGTACACTTCCTGTGTGTTACTTCTGGTCTTTAGTGTGGTTAAGATATCCTGATAAGTAAAAGCATCATTGACGCCGGTCATTTTAATCCATTTGTTGTCGACTTTAGCCCAGACTTCGTTGGGATAATTGATAAGGGAATGGCCTTGTGGGTTGGCATAGGTAAGTTTAGTGTAGATTGCCGAAGCAAAGCTAGTGACAGCGAGCGTAATAAATTGTCGTCTTAACATGTTTATCAAGGTTGGTTTAGGAGCATAAAAATAGCAAATTACAATGGGTATTTCCCTAGACTGGGCTAAAAGTTAGCTCGTGTTCGACTATAAACCCTTTAAGATGATTTGGTCAATAATCGAAGATTAGAAAGGCTAAAAATGAAAAGCCAATAGAAATATTGGTTTTTTTGGTTGGAGGTGATATTCTATTTCAGAAGTTATTTTTGATTTTTCAATAGGGTATTTAACGCAAAATTACCTGCAACAGAACTTTGTAATTGAAGATTTGATAAGAGGGCAAGGGCGTTAGATGGAGGAATACCTTTAAAGCTTTTCTCGAAATACAAAATATCACTATTGATCTTTCGGATATCAGTTAATAAACTGTCGGCTTTAACCTGATTATAAGGAGCTGCGGTATTAGATATAATTGTATTCAGTTGTGAGCTTGCTGATAAAAGCGCTCCTTTTATTATTGCTGGTGTCGCAATAACTTTATATGCTAAATCAACATCTTTATCAGCCATAGATAGGTTAGTTATTTGTTCTTATAGCTATTAATCAATTCATTTATATTTAGCACTGCGTTAAAAACAGCATCTGCTTGCTTCTTTGAAATGCTATCTCCCCTCAAATGGATCTTTGCTAAGATTTTTTTTGCTGAATCAGCTAACACCTGGTTAGACAATTCCCTGGATTCCTAGATTTTTTCGAATGCATTATCAAAACAGCCGAACAAGCTAATTGCTAAGACTAAGAGAAACGATAATTTTAAGAGCAGTTTAATCATGACCGGATATATCATTTTTTGATAATGTAAAATTATTAAAGGTTCGAAAACTATCCTACTGGGTTATACTCAAATTGTGCAAAAGAAGCCAAAAGCCTTAAATCTCCTAATAAGTGGTTCGAATTGGATCCTATTGAGGGTACAAACCAGAAAAAACTTTCTATAAGGGAAGTTTTTTAGTTTTAATGCTTATAGCCCTTTTTGGGCTTTCTCCATGTACTTTTCTGGATAACTGCTTAGTCAACTATTCAAAACCTGGCTCAAAAAGCTTTCTTTATAAAATTCTCCAATTGGGATAATGGTATTATTGACTACAATATGATCTTTATGTATCTGTTCAACTTTCTTAATTGCAACAATATAAGATTTATGCACCCTTACAAAAGATCTAGTCGGAAGTATTTCCATTAATCCTTTCATGGTTTGGAGGACGGTAATCTTGCTATTGTCAAAATGTAGCAATATATAATCCCTTAACCCTTGGGCATATAGAATTTCATCAAAATTTACGCGTTGCATACGCTGCTCAACCTTTAGGTACGCAAAATTGTCATGTTGAGCAGTCGTTTTTTTTGCATTCAACTTATCTCTTGTTTTTGCTATTGCAGCTAAAAATCTTCCAAGTGTAATGGGTTTTAGGATATAGTCGATAATGTTATGCTCAAATCCAAGTATTGCATATTCGCTGTAGGCACTTGTTACAATGATATTACAACGATTATTAATCAACCTCATTATTTCTATGCCGTCCAGTTTTGGCATTTGAATATCAAGGAATAAAAGGTCAATATCCGTATTTCTACAATAGTCCATTGCTTGCAATGGGTTGGTAGTTGACAGCATAACCTGCAAATCAGAAACCTGTTTGATGTGATCTTCGAGCAGCGTTATTGCCAGTGGCTCATCATCAACAATTACACATTTAATCATAATTAACATATTCTAATTCGACAATCAATTCTACCTCGTACAAGTCGCCATCATCTTTTATACTAAGCGAGTGCGTTGTAGGATAAAGAAGTTTAAGCCTTCTGCCGGTATTGCTTAACCCTATTCCCTTATCTTTATTAGATGAAACAGGACGTTTTTTATTCCATGTGTTTAGAACAAGTTGCTTTCCTTTAGTGTGAATATTGATGACTGCACCGTTAGATACCAAATTAGGGGTGTTCGAAACCTTTATTAAAAGTTTATCAGTATAAGTTTTAAGAAAAACAGTCGATACTAACATTTTCTGTTGATAACCTTTTCATTATGTGTGTATTAATCGGGGTTAGAATATT
>Ga0247810_10000065_pt1 | contig 181352 bp, 159 predicted proteins | sample UWRJL119311C1_FD_179918 | JGI IMG/M metagenome (GOLD analysis project Ga0247810, IMG submission 179918) | Plant litter microbial communities from Arlington Agricultural Research Station in Wisconsin, United States - UWRJ-L119-311C-1 | ecosystem: Environmental > Terrestrial > Plant litter >...
GCTAAAAGAAGGATAGCGCTGGAAATAGACGAGTTAATAACAATACAGATTGTTATTGCTTGCGGGGGAAATCCAAATCTCCTTATTAAAGGACCTTAGGTTTCGAACACCCCTAATTGCAAATCCGCAGTTCATTGATCGGGAAAACATTTCCCGACCTGGAATTGGCTAATGGTCAATAGCTAATGGCTAATGGGCTGGATGTTTAGCTGGGTTCGTTCACTTGTTCATTTGTTCACTGGCCATCTGGTCAGATGTGGGGTTCGTAAGGTTACTTAATTCAATTCTTTAAGAAGTTATAACTGACGTCTATTTCTATTAATGCGGTAGATGGCTATTGCTATGGTGGATGTCCTTGTACTATTGCTTATCAATCTTTACATCTACTTCTTTGTTACAACATTTCTAGCGAAATCAAACTTTAGTTAGTTACTTTTGTTTAAATAAAATATAAAATATTTAAACAGAATGAGGTATTCCATTTCAGATCTCGAACAGCTTTCGGGCATTCAGGCGCATACCATCAGGATGTGGGAACAAAGGTATCATGCTTTATCTCCACTTCGTTCTGAGGGCAATACGAGGTATTATACAGACCAGCAACTGGTTCGTTTGTTGAATATTGTAAGTATTAGTCAGCAGGGGCTGAAAATTTCTCAGATTTGTTCGTTATCTGAAGCGGCAATTGGTGAGTTGATAGATACAGAAATTAAGGCTACTATTTCTTCAAATCAACAAGCGGAATTTTACGTAACACAATTGCTGAAGTCGGGAATTGCTTATGATGAAAGATCATTTGACGAGTTGCTTTCCAAGTGCATTGGAACTTACGGACTAAAATCAACCTATGTTGACGTGCTTTATCCATTGTTGGTTAGATTGGGTTTAATGTGGCGTAAAGACAGTATTTGTGCGGCACAGGAGCATTTTTTGAGCAACATCATTAGACAAAAGATAGCGGTTGCCATTAATGAGCTTCCATACCCAAAAGAAGGTGCAGGTAGGTGGTTATTGTTTTTGCCTCATGAAGAGGAGCATGAAATCGGTATTTTATTTGCCCATTATCTTTTGCGTCAGTATGGTCAGCAGGTGATTTATCTTGGGAGCAGGGTACCCATTAAATCGGTAGAACAGGCGATTGCTGCGAATGACATTCAGCACATTTTATTGTTTATGGTAAATGTTAAGCAGCGGATTTATGCACAGTCTTATATTGATTCGCTTTCTACGAACAATGCTGAAATACAGATTCATTTGGCAGGAAGTGGCAAATTATTAGCTGATCTGCAGTTGCCAAAAAATGTGAATTGGATTAAAGGAATTGAGGAATTTTCTATGTTAACGGGATCGACGCATGGGGAAGCCTAATCAACATAAGGTTGCTGTGATTGGTGCTGGTTTTGCTGGGCTAAGTGCTGCTGCCTATCTGGCTAAGATGGGCTTTGAAGTTGAGGTATTTGAAAAAAATGAAAGCATTGGGGGTAGAGCTAGGCAGATCCACAGTGATGAGGGTTATGTTTTCGATATGGGCCCAAGTTGGTATTGGATGCCAAATGTGTTTGATAAATTTTTCAATGATTTTGGCTATACTACCAGCGATTTTTATCAGCTGTTGCTACTTGATCCATCTTTCTCGGTTATTTTCGGTAAAGATGATGTGCTAGCTATACCTGCTGATTATCAAGCTTTAAAAACACTTTTCGAATCCATTGAAGAAGGGAGTGGGGACCAGCTTGATAAATTTATGGAGGAGGCCGAATTTAAATATAAAGTTGGGATGGAGAATCTGGTCTATAAACCTGGTTTGTCTCTGTTTGAATTTGCTGATTTAGATTTTTTAAAGGGGATGTTCAAATTGCAGGTTTTTACTTCTTTTAGTAAACATGTGAAAAAGTTCTTTAGTCATCCAAAACTGCTTGCTTTAATGGAGTTTCCCGTGTTGTTTCTTGGTGCTACACCGGAGCAGACACCAGCCTTATATTCATTAATGAACTATGCGGGCTTGAAATTAGGAACTTGGTATCCTGTTGGTGGTTTTGGGATGATTATAAAGGCAATGCACCAGGTTTGCGAAAATCTGGGTGTAAAGTTCCATTTTGGGGAGCCTATTGATCAACTTACCGTTGTTGGTACCTCTATCCATAAGGTGGTTAGCAAGAAGGCAACCTATCAATTTGATTCTATAGTTGCTGCGGCGGACTATCACCATGTTGATACCAAGCTTTTGCCGAGCTCATTTGGCAATTATAGTGAAAGCTATTGGAACAAGCGTGTATTGGCACCCTCGAGTTTGATATTTTATGTTGGGGTTAAGAAAAAGGTAGATCGATTACAGCATCACAATCTGTTTTTTGATGAGGATTTAAAAGTGCATGCTGAAGAGATCTATCAATCGCCCAGATGGCCAAGCAAGCCATTATTTTATGTGAGCTGCGCTTCCAAAACAGATGATAGCGTTGCGCCTGAGGGTCATGAGAACCTTTTTATATTAATTCCGATTGCAACGGACCTTAAGGATACCGATGAAATAAGGGAACGTTATTATCACCTGGTTATGGAAAGGCTGGAGGCTTATTGCCAACAAGCGATAAGAGGCGATGTAGACTATCTTAAAAGCTATTGTGTGAAAGATTTTGTAGCAGACTATCATTCTTTTAAAGGGAATGCCTATGGGTTGGCCAATACTTTAATGCAGACCGCAAATCTTAAGCCTTCTATTAAGCATAAGCGATTAAAAAATATGTTCTATGCCGGTCAGTTAACCGTGCCTGGACCAGGAGTACCACCGTCATTGATTTCGGGTGAGGTTGCCGCTAAACAAGTATATAAATATGTAAATGCCCGCGTCTATGAAGGAAATATTTGATAAGATATCTGCTGAATGTAGCAGAATTACGACACAACGATACAGTACGAGCTTCTCTTGGGGTATTTACCTTATGAGCAAAAAGTTGAGGGCACCTATCTATGCAATTTATGGTTTTGTGCGTTTTGCTGATGAGATTGTAGATACTTTCCATGACTATGATAAAAAATATCTGCTGGAGAAGTTCAAGCAGGACTGTTTTGAGGCCATTGAGCAGGGGATCAGTTTAAATCCGGTATTGCATTCTTTTCAAAAAGTAGTAAACGATTATGATATTGATCACGAGCTGATCACTCTTTTTTTAAAGAGCATGGAAATGGACCTTGAGCCTGGGATTTATAGCAATGAGAAGTATGAACAATATATTCTTGGATCTGCAGAGGTAGTTGGTTTAATGTGCTTAAGTGTATTTACAAATGGTGATAAGGAATTTTATGAGCGTTTGAAACCTTTTGCAATGAAACTTGGTTCTACTTTTCAGAAGGTTAATTTTTTAAGAGATGTTAAAGCTGATTATCAGCAGCTTAATCGTAATTATTTTCCAGATGTAAATCTTTCCAATTTTTCTGAAGTCCAGAAAATGGCGATCCAACAGGAGATAGAGCAGGAATTTGAAATTGCATTCGTTGGCATAAAACAACTTCCATTATCTTCAAGGCAAGGTGTTTACATGGCCTATATTTATTATAAAAAGTTGTTTGAAAAGATCAAGAAAGTAACGGCCAGCGAAATTATGGATAAACGGATCCGCATTTCCAATGGCCATAAGCTGGGGCTTATGATTGATACCATGGTTAGATATAAAATGAATGTGATATGAAGTTTTTAGCGGTGTTATTTATCGTTGTCAATTTTATGGTGACTGACAGTATAACATTGGTCGAAATCAGGAACTTATATGAACAGGCATCCAATAATAAAGCGGTGAACTTAAAATTGAATGGGATGTTGGGGGGAGTGAAAAGGGATAATTCGGTTTTGGAGTGTTATCGGGGAGCAGGAATTATGATTGAGGCCAACCATGTTTTTAATCCACTTACCAAGTTGAGCAGGTTCAGAAAGGGGAAGGCGATTATTGAAAATGCAATTTTAAGTGATCCAAACGGTATTGAACTGAGGTATATCAGGTTGACTATTCAAACCAATATTCCCAGATTTTTAGGATACCATGAGGAGATCAAAAATGACAAAGAATTCATCATCAAAAAGATGCCAATTGTGAAGGATCCTGATCTTGCCAACAGAATGGCTGATTATTTATCTTCATCAAAAATTTGCACTGTTGATGAATTAAAACAAATACAACAATGGAAGACAAAGTAATTTTAGTTGATCAAGATGATTATGAGGTAGGTGCTATGGGCAAGATGGAAGCTCACTATCAGGGTAAATTGCACCGGGCATTTTCTATATTTATATTTAATACAAAGGGTGAGCTATTATTGCAGCAAAGGGCACATGATAAGTATCATTCTGGCGGTAAGTGGACCAACACGTGCTGTAGCCATCCAAGACCGGGGGAAGATACGCATGGAGCAGCAGATAGAAGATTAATGGAAGAAATGGGAATGAGCTGCGAGCTACACTATGCATTTAACTTTGTTTATAAGGCTGCTTTCGGAAATGAGCTTACTGAATATGAATTTGATCATGTTTACTTTGGGACCTGTGATGCGGTTCCTGAAGTTAATGCTGAAGAAGTAGCGGCTTATAAATATGTGAGTTTGGTAGATTTAGCTGAAGACCTGGAGCTAAATCCAGATCGTTATACTGCTTGGTTAAAAATCTGTTTCGGTAAGGTGCTTTCTTTTAAAAATAATATTTATGGATAATTTATTCGTTAAGATACTCATTGTATTGGCTGCTTTTTTATTGATGGAGGTGGTAGCATGGCTTACGCATAAATACATTATGCATGGTATATTTTGGTTCTTGCACAGAGATCATCATCAGAAAGAGCAGCCTGGTTTCTTTGAAAGAAATGATTTCTTCTTTCTGATATTTGCCATTCCGGGGATTATCTGTTTGGGGATGGGTTCTTTTTATGGTAATACCATAGCGCTTTGTATTGGTATTGGGATTACCATTTACGGTGCAGCTTATTTCTTTGTACATGATATTTTTATCCATCAAAGATTTAAGGTGTTAAGGAACACGGATAACCGATATTTTAAAGCAATTAGAAGAGCTCACAAAATGCATCATAAACATGTGAACAAAGAACATGGAGAATGTTTCGGGATGCTTTGGGTACCATTGAAATATTTTAGGCAGGGTAAATCGACGAATGCATAACCAGATGAAATATACTTATCTGCTCGTTAATTTTTTAACGATAATTGTCCCTTTTCTGTTTTCTTTTCATCCAAAGCTCAAGTTCTATAAAACCTGGCGGGCATTTTTTCCGGCGGTACTCATTACCGCGGTATTTTTCTTGGTGTGGGACGAGTATTTTACTCAGTTGGGTGTTTGGGGATTTAACCAGCAGTATTTATTGGGTGTTTTCATTGGCCATTTGCCATTGGAAGAATTATTGTTCTTTTTCTGTATTCCCTATGCTTGTGTTTACACCTATCATTGCCTGGATATTTTCATCAAGTATGATGGATCAGGTAAGGTTGCGGCTATCATTACCAACTTTTTTATTGTTATTTTCTTTGTTGTTGCCTTGCTTTTTTACAAGCAGGCTTATACCTTTTTTGCTTTTTTCGTGCTAGCTATTTTATTGATCATTGCGAAATTTTGGATGAAAGTTAAATGGATTGGCAAATTTTATATCATCTATGCTATTCTATTGTTTCCATTTTTAATTGTAAATGGCGTGCTGACGGGAACAGGGCTAGAAAACCCTGTAGTTTGGTATAATAATGATGAGATCTTTGGATTTAGGATCTTGACGATTCCTTTTGAGGATGTTTTTTATGGAATGGCAATGGTGCTGATGAATTTGTTGATTTATAAAAGGGAGACTGGAAGGGAGTCCGGAAGTCGGGAAAGTCCGGAAGTCCGTTCCCCTCGATAAGCTCAGGGTTCCTTCAGCTGAAAAAAGTAACCAAAAAAAGCCGCGGCTTGCACCCTTTGTAGGGATAATTAGTCAATTGTTTTGAGCACGCTGGGCAAGCCATTGCGCTGTGCTCCATTTCTCCGCCCCGCTGTTTTATGCAAGAGGGAGTTTTATCCATGGAAACAATTAAAATTCTCCCGTCCAAATGCTGCTAGGCCGGACAGCAGGATGCATAACCCACCGTTCATGGAATAATGTTTTAATGCATCATTTATATGTTAAATGGGTAGTTTTATCATGTAAAGATGTGTCCAAACGATAGCTTCCCATAGTGGGGAGTCAGAGACTAAAGTTTAAAGATCAAAGCTTGCAATCAGCCTAACCTACTCTATGAGCTATGTTGCTATATTGATTAAAAAGCATCATGGTCAATATGGCCTGGAGGTGCTTTAAATGGCTATTGCGACGACTAAAAAAATCCATTTTTGTAGGTTTTTTCTGCTTCTTCTTAAGTAATATTTTCCATATTTCCAAATTTCGAAAACCGACCGAAAATAAAAAATTACGTTCGTCACGAAAAAACATAGGTTCATCACGAAAAACGATATGTTCGCCACAAAAATAGTTTGAAAACAATGTTCTTTTTTTGGTGGTTTTTCATCCATTTTTGGCCAAAATGGGGTGTTTCGCGACTGTTGGAACCGTGCCAGAATTACCATTCCCGAATAAATGCGGCAATTTCCATCTTTTTGACACCCGAAATCATGGCGTTTTAGGGTACTTTTTGCCATTTCCCCGAATTTTAGTGCTTTTGCTCCTTTTTTGGTCAGATTTTGGGGCTTTGGTAACTAATTTGTGACAATCTAAAAAATGCAAATATTGCGTTCATCATTCCAAACGGGTCGTTCATCATGCGTGGGATGTTGTTCACCAATAAATTATTTTTTTTGTTTCTGTTGTCATAGTTTGGTGGCCAATTATCAACAATTAACGAACAGAAAACATGAAGAAACGCTTTTTCAAAACATGCCTATTGGCGGTGTGCATCCAGCTTATTGCGCTGGTATCCACTGTCAGGGGCCAGGTATCGGTTGATTACCTTACCGGTGCCTCCAATGTAAGCCTTCCGCTGCATACCTTTAACTGGGGGAGGATTTCCATTCCAATTTCTTTGAACTATTACAGCAATGGGGTTAGGACCAAAGATGTAGAGGGGAATGCAGGGATGGGCTGGAACCTTAGTGCGGGAGGATCTATCAGCAGAGAACTGCGCGACCTGCCCGACGACCTTGTCGAGAACAATCGCGGTTTGCTCTACAACACGAATTTGAGCAAGATTGCGGCATTTTCTATTGCGAATGACAATAATTCGTCTACCTGTTGGGACGAGAATGCAGATTTGACCTATCTTGCGAATCAGTTTGGTTCGATGGAAGATACGGAACCGGACATTTTCCACATCAATGTGCCGGGTATTTCCTGCAAGCTCATTTTCGATGCCAACCATCAGCCACGTACGATTCGCTATACGGACATCAAGGTTAGCTATACTACGGATTATTGGGGGATCAGAGCCTTTAAGATTGTGACTGATAAGGGGATGGTCTACGATTTTGAGCAAAAGGAAATGGCCTATCGCAAAAGTGACTCGGCCAACGTGGCGGGGATCAAATTTTTCAAGGATGTATATGATAAATATGCTACACAGGTTACCTATTGCCGAAGATGGCTACTCACTAAAATTACGGATGATGCCAATGTGCTGGCGCTTAAATATTCTGTTCCTGGGAACCGGAACAAGTTCAGCAAAATTCCATATGAGTTTTATATTGGAAATTCGAGTAGCAAGACCAAACAGTTCATTATAGAGGAGTATGGGCCGCATTATGGGTTAGATACGATCATGGTGCCCTTTTCCCACTATAATGTGGTCGCCTTTGGGAATTCTTCGAATCCCTATACAGGAATGCCCATGGTAAGTGGGGTAAGTACGGCTGAGCGAACGTGGAATTTTAGCTATGACCAAGCAAAGACAGATACCACAAAGGCGAGTTACACCCGGCTCTTTTTATCAAGTGTGTCAGAGGTTGGTGTTTCCAGTCCGACGGGCTATAAATTTTACTATGAAGGGGTGATCGGATCGCAGCCTGGCAACAGACTGATTTTGCTTCAGGATTCTACATCTACTAAACTTGATCGTTGGGGCTATTATGATGCTGATCCGAACAGTACGCTACCGCCACAGGTATATATTAACCCCAGTAATACATCATTGGATCGTTTCAGGCCTATCTACAATGCAACGCTTAGCGCTTCGTATCCCTATTTTGTTAGTGGCAAGACGGGTAATCCGAACCTGTTGGTAAACAAAGCTGGGCTACTGAACAAGGTGGTAGATATTAAGGGGAGTGAAACACGGATCTATTATGAATCGAATAGTTATTACGATCCGCAGGCACAGGAAAACGTAAGTGGTGGTGGGCTCAGGGTGGCCAAGATCCAGGAATTTGACCAGGCAGATGTTAGCAAGAAGAAGACCATTACTTATAGTTATGTGGATCCAGGTTCTGGAAATTCAAGCGGGAAGCCTATTTCATTACCTGTTTTTGCTTTTTTGAGGCCTTATGCTGGGTCTGGCACTACCGAGCAGAAGTGGCAGGAATCTGTAGTACGCTCTGATGAAAATTTGTCTTCGGAAAGCACTAATATCATTTACGGGCATGTTCGGGAAGCTATTGCAGGCATGGGCAGCAAGCGTTTTACGTTTGTTAATCCGGCTACTCATTTTGATGTAAGTGCTTCGCCAGATTGGGCGCCTGTGGTTAGCAATGTTGCAGGTTGCGGGGGTGCGGGCTTTTTAACGAACGAAAAGAACACCTATCCATTTGCGTATAATCTGGATGTGAACTTTGAGCGTGGCAGGTTAGACAAGCTTCAGCTATTTAACGAGAGCAACCAGAAAGTAAGCCAGACGAATTATAGCTATAGCCGGATTGGTACGGCAGCCTATATACCGGGTTTAAAGCAGAGCCTTAACAACGGGATTACGACCTATGTGAAATATCAGAATGTAGTGGGGATTACTAATGAAACGGTTACACAGATTGATACACTTTATGATCTTGCCAACAATAGTCAGCAAGCGTCTACGGTAAGTTATGCTTATGAAAGTGCAAATCATTTATATCCTACGAAGGTAGAACGGAGCAGTAGCGACGGCAGTATCACTACGGTAAGAACGAAATACAGCAAGGATTACAATCTTGGGACGGCTAATGAGGCTGCGGTATTGGCTTTGAAGGAAATGGTAAATAGAAATATTAACCAACCTATAGAAAAATATACACAGGTTACCAGGGATGGGAATACGAGAACGATTGCTTCAGAGCTGGTTACGTTTGATAAGTTTGCGAAAATTGGCATTGATCTTTATAAACCAAAGCAGGCGCTTTCGTTCACGAGTGCGGCGGGGATAAGTGATTTTGCTGTTTCTACTATTAGCGGCGGGTATTTGGCAAAGGACAGCAGATATATACCAAAGGTTGATTTTCTGGATTACAATGAGAGAGGGCTTTTGGTGGCATCGAAGCCAGTGAATGGAAAGGTAAGCAGTACAATGTACCAGGAATATAGCTTTATTCCGAAGGCGATTATTACGAATGCGCTGCCTGGCGAGATTGTAAATGGAGACTTTGAATACCTCTGGTTTGTCGATATAATAGAACTGGGATTGCCCGATTTGGACACTATAGGTGGAAGGAGTGGAAAGCGGTCGCATCCATTGGGTGGAAGCACCGAGGTGGCAATCAATTTTAGCAAGAAACCAAGTGTTCCATTTTATATATTTTCTGCATGGATAAAAGCGCCTTCGTCGAGCAGCCTTAACATTACGGTGGGCAATGGTTCTGCAAATGTTGTGCGTACGTTGCCGTTTGTTAATTCGGCAGAGTGGAAATATTATCAGTTACGGATTCCGGTGTCGAACATTTCAGGATCGGCACAGCTGAAGGTGAGCAGTTCGGCCAATATCAACATTGATGACATTCTTTTCTATCCGGCAGATGCCACTGTAAGTACGCAGACTACAGACCATTTTAAACACGTAAAGACCTCTGAAACTAGCACTAATGGACAGGCAAGGTACTATGACTATGATGCTTTTAACCGTTTGAAAAATGTATATGATGGCGATAAGAATATCCTTCTTAAGAAATCATATGTGCTTGTTGGTGATCTTGAACGTTTTAAGCTTGTTGTTTCCCATAATTTTGGCTCAAGCGGTTCTATGGTATACCATACCCCATATCTTTTCACTGCAGATTCGGGACAGGATCTTAAGGATGGAATTGTCTACACCTGGAACTTTGGAGATGGAAGCCCAGTTGTTACCTCTAGCGGCGGAAGTTTATTACATACCTACACGGCCCTTGGCAATTATACGCTTTCGGTAAGCAAATATTCGCCACTGCTTGGCACAGTTACTTACACTGAACTAATAACGATAACTATACCTCCTTCAGTACGATTGTTGTCTGGTGGCGGCATGAATATTACGGTATACCAAGGAACGGCGTTTGAATATAACTCTGAGCTTGACCTGCTTACTGGGAATGTATCATTGGTACCTGGTTCATATACCTTTAAGATCAATTCTTTTGATGCGCTGAGCCCTTCCAATCCATACGGATTTAGAAGTATCTATTACAGGGCCTATGGGCCTAATGATACACTGTTATCTGAGGGCTGTGTGGCATCATCACCAGGGGTGAATAATTATAGTATTCCTGTAAATATTACGGGTAAGGAAAAGATCACTTTCTTTTTGAACTATACCCAAGATTGTAGTATAGGGATCGGAGAATTTTAGGCCGAGGTATTATCAAATCAGTTAATCAGAATAATTTAAGCAAAAATTAAATGCTCATGAAAAATATGAAACAGCATAAAGGGATAAAAGCGCTGCTTAGCTTCCTTGTGTTAATGGTGCTATCGCTCTGCGGTATGACCGATACTTATGCCCAAACCCGGAATTTTGTACAGGAGGACGTAGTTAGGGTTGCGGGCGCAAAAACGGGAACGGATGTATTTGCGTTGGGCTCTGGAAGCAGAAGCTCTTCCAGGACCTACTTTGACGGTTACGGCCGCGCATCACAATCTATAGCCATCGGGGCGAGTCCGAACCAGAAGGACATTGTGCAGCTGGTAGTATATGATAGCCTGAGTAGGCAGACCATCAGTTACCTGCCTTATGCTGCCAGCACGGCAACTGGTCAGTTTAGGAGCAATGCGATTGCCGAACAGGGTAGTTTTTATGCGACTACTGGCGCTAAATATGCCACTGATACTAAGCCTTATCCCCAACAGGTGTTCGACAATAGTCCTTTACAGCGGCTGCTCAAGTCTGGTTCTGTTGGCGAGGGCTACCAACCCAATCAGCACCATAGTGCCTTTACGGTGCGTACCAATCTGGGGAGTGAAAACATTAGAAGATGGAACCCTGATGGTACGGTTGCAAGCAGTTTTGCGGCAGGGACGCTAAGTGTAGAGGAAGCAACGGATGAGGAGGGAAACCAGGCCATGGTGTATACCGATAACCAAGGGCAGGCGGTGCTGAAAAAGCAATATCTGAATGCCGGTGGAATAAGCTATGTTGAAACCTATTATGTCTATAATGACCTGGGTCAGCTTTTATATCTGATCCCTCCAAAGGCAGTAAGCACCATGGCTGCAGCGGGCAACTACAGTCTTTCACAGCCTGCTGTGGCTAAGCTGATCTTCAGCTATGCATATGATTACAAGGGCAGGCCGATCGAAAAAACGGTACCTGCGGGTGGAACGATGTACATGGTTTATGATCCGCTTGACCGATTGGTGTTGGCGCAGGATGCCAATATGCGCATTGCAAATAAATGGAATTACATTAAGTACGACAGTAGGGATGTGCCGATTAGTCAGGGGATTTATACCAACAGCAGCTATACAACCAGAGCTACGATGCAGGCCTATATTGACGGGCTAAGCTATGGTAGCAATACTTACGAAGAAAGGAATACTTCATCTTCAAGCGGATATTATACCAATGTGGCCTTCCCGAACAGCAATATCGAACCGTTGGCCTACAGTTATTTTGACGACTATGACCTTGACGGGAATGGTACGGACGATTTTAGCTATGCGGTACAGGGAATAAGTGGAGAAGCTGCGGCAACAAAATACGTAAGTGCGATGCCTACTATGGTACGGAAGCGTACTGTGGGCAGTGGGCTGGCCAGTATCTGGCTGACCAACGTTATGTTCTATGATGAAAAGGGGCAGCTGGTGCAGAGCCATTCTAACAACCAGTTGAACAGTACCGTAGCCAGTATTACTACTATAGTGAGGAACTTTGCGGGCGAAACGCTCTCTACCAAGACTGTGCAGGTAACCAGTAGCAATACAACTACCGTGGCCGCCAGTTATGGCTATGACCATGCGGGAAGACTGCTCAATGTAAACGAAAAATACAATAGTGCCAGTCCTATTCGCGTAGCAGCTTATGAATATAACGAGCTTGGGCAATTGGTAGACAGGAAACTGCACAGTACGAACTCGGGCGTGAGCTATCTCCAGTCGGTAGATTACCGCTACACGATCAAGGGTCAGCTGAAGAGCATTAACAACAGCACGCTAAGCACTGGTGACGACAACGACGATACAAACGACATATTCGGGATGGAGCTGCTTTATGGTACTACTGACAGTGGCATTGGCAATACCGCCTATTACAATGGGCAGCTATCTGCAGTAAAATGGAAGGTGAACGCAGCGGCGGTATCGACTAGCAACCAGCGGAGCTATAAGTTCAGCTATGACAAGTTGATGAGGCTAACTGATGCCCAATATGCCGACCGGAGCGGAAGCGGAAGCTGGGGGAACATAGGTGCATTTGACGAAAAAAACATTTCTTTTGATGAAAACGGAAATATCCTTACCTTGAAACGCAATGCGTTGGTGAGCGGGACCGTTACGGAGGTAGATAATTTGAACTACAGTTATGACGGCAACCAGCTCAGCAACGTTACAGATGGCTCTGGAGGGAGCTATGGAGTTTATGGATTTAGAAACCTGACCGCTTCTACGGCTGCCTACAGTTATGATGCAAACGGCAACATGGCCGGTGATGCCAAAAAGGGAATTGTCCTTGCTTACAATGTGCTGAACCGGACAGAGCGGATTACGATTACCACGGCTACGAACAGGTACATTGACTATACCTACGATGCTGGCGGGAGCATGATCAGGAAGCAGGCTTACGACAATGGGACACTGGTAAAAACGACCGACTACATTGGGGGTTTCGTGTACGAGGGTGGCACACTGGCCTATTTCGGCATGGCCGAAGGCAGGGTAAGAAACGCGGGCGGTACGCTGACCAGCGAGTACATGATCAAGGACCAGCAGGGCAATGTGCGGGTGAGCTTTGAGAGCAGCGGCGGCACGGCAGTAGTAAGGCAGGAGAACAGCTATTATCCCTACGGGCTGACCATGCCGGGCAGTGTAACACCGACTGCACCGAACAAAAACCTGTACAATGGTGGCAGTGAATGGCAGGATGATTTTGGGAACCTTCCAGATCTGCAGCAGACGTTTTATAGGATGTACGATGCGGCATTGGGGAGGTTCTTGGGTGTAGATCCGGTTCCTGAACATGCGGAGAGCATGGGTACTTACCAATATGCGTTTGCTAACCCGGTGATGTTCAATGATCCGCTGGGGGACCAGGGTGGAGATTACTATCAGAACCCAACCGGGGGTGGAAGCGGCGGTGCACAGGCGGTGTATTTTCATGGTGGGTATAGGAGGATAGGTTCTGGTTCGGGGAATAATTGGTCGGATGGGATGCAATATAGTGACTGGACTGCTTGGGGAGGTAGTGATATTTATAGACAAGGACTTGCAATGGGGTTTCAGGATATTGGAGGATTTTTACACGGGAAGGATACAGATGGAAATTTTGTTAAGATGGAACCCTTAGGTGGTGAATTTGGTTATTTCAAAGATTTGAAGGGTGGTGTTACACTTGAATATTATGGTGAAAATAATGAGGATGGAATAAACGGATGGCGCGCGACCCCTAATGTAACACCAGGGAGAGTTTGGGTTCCCGTTTCTGGCAATAAGTCTCAACCATGGATGAGTATTGCGAGAGGTGAGCTAGGAGTTAAGGAGGCAACTGGAAATAATGATGGAAAAGATGTAGAAAAGTACTTGAAATCTGGTGGAATTGAGGCAGGAAGTCCTTGGTGTGGATCCTTTGTTAATTGGACTATGCTAGAATCAAAAATTAAAGTTAATGGAGTTAAGGAAAATCCAAATTGGGCTCTAAATTGGAGAGGATTTGGACAAAAGCTTTCTAAGCCAGCTTTTGGAGCGATTGCAACTATGAAAAGAACTGAAGGTGGGCATGTTGGATTTGTTGCTGGCATAACTTCTTCAGGAAAAATTGTACTTTTGGGAGGTAATCAGGGAGATATGGTTAAATACGAATCTTTTACAAAGGATATGCAATTCAATTACCCAAATGGATTTATTCCTAATTATAATCTTCCAATAATGAAAGTTGGTAAAAATTCGAAAATGAATTAATAGTAGATATGAAAATAAAAGTTTATTTAGTCTGGTTCTTGTTGATTGTTGCACTAGGATGCAATGAGGCACCAAAAGAAAAGTTTGAAGACAAATTAATTCCAAAGGTTGATAGTGCAACCTCTTTTAAAACCCCTAAAACAAAAGATGCGGACACACTTTTGGATAAAGGGAAATACAAGAATGGATTTAAATTTGTCAACGGCTCTATTACGCAATCTCTACTCATTACAGTTAACGGAAAAAGCATGATGTTTAAAGCACAATCCACAGATTCTACTGGTCGATTTATACTAGAAGGTAAAGCCAAGCTTTTGAATCAGGGACAGGAAACTATTTCTGATGATGAGGGAAATGGGTATTTTGTTAGTGAATATATTTATAAACTTGATGGATGTGATATCATATTTAGAATTGATGAAGACTTTAAAGCGGCGTCAATGTTATATAGGGGATGTAAGACAGAAAAATTCACTCAACTTAAACATGAAATCACAATGTTAAGTTTTTAGGATAATTCTATCGGCTTAATCTTATAAAGTAGCTTTGAATGTTTATCATACCAAATAGATTTTGCAAATTTTAAAATAACCCTAATAATTAGAAGTCACTGAAAAAAGTCCGATTGAAAAATGTGAAAGAAGGAGTAGAAAATCAAGTTTTCTACTCCTTTTCCTTTGTTTTAAGTTGATTACAAAGAGTTTTAATATACATCTTACGAAAAAAAGAAATTTAGTTAGTAAGCTTTTGGTAATCTTAGTTAGTAGGCTTTCGGTAACCTGGTGATGTTCAATGATCCGCTAGACAAGGGGGGAGATTACTATCAGGATCCAACTGGGAGTGCGAGTGGCGGTGCGCAGGCGGTTTATTTTCATGGTGGGTATCAGCGGATCAGCCATGCATCGGGGAACCATTGGAGCAATGCGTTGGATGAGTCAAGGGTTGGGGATGGTCCTTATGCTGCATTTTGGGAATCTGTACTTGGTTTTATAGATGATGGTGGTTCAGGGGATCTTAATGTGGCTCAGAGACATGGGGGATGGGGTTTTTGGGGGCAGACTACTTGGAGAGACTATGCTAGTGGGAATGAGAAAGACCTGCATACCGTTCAGCTGACATCAAAATGGTATGAAGGGACGAATGCTAGTCAGGGGGCAGGAAAATCAAATCCAGCATCATGGGTATTCACTACATCGAAAAGTAATGGAAATGTTCAGACTGCTGGAGTAAGTGGAATTGATAAGTGGTTTTTTGAAGCACGTTTTATTAACTGGAATGATATAAAACTTCAGTATGGTCACGTTACACTTCCAACTCTATATTTTGAATATCCCAAAGTGACAAATATGTTTTATAAAAAAAATGAAGTATTGCCGGAATCGTTTGCCGCGCTGATAATGGCTAAAGCTACGGATAGAGCAATAAAACAAACAAGTGATTGGTTCTATAAGCAAGAAAATCCTAGTGTATGGGACACGAAAATCCAATTAATGAAAAATCTAACCCAACAGGTTTTAAGAGATGGGGGACGGGTCACAACTGCGCCAAATTATGCACCAGTAATCGTTACACCTTACAGAAGATTATAATATAAAGTATGAAAGAATTACCTTACTTCCTGTCGCTTATAAAGGGCAATGTTCTTTTGTGGACAATAATAACAACTAATAGCGTTACAAATATCAATTTAGAAGGCACTATTCATGGCTATTGGTCAACCCAATGCTTAGAGTTTAGAGACTATTCGCTAAACAAGGGTGAAAAGTTTAAAAGCATAAGGATAACTGATAATGAATCTAATATGATACTTGACTTTTATACAGATAGTGATAAGTATATAAGAAACTCTAATTACTATTTCGGAGAGGCATTAAAGAGTCAGGATACCTCTGCGGTTAAGCGCTTTGAAAAAATTGATCTAGGATTAGATACGCCGGTTGATGTTGAGATTACAAATTACGGAGGAGAATATGGAACGGTTATCGGAATAACAGTTCATAAAAAGCATTAAAGGAAGCAAGTCCTTTATTGACTACCAACCTGAGCCTGTATCAATTAATCGAAATGACCCTCTGACAATCGCCTGTACGAAAATCTTCTCCATCAGGTACACGAATAAATTGAACAAAAAAGAGGCTGATCATTTGTGCAGCCTCTTTTTTTCAAAGTCTGAAATCAATTCGTTAAGGTTAATTATTTCAGTATTAGATAGCGTATTTGTTTCGATATATGAATTATAGTGGTCAATAATCATATCATATTCAATTTGGCTATTGATTTTTCCTCTTTGCAGCACTTTTTCAAATCTGTTTACCCTGATAAAACCAAATTGTTTCTCATTAACTTCCTTCCAAAAAATATCAACCGCCTTTCCGCTACCTTCTTGAAAGTATGTTAAAACATCATTCTTAATATATTTTAAGCTTTTAAGATTACGAAATTGTGGTTCAGGATTAATAACTTTATTTCTATAATCTATGTATGTATTAACAAATTGCTTTATGTGACTTTCCTTAAATTCTTTTGGAGGATTCTTAGTGAAACAATCAATAGCTATATCAATAATGTTAATTATCAGTTCAGCCTGTGAACTATAATCTATCTTACTCATGTGTTTTTATAAAAGATTAATTTGTGAAACGTCACTACCAACTCTGCATAGGTTTGTAACTTTCGGCAAGTTAAAATATCGGTTTGATAAATTCCAGCCTAGTGGTAATTAGATATATTTAGTGAAATATTGATTGTGGCTATGCTTGCAAAACAATTTGTCAAAGAATAGGGGGCAGGGATTGATAACACAATAAAAAATTGGTAAGACATGAAATTTTATTTTGATTATTTTTATTACAGAATAATGAAATTTTTCTTTAGGTATCCAACTGATCGAGGGGTAAGAGCAATTTTTTTAATTAGCTTAATGCAATCATTGATTGTTATATCAGTTGTGGAAGGATGCCTACCTTTGTTTCTTGGAAAAATTGAAATTGCAGAAATTTTGAGCCAAATTATCTGGGTAATCGGGTTAGTTGTTTTTGGGTTATTCTTTGTCAACTTTCTAAAGTATCAAGGAAAATATAATGAATTTGAGCAACACTGGAAAAACGAACCTAAAAAAACAAAAACAATCAAGGGGCTACTGATTATAACTTCTTTGTTAGTACCCTTCCTTCTTTATGTGTACGTTACTTCAAGGTTATATGATTTGGCAAAATGAAATTAGCTTTAAATGTAATATTTAAAGATTACAGCGAACAAAAACCTGTACAACGGGGGGTATTAATGGCAGCATGATTTTTGGGAACCTTCCAGATCTGCAGCAGACGTTCTACAGGATGGCAGCCTGCCCAGAGTAAAACGAAGGGATGCGGCATTGGGTAGGTTCTTGGGTGTAGATCCGGTTCCGGAGCATGCGGAGAGTATGGGTACCTACCAGTATGCGTTTGCGAACCCGGTGATGTTCAATGATCCGCTAGGAGACAAGGGGGGAGATTACTATCAGGATCCAACTGGAAGCGGGAGCGGCGGTGCGCAGGCGGTGTATTTCCATGGGGGGTATCAGCGGATAAGCCATGCATCTGGGAACCATTGGAGCAATGCGTTGGATGAGTCAAGGGTTGGGGATGGTCCTTACGCTGCGCTTTGGGAAGTGATATTGAGCCAGGCAGAACCATTATTTGATTCAATGTATGGAGGTTATTTAGGAAATGATGGAAACCTTCATGCTTATGACCTAATTGGTAAGGGAACTATTAAGACGGAGACAGAAAATGGCGTTCAAAAAGAAGAAGTTCAAATTCTGGCAGCTCTAATATCAAAAGCGAGATTTGAATATTTTTTTAAGGTATCTAACGTAAAAGCATCTGGGCTACAAATAATCCAGGTTTATTATGGAACTAAAAGTATTTATGGTACAAAAGTTGGTAAATATACTTTCAACGACGGGAAGACTGCCTACGAGGGTTTTGTTGATGGGGGAAGAAATTCTCCGTATATGATGAATGGTGGACACAATCCAATTGATTTTGCAAAACCTTATTACTGGGAAAAAAAAGATTTGAAAAAATTTAGATGGTCAGGAACTACGGATTATATTGGCGGTGTAGATTATCCGAATGCAGTAGAAGATAGAAATGTTACAAGGTTCGAGACGATAATAGTAGTACAAAATTATAATAATACAGGACAAGATAGGTTACTTGGATCAGTTATATGGGGATGGAATTCATATGGTAAAACTCCTGTTGCTACGGAATTTAGGGTGAATTCAAATATCTCCCCAATTTCCATTAATATCATTAAATTCGACTATCCCGAGTATAAATATTCGACAAATAAGCAATGAAATAATAATAAATTTAATATTTAAATAAAATGCGTGAATATATGAGTAAGTTGTTTTTTTATTTTTTATTTTTTTTTGTATTAGTAAACAGCCTATATGCGATTGCCCAAAGTGAGAACCCTCGGCTCATTGATCTTTCGACTAAAGGCATAGAGATCAGTCAAAAGACATTCGATTTAAATGTTAGGAAGGAATTAGTAGCGTTAAAAAAGAATTGCGACCTCAGTATCTCTCAAATGATCAATGTAGTTAGATTATATAATACCATCATTGCCAATCCTGCAATGCAGACGGATGTATCGAATTCCGAATTTATTGACCTTTGCATCGATAGGTACCTTAATAAGATAATTATAGGTGTGGATGCGAAGTTGACCAAAGGAATGGGCTATTATTCAAAGAAGTATAATCTCTATCTGGGGGGGCAACTTAATTATAATAGTTTGTTTACAATCATAAAGAACAAATAGAGCTTGAATGCAGTGAAGGGGCAGTGCGAATTGCCCACTATGGTACTTGCAGCATGTCGTTTTGTAGAATGACAACCAGTCCTGAGTAATATGCAGGGATACGGCGCTTGGTAGGTTCTTGGGTGTAGATCCTGATCCAGAGCATGCGGAGAACATGGGTACTAACAAGTGTCCGATGGGACATTAACTTTTTGTTACAACAAAAAATAGTATAAAAAATGAATAAAAAGAAAAGTTTATTGATGGCATTGGTTTTATTCATGCTTTTGTTAAATAGCGCAAGGGCACAATCCTATGATATCGAATCACTCGACGGTTATAGCGTTAGGATTAACTTGGATGGTAATGTATTTGGAGGTAGAACATTGGCAATTTCTATCCCGTCTGATACATTGTTTTTTGAATCTACTGGAATAAAGAAAGTTGAAATTCTAGAGAAATTTTTTTTAAAGGTTAGCTATGATACTCGTGGAGGCTCTGGTCTGGGGCTTACAAATACATTATTTATATCGGTTAAAAATAATAAAATAAATATTGCCTTGGCCATGCTTTCCTACTCTAGGGGGATAGGTACAGGTTTTGAAAGCATATACGAATCAAAATTTAGTCTAGAGGGGAATTATAAGGTTGATTACAAGTTATTGGTTAGTTCCGAAGAGAACAAAGTTTCAAAAAATAGTTCAGGAAAGAAGCATGTCCATACAAATAAATTAACTCTAGTATACGATAAGGAGCTCAACATTTTTTATGGCAAAAAGGAAGTAATAACAAAATATTTATTGTTTTACGACTTTAAAACCAGATTAAAAAGAAGGAGGCTAATACAAGGAACTTTCCCCGCTATTAACCTTGATAAGGTTAATTATTATTTTATCAATGGCGAATGGTATAAAAACAATTATAAAAATGAACTTTCGATCGATTATTATAGGTCAAAATAGCGATGTTTTATTACTACTTCATTTTGCACAAATTTAAAATAAACCCGATAATTAGAAGTTACTGAAAAAAGTCCAATTGAAAGAGGTGAGAAAAAGAAGTGGAAAATTTATTTTTTACTTCTTTTTCTTGATTTTAAAATGATTAGACTGGTTTAATATGCTTCTTAATAACATAAAATTAATTTAGTTAGTACGCTTTAGGTAATCCGGTGATGTTCAATGATCCTTTGGGCGACAAGGGGGGAGATTACTACCAGAATCCAGCTGAACGTGGGGCAAGCGGGGTTAATGCGGTTGCTTTCCATTGGAGCAATGCGTTGGATGAGTCAAGGGTTGGGGATGGTCCTTACGCTGCATTTTGGGAATCTGTACTTGGTTTTATACATGATGGTGGTTCGGGGGATCTTAATGTGGCACAGAGACATGGGGAATGGGGTTTTTGGGGGCAGACTACTTGGAGAGACTATGCTAGTGAGAATGAGAAAGACCTGCATACTGTTGAGCTGACATCAAAATGGTATGAAGGGACGAATGCTAATAAACAGGGAGAGAAATTTAGAGGAGCGACTGTTTATGTTGAGGATAATGGAGTTGGTCATGTTTATTTAGAGGTTAATGGAACAGTTTTCTCATATGGCAGGTATGATGGGAGTTATTCTCCGTCTTCTGGAAGATTCGGTCCAGTTGGCAATGAAGTATTACTTAAGGAAAATCATTTTTATGCTGTAAAACGAATGAAGGAAAACCCAACAACTGTTTATCAATTCCCGAATGCTGATGCTAACGCAATTTACAAATATATGGATGAGGCATGGCAGTCAGGTGTTCCTGCAAAACATGGAGGGATGGTAGTAAGTACATACTTTCTGATAGGAAATAATTGTAGTACTACAACTTGTGGAGCTTTAAGGGTAGGAGGAGTTAACATTCCGAATATACAAACACCCGTCGGGTTTAACCTCCATATGAAATATCCTAATCAATTTGGGACAGGCTATCTACCTAGATAAAATTTTATGAAATATTTAAAAATAGTAGCGATTGCTTTTGCAATTGGAATATTACTTGAAGCGTATGCGTATTTAAACCTCATGGTAAGTTATAAGTATGAGGTAGATTTAATGGAAACACATATTGAGGTTAATAATAATATTTCAGATCAGGAAAAAGTGACCAGAATGAATCGTGTGGAGCACAGGAAGCTAGAAATAGAACGGCAAAAGAAAACCTCCAAATATTCATTTGTGTTTTTTTTATTAGGTTTTACTGCATCACTGTATTTTTTATATAGGAAGAGGGATGTTGTGAAAAAGGAGCAATAATTTCTTATCATTTTCTTAACATCTGATAAAGCTAAACATCAAAGCCTGGTTCATCGTAGAGCCAGGTTTGGTTTATTCGTCAAACCGGATTATTAATGCTACAATTGGAGAAGATAAGTTATATGGAAGTATTTAAAGTTGACTTTAGAAGTCACATTAAAAATGGCGAGTTAATAATCTGGTGCGCAATAATTAGTTTAGTCTTTCCCTATGGATTATCAATGATAAAACATATAGATATTGATGAGTTAATGTGGATAGGACCCTTTATGTTTTTTGTTTTTGCTTTGCCAACATTAGTGCAGTTTCTTAATTAATACTATATGAACTATAAAGGAATATTTGTTGTTATTATTATTTTACTCTTTGTTATGTTAATTTCCTTTAAAGGATGCTTTAAAGGAGTCTACAATTGGTTTGAACAAAATGATTTAACTAATGAGGAGAAGACTTTAAAGCGCAAAGCTGATAAGGATAATTATTTATTGCTTTTTAAGCCTGAGCATAGAGGCAGATTTTCAATGATCAATGCTCATACAGTTAGAGGGAGCCATTCAACATTATATTTTGTATATGACGAAAACTATGCTATAATCATGCATAAAATTAAGATCAAGCAAAAAGGGAAATTAGACAATTATGTTAATATAGAAAGTAGAAGCCCTAAAAATCATGGAGATATTTATCAGGGATTCGAAGGTTGGGGCTATGGTATCTCGTATAAATCATTAGCGGATCCAATCATTGATAGTCTGTTTATTGGCTATGACCATGATTTTTTGTTGAAAAAGCAGGTAAAAGATGATTTGTTAAATATTCAATTTTTTGGGACTAAAGTGGCGATTGGATATAGTAGAAACGGGAATGATGATTTAATTTTTACAAACCGTAATGTGCAAATCACTAATATGCCAATGAATATTTCTTTGTTGAAGAAGAATGGGTTTCTATATCTTATTTTTATTGCACCTAGAGATGGTCAAATCCCATTGGATATTGATTTCACTACAAAACTGTTAAATGATTGAAATTAAAAATATAAATATGCTTAAGAAGCAGGATTAGGAGCTGCTCTGGTCTCTGGAAATTATCAAGGCCGCGGTCAAGATGCTACCTTCGACTCATTGACTGGTTGGGGTGTTGATGTAAATGCTGCATTTGGGCCTGTGAATATTGGTGCATGGGGTTCAATTGACACTAAAAAGAAAGAATTTTCTTGGTTAGGTACAAGTGTAGGTACAGGATGGGGAATAGGGGGGCTGGAGGAGTAAGTTATACTTGGCCAATAAAATAATTTAGAATGATTGAAAAAAAACAAGTTAAATATTTAGTTATTGGAATTTTATTTTTTTTGGTTGCAAAGATTTTGTCTGTAATGTTTTATATTAAAGAGAGAAATTATCAATTTAATGGAATAATAGAGAAGATAGATTATAACGAAAAAAAAACGCCTTCGGTTAAGGTTAATGGTAAATCTTATGTCTTATCTACAAATTGGAGGTTTAACGAAAAAATGAATGTTGGTGACTCTCTAATAAAGGAGAAAGAATCAACGGCTTATAAACTAATTAAATATAAAACTGGGGAGGTTATTTCTTCTAATAATTAAATTTACAATGAAGAAGATATTACCAAACAACTCAAATAAGCAAAATTAACTTTGTATAAAAGATTATAACTTAAAATAAATATGAGAACAATATTAGCACTAACTATACTTCTCGGATCATTTTTACTTGTTCGATCTGACAAAATACATGGCGATTATATTGAAATTAGACATACAGGGATGTCTGAAAAGCCTGTTAAGACATTGTTGCTCAGTAGGGAGAAATTAACCATAGACATTGATAAGAATGATCCTTTGATACGACTGCTCTACAAGAAAAACATTAATCGAAAGCAAATGGATTCATCGGTAGGTTTACGATATGACCTCTTGATCACAAATGAAAGAACGTTAACTACGATTAAAAAAATTGTCAGAAATAATCAGGCATATTTTGTCGATTCGAATCATAAGAACCATGGTTCATTTGAGGATTATGCTGTCGTAGTAAACAGAAAGACTTATAACATTTATTATAAGCAAAAAAAACAATTTTTTTCAGACTTAAAAGCTGAGTTGATCCAAAGTGGATGTGATCAAAAAGTAATAGCCAAACTCATGTATTAATTACTGCTTGTTCCTATATTCCTTCGCAGGTTATGAAATCGTATATTAAGCTAGTAAAACTATTTTTTATCAGGCAAATAATAATTTAATCAATACGAAATGATTAGACCAATCATAATTTTAGCTTTATGCTTAATTCAGTACAAAACATATTCACAAACATTTAGCCTAAACTCATTTGATAATAAAAGGGCGAAGGTAAAAATTGAGGCAGCTACTCATAGACAGCTGCATATAATTTATTTAAACGATACCCTTCGACTTTTAGATTATGACGAATTAACTACGGCTAAAGTCTACAGGGATAGATTTCTGATGATTGAATATAGGACAAGAGGTGGAACAGGAGCTGCATCAGGGAACACCGCTTTAATATTCTGCGAACGGAACAAATTGCGAGTGGCAGCTTTATTCAGTTCATATTCGGATCATTTCGCTAAATGATGGTAAAAGCGTCGTTCAAGCTTACAGATGGAACCTTAAGGAACGTAAAAGCACCTATTTACTTCAAATTGATCCAATAAAGCATAATGGAAAATCCGTTTCTCTTGCGTTTGATATAAAAAGGAAAATTTTCTACCACAAAATTAGCTTGATGAAAAGAAAGTTCAAAATCAATGATTTGTTAACAGATCGAATAAGTGATGTTTTTGTTAATGATTCAGTACCGATAGTGAATGTAGGAGGAAACAAGTATTTTAATATTAAGGGAACCTGGTATATTGATGGTTTTGATGGAAGCCTTTTCAAGCAATACAATTGAAATTTCAATATCTCGAATCTTGAGTATTTTTTAAACATTAAGGTTTACAATTTTAGCAATGAAGTGTATTCAAAGTCATGCTTTTCTGGCCATAACTTTCTCGTTTCTGAGAGGCAACACCTGTCCCACATGTGCGGGGAAGCAGTCTCCTTCCCGGTTTTGACACTTATAGCAGCAAGGAGGTTATTCACCTGTTTCTATTTTTTCAATGGTGTTCATGAGCTCCCCGCTGTTGCGGGATCGGTTATCTTCTCGAAAAGCTCAAAAAACGTAACTTTCCTTAAATAACGAAATTGCCCTATGTCTCCTCTACCTCAACAAATCCGGAATCTTCTTATTATTCCCTACAATCCAAACGATATCTTCATTTTCAAAAACCAGATTTGAATCTGGGTTTAAAATTCGCTGTCCGTTTCTTTCAATTCCAACTACCAAACCTTGGGTTTGTTCTCTAATACCAGAGCTTCGGATGCTTTGTCCAAATACTGGTGATTTACTATTGATCACAACTTTTTGTAGCGACATATCTTGTTTAGGGAAGATACTGCTATTGTCATCAAAGAGCCCCTCAAAAAGGGGTTTTACAGCGGCTAACTGATCGTCGGTGCCTATCACCAAGACTTTATCATTTGGATATAGTCGTTCATCTCTATTTGGTGTAGGGATCATGATCTTGCCGCGCTCTATCAACGCAATGTTTACTCCATGTTTCTCGCGAATGGCTAATTCAACCAGTGTTTTGCCAACCAGATCAGATTCTGGAGCAACTGTTAGTTCGAGCAAATGGCTATCCCAAGGTAAAATCTCTGGTTGTTTATTGGCTTCTTCTCTTGCATTTAAATTATTTAGGAACCGATATTCCATCCTTTCATAAAAGCCTTGAAGTTTTCTTGAGAAGACTACCATTCCGATAATTATCAGCGCATCGGCAATGCTAACGGCAATCCAGGTATTATAGAACTGAACAATTAAGAAACTAACGAAGAAGATTGCCAATCCAATCCTAAATAATTCAATGGCAATTAAAGGTCCACGAGTATATTTTTTGTTCAACCAAAGGTGGGAATAAGCTTTCTTTTCTATTCGCCTAATGGCCAATGCCCATAAAAATGGAACCATAATCACCAAGCCTAAAATAAGGCTTACAATAATCCCATTATTGCCATCAAATAAGTGCTCGCTTACGAATGGCTGTAAATATCTTGAAGATAATAATACAATGCCAATTAAAACTACACCGTGGATTATAGTATTAAAAGCGTATGCTCTTAATAAGATCTTCCAATCGCTGAAGGTGGTAATTCCTTCCGTACTTGAGCTATAGCGGCTAATGGCATCTAGCCACTTCTTTGGTAAAATTTTAACTAGGAAATTATAGAAAGGCTCTGAAACCTTAATTAGGTAGGGAGTTGTGAACGTGGTAATGGCAGATGCGGCAACTGCAATCGGATATAAGAAATCGCTGGTTACTTTTAGCGAAACCCCCAGGGTGGCAATGATAAAAGAGAATTCTCCAATTTGTGCCAAGCTCATCCCGGCTTGTACCGATGTTTTTAAGGGCTGTCCAGATAACAATGCACCCATTGTAGAACTGATTAATTTGCCCAAAATGGTAGCTAATGTTACCGCGAATATAGGAAGGGCATATTCCAGCAAGATGCTAGGGTCGATCAACATCCCAACCGACACAAAGAAAACTGCCGCAAATAAGTCTTTAACAGACTTTGTGAGGTGTTCAATTTTTTCGGCCTGTGTGGTTTCCGCTAAGATTGAACCCATGATAAATGCACCTAATGCAGGAGAGAAGCCAACTTTAACGGCCAATAATACCATCACCAAACATAAAGCTAAAGAAACGATCAGCATGGTTTCATCATTCATCAGCTTTTTTGTCGCCTTTAAGAATGTTGGAATTAAGAAGATCCCTCCCAAAAACCAGAGTACCAAGAAAAAGGCAAGTTTAAGGATGGAAATTAACATTTCAGTTCCTGCAAACTGTTGGCTCACCGCCAATGTAGACAAGAGCACCAACAACAAGATGGCTACCAAATCTTCTACAATGAGCACACCAAAAACTAAACCTGCAAACTTCTTGTGTTTTACACCCAGTTCTTCGAATGCACGGATAATAATCGTGGTTGATGATACCGAAAGAATTCCCCCCAGGAATATACTGTCCATTGTGCTCCATCCCAGTAGTTTACCAACTGCAAAACCGATCAGTAACATGAAAGCAACTTCTACTATAGCAGTAATTGAAGAAGAGCCCCCAACCTTCACTAGTTTTTTGAAACTGAATTCCAGGCCCAAGCTAAATAATAAAAATATAACCCCAATTTCAGCCCAGATTGTGATGCTTTTGTGGTCGGTCACGGTAGGCATAAAATCTATATAAGGGCCCACAATAACTCCGGCTAAAATGTAGCCTAACACTAAGGGTTGTTTGATTTTTTTAAAAAGAAGAGTAGTTACTCCGGCGGCAGCTAGAATAAGGCCTAAATCGGCAATTAATACTGGTAAATGGATCATAAGAATATTTTATCAAAGAATAATAATGTTGCGTATTAAGCAATTATTATCACCAAAAAGTATGCTTAGGAAAAAGAAAATTAAATATAAACTGATAGTTGAAACTAACCTGATTGCTTAAGAAAGGAGGTAATTGCTCATCTGCTTTTAGCTTTTTAAAATGAAGGGTATCCAAACAATAGCAAACGATTTTAATTGGATGGTTTGAAGTTTGACGGATAAAATCCAATTGATCATGCAGACTTTTGCTTACCGTATGATCTTCATCAATGGGAGAATTAACCTTGCCGGTTAAAATTAAAATGGAGCTTTTAACAGTTTTTTTTACCGAAATAATGGTTCCTGGTTTAGCTGCATTTGCAACTGAACTGCCGAAAGCAAAATACAATAAAAAAGCAATCAAAAATCTCATTGCCTTAAATGTAGTAAAAATAATCGGTTTTTGAATGGTTTAGGGCATTATCAAAGGCTATCGTACGCGTTGAAAAAACTTAAAGTATCTTCCTTATCTTGGTGCAGTTGGATTGTTAATGCTTCTAATCCAGTAAATTTCACATCATGGCGCAAGAACTTTAGGAAATTCATTTTGATGGTCTGTCCATAAATTTCGCGATTAAAATCGAAAATATTTACTTCAATATTACGGGTCATTCCGTTTATGGTTGGGCGCTGACCTATGTAGGCCATCCCTCGGTAAGTTGATATTGTTGAGCTTAATTCTGTGTTCTGATCTTGCGGATGAGGTGCTTCGCTCATTTCAATGGTTACCGCATAAATTCCATCGCTAGGAATAAGCTTGTAAGTCTCTTCTACAAAGATATTAGCGGTAGGAAAACCAATAGTTCGGCCTATTTTATCACCCTTGATTACCGGGCCGCTGATTGAGAAATGATAGCCTAAATATTTGGCGGCCAAACTCACATCTCCGTCCAATAATGCAGTTCTAATCTTTGTTGAACTTACAGCTACATCGTTAATATCCTGTTCTGGAATTTCTTCTATGGCATAACCATAAATTCTTGAAAATTCTTCCAATTCTGCCATTCCACCTTTTCTATCTTTTCCAAAACGATGATCATAACCTACAATGATATGTTTCGTTCCAATTGTATCGATTAAAATATTCTTGATGTAATCAGCAGCGCTAAGATTAGAAAAATCTCTTGTGAAAGGAGTAATAATTAAATGATCTACACCTAATCCTGCTAAAATTTCTGCCTTTTCTTTAATGGTATTAATGAGTTTAAGCTCATGGTTTTCTGGGTCAATAATCATTCTTGGGTGCGGGAAAAATGTTAAGATTACACTTTCGCCGCCTGAAGATTTTGCCAGTTCACAAAGCCGTTTCACAATTTTTTGATGTCCATAATGTACACCATCAAATGTGCCAATGGTTACTACAGCATGGTTTAACTTTTTAAAATCCGATAGTTGATGATATATTTTCATCTTTATAAATTATAGCTCCCGAGTTTATTGATCTTATCCGTATCAATGAGTTCGCAAGCGCCGTTATTTTTCTTAGTATCATACTTCATTTGCCTTTAATTTAATGGTGGTAGATTAAGGCTGCGGTAACGAAGAAGTTTGAGAGCGAATAAATTAATGTAAAGCTTGGCGCTTGACTACGCCTCCTTTAATGTCTGCAATTTGTTGTTGTACTACAAAGGCATCAGGATCAATTTGACGGATCTCTGATTGTAGTTTGTTCATCTCCAACTTGGTTACAACCGTATAAATAATGTCGATATCTTTATTTTCCAAATAACCACCAGTTCCTTTATAAACAGTAACACCCCTTTTCATCTCGGTAATGATATAATTTTTGATTTCGTCATTTTTATGAGAGATAATGGTAACACCTGTATAGGCTTCTAGGCCATTGACAATAAAATCTATGGTATTAGAAGCCGAGAGATAAGTTAAAATAGCATAAAGTGCGGTATCAATATTGATGAAATAAGCTGCAAATGCAAAAATAATGATGTTTAAGATGAGGATGATATTTCCAACGGTCAATTGGCTTTTTCTACTGATGTAGAGTGCTAATACTTCAGTTCCATCAATTACACAACCTCCACGCATGGCCAATCCAATTCCAGCACCCAAAAAGAATCCTCCGAAAAATGCAATCAACAATTTTTCATGGGTAATTGGAACAAAAGGGATAAAAATTAAAGCTAATGATAAAGCAGCTATTGCAATAGATGTTTTAATGGCAAAACCTCTTCCAATTTGTTTATATCCCAAAATAACAAATGGAATATTGATCAGTACAATTAAATAGGAAAGGTTGAATTTTGTTAAGGCTGAAATTAAAAGAGAAATACCCGTTACGCCACCATCGATGAAGTGGTTGGGAATTAGGAAGCTTTTCAATCCGAAACATGCACATATTACGCCACAAACGATTAATGCAGATTCTTTGAGCAAACGTACATTCTTTTTTTTACTATTTTCCATATCGTTATTGGGGCAAGCTTTTTTCTTCTCGCTTATTGCGAAGATACTGAACCAAATCTGCTACTTCAAACGCATTTGAAAGTAGAAAGCTACCGCTCCTTGTTCTTGTCAACTTAGAGAGATAGGCAGCATTATTCAATTGTTTACCGAAATCTGATACCAGTGAACGGATATATGTACCCTTACTACATACTATTCTAAAGTCTACCTCAGGAAGTTCAATTCTTGTAATTTCAAATGTACTAACTGTTACATTACGTTTTCTAAGCTCAACTTCTTCTCCCAAACGGGCTTTTACATATAACCTTTCTCCATTTACCTTAACTGCAGAATGTGCAGGTGGATACTGTTCAATATCGCCTGTGAATGGTGCTGTAGCAGCATAAATTTGTTCGGTAGTGAGCTGGTCTATCTGGAAATGTGCATCAATTTCTGTCTCCATATCAAATGAAGGCGTGCTTGCACCCAATACCATAGTACCGGTATATTCTTTTTCTTCAGCCTGGAAAGTATCTATCTTTTTGGTAAGCTTTCCCGTGCAGATAATTAAAAGTCCGGTGGCTAGTGGATCCAAAGTTCCGGCATGACCAACTTTTAATTTAAGCGGTTTCAGTGAGTTTCTGATTTTACCAACTACATCAAAAGAAGTCCACTTGTAGGGTTTATTGATCAGTAAAAGTTCTCCTTCAGCAAAGTTGAATTCAGGAAATTTTAAAACTGGAGGGTTTTCTTCTTGCATTAAAGTACGTCAAGTTTTACGCCAGCAAAGTATAAGCTCAGAATTACAATGCCAACTACAATTCTATACCAACCGAACATTTTAAATCCGTGTTTGGTTAAAAAGCTGATGAATGACTTGATTGCAATAATAGCTACAATGAAAGCGATGATGTTACCAAAAAGTAACAGTTTAATATTTTCACTATTCAGTAATGAATAGCCTTTTAGTAGTTTGTAGCCTGTAGCAGCACACATGGTTGGTACAGCCAAAAAGAAAGAAAATTCAGCGGCAACGCTTTTGGTCAATTTCAGTTGCATTCCACCTAAAATAGTAGCGGCGCTTCTGCTTAGGCCAGGAAAGGCAACGGCAAGCACTTGGAATAATCCAATTTTAAAGGCAGTAGCTCTGGTAATTTCTACTTCGTTGGTTACGGTAGGATTTTTAAATAGTTTATCTACGAACAACAACAGGATCCCTCCAACAAGCAAAACGGTAGCAATAAAAATTGGGTTCCCTAGCTTGGTGTCAATAAAGTCATTTAATAGGTATCCGAATCCAAGCGCAGGAATTACTGCAATAACTAATTTTAAATAAAACTCTATACTGCTGAAGTTGATAAACTTTTTCCAGTAGACTACTACTACCGCCAAGATGGCTCCAAATTGGATGGCAACAGTGAAGAGCTTTACAAAATCGTCGGTTGCAATACCCATAATAGAGCTTGCAATAACCATGTGGCCTGTTGAAGAAACAGGCAAAAACTCAGTTAATCCTTCAATTATTGCAAGGATTAATGCTTGTATATAGTTCATTTACCCTATTTCTTTAAAATAGCATAAATGCCAAATGCAAAACCAAACAATACTACCATTGGTGCCAATAATGTTCTTCTGGTATCATAGATATCACCGGTGGTGCCGATCATTAAAATGAAGCCCAGTACCACAATACCGATAGCAATTAATAACAATTGATAATTTTTTTTGGTAAAAACCATTTCTGTGTTTTGTTCCTGTTTTACAGGAGCTGATTGTTTTTCTGCCATTATCTATATAGATCGTAAATTTTTAAACGTAAATATCTGCTTACCGCAAACCAGGTGCTTATTGAAGTGATGAAAATCCCTATTGCCAATAAAGCAATAAATACAAAGCCAAATTCTGTAAAATTCTCTAAGATTTTTATTTCGCCCAGCTCTTTTCTCGCATAGGTTAATAAGCCCAGTAAAATGATAATTGCAATAAATGAAGCAATAATTCCATGGAGTGCGGCCATTAATATAAAAGGCTTTCTGATAAAGTTTTTTGTAGCACCTACCAACTGCATGCTCTTGATCAAGAAACGTTGAGAGAAAATAGCTAGTCGGATGGTGTTATTGATCAAGGCTACCGAAATCACCAATAGAATAATTGCAAATCCAAGTACAATTAAACTGATGGTGCTGATATTTTTATTCACCATATCTATCAAAGAGCTTTGGTAAACAACTTCTTTAACAATAGGATTTTTTTCTATGCTCTTTTTTAAGGCATCAATGGTTTGATTATTTGCATAATCGGCTTTAAGATAGACGTCGATAGTTGAAAGCAGAGGGTTATAGCCTAAAAAGTTCACAAAATCTTCTCCCAGATCTTTGGTAAGGTTGTGTTGTGCTACTTCCTTGTTTATGTACTCGGTTTGTTTAACCGCAATATTATCATTTAGTTCTTTTCGAAAAGCTAATATTTCCGTCTCTTTCGCACCTTCATCAACAATGATATTTAGAACGATATTCTCTTTCACATAATTGGAAAGGTTTTTTGCATGAACTAAGATTAATCCCAACATTCCCAACATTAACAAAACCAAAGCAATGCTGAAAATTGTAGATATGTAAATTGTTTTGGTCTTTTTAGCGGCCTCACTTACTTCAAATTCTTCCATGTATCTATGTTTTTGTGTTTGCGAAAATAAAGAAAGATAAGCAAAAATGTAAATAATATGGTTTTTGTTTTCGCATTAAGCAGCAATTTGTGCTAGCAAATTAGCGAATTTTAAACTATTGAAATGTGCATTAACATTATTTAACTTTTTTTGTTTTGTTTAAATGGCATAAGTTTTGATTTAGAATTATGCTTAACGCTGCTCATTAAACGTAAATCAACCCTATTTTTTATGAAACCATCATGATTTGCCAGCCACAAACATCAATGAATAAATCATGATAGCTTCATAACCATTGAAAACAAATTTATAAATATGAAAAAACGATTATTGTTAGCAGGTACAATCTTATTCTTTGTTACTGGGTTTACCGCATGTAAAAAACAAGACGATGCCACAAAGCCATTGCGTACAAAAATGTTAGGCAAGTGGCAGGTAAACAAAATTGATGTAACCACTTATCCAAGCAGTGGCACGCCAACAACTGTCTCAACTAGTTATTCTTCAGGTGATTATATTGATTTTAAAGACAATGAAAACGATGACTTTGAAATGGGCTTAGGGAGCAACAGATCTGTTGGAACCTACAGTTCTACCATAGATGATCGGCTTTTTCTAGATTTTTCTTCCAAAGATCTAGAGTGTAACGTTAGTACAATTACCGATAATCAGTTCCAGTTTACGGGAACAATAGTAGGTTCGAGCCCTAAAGTAACGGAGACCTATTACTTAAGCCGGTAAGAGTTAAATTTGTATAAATTAATATAAGCGCTGTCCCCAAAATAGGAGATGGCGTTTTTTATTTGATCAGCAATTAAACTCATGCTTAATTTCCTTATTTTCGCAACGTTTTAAGAAAGAATAGATCAATGGATTATCAATTTAAAGAGATAGAACAAAAGTGGCAAAAATATTGGGCCGAAAATCAGACATTCAAGGCCAATACCAATTCAAATAAACCTAAATATTATGTACTTGATATGTTTCCATACCCTTCAGGTGCAGGTTTACATGTAGGCCATCCTCTTGGTTATATCGCTTCAGATATTTTTGCTAGATACAAAAGATTAAAAGGTTTTAATGTGCTGCATCCAATGGGATACGATTCTTTCGGATTGCCAGCAGAACAATATGCCATTCAAACTGGTCAACACCCGGCAATTACAACCGAAGATAATATCTCTACCTATCGTCGCCAGTTGGATCAAATTGGGTTTTCTTTTGACTGGAGTCGTGAGGTGCGTACAAGTGAGCCATCTTACTACAAATGGACGCAATGGATTTTTATGCAATTGTTCAACTCTTGGTATAACCTGGAAACTGATCGTGCAGAAGATATCACTACATTGATCGAAAAGTTCAATGCTGCAGGAAGCGCGAATATCAAAGCAGTTTGTGATGATGATACCTTGAGTTTTTTACCAAGCGATTGGGCTACTTTCACTGCCGAAGAAAAGCAACGTGAAATCTTAAAATATCGCTTAACCTACCTAAAAGAGAGTACTGTAAACTGGTGCCCTGCTTTAGGTACCGTATTAGCCAATGATGAAGTGAAAGATGGTTTCTCAGAGCGTGGCGGATATCCTGTTGAGCAGAAGAAAATGATGCAGTGGAGCATGCGGATCTCTGCCTATGCAGAACGTTTGTTACAGGGCTTAAATACTATCGATTGGCCAGAGCCAGTTAAAGAGATGCAACGCAATTGGATTGGTAAGAGTATTGGTGCGAGTGTGAAGTTTAAAATAGAAAAGTTAAATGTACATGCTGTATCAGAACTCCCAACGGCAGATTTTATAGAGGTTTTTACCACACGTGTTGATACCATATTCGGCGTTTCATTTATTGTCTTAGCACCAGAACATGAACTGGTTCAAACCTTAACCACAGCAGATCAACAAGAGGATATCTCTAATTATATCGCACAAACTAAAAAGAAATCGGAATTGGACCGCATGGCGGATACGAAGACTGTTTCAGGTGCTTTTACTGGAAGTTATGTAATTAATCCGGTGAATAATGAGTTGGTTCCTATTTGGATTGCTGATTATGTTTTAGCTGGTTATGGAACTGGAGCTGTGATGGGCGTACCTAGCGGTGATCAACGGGATTGGTTATTTGCTAAACACTTCAATTTGCCGATTATCCAGATCTTGGATGCGCAAAAAGAGATCGAAACAGAAGCAGATGCAACCAAAGAAGGGAAATATATCAACTCGAGTTTCATTAATGGCTTAAGCTATAAAGAAGCAGTTTCTCATTTAAATAACTGGTTGGAAGAAAACGAAGTTGGTAAAGCAAAAATCAATTACCGCATGCGGGATGCTATTTTTGGTCGCCAAAGGTATTGGGGAGAACCAATTCCGGTTTATTTCAAAGATGGATTACCTTATTTGATCAAAGAGGAAGAATTGCCATTGCTCTTGCCAGAGATTGATAAATATTTGCCTACCGAAAGTGGGGAGCCGCCTTTGGGAAGAGCAACGGATTGGAGCTATGAAAAACAGTATGAGTACGAACTAAGCACTATGCCAGGTTGGGCAGGGAGCAGCTGGTACTGGTACCGTTATATGGATGCCAATAATAGCAATAGATTTGCTGATAAAGATGCTGTTGCCTATTGGAAGGATGTGGATTTGTACATTGGTGGATCAGAACATGCTACTGGGCACTTACTTTATAGCCGTTTCTGGAATAAATTCCTGAAAGATCTTGGCTATGTAAATGAAGAAGAACCTTTCAAGAAGCTGATTAACCAGGGGATGATCCAGGGAAGAAGTAATTTTGTTTATCGTGTAGTTGATGAACAAGGGAAAGGAACAAACACGCTTGTATCTTACGGTCTTAGAAAAGAATATAAAACATCAGCACTTCATGTGGATGTAAATATCGTAGAAAACGAAGTCCTGAATATTGAAAAGTTCAAGCTTTTTAGACCTGAGTTTGCCAATGCAGAATTTATCCTTGAAAACGGAAAATACATTTGTGGGGTTGAAGTAGAAAAAATGTCTAAATCGAAATTCAATGTGGTTAATCCAGATACGTTGATTGAGAATTATGGTGCTGATACGCTTCGCATGTACGAAATGTTTTTAGGTCCGCTTGAACAGAGCAAACCTTGGAATACCAATGGAATTGAAGGTGTATTTAAATTCTTACGTAAGTTTTGGCGTTTATTCCACAATGAGGATTGGACATTTAACGTAAGCGATGCCGAACCCACAAAAGCTGAACTAAAAGCACTTCATAAAATCATTAAAAAAGTACAGGATGATGTAGAACGTTTCTCTTTCAATACTTCAGTTTCCAGCTTTATGATTGCCGTGAACGAATTGACAGACCTGAAATGTAAAAACCGTTCGGTACTCACAGACTTGGTTGTAGTATTGTCTCCGTATGCACCACATATCTGTGAAGAATTGTGGTCGTTATTAGGGAAAAAGGAGCTATCTACTACTCCATATCCAACATTTAATCCAGCTCACTTAGAGGAAAATGAATTTGCCTATCCTATTTCGGTTAATGGTAAAATGAAAATGAACCTAAATTTAAGCCTGAGCTTAGATGAAACCGCAGTGAGGGAAATCGTGTTATCAAATGAACAGATCCAGGGTTACCTAGAAGGTAAAGAACCAAAGAAATTAATCTTTGTAAAAGGTAAGATTGTGAATATTGTGGTATAATAAACAGGTTTTAGCCACAGATGCACAGATTAAATTAATTGGTGCGTCTGTGGTTTTTTTATGCTGAAGCTAAACTAACCTTCATAGCTTTCTGGAACTCAGTGAAGAATCTACCTAGACAATTTATGGAGATAGATTCCTCCTTCGTCGGAAAGACAAAAGAAACATTTGTAGATCAACCTAAATCTGTGCATCTGTGGCCAACCTATCTCACATACATTAGCGGCCAAATCCCTGCAGCTGTATTCTATAACCCGTAATCAAAATTATTTCCTGTAATCCCTGTGATTTTTTTAACCTTGTTGCGACTAATAGGGGAAAGCAGCATAATTAATGTCAAACGAAACGGCTCCATCAGAATTTCTATCCATTATTGAGGCCAATAAAAGGATCATCTACAAAATAGGTAATGCCTATTGCAAAAATGTTGATGATCGTGAAGACCTGGCTCAGGAGATCATCTTTCAGTTATGGAGGTCATGGGACAGCTTTAACAACAATATCAAGCTGTCTACATGGATGTATCGCATTGCTTTGAATGTTGCCATCTCTTTTTACCGCAAATCACAAAAAACGGCGACTACAACCTTGATGGGCGACCAGCTGATTACCGTAATCGATGAAAATCCAAATGAAGAATTGGAGGCGAACTTAAATACACTCCAGCAATTCATTAATGAGTTAAAACCGTTGGATAAAGCCTTGATCATTTTATATCTGGAAGAAAAGAAACATCAGGAAATAGCGGAGATCATGGGGATTACCTTAACCAATGTAGCTACAAAAATTGGCAGGATCAAAGAACAGTTAAAATATAAATTCTCAAAAATAGAATATCATGGATAATTTGGAAATCATAAACCTTTGGAAACAATATGATGCGAAGTTGGAAAAAACCTTATCGCTAAACCAGAAGATCATCGTGGAACTGCAACAGCAAAAAGCAAAGAATGCTTTAAGACCAGCAAAAAGAATGAAGGTATTTGCCGTAATTGCAGGTATAATCTACGTTTCGATATTAGCCTATCTGGTTTATCATTCCCTGAGCTTTGAGAAAATATTTTTTGCGGGTTCGTTAAGTGTCAGTATCGTAATTACCACAATAGCCATCGCTACCTATATTCATCAATTGGTGTTAATTAATGAGATAGACAATAGCGAACATGTCATCTATATTCAGCAAAGGTTGGCGAAATTACAGACCTCAACATTGAAAATAGTCGGATTGCTTTTACTGCAGTTGCCCTTTTATTCAACATGGTACATCAATTTCGAATGGATCAATAATTCACCAAATGCTTTTTATTTTATCCATGTACCCATCGTATTGCTCTTTGCCCTTGCAAGTATCTGGTTTTATAAAAACATCAATATCAAGAATAAGGACAAAAAGTGGTTCCGTTTTTTGTTCAGTGGCCCAGAGTGGACTTCCATTATCAGATCGGGACAGTTCTTAGATGAAATCGAAAGTTTTAGTAGGTAGGTTGTGAGTTGCAGGTTATGAGTTACGGGTCTGGACATTTATGAATCTAATCCATGAACCATGAACCGAATGCTATATGCCCCCAAGCTATTGACCATTGACTAATGAACTAATGAGCCAATGAACCAAATAAGCCATTACCACCAAACCAATCGCCGTTAAAAAATCACCATTCACCGCTGAATTCAATCCAGTGGTCAGAATTCATTGAATTAAAGTTGTAACAAAAATTATTTTCGTAAGACTAATTATCAAATAAAAAATAAAACCATGAAAAAAATTCTACTTATCTGTGCAGGTTTATTGATCATGTTCACTGCTAAGGCTCAATTTCCGATGGGGGGAGGAGCTCAAAAGGTAGCAATAACTGGTCGGGTAACGGTAACTATTGTTGATTCGCTAACTAAAACACCAATAGATTATGCTACAGTTTCTTTAGCAAAGGTTAAAGATGGCAAAACCATAAACGGAGGTGTGACTGATGATAAAGGAAAGATTACGCTTCAGAATGTTGCGCCAGATGAATATAAATTGTCTGTTGGCTTTTTAGGTTACGCCAATAAATCGGTAACTTTTAAAACTACATTGGCTAAACCTGATTATAGCTTAGGTAACCTATTGCTTAGCCCTTCTTCAAATACATTAAATATGGTGAACGTTGAAGGAAAGAAGAACATCGTCGAAAATAAAATCGACCGTATGGTTTACAATGCTGAGGCAGATGCTACCAATGCTGGTGGTGATGCAACGGACGTAATGCGTAAAGTGCCGATGTTAACTGTTGATATCAACGGAAACGTACAATTGCGCGGTAGTTCTGTAAGAGTTTTGATCAATGGCAAACCATCAGGAACGATGGCAAATAGCGTAGCTGATGCCTTGAAAATGCTTCCTGCTGATCAAATTAAAAGTGTTGAGGTAATTACAAGTCCATCTGCAAAATATGATGCGGAGGGTTCTGGTGGGATCATCAATATCATTACCAAGAAAAGTAATGCACAGGGTGTAAGTGGTGCTGTAAATGCATCAGCTGGTACCAGAAGAAATAATGGTTCATTTAACTTGACCGCTAAAACTGGTCGCTTAAGCATGAATACTGCATTGGGAACTGATTTGGCTTATCCGCAGACTACCGGCATTGATTTCTTAAATACAACAAAATTAGGAAACGGCAATTCAAGTAGTGTATCTCAAAACGGACTTTCAGATTGGAGCAGACAATTGTTCAACGGTAGCTTAGGATTGGATTATGATTTTAATGCCTACCATAACATCAGCACCAATGCAAAATATACCCACTTCTATAATGGTGGTCCTGGGGAGGCATCGTTACTTGTTAATAACAACACGGCAAAAAATATCAGTAATACCGACATGGGAAATTCTAATTTGGATTGGAATGTCGATTATAGAAAAACAAGCAAAAGAGCAGGAGAGGAGTTTTCAATTGCGGGTCAGTATTCAGCAGGAAGAAATACCAATGATTTTACCAATACTTTAACTTACCCTGGTATACCAGATGCGATTACAGCAAGTAGCAATGTTGGTAAAAACAAAGAATATACCGCACAAACGGATTATGTATATCCATTCAGTAAAGTTGTAATTTTTGAAGTGGGTGCCAAGGGTATTTTTAGAGAAATAGATAGTCAATATGGCAACAATAGCGGTCAGGATTTTGATTATAAACAAAACGTTGGTGCTGCCTATAGTACAATCAGTTTTAATTTAACTAAGAAAATCCAATTTAAAGGTGGTGTAAGGGCAGAATATACCGATATCAACGTCAATGATGGGAGTTACAATAAAGATTATTTAAATCTATTCCCAAGTGCTATCATCTCTCAGACGATTAAAGGCAAAACAACCTTAAAATTAAGCTACAACCGTAGGGTACAGCGACCAAGTTTGGCTTTCTTGAACCCTTTCCGTAACGAGGCCAACCAGTTTAGCGTTTTCCAGGGAAATCCGATCTTAAACCCAGAGTTAAGCGATAACTTAGAATTCGGTTATTCGACCTTTGTAAAAGGATCAATCATTAATGCTTCAGTGTTTTATCGTCATACCAATGGTGTTATCGAAAATTACAATGACGTAGATAAATTGAATCCAAGTAAGGTATTGACGACTTTTGAGAACGTTGGTAATGTAGAAAGCTTTGGCGTTAATGTTTTTGCGTCTTACAATCCAAAGCCAAAATGGACGTTGATGACTAACCTTGGTGCTAATACCTATCAAATTGATAATGTATTAACTAATGAAAGCTCTAATACTTATTTAAACTATAACTTGTTCTTCCGTTCTGCTAACACCTTTAAACAGGGATGGACGACCGAGATTTTCACTGTAGTTAATTCGGCAAGAAGAACTTTCCAGAGCAGAACTAGCGGTATGTTTATTTACGGAGGTGCGGTTAAGAAAACCATCTTAAAATCTAAAGGAACTGTTGGTTTGAATGTATTAAATCCTTTCAGTCGTGATTTAAACATCAAAATGGTTTCGGAGTCTAAAAACACATTGCTAAATCAAACTACCTATCAAAAACAAGACATTCACTATCCTTTGCGTTCATTTGGGGTTAATTTCAGCTATAATTTCGGGAAGCTTAAATTTACCGAAAAGAAAAAGATCAAAAATGATGACGTGAAACAAGGCGATCAAGGTGGTGGTGGCCAGATGGGTGGAATGGGTCAAGGAAATTAAGATAATAAAATGATTATACCAGCCTCTCGAATTATCGAGGGGCTTTTTTATGGCTAATTTTACCACATAGGAGATTCATAGGGAATATGGTTCCTTCAGGTTTGCGACAGGGGTTAGGTTTTGCCACAGATGCACAGATTAGGACATTTTGGGGACAGGTTTTTTACCACATAAAACATAGGTTTAAGGGTGATATTAGGTAAGGTGGAGGTGTTAGCTTGGTATTAGCTTGGTGTTACCTAGCTATAAGGTAGCTTCGAGCAAGCTTCGAGGTAGCTATGAGGTAGTGCCAGAGGTAACTATTGGTGAGAAAGTTAAGTCTCATGGGTAAACTTTTTGTCTTAAAGCTACATGCAATGCTGAGGGGAACGGACTTTCGGACTCTCTATTGCTTCTTAACTTTCTTCAGAATCATTAGATTTAGCGGATTACTTGGGTAGCCACTGATGTTGTTCTGTAACATGATTACTGCCTGATCATAGAGAATTGGTACGATCGAGGCATTTTCGAGTACCATATTGTCCATTTTATAGTAAAGTTCGTAACGTTTTTTCGCATCGCTTTCGTAATAACTTTGCTCAAACAGTTTATCGAAATCGTTATTAAAATAACCGGTATAATTCGGTCCGAATGGAACCCTGTTTTTTGAATAGAAGACGGAGAGATAATTTTCGCCATCTGGATAATCTGCAATCCATGAACCCCTAAAGAAGTTAACCTCATTTTTGGACATCATATCCCTTAAGCTTGCATTTGGACTTACGTCTACCTTTATAGTCATCCCGATATTGCTCAATTCGCCCTGAATAAATTCAATCAGATCTTTATAAGTTGTAGAGGTGCTTAGGGTAACTTCTGGCATTCCCTTTCCGTTGGGAAATCCAGCTTCTGCCAATAATTTCATCGCCAATGGCAGGTTATAGTGGTAGCCTTTTACGCGTGTGCTATCGAAGCCTGGCATTCCTTTCGGGATAAATCCCGCAGTTGCGGGCTCACCAATGCTATTTCTCAGATACTTCACTAGTTTAGACCTATCTATTGCATAATTAATTGCCTGTCTAACTTTTTTAAAACGCAAAGGGGAGTTCTTTACAATGGCTTTTGAGGTATCAACCAAGATGCCAACATATTCTGTACATAGGTATGGGCTTTTATTGAGCTTAAATTTACCCTTGTATTTGCTGGTCATGTTGCCGTTTTTTGTCAAGATATCATCTCTATAGCTCCCATCAACTTTATCGAAGAAATCAAGTTCTTTTTTTATGAAATTCATAAAGGCACTTTGTTTGTCGCTGATAAAAGTGACTTTGACTGCATCTAAAAATGGCAATTGTATTTCCCCTTCTTTTTCCCAATAGTGCTCATTTTTTAAAAGCACCAAAATCTCATCTTCCTTCCAGTATTTGAATTTAAATGGGCCGGTACCAACTGGGTGGCTTCTAAAGTCTTTGCCATAATGTTCAACCACTTCTTTGGGTACAACCGAGCAATATTGTGCGGTAAGCAATTGCATAAAAGCGGGAAAAGGTTTTTGCAGTTTGATCTGAAATGTCGAATCGTTTAGGGCTTTAAATCCACTGGCATCTTTTACTTTATCACTAAAGATCCATCCACCGGAAGAAGCGACTTTAGGATCTATCAATCTGTAAAAGCTGTAGGCAAAATCTTCGGCAACAACCTTTCTGCCCTTGCCATTTTTAAAGAGGGGGTCATCGTGAAAGTAAACATCATTGCGCAAATTAAAGATATAAGTTAATCCGTCTGTAGACATCTGCCATGATTTGGCGATACAGGGGATTGTATTTAATTGGCTATCTATTTGGACTAGTCCGTTAAAAATTTGATTGATCATCCAGATAGCATTCTGGTTACGGGCAAAGGCGGGATCTAATGAAGTTACATTTTGGTCTAGATTCATATTGAACACTTTTTTGCCATCAGTTTCTTGTTTCGAATGGCAGGAAGCGATGATGAACAAGCAAAAAATCCAAAATATATGACTTATAATTCTACGCATCAGTTTAGGAATAGTATTTTTGCACAAATTAATAATAAATTCAGATGTCTTTTTTAAATGAACTTATAAATAGTGAAAATGATGAGATTTTACGCGAAGAATTGCATGAGCGTGTAGACATTGTAACGCATAAAATCAAATTCATGGATAAAGTACCTGTAATTTGTTTAACTACTAACAATGAGGTTCAGTCTGCACTAGATCATTTAATTGAATTGGCGGGAGGGGAGTTAGTTCCGATTGCTTTAGAGGCAAAAGTGTTGATTTATTTTGAGCATCAGGCTGGTATTGGAGATCTAATTGGCAATGTGCTGGGGGCGATATCACCACAATGGCCTGCGGTTACCTACAATCATGTTTATATCATTGATGATAGCTTGGTTTTAGCTAAAGAGCCTGCAGATTTAGTGAATAGTTTGGAAGATATTGCCGAAATGTTGCATCCTGGGTTTTTCGTTTTTGGAAACGAGGGTAAAAGTTGGATTAATTTTGGGGTTTAAAGTAAGTTACGGGTTATGAGTTGTGTGTTACGAGGCTGGGCTTTGGCATCATGCTTATGCATCCAGTCTATGAACTATGAACCATCAACTATGAACCATCACCCATCACCTAATAGTTCATAAACTTTTCTATTTGCTGATCGGTAAACTTAAGGGTATCTTCTTTAAAAAAGGCGTCATTTTCATCTAGTTCTGTTTTGATGGCTGAGATGTGCAAACGGAGGGGCATTACGTTGAGGTGTAGGTAGGCGCAAACTCCGTTAAAGTGTTCAATTCCACGGATGTTTCCGTATTTACCGGAAGAGATACCCACTAGGCATGCCTTTTTATCATAGAAGCTTTCTGGAAAGTTACAGGCATCAATGAATGTTTTAAGTACGCCTGGAAAGCTGCCATTATATTCTGGAATTACAAATAAAAATTTACTGGTTTCGGTTACAAGATCTTGGATTTTCTGAAATGTTTCACTTCTTTTGCCATATAGATCTGAGGTAATCAATTGATTAGGTAAGTCTTGCAAATCGATAAGTTGAGTGTTTAGTCCTCTTTTTGCCAACTGATTTTGATAGTATTTTGAAACCTTTAAAGTATTGCTTGATGGTCTGTTTGTGCCGGATATAATCGTTACCATGCTAAAATTGTTAATAAGATGTTTAAAACACTTGCGGCTTTAATACTAATATTAGGTTTTAGTTTGTATCTTAGCTAACTGTTAAAAAGTGCTTGTTTGACGCAAAAATAGCATTTTTTGAAGAGAAATATTGTAAAATAAAGCCTTAGTTAAATTTGGCGATTTTTTAAAAAGATAGATGAGTAAAATTATTGCTTTAGCAAACCAAAAAGGCGGCGTAGGTAAAACTACTTCGTCTATCAATTTAGCGGCCAGTTTAGCGGTTTTGGAATATAAAACGCTTTTGGTTGATGCAGATCCTCAGGCTAACTCTACATCTGGTATTGGTTTCGATCCCAGGAATATCAAGAACAGTATTTACGAATGTATCATCAACGATGTTGATCCGGTTGATGCGATCATAAAGACGGATACGCCCAATTTGGATTTATTGCCAGCGCATATTGACTTGGTTGGTGCAGAGATTGAGATGATTAATTTATCCAATCGTGAGTATAAGATGAAAGCGGTTTTGGAGAAGGTGAAGTCACAGTATGATTTCATTATCATTGACTGTTCACCATCTTTGGGTTTAATCACGATTAACTCGTTGACTGCTGCCGACTCGGTAATTATTCCAGTTCAATGCGAGTATTTTGCATTAGAGGGGTTGGGCAAATTGTTAAACACAATTAAAATTGTTCAAAATCGTTTAAATACAGAATTAGAGATTGAAGGTATTTTACTCACTATGTATGATGTAAGATTACGTTTATCTAATCAGGTAGTTGAAGAGGTTAAAACGCATTTTCAGGATTTGGTTTTCGATACCATTATTCAGCGAAATACGCGTTTAAGCGAGGCTCCAAGTTATGGTGTATCGGTAATTATGCATGATGCCAATTGCAAGGGAGCGATTAACTATTTGAACTTAGCCAGAGAGATTGTTCGCAAAAACGGTTTAGTTACCGAAGAGCAAGAAATCAATACGGCAACCATATAAAATATATAAATGACATCTTTTCAGCGAAAAACAGGTTTAGGAAAAGGATTAAGTGCGCTTTTAGATGATACTGATTCAACTCATCCTCCTAAAAACGGGAATGATTCTTTAGAACAAACCGCACAAGTAGGAAGTATCAGCCAGGTAAATATTAATGATGTAGAGACCAACCCTTATCAGCCTAGAACGGAGTTTGATCAGGTTGCTTTAAATGAACTTTCGGAATCTATAAAAGTTCAAGGATTAATTCAGCCAATTACCGTTAGAAAAAACGGCACAAAATATCAATTAATTTCTGGGGAGCGTCGTTTACGTGCCTCTAAGTTGGCAGGTTTAACTCAAATTCCTGCTTATATCAGAACGGCGGATGATCAACAAATGCTAGAAATGGCATTGATTGAAAATATCCAACGTGAAAACTTGAATGCAATTGAGGTTGCTTTAAGTTTTCAAATGATGATTGATGAATGTAATCTTAAGCCAGAACAGTTAGGCGAACGTGTAGGGAAAAACCGTACCACAGTTGCAAATTATCTGCGATTATTGAAATTACCGGTCGCTATTCAAGCCTCTATTCGTGATAATAAAATTTCTATGGGCCATGCCCGTGCATTAATTAGCATTGAAGAAGCGGATAAACAATTGTATATCCATCAGGAAATTTTAGACAAAGGTTTATCAGTTCGGAAGGTAGAAGAACTGGTTAGAAGCATTCACCATGTTCAGATTAAGCCTACTGCGAAGCCTGCTGGTGTTTCTTTCGAATATCAGAAATTACAAAATGATTTGGCTTCTAAATTTGCGACTAAGGTAAAACTGAAAGTAAATGACAATGGAAAGGGTGCAATTGAGATACCTTTTGTTTCAAATGAGGACCTAAATAGAATTTTAGAACTTTTAGATTGGTAATGCGTGTAGTACTGGTTTTGATGATTGTGTTTGCGAGTTTTGCAGTGGTAAAAGCGCAAGACCCCATTGTTACCAAGCGAATAGATACCAATAAAAAACAACTTGATACCTTAGCAGGTCCAAAATATATCAACGAGGGGAAAATTGCTGGGAAGAAGGCATTTCATCGTTCGTTAATTTTTCCAGGATTAGGCCAGATGTACAATTACGGCTTAGTGGTTAAGGATATTAAAAGCGGTGCTGTTTCTACGAAAAGAATTGGACAAAAGATATATATATTAGGGAAAATAGGTGCTATCTATGCTGGTGGAACATTGTTAGTGATGTCATACTCAGAAAATAGAGGGCTCTATAAAGAGGTGTTGAGCGAATTACAATATCGACAAGAAAAAAAGGTCCCCAATCCCGATGGTAGATTTTCTCAGTATACCAATACAGATGCACTAAATGTAGCCAAAAACATCTATAAACGAAATAGCCAGGTTGTATTAATTTCGCTTGTAGGCTTGTATGCCATCAATGCAATAGATGCTTATGTGACCACACGTTTAAAATACTTTAACATAGAAGATACCTTAAGCCTTAAAGTTTCACCATCATTAATTAATACGAATACAATGTATGGTTTCAATGCTGTACCTTCTTTAAAACTTACCATTAAATTATGAAAATAGCCTTATTGGGATATGGCAAAATGGGCCAGATCATTGAACGTATTGCGATTGAAAGAGGACATGAAATTGTACTTAAGATTAGTGTTGATAATACCGATGATTTTACTGTTTCAACCCTGAAAGAGGCTGATGTAGCGATAGATTTTAGTACGCCAAATGCTGCGGTAGATAATATTTACAAGTGTTTTGAAGCAGGAGTTCCAGTTGTTGTAGGTACGACAGGATGGTATGGAAAATTACAAGAGATTAAAAATGATTGCCTTAGCAGTAACAATACATTGCTTTATGGCTCTAATTTTAGTGTTGGGGTAAACCTTTTCTTTCATCTGAATAAAGTGTTGGCAAAGTTGATGAATAATTATCCTGCATATGAAGTTCAGGTTGAAGAAATACACCATACGCAAAAGCTCGATGCACCAAGTGGAACTGCAATGACTATTGCCGAAGACATTATAACCGAACTAGACAGGAAATCTGAATGGTTGAATGAAGTTGTAGGCACACCAATTCCGGATGTGATTAAAAATGAAGAGTTGTTGATTGAATCGCATCGAATTGAAAATGTACCAGGTACGCATACTGTTGTATACAGTTCGGAAGTTGATGATATAGAAATTAAGCATACTGCGCACAATAGATCAGGGTTTGCTTTGGGGGCGGTAATTGCAGCAGAGTGGTTGGAGAAAAAACAAGGCTTTTATAATATTACTGATATATTTAATTTTAAATAAGAGCTGAGGGGATGGCCCTCACCCCAGCCCTCCCCGGAAGGGAGTGGGACATGATGCAAATGTAGTGTGGTAGTTAATAAAGGATATACCAAGAAATTAATATATGAACTATAAATTCTGGCAAAGAAATAACAATGCCAAACCAAAAAAGAAGAAGAGTAAAACTAGGGAGTGGACTGATGCAATTATTTTTGCGGTAGTTGCAGCGACCATTATCAGAGTTTTTTTTATTGAAGCCTATACCATTCCTTCAGGATCGATGGAAAAGTCTTTATTAGTAGGAGATTTTTTGTTTGTGAGTAAGGTAAACTATGGTGCTCGTATCCCGATGACTCCTATCGCTTTTCCTTTTTCTCATCATACACTACCTTTTACTGCAACAACAAAGGCATATTGGGATGGTGTACAATGGAAATACAGAAGATTACCAGGTCTACAGGATATCAAAAGAAATGATGTAGTTGTTTTTAACTTTCCAGAAGGTGATACTGTAGCGTTAGAAAACCAAAATCCAAGCTATTATGATTTGATTCGCGCTAATGGATGGGAAGCTACAAATAGAGATTATACGATTACGAGCAGACCAGTTGATAAACGTGAAAACTATATCAAACGTTGCATTGGAATTGCGGGTGATGTAATTAGAATGAAAAATGGTGTAGCAAACGTAAATGGTAAGGATGAACCGATAAAGAATACCGGTTTGATGCCCTACATTATCAAATTTAAAAGTACAGAAATTAACTTTCAGGTATTAAAAGATCTAGGTCTAGCAGAAATCCAGTTTATAACTGCAGATACCTATTCGGTAAGTGCAACCTCAGAAATGGTAGATGAGATTAAAAAGATGGATTTCGTGAGCACTGTTAGCATGTCTGCAGCACCAGCAGGAGAAGAGCAACCGGGAGGGATATTTCCTCACGATCCTAACAGACCATGGAATCAAGACAACTTTGGTCCGATTAAAATTCCTGCTAAAGGTTGGACTGTTCAAATTGATAGCGTAACCATGCCTTTATATTATCGTGCAATTAGAACTTACGAGGGTAATAAAGTGGAGAAGAAGGGTAATGACTGGTACATCAATGATAAGGTAGCAACAGCTTACACCTTCAAATTAAACTACTATTGGATGATGGGAGACAATCGCCATAGCTCTGCCGACTCACGTTATTGGGGTTTTGTTCCTGAAGATCATATTGTTGGAAAAGCACTCTTTATTTGGATGAGCTTTGATGGCGAAGGTTCTTGGTTTAGCAAAATTAGATGGAGCCGAATTTTTAAAGGAATTCATTAAGAAAACTTATTCTTAAATTGGAAAGCACTTCGAATAAAATCGAGGTGCTTTTTTTATGATTTAATTTATGTAATCCGAACGATAATGTCATCTAATTGATAGCAACATTCAATTGCTATAATAATGATGATATGAAAAATACTATTCTTTTAGGTCTTTTCCTCTTCTTTGGTGTAACTGTTGTTGCTCAGGAAAATCAAATTCAGGTCTCTTCAAAAATAAGCAAAGTCACTGTTTTTATGACGGGTGCTCAGGTTCAAAGAGAAATGGAAAACTTTGATATACCACAGGGTGTAAGCTTGCTTGTCTGTTCAGGGCTTTCATCTGCGATTGAACAGCAAAGTATCCAGGCTAAGGGAGAAGGTAACTTCACAATTTTATCTGTTTCAAAGCAAGCTAATTTTTTATTTGAGAAGAAAAATTCTGAGTTAAAAACGAGCTACATAACTACCATATCCAACTTGACTGATCAAATGGAGTCTTTAAGGAATGAAAGTGAAGTTTACAAGGCAGATGAGGAAATGTTATTGAAGAATAATACAATCATGGGGCCAAATGTAAATTACGATCTAGCAAAATTAAAGCTGGCATTAGATTTTCAAAAGCAAAGGTTAACAGAAGCAAAAAGCAAGCAAATCGACATCAACAAGCAAATTTCGGCGCTTCAAAAGGAAATTCAGCGATATCAGAAACAGTTAAATGAAATTAATGGTAAAACGCTTCAGCAGGCTAATGATATCATCGTTAAAATCTCTGCTAAGACTGCAACGAAAGGCAAGCTGTTTTTAAATTACATGGTGAACAATGCGAGTTGGTATCCAAGTTATGATATTAGAGCAAAAGATATCTCAAGTCCTATAGAGTTGGTTTACAAGGCCAATGTTTCACAAAACTCTGGTGAGGATTGGAAGAACATCAAACTTACGCTTTCATCTGGAAATCCATCTACTAATGGTGTAAAGCCAGATTTGAGTCCTTATAGTTTGGGCTTTTTGAGTGCAGGATATACGAATTATAATCCGTCATCTAGCAATGTCAGTATGGTGAAAGGCCGTGTTTTTGATACAAATGATCAATTAGCAATACCCGGTGTTAATGTTCGTGTTAAAAATACATCTATAGTAACTACAACTGATGAAAATGGAAATTATACATTACAAGTTCCACAAGGTGCTAAGCTATTGGTATTTAGTTATCTCGGCTATAAAACACAAGAAGTCTTTATTCAAAATTACCCGGTGAATGTAGGTTTACAAGCTGATCAAAATAGTTTAAATGAGGTTGCTGTATCTGCAGGAGGGCTCCAAGTTAAGAGACGTGACTCAAGCTATGCACTTGCTAAATTAAAAACCGAAGTTGTTGAAGTAAATTCTGTACAGAAACAAACAAATGTTGTTTTCGAAATTAAGAACCCATATACGATACTTAGCGATGGTAAACAGTTTTCGGTAGATATTGGCAACTACGATTTTACAGCAGACTATGAGTATTATACTGCTCCAAAAATAAGTGAAGAGGCTTTTCTAACTGCTAAGATTAATGGTTTTGCTGAAGCTAATCTAATTGCTGGCGAAGCAAATATTTTTTTTGAAGGTACTTATTTAGGAAAGACACTATTAGATGTTCAAAATTCTGCAGATACCTTGACTATTTCACTTGGTGTCGATAAGAATGTAATTATCAAAAGAGAAAAACAAAAGGATTTTAATGAAAAGCAGTTTATTGGGTCGTCGCAAAAGGATAGCAGAAGTTTTATTATCGATATCAAGAATAGAAAATCCCAGTTAGTTAAATTGATTGTTGAAGATCAGTTGCCAATTTCTACCAGCAGTGATATTACGGTTGATAGGCAAGAAATTTCTAAAGCAAAATATGATGAGGCAACAGGTAAATTAACCTGGTCTTTAGTCTTACAGCCAAATGAACAACAAAAGTTAGCGTTAAAATATCAGGTGAAATATCCTAAAAATAAGCCAATCAATTTAGAATAGTTGGATTTCTCAGCACCTCGTAGGCTCTACAAAATCTGCGAGGTGTTATAAATGGGCTATGCCAAGTTTATCGGCGAGCTCATTTAAGTCTTTTACCACAACATCGATGATTGGGATGCCACTTTGTTTCCTTTCTTGCTCGAAAGCGTATTCGGGTTCTCCCGGAATGATTACTTTTTTATTTGGATCAACAGTTTTGGCATTTTTAAAGGTTTCGATCCAGTTGTCCAGGTGACTTTTGAAATCTGCTGTTGGTCTGAAGCCATCTACTCGCATCGCTCCTAGGAAGTGTCCAATTCCTTCACCAACCGGATCTGATGGTGGTTCTAGGAAAGATACGAAAGGAGGAACCCAAGGGCCATAATTTGCTCCAGAAAGCACAGCTGATAAGATATCAACTGTAGCACTTAGTCCGTAGCCTTTATGGCTTCCATGATCTTTATCACTACCTAGAGGTAATAATGAGCCGCCGTTTTTAAGTTCATTAGGATTGGTAGAATTATTACCTTCTTTATCTTGTACCCATCCATCAGGAATGTCTTTATTTGCTCTTTGTGCTATTTCAAGCTTCCCATTGGCGGCGGCAGCAGTAGCCATATCAACAATAACGGGTGGATATTTACCAGCGGGGAAAGCATAACACATCGGGTTTGTACCCAATAAACGTTCGTTTGCATATGTTGGTGCAACGAGTGGACTGGCGTTGGTCATGCTAATTCCGATCATGTCCTTTTCGACAGCCATTAAGGCATGATAGCCAGCAATACCGAAATGATTAGAGTTTTTTACTGCTACCCAACCACTTCCATATTTTTCTGCTTTTTCAATAGCAATTGTCATAGCAAAGGGCGCTACGACTAAACCTAAGCCACTATCTCCATCAACGGTGGCCGTTGTAGGGGTTTCATGTACAACTTTAATATTTGGCGTTGCATTGATCCTTTTCTTTTCCCATAAGCGGACATAACCACTTAAACGAGCTACGCCATGAGAGTCTATGCCTCTTAAATCTGAACGGAGCAGAACGTCGGCAGCTAAAGTTGCGTGTTCATCTGTGCAGCCCATTTTTTTAAAAACGGTAAAGGTAAAGGTTCTAAGGGTTTTTTCGGTGAAGTTAATGAATGTCATGATGGGATAACATATTAAAGTTTAGTAGAATGCTAAGGGAGCAAAATAGTAAAGTCGCCACCAAGAGGCTGAAAGTTTTCGATGCAAGATGATAAAAAATCTTCTCCATAATTTACATACATCGGAGCAATATTCATTGTCCTTTCTTGCAATGTGCCAGATGGAAACAATCTATTCTTAACATTTTCTATTTGTGTCAATGAAACAGTGTGTTTTCTTTTCTCTGCCCTTAGTAATTTCTTTTCTAGATTAATCAACAAACGATGTGTTTTGACCTTAGCTGATTCAGCTGAGATGCCTAAAGTTCTATCTATTGTTTCTGCTTTAGTTTCTGTTTCTTCAAAAATTGAATTGATTGCCTGGATCTCCTTGTCCAAACTTAACTTTGTTCCGCTATTCTTCTTTATCCACATGTTTTGAAGCGTTGTGGTGGGCAAAAAGGCGTCTTCTAGGGTAAAGCCTAGACGGGTTAAATTGGTTGCGCTACGTTCATCGATTACAAGTGCTGAATTTCTTAAGAGCAATACAGGGAGATCAATTTTATAAAAATCGAAGTTAGCTTTAAGTTGCATCCAATACGATACTTCTGCACCACCCCCTATGTAGGCAATATTTGGTAAAATGACTTCTTGGTATAATGGTCGCATGATTACATTTGGGCTGAATCTTTCTGGATAATTATTGATTTCAGTAAGTAGTTCTTCTTTGGTGAAACTGATTTCAGAATTATTAACCGCAAATCTATTATCCTTTTCTATAATTCTTTCGCGAAGATTATCTATTAAATAGAAGAAGTTGATTTCCCGGCCATTTACCTGGGTTTTATAGCCATTATCGGTGAGTGAGCTACTGGTTATTTCAGTGAGATGGGCGCTATTTTGTTCAGTAATATCCTGTGCGATAATCTCAGCAAACTGCTCTTTCAGCTTATGATCATCTGCATTGATTATTACCAAGCCATAATGTTCGAATAGGCTATTTACCAATACGCGGGTGGCATCAGCTAAATTATCGTTGTGTAGGTATGCGTTTTCAACGAGCTTAGCAAGCTTTTTGCCATTTTTACTGATACCTAGATATCCTTTATAGGCCAATACTGCAGCGGCAACTGTTTTGGTGCTTAATCTGCCAGTTGCACCATTAGTTTTTTGGATCCAGCTGATATTTTTCTCGTCCACACTAACATGATTAATTTCTTCAAAATCATGGTCTTCGGTTGCCATCCAATAAATAGGAACAAAATTCTTCTCTGGATGGGCGATTTTAAGCTCCAGTGCAAGGTTGATCGTAGTTACTATTTTATAAATAAAATATAATGGACCGGTAAATAAATTAAGCTGATGTCCTGTTGTGATTGTAAAGGTATTCGGATCTGCTAACAGATTTATATTGTGCTTTACGGATTTGTTGGTTTTAATATGCTGGTATTGATCATTTAAAACGTCAACAAGAACTGATCTATTTCCTTTGAAATTTCTGGCATCGACAGCTTTTTTTAAGCCATCCATATCTGGACGAAAGCTATAAAAAGATTTTAGAAATTCTTCATCATTCACATAATCTAATACCAATTTAGAAAATGAATGTGTGTCCTGATAAGAAATATATTTTGCCTTCATTTGTGATAAGTTTGCCAACTTTTAAGCAAGTTGCATAATAAAGTGCTCAAAATTTCTATAGATTTTTTATTTTACAATTTGTCCATATAGGTCAAAATCTTCTGCACGATCAATTTTTACATTTACAAAGCTTCCATTGGCTGCATATCCAGAATTGGCATCAATAAGTACTTCATTATCAACTTCTGGAGAGTCAAATTCTGTACGACCTATAAAGAAATCACCTTCTTTTCTATCGATCAGGACCTTATAGGTATTTCCAATTTTCTCTTGATTGATATCAAAGGAAATCCCCTGCTGAAGTTCCATGATAGCATCAACCCTTCCTTGTTTGATTTCCTCAGGTACATCATCGATTAGCTGGTGTGCATGTGTTTTTTCTTCATGTGAATAGGTAAAACAACCTAAACGATCAAATTGAGTTTCTTCAACCCAGTTATACATTTCTTCAAAATCTCTTTCCGTTTCCCCTGGATAACCACAAATTAAAGTAGTACGCATGGCAATATTTGGAACTTTATCTCTGATTTGATTTACGATATCAATGGTTTTTTGCTTGGTAATGCCACGACGCATTGATTTCAGCATGTTATCTGTAATGTGCTGCAGCGGCATATCTAGATATTTACAGATATTTTCGCGCTCGTTCATGGCGTCTAAAATTTCCATTGGAAAACCAGATGGATAAGCATACTGTAACCTGATCCACTCAATACCTTTTACATCAGATAAGCGACGTAACAATTCATCTAAATTGCGTTTTCCATAGATATCCAAACCATAATAGGTTAAATCTTGAGCAATTAGAATCAATTCTTTTGTACCATTGGCAACCAATATTTTTGCTTCATTTACCAGCTCGTTCATGTCTCTAGAAACATGTTTACCACGCATTAATGGGATGGCACAAAAAGAGCAGGGACGATTACAACCTTCTGCTATTTTAAAATAAGCAAAATGGGATGGAGTTGTCAATAAACGTTCTCCGATGAGTTCGTGCTTGTAGTTTGCACCTAAGGAGTGAAGAATATTCTGAAGATCGTTTGTGCCGAAATAGGCATCAACATTTGTAATTTCTGCTTCCAACTCAGGTTTATAGCGTTCGGATAAACATCCTGTAACAATTACCTTTCCTACTTTACCTTCATCTTTTAGTTGACTGTACTGTAAAATGGTATCAATTGATTCTTGTTTTGCATTATCAATAAAACCACAGGTATTAATTACTACAATATCATTTTTGCCTAGGTTGTTGGACTCATGTTCAACTGCTAAATTCTGACCGCGTAACTGACCCATCAACACTTCAGAATCATAGGTATTCTTAGAACAGCCTAAGGTAATGACATTGATTTTTGGTTTCACAATAGATTGAATTGGGGCAGATGATATTTTAGTTTTCATTTTATTTTTATTTCAGATTAATGTGATTACACAGATAATCTTTTTACTTCGCAACTTGAATTGCCAAAGTTAATTAATAATCCAGTTTTTATATTACTAGCTTTAAGATAGGAGAGAAGTTGACTTTGAAATAACTTAGGTTGGATCTGTTATCAGAGAATTCAATACTAAGGTGAAGCTAGCTTTAATTAAACAAAGAGTTCACAAAATCTCTTTTATCGAACAATTGTAGGTCTTCCATTTTCTCGCCAACGCCAATATATTTCACTGGAATTTTGAATTGATCTGAAATACCTATTACCACTCCACCTTTTGCAGTGCCGTCCAATTTGGTAATGGCTAATGCATTCACATCAGTAGCTTCGGTAAATTGTTTACATTGTTCAAAAGCATTTTGACCAGTTGAGCCATCTAGAACAAGTAGAATTTCATGTGGTGCATTTGGAATAACCTTTTGCATTACGTTTTTGATTTTGCCTAGCTCGTTCATTAAACCAACCTTATTGTGTAGTCTTCCGGCGGTATCAATAATTACTACATCTTCTTTGTTTGCTACGGCAGATTGTAGGGTATCAAATGCAACTGAAGCAGGATCAGAACCCATAGCTTGCGCAACAACTCTAACACCTACCCGCTCACCCCAAAGTTTGATCTGTTCAACTGCAGCAGCTCTAAACGTATCGGCGGCACCAAGTACTACCTTTAAATTTTCTGCTTTTAGTTTATGTGCAAGTTTTCCAATTGTAGTGGTTTTGCCGACTCCATTAACGCCAACAACCATTATTACGTAGGGTTTATGATCACCATACTCGAAATTTCTGAAGTCGTTGCTATTATTTTCCGCTAGCAACAATTGAATTTCATCACGTAAGAGATGATTTAATTCAGTTGTAGATAAATATTTATCTTTTGCAACACGAGCCTGAATTCTATCTATAATTTTAAGGGTGGTGCTAACACCAACATCAGAAGTAACCAATACCTCTTCAAGATTATCTAGTACATCATCATCAACAGTTGATTTGCCGGCAACCGCTTTGGTGATTTTACTTAGAAAACTTGCTGCAGTTTTTTCTAGGCCCTTATCCAAAGCTTCTTGAGCTTCAGGAGCACTTTCTTTTTTCTTGAAAAAATCGAATAAACCCATAAAATGATTTTAAAATAAAAAAGCCCTTCCGTTAAATACGGAACGGCTTTTAATGCTATTCGTGAATAGAATTACTTGCTTGTACCAGCAAGAGCATCTTTAACGTGATCATTATGAACAATGATTTCTTTGAAAGAATAAGCACCAGTTTTTGGTGATTTGTTCATTGTAATAACCTTAGAATATTCTTTTCCTGTACCCGTTTTTAGGGTTGCAACTACTTTCTTTGCCATGTCTTATAAATTAATGATCAGAAAATTAAAGTTTAAGCTTTACTCTCTAACCTTTTTAATTACTTAATTTCTTTGTGTACGGTTACTTTTTTCAATACTGGGTTGAATTTTTTTAATTCTAAACGCTCAGTAGTGTTTTTACGGTTTTTCGTAGAAATGTATCTAGACATACCCGGCATGCCGCTAGTTTTATGCTCTGTACATTCTAAAATAACCTGTACTCTGTTACCTTTTTTTGCCATTTTATTTATTATTACAGCTGATCGGTATCAGCCAATGATTTTACAAATATCCTTTTTTCATGAAACGACTAATCGCCTCAGAAATACCAATTTTATTAATGGTTTTAATTGCTGAAGTAGACACTTTTAGTGTTATCCAACGATCTTCTTCAGGAATGTAAAATTTCTGAAGCTGTAGGTTAGGGTAAAACTTGCGCTTAGTTTTAACGTTCGAGTGAGAAACATTAAATCCTGACATCGCCATTTTTCCGGTTAAATCACAAACTCTTGACATGACTTTATTTATTATGTTGATTATTCGCTGCTTAATTTTTTTAAGAGTGTGCAAATATCAGAATAATTTTTGTAAACACCAAGCATGATGCTAATTATTTTTTAATTCTATGTCAATATTCCATTTACCAGCTTCTTTTAACTCAAATTCAAGGACTTCAAAGCTAGAAATGATCTTTAAACGCAGTGGAAATGTAAGTCCAGTTAACGTATATTTATTTGTTGTAGCGTTAGCTTTCATCACTTTCATATCTTCGTATTTTCCGGCTAAAATTAATACATCCTTTATTTCGGGCGATTCGCCGGTATCCCCATAGGACTTGCTAGATTGAATGCCTGTTGGATTGCTACTCCCTGATATTGGAGTAGGGTATCCAAATCTAATAGTTAGCACCTGTTCAGTAGACTTTTTATTCTTATTAAATTTTAAAGTGGCAATCTTTTCTGATTTGCCAAAAACGGTGTAATTTTCTTTTTTTATTGTGTCAGCAGTTTTGCTTTGCTTGACATAATCTCTTGCCATTAAGTTCATTGTAAATAATGAACAAACAACTATTAGGAATAAGCTCTTTTTCATATCTCAAATATGCTAACTAATTATTACTTATAAAACGGTATTTTTAATTTTTTGGTACAGTGGGGTTGGTAGTTATTTTGATACAATTTCAGTATCTAATCTGTGATATATTTATTTAAATTAGCAACCACTAAATTATAAATATCAACAAGTAATGCAGATAACCTCATTTAAACAGTACGAAGAAGAATATAAAAAGAGTGTTGAAAATCCTGAACAGTTCTGGGGAGAGATTGCACAAAACTTTCAATGGCGAAAACCATGGTATAAAGTTTTATCATGGAACTTTACCGATCCGGATATTAAATGGTTTGAAGGCGCTAAATTAAATATTACGGAGAATTGCTTAGATAGGCATCTGATAAAAAATGCGGATAAACCTGCTATTATCTGGGAACCAAATGATCCTGAAAAAGATAGCGTGACGTTAACTTATCAAATGTTGCATGAAAGGGTTTGCCGTTTCGCCAATGTATTGAAAAGGAATGGCGCTAAAAAAGGAGATCGAATCTGTATCTATATGCCAATGGTTCCGGAACTGGCGATTGCTGTTTTAGCTTGTGCCAGGATTGGAGCTGTACACTCAGTGGTATTTGGCGGATTCTCTGCTAAATCTATTGCCGATAGAATTAATGATGCAGCTTGTAGATTAGTGATTACTGCTGATGGGGCCTACAGAGGAAATAAACCAATTCCGCTAAAAGATGTAATTGATGATGCATTGATTGGTTGCCCAACAGTTGAAAAATGTATTGTATTAACCCATGTACGTACACCGGTTTCTATGCTAAAAGGAAGGGATGTTTGGTGGGAAGATGAGGTTAAACATGTAAATGATGTTTGTGAGGCCGAAGAGATGGACGCAGAAGATCTATTGTTCATTTTATATACTTCAGGTTCAACGGGCAAACCAAAGGGTGTAGTGCATACTTGTGCGGGTTATATGGTGTATGCGGGTTATACCTTTGCAAATGTGTTCAATTATCAGCCCAATGAAGTATATTTCTGTACAGCTGATATAGGATGGATTACAGGGCATTCCTATATCGTTTACGGTCCGCTTTCTCAGGGAGCAACAACGTTGATGTTTGAAGGTGTACCAACCTACCCAACGCCATCAAGATTTTGGGAAATCGTTCAAAAACACAAAGTAAATATTTTATATACTGCACCAACAGCAATTCGATCACTAATGGGTTTCGGAACAGCACCGTTGGAGGGAATTGACCTCAGCTCACTTCGTGTACTGGGTTCTGTAGGAGAGCCGATCAATGAAGAAGCATGGCATTGGTTTGATGAACAAATTGGTAACAAAAAAGCACCAATTGTTGATACTTGGTGGCAAACTGAGACTGGTGGAATTATGATCTCGCCAATCGCTTTTGTAACGCCAACTAAACCTAGTTTTGCGACTTTACCATTACCTGGTATACAGCCAATTTTGGTTGATGAAAACGGAGTAGAAATTGAAGGAAATGGGGTAAATGGAAATTTATGCATCAAGTTTCCTTGGCCTGGTATGTTAAGAACAACTTACGGTGATCATGAGCGTTGTAAATTAACCTACTTCTCTACTTATGAAAACCTTTATTTTACTGGTGATGGTTGTTTACGTGATGAAGATGGCTATTATCGAATTACTGGTAGGGTTGATGATGTGCTGAATGTGTCTGGTCATAGAATTGGCACTGCAGAGGTTGAAAATGCAATCAATATGCACGCTGGTGTGATTGAAAGTGCTGTTGTTGGTTATCCACATGATGTAAAAGGACAGGGTATATATGCTTTTGTTATTTTTCCTAATCCACATGGTGACGTAGAATTAACTAAGAAAGATATTCTTCAAACGGTAACAAGGGTAATCGGTGCGATTGCAAAACCAGATAAAATTCTTTTTGTATCAGGCCTACCAAAAACAAGGTCTGGTAAGATTATGCGACGTATTTTGCGAAAAGTAGCAGAAGGCGATGTGTCAAACCTGGGAGATATTAGTACACTCCTCGATCCAAATGTGGTTCAAGAAATAATAGAAAGTGCTAAAGGATAATGTTTTGGATGCTTAATCTAATTAAGCATCCAAACTTCTTATCTTACTTACTTGTTGAAACGACGAAATTTAATGATGCATCTGGTGCTTTCTCGAAATGACTGGTGTACCATTCGATTAACTGTTCAGACTTGAACCGCTGTTTTCCATTTACTCCTTTGATTAACCTTTTTGCGGATTTCGTGCCATTTTCGCCTTTATTAGCCTGAAAGAGTACATAGTCTACTAAAGTTTGATCGCTAGGTTTTGGTCCCTTGTAGGAAAGTATGGATCCATCTTTACCAATGATAAATGGGGCGGCATTTTCTACAGACAATACAGGAAGAATTTGTCTGGAGAAATCATTATCTACTAATTTATAGGATTTTAATGGATTGTTAGATCCTATATACAAACTGGCAAATATCACATCGGGATACTTTGCGAATCTCTTTTTCAATTCCTTATAGTCTTTATTTTTTTCATCTGGAGGTAAACTGCTTTCATTTTTCCAGATGTACAGATATACAGTCTTTCCTTTAAATGTTTCGCCGAATGATTGTGTTTTACCTTCAGTATTTTCTATTTGCAAATTGGATAGAATGGTGTCAGTATGATCATTATATTCTTTGACCACTAATTTTACTAGGCCTTTAACCATCATGGTGCAAGAGTTTAACGAAAGGCAAGAAGTTACGAGGGATAAGTAGAGGAGTTTCTTCATTTTAATAAGTTGTTTTCATTAATGACGATTTGAGCTTGAAAAAGGTTGCACACTTTGTAAAACAATTATTTAAAAGCCTTGTTGTAATTACAATAGAACCGATTGTAAAACTTAAAAATACTAAACATGGACAAGTTAGAATGGCAGGGAAAATGGAACGAAATCAAAGGTAAAGTTAAACAAGCTTATGGCGATTTAACAGAAGATGATTTGAAACACGAAGAAGGAAAAGATGACGAACTTTTAGGTAAGCTGCAACAGAAAACCGGTAAAGGGAGAGATGAACTCGTAAAATGGATTAATTCTCTTTAAATCCTTCAAATAAAATTGAGCAAATAAGCTCTTAAGCCACAAATACAGGGTGTAATTTAACCTTCTGTTTGTGGCTTTATCATGAGATCGTTTTTGAGGGTGATTCGTAAAATTGGAGTAATTCAGCTGTCTCGATAAACTGACTTCCGATCAATAGCTATCGGGTTTGGAATTCCTTATTTCACTTTTACCTCAAAAAATTTCTCTGCATAAATCATATCGCTATTGCTAACCCCTTGAAGTACGACCCTAAATTTCCCAACAATATCACTAGTATAGAAGCTGATTGCTGTCTCATCTTTCCCGTTTAATGCGGTACCGAAATTCCAGTAGATGGTAGAAAAGTAAGCTGGTTCAAGAGGATCTTTATAATCACTATTATAAAATTCTTTGTTCAAATGAATAGCCGGAACTTTGAAGAATAGCTTTTGATCTACGCTCACACATCCTTGATAAACTACACTCCCCCCTTGCGATTGATAAACTTTTCCTTTAACTGGTGGTTTATTTTCAAAAGATCCCCTGTGATTTTGACAATTTAAAATGTTGTAAACACAGACATAATCTCCACACTCATTTGCAGTGAAGTTGAATTTTGAACTTTGTCCATTTGCAGAAATTACAACCTCCTTCAGGCGGATTTCCCTTTCATTGCTTTTTAATACCAAAGCCTCGTTATTTTGCAATGCTGATGGTAGGATTACCGCATCTGGATCAATAGATTTGGCCAACTTATTATTCATGCTGCGATAAGAGTCATTTACTTTGATCTGATAGTTCTCTTTATCGTTTTTATTAATAAGGAGATATAGTTTAGTTCCGGCGTCGGTAATTAAATTTTCGTTTGCCAGGAAAAAAGCCCCATCTGCTTTAGTATTGATCCATTTCAATGACTTGCTACCCATGGTAACGAGGCTTATCGGCATGGTGATGGGTTTCCTGATATGTTTTACAAAACCATCTATTTTAAGGTTTGCAGTATCAGATTTTATGTTTTCTACCTTTGTTTCCTCTAATTCCTGCCATGTATATCTTCTCCATCCCTTTACCAATAATATCGTTTCCAAATAGGCTTGGTCAGCTAATGGATTGCCTTTAAAGTGTACAGGAAGCTGGTTTAATTCATTTTTTAAATAGGTATAGTTTACGATATCAATTGTGTTTTTCAGATCTAATCTATTGTCCTGTATACAGGCAACAGAAACCAGTGCCTGGTTATTTATCTCGTTCAGCTTTAATTTAAGGGTAACCTTTTCTCGTTGTCCATAAACAGTTTTGTCGGCGGTAATAGCTATGTCTTCTTTTTGGTCGTAATGGGCGAAAAACATTTTCTCTGCAAGAGGTCTTTCCAAACTATCAGTGATCGTAATTGTATTTAAACCCTTAGGCATTTCGGTTAAAGGAATTTTTACTACTCTAGTTTGTAGATCCATTTCGAAAGGGACGGATAGGTAACAATTTCTGAAGTTATGTATTCTGATCTGAAGTTTTCTAGGCCCATTTGTTTTTAAATTGATCTTTAAAGTATCTTGAACAATTGATTGTGGGATATTTAGAATGAGACCGTTGCTTAAAGCCTTTGGTAAAGCATAAATGGTATCTATCAGTGCCGAATGGATTAATTTAACTGTATAAATAACATCTGCTTCTGGATAGATCTTAAATTTTCCAATCCCATAACTTCCCGTTTCAATGGTATCCATGGCAACACCATTTCGGTATAGGAATGCTTTAAGCGGAATAGGCATTTGTTGTTGGTCTTTGACTTCCCAACCCACCATTGTAGCAATTCCCGCAACCATGTTTCCTCCCTCGGGATAAAATTTAACATTTGCCCTATGCTTTGTTTGGGGAATAGCCATGCTAATGAAACTGCTATCCTTGGCATATTTAAGTTTCACGTAAATGTTGGGGTCTTTAATATCCTTTTGTTCTGGTAAAACCATTAACAGTTGTCCAGAAGCATCTGTGTTGGTTATTTGCTGAAATTTCCCGTAGCGATAACTTACAGTGGTTGGTTTTGGCAGAAACCTATTGTCTTTTGAGGTAACGGCCAACATTACTTTTTTAGGTAGATTATCTGTTTTGATATCATCTACCAGTTTCATGCTTGCCTTAAAAAATGGATCTATACTTGTTTTTAAAGTAATTGCCTGTATGAATATGGCTTCGGGTATGCCATTTAAGATCCGATTGGTATAGACGATAAAATGATAGTTTCCGGTCATAATTGAATCGGGTAGGGTGAGATTGCCAAAAGAGATCCCGCCCTGGATCAAGAATTTGTCTTCCAATACTACTGTGCTATCTACATCTCTAATTAAGACCAGTGCCAATAATTCATGTTTACTGGTTGAAGCACTGTCCTGGTTCAGGATATATCCGGTAAACCAAACTGTTTCATTGTTGGAATAAATGTTTTTATCAAAATGGACAAATAAATTTGGAGTTGATTTTGCTTTGCCATACCAAACCATTTTGTCTGCAATAGGATCTTGAGCAAATGAAATTAAAAAGCTACAGCTAAAGAAAAAGGAAAGTAAATAGCGCATCACTAAATATACAAGACAAGTATAAAATTTTCAATGCTAACGTTATTTTTTTCACGGCAAACTCCTAATGTTTTTAAGCTCGGCACTGCATAGAGGTTAATTTCTTTTAGATGTGTAAGCAACTTAGCATTTGCCATTGCCTACCAGCGTATTTTTCAAATAAAAAAGGCAACTATCTTTGCGACAGTTGCCTTTTTTATTTAATGGTTACACATCAGGATTTAATTGCTGATGTTATCATAACGTGAACTCGAGTTAGGAAATACTTTTAATTATTTTACTGTAAATGAATCAACTATACCTATTACCAAGGCTATGAAAGTATTTTTTAAACATCCAAACCATGAACTATTAACCATGAACCATGAACCATCAACCAACAATAATATCCATCTTACATCGAACTCACGTTAACATAATGATTTTGTATGGAATTAATATCCAAACAGTTGTTCAAGTGTTAAGGTTGTAACTGCTCCGAATTTTTGCATGTCTTCCATTTTCACTTTTTTATCAGAAGCAACGATCGCATAGGTGTATGCTTTGTTGGCAACTTTTTGTTCGTGAAAAGCTTTAATTGTTGCAAAATCAATAGGTTTCAATTCTTTGTATAGATCTATTCTAGAATCATAGTCATATCCTAGTTTTTTATCGGCGAAATAATAGAAGAAAACGGCGTCTTTAGTAACCCTTGTTGTTTCTAGATTATTTAGTACGTTTGTTTTTGCACCATCAAAAGATTTGTCATTTTGGGGCAGAACATTTAACAGCTCATTCATGCCATTAACTGCATCGGTCATTTTATCTGCCTGACTACCAACATAAGCAATCATGTTATATTGTTTGTCTGCTCTATCTGGAGAAACGTATTGTGCAAAAGTAGAATAAGCTAATGCTTTAGATTCTCTAATCGTTTGAAAAACAATAGAACCCATACCTCCACCAAAATAGTTGTTAAATACCTGGATGTTTGCGGCATCAGTTTTATTGTATAAACCTGTGTTTCTTAACCAACGTATTTCCGACTGTACCATGTCGTAGTTTGCAAAATATACCTGATTTGCAGTTTGGGTGGTATAAGTATAAACCTTAGCAGGTGCTGCAGGAGTAAACTCTTTTGGCATTAAATGTACCTTTTTAACATCGGCAACAAAACCTTCCAGATCTTTTGGACCATAGTAGGTAATTACATGCTCGTAGTTTGTTAGGTTATGTAAAAGAGAGATCAGATCTTCAGATTTTAAATTCTTAACATCGTCATTGCTCACTACGTTATTGAAAGGATTTACGCTTCCATATTGTGCATAAGAAGTTAAGGCACTCATAATTTGAGCTTTGTTTAATTTGTTGTTTTCACGACTTTTTGCAATGGTACCTTTCAGGTCTGAAAGTGCTTTTTCATTAGGTTTTACATTTGCTAAAATGTGCTCAACTAAGCTTACCGCTTTATCAAAGTTTTCTTGCAGGCCAGAGATATTAATAGTAGTTACTTCGCTACCAACACTTAAGCTATAAGAGCAAGCGATATCATAAAAAGCTTTACTCAGTTCTTCAGCAGTATATTTATCGGTTCCTAGAAATGGTAGATAAGCTGATGCATACGGCAATAACTTGTAATTGTTAGCACCAATATTAATTCTATAGCTCATTCTGAAAATTGAATTATCAACATTTTTTGTTGTTAAAACTTCAGCTATGCCTGTTTTGCCAAAATTGATGTCTTTTTTGTAGTCTAAAAATTTAGGTTCAATCTTTTTAACTGGCATTGCCAATACGTTTTTCACAAAAGGAGAAGTTAATCCAGCATTTGCGTTGATTGGCGTGATTGCTGGTTTTTCAACTTTGATTGTGTTTTTGTCTACACCCTTACGTTTGTAACCAATTACATAGTTGTCTTTAAAAAACTGATTAGCGAAAGCAACAATTTCAGCTTTGGTTACTTTAGCAGCTCTTTCAATTTCCGAAAGTTCATCATTCCATTGTGTACCTCTATTTGCAATGAACGTATCTGATAAGAAATCAGCTCTTCTGCCATTGCTATCAAATGCCTGTAGAAAGGATAGTTTTGAGTTTGCGGTGATTGCTTTTAATAGTCCATCATCAAACGCTCCCTGTTTAAGTAATGCAACTTGCTCAAGTAATAGTTTTGAAGCTTCTTCCAGGGTTTGTCCCTGTCTAGGCGAGGCCGATAGACTAAATACGCCATAATCTTTCATCTGTTGAAATCCTGCACCTGCTCTTAACGTTTTTTGTTGTTTGTTAAGGTTGATGTCAATTAATCCGGCTTTGCCATTTGATAAGATGCTACTAATCAAATTCAACATTAAATTGTCCTTTGATTTTTGAGCACCACTGCGGTAATAGATTTCTACCATTTCTGCACTTGGGCCAAAAACTTCTACTTGTTGTATTTTTGTAAGTGGTTTTTCTGGAGCAGGATTGTAAAGTGTAATTGGTTTTGGAACCATGTAACTAAAGGCTTTATCGATCTTTTTGATCATTTCATCAGGATTAAAATCACCTGAGAAAATTGCAGCCATATTATTAGGTACATAATATTTGTTGTAATAATTTCTGATTTCAACCAATGATGGGTTTTTCAAATGCTCAATCGTGCCGATAGTGGTTTGCTGTCCGTAGTTATGTACTGGAAACAAAAGCGCCATCATTTCTTCATCTAGTTTATTAGGGTCGCTATCTAAACTACGGTTTTTCTCTTCGTAAACAGCTTCTAGCTCTGTGTGGAAGATCCTGAAGATTGGTTTACGGAAACGTTCTCCCTGAATAGATAAGAATTTATCAACAGAGTTAGAGGGGAAATCTTCATTGTATACTGTTTCTTCATACCAGGTATGTGCATTTGATGAGTTACCACCAATGCCAGTCATCAGTTTATCGTATTCATTAGCGATAGAGAAATTAGATGCTTCACCTGAAACTTTATCTATTTCTTTATAAATTTCTTTGCGCTGAGCAGGATCAGTTGTTTTGTTATACTTTTCGTATAAAGCATCAATTTTGTCTAGCAGCGGTTTTTCTTTCGCCCAGTCAATTGTGCCGTATTTGTCGGTACCTTTAAAAAGCACGTGCTCCAGGTAATGCGCTAAACCAGTTGCATTTCTAGGGTCTGTATTACTTCCGGCACGTACGCTCATACGGAACTCAATATTCGGCTCTTTTGTATTTGGTGATAAAATAACGGTTAATCCATTTTTTAGCGTGTAAAAACGACTTTTAGAGGGGTCGTTAGTCACATACTTGTAGGTATAACCATTTGCGGTGACCGTTTTCCACTGATATGTGGATTGAGCCATCAAATTTGTGCCTGTTAACAACAAACAGACAAATAGTAGTAGTTTATTTTTCATTCGTTTTATAAGATTAGGTTGCCAAAATGCCTATGATAAGACTTCAATAGCTAATAAGTTATATCAAATATAAGTGGATAGCTAAGACTTTCCTAAGAATTTTTTTTTGGAGTTGGGAAGTCGGGAAGTCCGTTCCCCTCGATGGTAGGAATACTACGGCTACACTGGAGCTATATAATAGAAAGACTATAGACATATCGCTATAAGGTCGCCATAAGGTCGCTATAAGGGTATGGAAATCAAATGCCTTTATCGTTTAAATCATTGCCGATCGGCAGGCTATTTTAGATATAACTTAATATAATGATTATTGATTACCAAAACAACAATAACTGAAGATTGCTATCGGAATCTAACATTTCCGACTTTTCCCAAAGCGATGCCTTTGGCACGGTCTCTTTAAATAATTTCTTGTATTTTTACAGCATGAACAAGGATCACAAAAAACCTACAATATTAGTCGTAAATGACGATGGGATTACCGCTCCTGGAATAAAGAGCCTCATTGAGGTAATGAAAGAGATAGGATATGTTGTTGTAGTAGCACCAGATGGGCCACAATCTGGTATGGGACATGCCATAACCATTGGTAAACCATTAAGATTTGATAAAGTAGATCTTTATCCAGGTGTAGAAATGTACAAATGTTCTGGTACTCCTGTAGACTGTGTAAAGTTGGCGGTTAATAAGGTATTTAAAGGAAAGAAACCAGATTTATGTGTTTCTGGAATTAACCATGGATTAAATAATTCTATCAATGTAATTTATTCGGGTACCATGTCTGCTGCTGTTGAAGGGGCAATTGAGAAAATTCCATCTATTGGGTTTTCGTTAGATGATTTTGCTCAGGATGCAGATTTCAGTCATTGTAAAAAATATATCAAAACTATTGCGCTACAGGTATTGGGCCATGGTTTACCTGAGGCTACCTTGTTAAATGTGAATTTTCCTAAGGGTGCAGATTTGAAGGGCATTAAAATCTGTAGACAGGCGAATGCGAAATGGGCTGAAGATTTTGAAGAAAGAACGGATCCTTATAAACGTCCATACTATTGGTTAACAGGAGTTTTTGAGAATTATGATCAAGGTGAAGATACCGATGTTTGGGCGCTTGATCATGGTTTTGTATCTGTGGTACCTGTGCAGTTTGATTTAACGGCGCATCATGCCATTCCGATTTTAAATGGCTGGGGGTTTAATGAAACGAATCATGATAGTTCGAAATCTCACCAAACGTCAGGTCCTGATGGTAATGGTTTAGGGTAAGATGAAACGTAAAATCGATGCCATAAAAGATAAAGTTTGGAATGGGGTTCTCCTTGGGTTTGTAGTTCCAATTGTACCTGGGGCCTTGGTATGGTTCTTAATGCAAAGGATTTCGGTATTACGCCATGCAGATTTGTTGTTAATTGCATGTATTGCCCTAAATGCAGTTTTAATGAACTACTTTTTCAAACTGAATAAAGAAAATATTGGAAGAGGGATTATTAGCGTTACATTTTTATGGGCCTTCGCATTTTTTATTTACAAGGTCTCTTAATAATGAAACCCGATAGCTATCAGATCAGGAAGGCTAAAAAGATCGAGAATTGATAGTATAACATTTAATTTATAAACCATTTTCATCAACAAAAAGCAATCAAAATGAAATACTACTTAGTAGCTGGAGAAGCATCTGGTGATTTACATGGAGCCAACTTAATGAAAGCGCTAAAGAATGAAGACCAGGATGCAAGTTTCAGGTATTTTGGTGGCGATAAAATGAAAGCGGAAGGTGGAGACTTGGTAAAACATTATGCTGATATGGCATTTATGGGTTTTACTGAAGTCATTTTAAACTTAAGGACGGTTTTAAGAAACCTAAAAACCTGCAAAGAAGATATCTTAGCCCATAAACCCGATGCATTGATCTTGATTGATTTTCCGGGTTTCAACCTTAAGATTGCAGAATTTGCGAAACAGTACGATATCAGGGTCTGCTATTATATTTCTCCAAAAGTATGGGCGTGGAACCAGAAAAGGGTATTAAAGATCAAAAAAGTAGTAGATCAGCTTTTCTGTATCCTACCATTTGAAGTAGATTTTTATAAGGCCTGGGGAATGGAGGTAAACTATGTTGGCAATCCATTATTAGATGAGATTGGGCAGTTTGCTGTTAATCATAACTTTAGAACAAAAGAGGATTTAACAGATCAGAAAATAATTGCCTTATTACCTGGGAGCAGAAAACAGGAAATTGAAAGACTGTTACCAGATATGTTGAGTGTGACCGAGAATTTTACTGATTATCAGTTTGTAGTAGCAGCTGCGCCAACTTTTACAGCGGATTATTATCAGCAATATATAGGTGGTAAAAAGGTGAAACTAGTTTTCGGACAAACCTATAATTTGTTATCACATGCACATGCTGCTTTAGTCGCTTCTGGAACTGCAACTTTGGAAACTGCATTGTTTAAAGTTCCGCAAGTGGTTTTGTATAGGGGAGGGGCAATTACTGTTGGGATCGCAAGATTGTTGATCAAGATTAGATTTATCTCTCTGGTTAATCTAATCATGGATAAAAAGGTTGTTGCAGAATTAATTCAACAGGATTGTAGTCCAGAAAAAATTAAGACTGAGTTAAATCTAATAATAGCTGGAGAAAGTAGGGATCGTCAATTGCAAGACTATAATGATTTGGCGGTAAGAATGGGGACAGCTGGAGCATCTGAGAGAACGGCGAAGCTGATTGTAAGTGAGCTGAAGGCTTAGTTTTTCTTGATTTATGTTCAAATTTAATCCACTGGATAACCTTTGTAAGTAGTCCTACCTACCTTATAATTCTTACTTTGATTTAGAGATAACAATCTTTTGTTAACTTTACCAGCAAAGAACGAACTCATGACTAAACCACTTTCAATAAAAGATATTGCGTTACAGGCCAAAGTGTCCATTACCACAGTTTCTTTTATCATTAACGGAAAGGCAAAGGAGAAGTCGATCAGTGATGCGGTGATTAAAAAAGTGGAGCAGATCATCTCAGATAGTGGTTATAAGCCAAATCAGATTGCCCGAAGTTTACGTACCGGGAATTCTAATATTATTGGACTGATTGTAGAAGATATTTCCAATTCCTTTTTTTCGAGGATTGCTCGTTTAATAGAAGATAAAGCTTATAAGAAAGGCTATAAGATCATTTATTCCAGTACTGAAAATAATGTGGAGAAGGCTAAAGATCTGATCAATATGTTCAAATCGAGGAAGGTGGATGCCTATATTATTTCGCCCATGAAAGGCATTGAAGAGGATATCCAAATGCTAATGAACGAGCATAAACCAGTAATTTTCTTTGATCGTAACTTACCAAATTTTAATACCAATTATGTAGGTGCAAATCACTATGAGGCTTCTTATGGGGCGATAGAAAGTTTCATCAAGCAAGGCAAAAATAACATCGCTCTAGTTACGACAGACGTTGATGTAGAACAAATTATTGAACGTTTTGAAGGTTACAAAAAAGCATTGACAGACAATGGTTTGCCCTTTGATGAAAGTTTGGTACTTCACATTCCATTTCACCAATCAGAACTGGAAACCATTCAGCAGATCAAAGAACTTTTAACCAGCAAAACTATCGATGCGGTATTGTTTGCAACAAATTATCTGGCCATTAGCGGTTTAAAAGTGTTAAAGGAAATGGATAAAAAATTGGATGATAACTTTGCAATTATAGGTTATGATGACCATGAGGCATTTGAATTGCACACGCCGAGTATTTCAACAATCCAGCAGCCATTGGAAGAAATTGCAGAGACGATTATCAAGCTCATTTTGACGCATTTGGCATCAAAAACGAAGCTCTCTGGTCAACAGGTCATTATTCCAGCTAAGTTAACGTTGCGAAGCTAATAGCTATTGATAGCTGGTCACCAACAGTATTTATTTATGGTAAAATACAGGGTTTTAGTTATAGGGATTTCACTCATCATACTTTTCTTGTCCTGTAATTTAGGTTCTAAAGAAGTTGAGGTTAAGGATTCAGCATCTTGTGAAAATAATTTGCCTAAACGCTTTGGTGTAGGATTAGATACGGCAACAATTTCTTCTGGAAAGGTAAATCATGAAAACATGGTTTTTATTCCTGCGGGTGCGTTTTTAATGGGTGCCTCGGATGATGAAGGAAGAGCGGATGAATACCCTGAGCATAAAGTTAGAGTTGATGGTTTTTGGATAGATGTGAACGAGGTGACCAATGCAAGTTTTGCCAAGTTTGTTAAGGAAACCGGATATATTACTACCGCCGAGCGCAAACCAGATTGGGAAGAAATGAAGAAACAATTGCCTCCTGGTACAGTTAAACCACCTGATAGTGTATTTGTGGCGGCCTCATTGGTTTTTTCGGCACCTAAAAAAATCGATAATTTAAATGATGCTTCACAATGGTGGAGATGGGAAACGGGGGCGGATTGGCGGCATCCCCATGGAACAAAAAGTAACATCAAAGGGAAAGAAAATTATCCAGTGGTTCATATCTCTTGGGATGACGCTATGGCTTATTGCAGGTGGGCAGGGAAAAGATTGCCTACAGAAGCAGAATGGGAGTTTGCTAGCAGGGGTAAACTTGCGAATAAATTATATCCCTGGGGAAATGAGCAGGTAGATCAGGGCAAGCCAAAAGCAAATACCTGGCAGGGGAATTTCCCTGTTAGCAATAGTGGCTGGGACGGTTTTAAAGGTTTGGCAGCTGTAAAACAATTTGAACCAAATGGTTATGGCCTTTATGATATGGCGGGAAACGTATGGGAATGGTGTAGCGATTGGTATCGGCCAGACTATTATCAAAATACGTCGGATAACAATCCGCAAGGGCCTTCTGATAGTTATGACCCGATGGAGCCTACTATTGCAAAAAGAGTAGTAAGAGGTGGTTCTTTTATGTGTAATGCATCTTATTGTAAGGGGTATCGGGTAACTGCTAGGATGAAAACGTCTGCTGATACCGGATTAGAACACACAGGTTTCAGGTGTGTAAGCACTAAATAAATTTTCTGTAACACTAAAGTTATAAAGCCTATATTTTATAAGCAGTTTAAAATATTTAATATTGAATAGTAAAACGTTTTACTAATTGTATGTTTTTTTAACGTGAGATCGATATAAGATAAGTATTGTTTCGAGGTTGGAAGGCTGGAAAGTTGGAAGGTTTGAAGGTTGTGGCAAGGGCAATCCTTTGGGAAATGTTTAAAAGACTTTCAGTGACCTTAAATGCGGCAACAATGGTAAGCGAATAGAATGATCAAATATAAAAATTGAGTATGGAAAAACCTGCAGTTTTAGGGGTTGATATAGGCGGCTCCCACATCACCGCAGCATTGGTTGATTTAGAAGATGGAACTGTAATAGCAAATTCTGTTATACGTAGGGCTGTAGATTCAAGGGAAAGCGCTGAAGTGCTGATTTCTTTATGGGCTGAAGTTATCAATGAAGCATTTTCTTATGCAAATTGTAATGAAATGTGCATTGGAATTGCAATGCCGGGACCTTTCGATTATGAAAATGGGATTTCATTAATTAAGGATCAGGATAAGTTTAAGGCATTGTATGGCGTTAATGTTAAAGATGGGTTGGCTAAAATTTTAAATGTTTTACCAAGCTCCATCAGGTTAAATAACGATGCTGCTAGTTTTATGCAAGGAGAGATCTATGTTGGAGCGGCGAAGGGATACAGCAATGCTATAGGCCTTACTTTGGGAACCGGTTTAGGATCGGCAGTAGCCATTAATGGGATTGCAAAGGATGCTGCATTATGGAATTCGAGCTTTTTAGGTGGAATTGCGGAAGATTATTTCTCTACCAGATGGTTTGTTCATAAATATAATGATTTAACGGGCAATACTATCAATGGCGTTAAGGAACTAGCCGAAATTGTGACTTCAGATCCTTATGCCAAGCAGTTATTTAACGAATTCGGGAGGGGGCTGGGACACTTTTTAGCAGATATTATAAAGACAAACAAAGCTGAAGTTGTAGTTTTAGGAGGGAATATTGCGCAAGCATATGACCTATTCGAACCTCATTTAACAAGTAACCTGGAGGCATTCCATTTGAATACCCCGGTTAAACTTGCTTTATTAAATGAATATGCGGCACTTATTGGGGCTGCAAGTTTGTGGGATACAGAAAAAGAAACCACTATTTAAAAGATTTTGATATGAAAAGAAGGAAGTTTATTCAAAGTACCGGATTAATAGGTGCCGGTGTATTGGCATCGAAATTTTCGTTTGCAGAAATGCCTGATTTCCCTGTGGTAAGGGTAAGTGTATCGAAACGCCACTTTACCAGTATTGCTGTAGATAATGCGATTAAAACCTTTCAGGCTAATGTAGCTGATAAAGAATTGGGTTGGCTATTTGAAAATTGTTTCCCAAATACATTAGATACTACGGTTACGCACAGTACAATTGACGGAAAACCTGATACGTATGTGATTACGGGCGATATTGATGCGATGTGGATGCGCGACAGTTCTGCTCAGGTTTGGCCATATCTTCAATTTGCGAATGAAGAAAAAAAGGTAAAGGATTTGATCGCCGGTGTAATCAATCGCCAAACAAGGTATATCCTCAAAGATCCTTACGCCAATGCTTTTTATAATGATCCTAATAAAGTAGGAGAGTGGAAAAACGATAAAACAGAAATGAAACCTGGTGTGCATGAGCGCAAGTGGGAAGTAGATTCTTTATGTTATCCTATTCGCTTGGCTTATAACTATTGGAAAAAAACAGGAGATAAGGCTCCTTTTGATGAAGAATGGAAAAAAGCCATAGCTAATATTCTAAAGACGTTTACTGAACAGCAACGTAAAACTGATAAAGGACCCTATCGTTTTCAGAGGGAGAGTTTGTACCCACATGATACTTTATCTATGAATGGTTATGGTTATCCGGTGAAACCTGTAGGATTGATCTGTTCTTCTTTCAGACCGAGTGATGATTCGACTGTTTTTCCATTTCTGATCCCTTCTAATTTCTTTGCGCTAAATAGCTTGAGGCAAGCTGCGGAAATGGTAACTGCCTTGCATAACGATAAAATATTAGCTGATAAGTTAACAGCATTAGCTAATGAGGTTGATGCTGCACTTAAGAAATATGCGATCAAAGACCATCCAGAATTTGGTAAAATGTTTGCCTTTGAAGTTGATGGTTATGGAAGTGCGTACATGATGGATGATAGCAATGTACCGAGTTTATTGTCTATGCCTTATTTGGGCGCCATCAAGGTGGATGATCCAATCTATAAAAACACAAGGAAATTTATTCTTTCCAGTAATAACCCCTATTTCTTTAAAGGAAAAGTAGCTGAGGGTGTTGGAGGACCTCACATTGGTCCTGATATGATTTGGCCAATGGCGATTACGATGCAGGGGCTTACTTCTTTAAGTGATGCAGAAATTAAAAACTGTATCGCAATGCTTAAGCGCAGCCATGCTGGTAAAGGTTTTATGCATGAAAGTTTCCATAAAGACGATGCAAGCAATTTTACGAGAAGCTGGTTTGCTTGGGCAAATACCCTTTTTGGAGAATTCCTCTGGAAAATTTATAATGAAAAACCAGCCTTATTAAAATAGGATGAAGAAATTATTTAAGTCGATATCTTTTAAAATTTCACTGCTTGTAGGTTGTGTTTTCTTTACTATTTCTACTTCTGCGCAACAAGTAATTGCTAACCTTCAATATGTTGATCCAACTATTGGAAGTGTTGGATTGATACTCGAACCTACACGACCTGCAGTTCACTTACCGAATAGTATGGTTAGGGTTTTTCCAGCAAGAACAGATCAGTTGGATGATCAAATTGCTTATTTTCCGTTAACAATTTCTTCGCATCGGCAACCATGGTTATTTGGATTGATGCCTGTTTCTGGAGCTGTTAGCGCTCAGGTTTGGGCCAAGAAATTTACATGGGACAATGAAAGGATTAGTCCAGATTTTTATAGTGTGCTATTGGAAGATGATGGAACAAAAATTAGTTTTTCGCCCACAGCAAAAGCTGGATTTTTCCAGTTTGTTTTCGCTAATAAAAAGGACAATTATTTACGTTTAAATATTTTAAATGAAGGTGAAATTAATCTTGAAGGTAAAAATGCGGTAAGCGGGACAGAAGTATTCAATGGCATGAAGGCTTATTTTTACGCGGAGACAAATGCTCAATTTTCTGGTATTACCTATCAGGAAGGCAAATCAAAAAAGAAAGCGCTAATTAAGATCAGCGATCAAACACAAAACGTTGCCTTTAGATATGGTATTTCATTTATCAGTGTTGCACAGGCAAAAGAAAGTCTTAAAAAAGAAATTATAGATTGGGATTTTCAAAAGGTGCGTAATAATGCAAAAGTGGCTTGGGAAAAAGTGCTTTCACAGGTTAATGTGAAAGGAGGAACTGAGGCACAAAAGAGAGTGTTTTATACTTCTTTGTATCGTTCATACGAACGAATGATTGATATCAATGAATATGGGAAATATTACAGTGCCTATGATCATCAGGTTCATACGTCTGATAGGCCATTTTTTGTAGACAATTGGCTATGGGACACTTATATCGCTCTTGAACCGCTACAAACTATTCTCCATCCTAAAATGGAAGGAGATAAGATCAACTCTTATGTTCAGATGTATGAGCAGAGTGGTTGGATGCCTTCTTTTGCATTGGCATTTGGCGATAATCCATGCATGACAGGAAATCATGCTGCGGCCTGGTTTCTGGATTCATGGGAAAAGGGGGTTAGGAATTTTGATGTAAAAAAGGCTTATGAAGGGGTAAAGAAAAATTCGCTCGAAGCAACATTATTACCTTGGTTAAATGGTAAAGCCACAAAATTGGATACCTTTTATACACAACATGGTTACATGCCTGCTCTTAAAGTTGGAGAAAAGGAAACTGTAAAAGAGGTTCATGGATTTGAGAAAAGACAGAGCGTGTCTGTTACACTTGAGAATAGCTTTGATGATTGGTGCATTGCACAATTGGCAGTAAAAAGTGGAAATAAACAGGATAGTTCCATCTTTCTTAAAAGAGCAGCATTTTATAAGAATGTTTTTAGAGCGGATAAAGGTTTTGTTTGGCCAAAAGATGCTGATGGAAATTGGATAGAACCATTTGATCCGAAGTTTTCTGGAGGCCAGGGCGGGCGTGAATATTTTACTGAAAACAATGCTTATACCTACAATTGGGATGTGAAACATGATTTACATGGCCTATTTGAATTAATGGGCGGTAAAGCAAAAGCGGAAGAGAAATTAGATGAACTTTTTAGGGCAAGTTTAGGGAGGAGTAAATACAATTTGTGGTACACTTTTCCGGATGCAACAGGTTTGGTGGGGCAATTTGTAATGGGTAACGAACCGAGTTTTCATATCCCATATCTATACAATTATTTGGGTGCGCCATATAAAACGCAGAAAAGAATACGCATGCTGATGGATACCTGGTATACCGATAATTTGTTTGGGATCCCTGGTGATGAAGATGGTGGTGGTATGACCGCATTCGTTGTTTTCTCTATGATGGGCTTTTTTCCTGTTACCCCAGGTATTCCGGTGTATAGCATTGGAAGTCCGGTTTTTAACGAATTAACCTTGAAATTGGACAATGGCAAAAAGTTTACACTGATTGCAAAAAATAATTCTTCGGCTAATAAATATATTCAAAGTGCGCAACTAAATGGCAAAGTTTTGGACCGCTCATGGTTTACGCATCAGGAACTTTTAAATGGTGGAACGCTTATTTTGACCATGGGTAATTTGCCAAATAAAAAATGGGGTACAACTAATTTGCCGCCTTCATCTTTACATCTAAACAGCAATAAATAATGATAAAGCTAAATCTCTTAAACCGTATTCCATCTTATTCGAAAAAAATTGCACTAACTGTTTTTGTGCTTTCAATGTTCTTTAACCTTGCAAATGCACAGACTCCAGAAATGCCATTAACAATTAAAAAGAATGGCTACACCTTAATTTTTACAAATAATTCAGCTGATTTAGATCCGAAGTTGAAAACCCGTTTAATTGATACATTTTTTGAAGTTTATCCTCTTTTGGCAAATGCATACAATAAGCATACAGCAAAACAGGTAACCTTCAGTGTAGATACGGCTTATAAAGGAGTTGCGGCTACCGGCGGCGGAAAAGTAGTATATAATCCAGATTGGTTTAAGAAGCATCCTGGTGATATAGATGTTGTAACACATGAAGTAATGCACATTGTTCAGCATTATGGAAATGGCGGTGGTCCGGGGTGGCTAACTGAAGGTATTGCGGACTATGTACGGTTTAAATTTGGTGTAGATAATGCGGGTGCCAATTGGGCCTTGCCAGCGTTCAAACCAGAGCATAGCTATAAAAATGCATATCGCGTTACTGCACGTTTTTTAAATTGGCTAGAATTGAATGGAAATCAGGGGATTGTTGTTAAATTGGATGCTGTAATGCGTGCCAATACCTATAAAGATGGGATTTGGAAAGAGCTTACTGGGAAAAATGTAGATGAACTTTGGTCGGCTTATGCAGCGAACCCTGGTTTGTAAGAAATTAATTTGAAGAATAATAAATAATCAGGCAATCTAATTGCTTAAGCCTATAATACAATGATCAAAAAAATACTTACCGCTACTTTAGTTTTTGCAGGGTTAGGCCTTTCGGCACAAACTGTTGGCAAAATTACAGATCCTGTAGAATGGATAAATCCTTTGATGGGAACAATGTCTAAGCCAGATCTTTCTAACGGAAATACTTATCCAGCGATTGCTGTGCCATGGGGAATGAACTTTTGGACACCACAGACTGGCAAAATGGGCCATGGCTGGGCTTATCAGTATGATGCTGATAAGATCCGAGGTTTTAAACAGACTCACCAACCTTCGCCATGGATGAATGATTATGGTCAGTTTGCAATTATGCCAGTAACTGGGAAATTAAAATTCAGGGAAGACGATAGAGCCAGTTGGTTTTCGCATAAAGCGGAAGTTGCCAAGCCTTATTATTATAGTGTTTATCTGGCAGATGCTAATGTAACTACGGAAATCACGCCAACGGAAAGAGCTGCACAGTTCCGCTTTACGTACCCCAAAACGGATAGTGCATTTGTTGTGGTTGATGCTTTGAACAAGGGATCTTATATCAAAATTCTTCCAAAGGAGCGAAAAATCATTGGTTATACCAGCAAATATGCACGTGGACCATTACCATCTAATTTTAAGAACTATTTTGTGATCTATTTTGATAAAGATTTCACTATAGCTAAAACCTGGTCTGACTCTACCTTAAATAATAAGGATTTAGAGTTACAGAGCAATCATACTGGTGCTGTAATTGGCTTTAAAACAACAAATGGAGAAAAGGTACATTTAAAAGTGGCATCTTCTTTTATCAGCTTTGAACAGGCCGAACTTAATTTAAAGAGAGAGCTGGCTGGTGATAGTTTTGATGTAACTAAAAATAAGGCCAAAGCGATATGGAACAAAACTTTAAGTCGAATTGCGGTTGAAGGTGGAACTGTTGATCAAACACGCACTTTTTATTCATCCCTGTATCGTACACTTTTCTTTCCTAATAAAATGTACGAAATAGATGCTACTAACAAAATTGTACACTGGAGCCCATATAATGGTAAGGTATTGCCAGGTTATATGTTTGCGGGAACAGGATTTTGGGATACGTTTAGGGCTTTATATCCATTCTTGAACTTAGTTTATCCTGCTATCAACAAAGAAATGCAGGAGGGATTGATCAACGATTATAAAGAGGGTGGATGGTTACCTGAGTGGAGTAGTCCAGGTTATGCAAATATCATGATTGGTAATAATTCGGCCTCTGTAGTTGCAGATGCTTATATCAAGGGACTACGTGGCTATGATATTGAAACTTTATGGAAGGCATTAAAACATGGCGCCAATAACGAAGGTCCAATGGAAGCGGTGGGCCGTTCTGGAGTAAAATATTATAACGAACTGGGCTATGTTCCTTTTGACGTAAAAGTTAGGGAGAATGCTGCTAAGACTTTGGAATACGCCTATGATGATTTTGCAATTTACCAACTAGGGAAAGCCTTAGGGAAGCCTGAAAGTGAAATTGGTATTTATGCCCAAAGAAGTATGAACTATAAAAACTTGTTTGATCCTTCATCAGGCTTAATGCGTGGTAAAAATCAGGATGGAACATTCCAATCTCCTTTTAGTCCTTTTAAATGGGGGGGTGCCTTTACTGAAGGAAATAGCTGGCATTACACCTGGTCGGTTTTCCAGGATGTTGCAGGTTTGGCAAAGCTGATGGGTGGAAATGATAAGTTTGTAACGAAGTTGGATTCTGTCTTCTCAATGCCTCCAGTATTTGACGAAAGTGCTTATGGTGGTGTAATCCATGAAATTCGTGAAATGCAGATTGCCAATATGGGTCAATATGCTCATGGTAACCAGCCAATCCAACACATGATCTATTTGTACAATTACGGTGGAGCGCCTTGGAAAACACAATATTGGGTTCGTGAAACTATGGATAGAATGTACAAGGCAACCCCTGATGGATATTGCGGAGATGAAGATAACGGTCAGACTTCTGCTTGGTATGTATTTTCGGCAATGGGTTTTTACCCAGTTACGCCTGCTACCGACCAATATGTAATTGGTGCGCCATTGTTCAAGAAAGTAACGTTAACATTAGATAATGGCAAAACGGTAATCATTAATGCACCTGCTAATAGTTACCAAAATAGGTACATTCAATCTATGAAAATGAATGGTGCAGCTTATGATTTAAACTGGTTAAGTCACCAAGCATTGCAAAAAGGCGCTGTTTTGGATTTTACGATGGCTGCAAAACCAAATACGAAAAGAGGGATTACTGCGAGTGCATTTCCTTATTCTTATTCTACTGCAAAAAAGTAGTATTCAATTTAAATTAAAGAGAGGTCAGGCATTTGCCTGACCTTTTTATTTGAGAGAATCTTTTAAGGAAGTTTTTGTTTTGAAGCAACCTTTATTGAGTACATAAACTTTCTAGAGGGTTCCGATAACTAGCTTACTAAGCTGTTTTTAGCAACGCTATTTCCTCTAATTTAACTCGGAGCTCTGCAGGGTCAAAAGGTTTGGAAACAAAATCATTGATGCCAGCATCAGTGATCCTAGCTCTGACATCAGCAGCTAAAGAGGCCGTAAGCGCTATGATTTGAACCTGCGCTTTTGCCTTGTCGTGATAACCCCTAATCTGTTGTGCAGCTTCATATCCGTCCATTACGGGCATGTGAATGTCCATTAGAATTAGATCGTATCGGTTGTTTTTGAAGGCGTCAACAGCAGTTGATCCATTGGTCGCAAAATCAGGTACAATATTCCACTTTGCTAATAGTTTTCTCATCAAAAGGGTATTCATTTGATTGTCTTCTGCAACCAAAATTTTCAGTGCGCTAATATCCATATCTGCTTTGCTTTTATAAGTTTGTTTTTCGATGATCTGTAAGTTATAAAGTTTATAAGCGATTTCGAAACTAAAAGATGTTCCAAAACCAACTTCGCTAGCAGTGATGATCTTACTATGATGAAGTTCTATCAGGTTTTTAACGATGGCAAGTCCCAATCCTGTCCCGCCATATTTACGTGTTGTGGTAGATGATGCTTGCGAGAAAGATTCGAATACCAGTGCTACTTTATCTTTTGGTATTCCAATTCCGGTATCACTGATACAAAAATTCAGTTTGATTTCTTCTGTTGTTTTCTCGGTTATTTTAATGGCTATTTTTACATTTCCGACAGCAGTAAATTTCAGTGCATTTTCAATAAGATTCACCAAGATTTGTGTTAGTCTTGTCGGATCGCCTACAATCCCTATTTGTCCTAAATCCGTTGGCATGTCCAAATAAAAATTAAGTCCTTTATCATTGGCTTTATTTTTAAATCCAATGTAAATATTTTGAACCAGCTCAGCTATTTTAAATGGGATATATTCTATTTCTATTTTTCCGGATTCGATTTTATTGATGTCAAGTACATCATTTATCAGGCATAGTAGATTATTAGCTGAAAATTTAAGCATATTAAGATTTTCTGCCTGATCTGCCCTAGGACTATCCAATAACAAAATATCGCTCATTCCGATTACTCCATTTAAAGGTGTTCTGAGCTCATGAGAGATTGTGGAAAGAAAATATGTTTTAGCTTTGGATGATTCTTCTGCTGCAATTAGCGCAGCTGTTAACTTTTCATTTAAAAGCTTTTCTTCTATCTGCTTGTATTCTAGTTGTTTGATGGTTTTGTTAAAGGCTCCGAAAAAATGATATTGTAAATAGATAATAAGAAGGAAATTGTAGATGAATACAGAAATGAATACGAAATTATTTAGGTCTATGGCATCAGTGGAAATCATACCCATTTGGCCAAAAATGGTAAAGTAGAGGGTCATGAATAGGAGACTAACCAAAGAGTAAAAGATACCCCATCCTGTACCAAGGAGATAATAGCTCATCAAAATTAATAACAGCATCCATTGTAGAGAAATGATTTTAATTCCTCTGACATGAATAAATATATTCGACAGAATAAGGATCGACACGACTATGCAGGCACCATGGGCTACCAACTTCCATTTTGTTGAATGCAATATCATCCAAATTAGGCCAACTTGAAGAAATGTAATTAGGATTGATCTGAAAAAAAGTAGGCTGTTTAAATTGGTATAAATGCTGGGTAGGGTAATTAAGAGGATAAATAAGCTCGAGATTAGTGCATATACTAAAAATTGTGCTCTTACTTTATTGAGCGGGTCTGGGTCATTTGCTAGTACTTTGTTGAGCTTGTTTTCTATATAATTGGCTGAGAGCATGTTTGTTGTAAGTCTTTAATCATCAATTCTTTAAGAACTGATCAAATTAGTTTTTAGTGCAAATTCATACAAAGCGACCGTAGAGTCTGATATTTCTAGTTTTCTCATAATATTTTTTCGGTGGGTATGTACCGTAAACTCCGAAAGGTATAGTCTTTCGGCAATATCTTTTGTGCGCAAGTTCTGGCAAACCAAACGAATAATTTCAACTTCTCTTTTGGTCAGTTTATACTTTTTTAGAAAATTGTCGAAATAGGTAAATTTAGATTCCTGTACTTCTTTTTCATCAAAGTTTGGAAAAACTTCATTCCCTTCACAAACGCTTAATATTGCCGCGGCCAAGTTTTGTAGTTCATCAGATTTCACAAGATAACCGCTTGCCCCACGTATTTTGCAATCTTTTACGAGTTCAAAAGAATGATAATTTGTGAGTACAATTATTTTGGCTTTGATCCTTTTGTTCTTTAGCTCTGTAAGCGCTTTTAATCCATCTAAGCCTGGCATATTTAAGTCTAACAAGATAATGTCAGCTGTATTTAATAATGGAGAATTCAATAGTTCTATTCCATTGCTTACCATCCCTATAATCTCGAATCTTTCGTCATTGTTAAAATGCGCTTTAATTCCATGCAAAACAACAGGATGGTCATCGGCTAATATCAGTTGGATCTTCATGTTGTTATAACGTTAGGTACAGGGATTTCGACGAGAATGAATGTTCCTTCATTAGGTTTGCCATTCATTTCTAACTTTCCTGATAAGTGGGCAATATTTGTTTGTAATAATTTTAATCCGGCACCTTCCCCATTATTTTCTTTTTCAATGCCCTTACCATTGTCTTCAATATAAATCGTAATCTCGTCGTCAAGTTCAATAAGCTGTATAAAAAGATGGCTTGCATCTGCATGTTTAATTGCATTGTTGACAATTTCTTGAACAATCCTGTAAGTGCTTAAAACAAAGCTTCTAGGCCAGTGCTCAGTATTATCAAATCCTTCAATTACATATTCTACAGTTAATGTTTCGGCAGATTTGATTGTGGAAATTAGATCGAATACAGCAGCTTTAAAACCGTATTTTTCAATGGCGATAGGCATTAATGCATGACTAATATTCCTAATCGAATTACTAATGTTGTTCATCAAACCTTTGGTAACCTCAAGTTTACTGTTAAAATCATTACTTGAAACATATACATTTTCTTGCAAGGTATTGATATTAAGCTTAGCAATTGATAACATAGCACCAACATCATCATGCAGACTTTCGGCGATACGTTTCTTTTCTACTTCCTGAGCTTCGGAAAGTGTATTCATAATTGCCAACTGATGCTGTTTTTTCAATGTATTTAAAGTTGCATTATGTAAAAGTGCAGCTTGCTTTTTACGTTGCCACAAAATATAAATGAAACCAGAAAATAACAGTATGGCAACAAAAGTACTAATGATGATGATCCAACTACGTTGCTTTTCCTGTTTAAGCGCCAAAGCCTGTAATTGTTGTTCCTGTTGTGATAATTTTAATTCTTTTTCCTTTTCATCTACGCGATATTTTGTTTCTAGTTCCTTAGTCACTCTGTCTAGGCTCATTTGATGCAAGGTGTCTTTTAACTGCATCTCTCGAACCAAGTTTTTAAGTAAACTATCTTTTCCAACAGGTTGGTACTGGCTGAAATTTTTAAGCGTATTGTTATAAATCAACTTACTGACTGGCGACAAAGGATATTTCTTCAATAGGGTCTCAGCCTTTTTAAGATAAATAGATGCAGAGTCTGTTTGACCAATACGAAGATAGGTGTCCACTAATCCAGTTAATATTTCTAGATCAAAAATTGGAGAAACTTCTCTTGCTGATTTTAGCTTTAAGGCTTTTTTATAACTTGTAATCGCAAGTTTATCTTTTTGTTTAACATCGTAATATCTGCTTTCTGCTAAATGATATTGTTTGAGAGAATGGAGGCTATGTTGATCAAAGCCATACTTCTGATGAGCAGCAAAATAAGCATCAAAATTGTCATAATCTTTAAGTAGATACCCCAGGATCAACATTCTATTTGCGCTATTTCCCTTTTGTTGTGTTGTCGCTATCGGAAGATTGAACAATTTCTCTGCGTAGGTAAATGCGTTTCTGTAATCGCCATTAGATTGATAATTTCTAGAAAGGATATCGAAAAACATGCCAGTCTTATCATTGATTAAATTTTCCAGATCAGGAATTAATTCCTTTAGGATTTCAAAAGCTTCATCTTCTTTCTGCAAATTCAGTAGAACATTGGCATAGGCAAACCTGGTATCTTTTAGCAGTGTCGGATTGCCGCTTTCGACAGAAAGTTTAAGTGCAATAGCATAGTTGGCCTTAACCTTTGCAAGGTCTCTATTTCTAACAGCAAGGTTGGTCCTATTTCTAAGATTAATTATCCTTGGCATCAAAAACTGTGGTTTGTCTTTAGTGAGTGCCTCCATTTTATCGTAATAAAAATTGGTTTTCTCAAAATCTCCAAGTCTGGTATAAATCCGGGTGAGATCTGAATATAATCCAATAATCTGACGCTCAGAAAGCTTAGCTATATAACTTTCTGCTTGTTTGATGTAAGTTTCGGCCAATTCGTTACTACCATTGTTTAGTTCTACAATTGCTTTAGTTGCCAGGACATTAGATACCAAATCCTCCATTTTCTGATTTAATGCATACTCGTAGGCTTCATTCAGTAAAGTTTTCAGTTCTGGATTGTAAATGGTTATAGGACTTCTTGCATAACGAGTTACGTGCATGATCTTATCCGTCGAAATGGGCATGAGTTTCAGCTCAGACATTTCTTTAATAGGTGGTGGACTGCCCATAGTCTGCGCACCAGCCATATTGCTTATCAAAATAAGCAATAACAACAAAGATGATTTTATAATTGACACAGGTATTGAGCGCATACTAAACGACTAAAATAGTAATAAATAGTTTTAGTCTATAAATTAAGCAGTTAAAAAATAATTTTTCATATTAAATTGGTTTGGTTCAAATAAAATTTGTCAGCATTGAACTTTTAATTACTTTTGCCAACCATGGGGGATTAGCTCATTTGGCTAGAGCGCTTGCCTGGCAGGCAAGAGGTGGCCGGTTCGAATCCGGCATTCTCCACAGAACGAAACACTGCAATTGCAGTGTTTCGTTTTTTTATGGGATTAAGTTTTTGTTAATCAATATTATTTGGTTGGATTAATGGTTCTAAATTGCCAATACATTTTGCGTCCAATTTACTGCAAAAAAGAATAGACGTGATATAGATCATTTCAGGATACTTTTAGTGGTTCGATATTTACTTAAGGATCTGAGTTTTTTTAGGACTTTTATATGTTTTTGCTATGTAGCACAGAAAGTCCAATATTATAAAAGCTTCATCATCGTTTACTACTATATTATTTTGGGCTAATATCTTAACAGCTCGATGAGCTGGTATCTTTCTTTCAACTAAGTTCACAGTTTAATATTTACAGATTTATTCATGATCAAATTATTAGTTTTTTTACGTGCCGATGGCTTAGCCGGAAAGCACTTTCAAGATTGTTTTATTTAGCTGTAGCATAGGTCGATGGGAAAAGGTGGGGTGGCCAGTTTGCCCAAACATGAGGTAAACACTTTCGGGATAAATACACACTAATCTGGAATATTTAATATTTATGGGATTTTTCTAATTATTTTGTATTTTGTGTTACTAAATTTAATGGCGATGGCATTTTCCAACTTAAACAATCCCCCACAAACTACAATTCAGGAAGTGAATTTATTCGATAAAATTAACCATCTATCACCAGCTAGTTTTCATCGATTGGTTAGTGTCAGTCAAAGAATAAATGGTTCCAGTCCGACTTTCTTGGAACAACAGGCTAAGACAATTAATCCAAAAGGTGATAAATCCAAAGTATCTATAAACCAAATCCATTCCTTCTTACAGGTTGATTGTTTAAGTAGAGAACACTTGGCAACAATTTTGACGGCTATCAGAAAAGCAAATATGAAACAACCTGTTGTGTTAAAGCAACAAGCCAGATAGGTATTGTAAGCCTTTTAGTATAATGTTTTCGATGGAAAAAGAGAACGTGATGAAATTTGTCTTGTCAGGTCGTTGGTTTCGAAAATGTAAATCGTTTACACTGCTAGTCAAAAAGCTTCTTTGTTTAAATAATTTAAGTCATGAGAGACTTACGCAACACGTAGTTAAATTCATAAAAAAAGGAATATGATGAAAATAAAAAAAAATGCACATGCAAAGGTTGGTGCTATCTTGGGTAAGTTAGGTTCATTTAAGGCGCTTGATGAGCTATCATCAGTCTCATTAGCCAGAATCATTGAATCGGATGGGAAGCTTTGTTTGAGGCAGCCGGAAGAGTTGAACCAAAGAATGGTTCGGTCAACCTAAAATTAAGATCACTTGTATGAAGGGCGATTTAATCAGGTATTACCTGAATACTTCTGGATATTCACGGAATGATTTTCTTCAAGTTATTAAATTTAAATATCTTCCTGATTATTTTAAAAGAACTGCTTGGCGGGCATATTACAGTGAGGCCATCCTAACTGATCTGGAGGTGATCTGGAAATTAAGTGCTGAAGTAATCCATCGCGATGCTTCTCCTATGTTTAAGTTAGCCGTCAATCGGGTATACAGTGTAAAGAGGGCGGGTAGACAGCAAAGAAAAGTTATTTACGCGGATCTGATCTTGGCCGCTTGGGATTGTTACGGGTTTACTTTGTCGGAAAGCTTCCTGTCATTGGTAAATGAACTAAACGGATATCGGGTATTTTTACAAAAAGCAAATCTTTTTCTTGATGCCAATGGTATTAGATTGAGAAATACAGTACCATTAGCAAATCAAGCTTATAGAGCGAATGTAAGGAAAATTACCCATGGAGGACTTCGTATAGTTGGGGAGATGGGAATGGTCTATCATACCCGGGTACCAGTCAGCAATGAGAAGGACCTAGATGTTTTTGAAAGGGATGTTAAAAAAGCGTTCGATCTGATTAGGCAATATGATACTAGCTTATATCAACTCATGATCCAAAGATTGCAATGGATCATTTTCTTTCCCAATGAAAAAAGAATTTCTTTCACGGACAGTCGCTTGCCAGAATCCATTTTTGTTTCTCCAAACGCTTATGATGGGGACACTTTCTTATTGGCAGCTGCGCTAATACATGAATTTAGCCATTTAGAATTGGCGGTAATTATTGGAATCGAACCCATCTTTAAAGACGGCGGCCAATTGTTCCGTTCACCGTGGCGCGATGATTCACGGCCTATTGGCGGTATCGTTCATGGCGTTTATGTATTTACACAAGTATTGAGATTTTTTCACTTGGCTTTACCAGACTTGAGCAGCTCAGCCAGCGAAATGTACAAATTGGTCCAAAATCAACTATATGTGGCACATAACCAATTGCCACCCCATTTTTTTACTGGTTTGGGCGTGGACATGATGGCTGATCTAAAATCAGTTTTAGAAGAGATATCATCCGCTACCATCGTGACAGACTAAGCGTTTCACTTAATCTAGTTGCCTTTCCAGATCAGTCAGGTTCTTCATAAACACGCTATCCACATTCAAGTGGTTAACGAGGTAGATTTTTTTTGCTAAGGTGACCGCTTCGCGTGCGAGTACCGTTTGACCTGCTTGAGCCAATATTTTGGAGCGATTGAAATGACAGTGCCCGATATCTATGCTTTCCCTAACCTGTGTTTTAGTTCTGATTGCTAATATGCGTTCCTGTAAATCTAACGCTTTTTCAAAATCACCTTCCTTAGCAGCAATGAGTGAAGAGACATTGTAAGTAAAAGCTGTCGACGGGTGGTCTGTTCCAAAAACGATTTCCTTAATTTTCAAAGCCTCTTGCTGACAAGCATTTGCTGCTAATAGGTCACCCAGTTCCAGTTCAACTAATGCCTGTTTGGAAAAAGAATGTCCAATTCGCCAATGATTTTCATATAAGACGATAATGTAAATTTCCTGTGCGCGCTTCTGGTGCTCTAGTGCTTCGTTGTAGTTGCCGCTGAGGTAGGCAATCGTAGAATAAATACTATAAGAATTTGCAGTGTCAATGCTAATTGGGATCCGCAATAACCGTTTTTCGATCGCTTTCTTAAGGAAAGTTCTTGCTGGTTCCACAAGGCCAATGATCGTGTAGAGTGCGGCCAGATCATGATAAGAGTTGAGGGTTGCCAGGTCGTCCTGTCCCAAACTTTGTTCGCGGATCTCGACTGCTTTTTTCTGATATTCGAAGGCTGGTTCAAGCAAGCCTTTTTGAGAATAGATACTGGCGATTCTGTGATAGGTAAATGCTGAATCAACTTGAGAAAATATTTCAGGATCCATTTTTACTGAAATCGCGTTCAATCCGGCGGTGATGCCTTCGTCATATAGTGCAAGTTCCCTATAAATCCAGGCTAAATTATCGTAAGAATTCGCTAAAATTCGTTTGTTGGGAGTAGCTAAGTGTTGCACGATCTCTATGGACTGCAGTTGATACCGCAGCGCTTTATCATGCCTAAGCTGCTTTTGCAGAATGAATGATAAGTGGAATAACAGATCGGCCAACCTTTCGTCCGAGGCAACGCCGAAAAACTCTGCGATACTAATTGCCAAATCGACAAATTTAAGGGTAGGAGTATTCTTGAGTAATTTATAGTCTTGGATAGAAACTTGTAACTTTACTACTTTTAACTTTTCATTCACCGCGCCAATTATTTGTTGAGTCTGGGCTATAGTGATGGTCAGCTTTTCCCGTATGACTTCTTTTATGACCGGATGCAACCTGACATTATCCTGTTCCTTCATTAACCAGCCTTTTTTAATTAAGCCGTTTAACAAATTGCTGAAATCTAACAGCTCATCAGATTCCTCGTCCTCGATGCTAAAGAGGTAGGTGATTTCTATTAAACTAAAATCGACAGAGGGGAGAATTGCGAAATTGCTGAGCACATCGCATTCTTCCGGCGAAAGCTCTGACAGGTTGAATAATTCTAGCATAAAGGTGTACATTTGAGATTCATAAGCATTTTTTCCGTATAAAATAGGAATGTTTATTTTTTTGAACTCTGTTGAGGTAAAACGGGAAGATTTAAAGCGTTCATAAAGGTTTTGAATTGTCATTTTCAAGGACACTTCAGCCGTTTTCGCCATCAACTCAATGGTTAGGGTATGTCGGTGCACGAGTTCTAAAAGCTTATGCAACGAAAGGTCATCCCGTTCCTTAGTATAATAACGATAAAATAATTGTTCAGACTGTTGAAGATTCAGAGGTAAAAGATCATAGGTCTTGAAAATAGGGGGATTAGACCTAGAAGTCAGAAGGATCATCGTTTCAGGAAATGAAATACCATAGAGCATCTGGATGTCCTTCAATTGATTCATGTTATCAATCGCGATAAGTTTTGGGCCAGATAGTTTAGCTATTTTTTGGACTAAGGTCTGGAAATTTTTTTCATCAGTGGTATCGTCTTTGCGTGTAAACTGAAGTTTGTCAGCATCAATTTGGTTAAGGAATGTTGAGTGCAGATCGTTCACGAATTCCAGCCAAAAAAGGCTGGCATATTCGTTTTTATTTTGTTCCACATATTGTTTTAACACAGTTGTCTTTCCGAGGCCACCCAAACCCGAAATAATTACGACTGGGTTGTGTTCCTCTAATAGCTGCCTGATTTGAACAACACAGTTCTCTCGGTTAATTTCCCCAGCAGCATAAGGTAGCGGCCTTTTGGAATAAAAAACACCGAACTTTAGCGGAAGTTTTTTCACAGTGTGTGTTTCATCTTTAAGATGTGACAAACAATAGGGCATCAACCGCTCAAAGTCGCCAGGTGTATAATGAAATAATTCATGAACTCGCAATCCGATTGGCAACTCACTTCTTTGGATATCAAAATTGCAAATGGTCAGCAGATTGGCCTCTTTACCGGAGCGGATGTCATTGGCAAAAGCTCCCCACTCGAAAGCAACCCAATCGGACTCAATGTTCACAAGCGAACTGGCGACGACGATCATATGGGCGCTGTGATCGATTGCTTGATCAATCGCCTGACGGTAATTCGAATTAGCGATCTCAGCTAATGTTTGGCTGGAATTAAATACACGTAGACCTTGCGATCGCAAAAACTCACTTAGGTCGACAGCTAGTTGCTGGTCTTCACTTTTGTGCGATATGAAAACATCATAATTCGGTTGCATAAATCAAAGGCCTGTTACAGGAATACAAGATACAAAAAGCGATTGATCAAGCAAAAATAGTAACCATCAACAAAGGTTTTTTTTGATATGATGTCGGTTAGCCGAAATGGAAAATTTGACAAAGTCTCAAATTCAACAAAACGAATTCGAAAATATTTGTTAAATGTCTAATCACCGTCATTGTTCCTTATAAACTCATTTAGTCAAGAGAGTCAATTGTTCAATCAAACATTTCATCTAACTAAAAAAGCAACAAAAAATAAGCTGAAAGTTTTATTTTTGATGAATTCCTTAAGAATTCTAAAGATGGATAATTTTCAAGCGCTGTTCGATTACGTTCAAAACCTTTCCGGCAAAACACTTTCAGCGGATGATAAGCAAGTATTTATCGCACATTTTAAGCCCAAAAAAATCAGGAAGCGACAATATTTTTTACAGGAAGGGGATATATGTAAATATACCGGATTCATTGTGAAAGGAGCTGCCAAGACTTTTACAGTAGATGAAAAAGGGCACGAACATATCTTAAGATTAAGTGTTGAAAACTGGTGGTTAGCCGATTTTGAGAGTTTTTACAAATTGACCCCAAGCCGCTTTAATATAGAAGCTTTGGAGGATATGGAGATCTTACAAATAACCCATAATCTGGTTGAAGAATTCATTAAGCCTATTCCAGCCTTTTCAGCGATGCAGAATGTTATTAGTCAGAACAATACGATAGCTATCCAGAAAAGAATGCAGTCATCCATTAGTCAAACTGGCGAAGAACGATTTCAGGAACTTGTTAATGATTATCCACATTTTATACAGCGCTTTCCGCAAAATTTAATTGCTTCCTATCTGGGTTTAACACCAGAAAGTTTGAGCCGTATCAGGAAGAATTCATCAAGATAGATTGATCTTTGTTAAGCGTATTTAATGACTTTTGGTAAGATGCAGCCCATTTTGCAAACGCATCTTTGCATTAACATTAAATAGTAAAGATCATGAGTAAATTAAAAAACAAAGTAGCCGTAATTACTGGCGGCAATAGCGGTATTGGATTTGGCATTGCCGAAGCATTTAAAAATGAAGGCGCTACGGGAACTATTGTGGGTAGAAATCCTAAAACTTTAGCAAACTCAGTTGCTCAGCTCGGCAGTGATTTTATAGCCATCAATGCAGATGTTACCAACCTTAACGATTTGGAGAGGGTTTTTAAAGATACAGCCGAAAAATTAGGTAAAATAGATGTGTTGGTAGCCAATGCAGGTGCAGGAACAACTGGAACTGTAGCAGATGTGAGTGAAGCTGATTATAAAAAAACCATGGATCTCAATCTAAAAAGCGTTTACTTCACCGTACAAAAAGCACTTCCCTATATGAATGATGGGGCGTCTATAATTCTTATCGGATCAAATGCCGCACATCGTGCATACCCATCGTTTGGACTTTACGGAGCTGCAAAGGCGGCTGTGATCTTTTTGGCGAAAAGCTTTTCAAACGACCTGTTGGAAAGAAAGATCAGGGTAAATGTAATTACACCGGGCACTACAGATACACCTGCATTTGACAAGTTTGTCCCTGCAGAACACATTGAAGCAGTGAAAGCACAGTTTGCAGGGGTGATGCCGATAGGCAGGATCGGACAACCGTCAGATATCGGTAAAACAGCAGTTTTCCTTGCTTCTGAAGATTCTTCGTTCTTGCTTGGTGCTGAACTCCTTGTTGATGGTGGCATGACCTACTTAGCTAAGTAATTTCTTATTTACTGGCACGAGTTAAACTCGTGCCAGTGATTTTAAAAGCCATACATACCACCAGAAACGCCAATCTGTTCTCCGGTAATCCAGCCTGCATCATCGGAAGCAAGAAATACAACCGATTTCGCAATATCTTCAGGGAGACCTCTAATGCCAATCGCAATTTAATCAAGCTGCCTGATACAAAAACAAAACAGTAGTTTAAATAGACACCGAACGAAAACGCAGCTAATAAAGTCATTAACAGCCCTATCATCTGTCCGATTTGGCCTTATGAATTCATAGATTTTCTTCCATCTTTGTTAAGAAATAACTATCAAGTTATTAAATTTATATTTTACGATAACATGGGAAAAATAGTACTCTTTATGCACGTATCCTTGGATGGCTATGCCTCAGGACCAAATGGAGAAATGGATTGGATCGTTGTGAACGATGAAATATTCGATTACGGCGCGCAGAGGATCAATACAACCAATACGGCGCTTTATGGAAGAAAGACTTTTGAAATGATGGAAGGCTATTGGCATACGGCGGCAGATCAACCAAATGCATCTAAACATGATATCGAGCATGCCGCATGGTACAAGTCCGCAAAAAAGGTGGTTTTATCAAATACACTCAATGCTGAAAATTTCGAAAATACACAAGTGATAAGAGGGGTAGATTTTGTTGCTGCTTTGATAGAACTGAAGAAAAACACTACTGGTGATATTTTACTCTTTGGCAGTCCAACTACAGCACACTCCTTATTGGCTGAGGGGCTCATCGATGAGACTTGGATCAATGTTAGTCCTGTGCTGATCGGGAAAGGTGTTCCCGTATTTAACGCTATAAAAGAGAGAATGGAATTAAAACTTTTGGGTGCTCATGTATTCAGTTCGGGTGTTGTTTGTCTGAGCCATGAAGTGGTAAAAGGCAATACACAAAATTCTTTTGATCCTGCATAAAAAGGATTGGAGATAACTTCCAATCCTTTTATCATCCATCCCTTTACCTATCATATACCTACAATATACTTACCATTTACCTAGGGTCATTGGTAAATCTTTATTATACTTACTTATTTCCAATGCAAACTTTCTTGATTCAATCATTCCGATAAGCAACTTTTACTAAGTAATTGGATCTAAAAATTGCGATTAACGACCCATAGGGATTTGCCTAGAAGGAAATAATATGAGTGCTCTTCGATTAAGAAAATTGACCATAAGCTAATGAACTAAGATTGCCCTAAATGTTCCTTAATATAGTTTAAAAGATTACTGATCTCATGAGAAGTTAATAGGTGCTGGCCATATTCATTGATTTCACTTTCAAATAGGCTAAATTTTTCGCATGAAGAAAATAAATGATATTCTTCATTCGATATCAAGTGGAGGTAAGCATCTTTTAAAACGTCTATTCTACCTTCAGATCCAACCAATATTTGGGTGATCTTTTTCTCGAATTCAAACTTTTTAACCGCTTTTTCATTATTCATAAAATTTTGTGTGTTAATTGTTTATTTTTACGTAATTCCAAAAAATGTGGATTGCATTTAGAATGGAATTTTTAATTCGAGAACATTAAAAAAGACTCTGAAATCGCCTTACAGTTTATTAAATATGTTTTTAAGAAATAAAATTTACCTTCCGTTAACAAACATTTAAAATGAAAAAAATCTTCCTTACACTATTGAGCCTAAGTTTATTTGTAACCGTTTATGCTCAAAAAAATTTACCAGAAATTAAAGCTGGAACTATAATTGGTGGCTCTGCCTATACTCAGGGTCAAGAACTACCTTTGGTGCTGACTTTGAAAAGTCTAAAGGATCCATTTTCAATGGAATGGTCTGTTAATGGATACGGTGATGGAACTTTTGAGATGAGCAACAAAGCGCTAGAAAGTGGTACACAAATGTATGCTCAAACACCAAATCTTGGTGTAACCAAACTGGCTGATACTGAAACTTTCGGGTTGATTTCCAGAGCTGCCTATAAAACATTCATTGATACCAAAACACTTACCTATAGCGGCGTAAAATTCAAAATCAAAACTTCAGACTCTAAACCGATGAAAATTAGTGGGAAAGAAATAGACCTTTCCCATTTGGTAAGTGAAGATGGTAAAATTGAACTTTGGGTTTTGAATAACCCTCAATTCCCGTTATTACTTCAGTCGACAGGTTTGCCAATTGATATTGCAATGACAGAGATCAAGTAATATGATTAACTATTAAATGGTTGTGAGTTTATTTGATTGCTAATCGATAAGCTCAATTATCATTAATAATCTTTAAAAAACTTTAGCCCGTAAGGGCTTTTTTAATTTTTAACGTGTATTTTTACCGCAATTTGAAAGAGATCAGCATGAGTATCAAATTGATCACGCCCCTCTTTGTTATGCTAATTATATTTTAAACTAATAATGGAAACTCAAAAGAAAGATATTTTCGATACAGTTGCTCAACGACTACAAATTGAAGGTTTTAATGTGGTAAATCGTGATGAAACCCGTCCTTGGGGTGGCTTTTTTGTAATTGATGAAGAGCAAGCTCAACAATTTGCCGATACTTATTTTGATGGCTTAGACGTAAATAGTTTAAAAATTGGCGGTAAATTAAGTCCTAAAATTTTGATAGTTGCTCCAAATACGCGTCTTTCATGGCAATATCACCACCGTAGAGCTGAAATATGGCAGGTAGTTACGGGAACCGTTGGTATTAAAACAAGTGATACTGATGAAGAAGGAGATGTGAAAAAATACAATCCTACAGATCAGATCAAGTTACAACAAGGCGAACGTCACCGTTTAATAGGCCTAGAAGATTGGGGCGTAGTTGCTGAAATTTGGCAACATACAGATGCGGAAAATCCTTCTGATGAAAGTGACATTGTTCGCGTACAGGACGATTTTGGTAGATAGCTTTTAACTATAATTCATTACCGAGGCACGAAAATACAGAGTTAGTACTTTGTGTTCTTGTGCCTTCGTGGTAAATGAAAACTATTCTCCCCCATAATTCGTTTATAATACATATACTATTACATGATCATTTTATTTTTCTTTTTAGCCCATTGGTTTCTATCTCTATTTAGTCAAACATTTTTCTTGCATCGATATTCTTCGCATAAGATGTTTAAAATGGAACCTTTTTGGGAGAAATTCTTTTATCTCATTTTACTGATCTCTCAAGGTTCATCTTTTCTTAATCCAAGAGCATACGCTATTTTGCACCGCATGCATCACGCCTATAGTGATACGGAGAAAGATCCACATTCACCGCACTTTTTTAAAGATGTGTTTGGGATGATGATTGCGACAAAAAATATGTACCTAAACTATCTGCGCTATAAGATTGAACCTGAACCTGCTTTCAGAGGCAACTATCCTGAATGGCCTTTAATTGATAGGATAGGCGATTCATGGGCATGGCGTATTGGATGTGGTCTATTTTACATAGGTTTTTATATAATGTTTGCAGAACATTGGTGGATGTTTATATTATTACCAATCCATTTTTTAATGGGACCATTACATGGAGCAATCGTAAATTGGTGTGGTCATAAATACGGATATTCAAATCACGATAACAACGATCATAGCAAAAATTCACTGCCATGGGATTTCCTTTTAATGGGTGAACTGTTTCAAAATAATCATCATAAAAAACCAAACAGTCCAAACTTTGCAACTAAGTGGTTCGAATTTGACCCAACTTATCCAGTAATGAAAGTATTGCATTGGATGAGGATCATTAGGATTAGAAAAATTTAACTTCATCATCAATGATTACTACACTTAAAATTGTTTTCTCTGCCCTTTTAATCTGGGTAACTTATGTAGTAATCAGTACCAGTCTGGAAAGTTCATTATTTAAAGAATGGGACTTTCTAGGCTCAATCCCTTGGATGAGAGCAACACTATGGGATTTCTATGCCAATATTTTTATCATCACTTTGTGGATGTTCTACAAAGAAAAAAGTATTTTTCTAAAAATCGTTTGGCTAATTTTATTCGTATGTTTAGGTAGCATTGCCACTTGTTCCTATGTTTTGATCCAATTGTTCAAACTTAAAACGGGTGAAGGTGTTAAAGAATTAATAGGTAAAGGTTCATAGGCAATTTTCATAGTTCATGAAGTTGTTAACTGTGACTTTATATATGAACTCGATAAGCTATGACCCAAACCATTTTTTTCATCGCCCTCATTTCATTAATTGCATGTTGCACTATCATGGCCATTGTTTGGCTTTGGGCTAAAAGAATAAATAATGCTGGCGTAGTTGATGTTTTTTGGGCGGTTAACTTTCCGGTCATTACCATTATTACGTTTTTCCTATCTGATGGCTATGAAACCCGAAAGCTATTAATTTGTAGTTTATTTATTATAGCCGAATTAAGATTGGGTACCCACCTTTGGCAAAGGGTTATTGGTCATCTAAATGAAGAGGAAGGCCGATATCAGCAATTGAGAAAAGAATGGGGCGATAAATCAGATCGAAATTTCTTTTTCTTCTTTCAATTTCAAGCTCTTTCTAACTTGATTTTGGCTCTTCCCTTTTTTATTATTACCGCAAATCAAACAAAGGAAATTGCTGTTGTGGAATATATTGGTGTGGGTATCTGGGTCATTTCTTTTTTTGGCGAAATGATTGCGGACAGACAATTAGCAGCATTTAAGAAAGATCCGAAAAATAAAGGAAAGGTTTGTGACCAAGGACTTTGGTATTACAGCCGTCATCCAAACTACTTTTTTGAATGGTTAACCTGGATGGCATATTTTGTATTTGCCTTAGCATCTCCTTTGGGAATTATTGCCATTATTAGCCCATTAATTATTTTATATCTATTATTAAAAGTGACGGGTGTGCCCAATAATGAAGAACAAAATCTTCGGAGTAAACCCATTGCGTATAAAAAATATCAAAAAACAACCAGTGCGTTTTTTCCCTGGAAAAAACTGTTATAAGTTATTGACTTTATAGCTGGATTTAGATAAGCATCACGACCAATAACTGATAACCCGCAACTTACAACTCATAAAGAAATGTGGTACGATAAACTTATAGAAAATGATAAATTGCCAGATCCGATTTTACGGGCTGGTATCAGAAAGCTTTTAAAGCAGCGCTTGGCTGATGAAAGTTTAGGTGATGAAGAACTTCAGCAGCAGAAGTTTATGGATTTGGTTCAGGAACTAAAATCATCTCCAATTGCCGTTAATACCGCCGATGCGAATGAGCAGCATTATGAGTTACCAACTGAATTCTTTCAATATTGCTTAGGTAAGAATCTAAAATACAGTAGTGGATATTGGAAGCCTGGTGTTAGAGATATCGATACCTCTGAAGACGATATGCTGGCCTTAACCTGTGAGAGAGCGGGATTACAAAACGGGCAGAATGTTTTGGAGTTAGGTTGTGGATGGGGGTCACTTTCATTGTACATGTCGGCAAAATTTCCAGAAAGTAATTTCACCGTTGTCTCCAATTCTGCAACGCAGAAGGTCTTTATTGATGAAACAGCAAAACAACGAGGTATCCAGAACTTAACTGTGCTTACTGCAGATATGAATACTTTTGCCATTGCCGATACTTTTGATCGTGTAGTTTCTGTTGAGATGTTCGAACACATGCGGAATTATAAACTATTACTTGCAAAGGTTTCATCCTTCTTAAAACCTGACGGCAAATTGTTCGTGCATATTTTTACGCATCAAACACTGGCCTATAAATATGAGGTAATTGACGAAACCGATTGGATGAGCAAGTATTTTTTTACTGGTGGAATTATGCCATCAAACCATCTGTTTTTCTATTTTAATGACGATCTTAAAGTTACAAAGCATTGGGTAGTTAATGGAACAAATTATGGTAAAACTTCCGAAGCCTGGTTAAGCAATATGGACAAACATAAGATAGAAATTATGCCAATCCTAGAAAATACGTATGGTACAGAGAATGCTGTAAAATGGTGGGTGTATTGGCGCTTATTTTATATGGCATGTGCCGAATTGTTCAATTACAATAAAGGAAATGAATGGATGGTGTGCCATTATTTGTTTGAAAAAAACAAATAATGGAAGAGGTAAGATGTATCATGGGAGATGGAAAGCAAATCTATCCTCATACATCTTACATCATCCATGATACATTTTCATCATATATTTAGATCTAAAAAATGAAATTAGCCATTATAGGTAGTGGAATAGCGGGAATGGGTTGTGCACACTTTCTGCACAAAAAATATGATATCAGTGTTTTCGAATCGCTCAATTACATAGGTGGTCATACCAATACCGTAACGGTAGAAGAGGGTGGGAAATTGGTTTATATTGACACGGGTTTTATGGTTTTTAATTACCAGACCTATCCACATTTGTGTAAGCTGTTTGAAGAAATTGATGCTCCTGTTAAAAAAACGGATATGTCATTCAGTGTTCAATACTTGCCCAGCAGTTTGGAATATAGTGGTTCTAGCATCAAACATTTGTTTGCACAAAAGCGTAATATTTTTAATCCGTCTTATTTGAAAATGTTGATGCAAATCAATCGTTTCAATAAAGAAAGTGTTAAAATTTTGGATGATCCAAAATATGCTGATTATTCTTTGGGAAAGTACATCACAGCGTTTGGTTATGGAGAAGATATGTTATGGAAATATTTGATTCCAATGAGCTCAGCAGTCTGGTCTACACCAATGGATCAAATTCTAGATTTTCCGGCTGTTTCGCTAGTTCGCTTTTTCAAAAATCACGGGTTTTTGGGGCTCGATACGCAACATCAATGGTATACACTACACCAAGGGAGCCAAGCTTACCGAGAGAAATTAATCGCACCTTTTAGCAATCAGATTCGAATTAATACCAAAATTGAAGCTGTTGAGCGATTGCCAAATGGAAAGGTGTTGGTATTAACCGAAAAAGGAGAGCATTTGGAATTCGATAAAGTAATTATGGCTTGTCATGCCAATCAGAGCTATCAAATTGTTAAGCGAAAAACTGAAGATGAAGAAAGGTTGCTATCTAAATTTAAATATCAATCAAATCTTGCAGTTCTACATACTGATCACAAACAAATGCCAAGAAAAAAGCTGGCTTGGAGCAGCTGGAATTATCGTGTAGAGAAACAGGGAGAAAAATTGGTGCCAAGTACCATTTACTGGATGAACAAATTGCAGGGGGTATCTGATCAAGTAGATTATTTCGTGTCAATTAATCCATCAAGTACATTAGACAAAAGTAAAATTATTAAAAAGATTGATTACGAACATCCATTGTTTGATGTGCCAGCAATGAAGGCTCAAGAAGAGCTCTTTAAACTAAATGATAAGGGACCAATTTACTATTGTGGTAGCTACTTCAAATATGGATTTCATGAGGATGCCTACAAAAGTGCGGTTGATTTATGTAAGACGATGTAAGAGGGAAGATGTAAGAGGGAAGATAGAATGCGGCAAGACGGAAAGTTGATTCCATCAATATAAATAAAAAAAAGCTGATAAAAAATTAAATTATGCCCAATACATCTTTGACAGATATTCCATCTTCCAGAAAACCTCTAACCTCATCTATGTACACTGCAAAGGTAATGCACCATAGACTTGCACCTAAGAAGCATAGTTTCTGGTATCAGATTTATCTTTTTTATATTGATTTAGATGAGATTTTATTGCTTGAAAAGAAATTACGATGGTTTAGTTATAATCGATTTAATCTGTTCAGTTTTCGTGATAAAGATCATTTGCAACTACCAAAGGAAAATCCCGATAGGACTAAAGATGTAAAACAGCATATAGTTGATTATCTTCATGATAATGGAGTTGAAATAGGGCAGGGTAAAATTATGCTGCTTACCAATCTTTCAATTTTAGGCTATAATTTCAATCCGGTTTCCTTTTATTTTTGTTTTAACGAAACAGGTAGTCCGATTTGCGCAGTGGCAGAAATCAGCAATACCTACAGAGAGATGAAAATGTTCTTTTTTGGCAAAGATGAGTTGGAGGGAAATGCGTTTAAACAGAAAGTAGAAAAGTTCTTTTATGTATCTCCATTTATTGATATGGATACCTTTTTTGATTTTAACCTTGCAATTCCCAATGAAAAGTTGGATATTAAAATAGATGATTTTGACCGTAATGGTCAAAGGTTTTTTTTAAGCACGATGAAGGGGGATCGGCAGCCTTTAACAAACAAGAATATGCTGAAGTATTTCTTTGCCATTCCATTGATTCCGTTACGTGTAATGGGTTTAATTCATTGGCAGGCATTTAAACTATGGAGAAAAAAAATAAACTATCATCCAAAGGCTGCAAACCAAGAGTTACAAAAAGACGTATATAAACCATATAAACCTTAAAATTACCAATGTCTGTTATCGCTATCGTAAAAAATAAACCTGGCTTTTATGAAAATGCTGTCGTAAAGGCACTTTGCAAAATGACAAAGGGATTTTTGCAGCTGAGCTTACCAAGTGGAGAAACCATTTCAATTGGAAATCAGAACACCAAGATCAGCGCAACTTTGGAAATTAAGGATGCTCGATTTTTTAAATGCGTGGTATTATATGGAGATATTGGCTTTGGTGAAGCCTATGTGGAAGGTTTATGGGAAACAAGAAATATCACGGATGTAATTAAATGGATTATCCTAAATATTGAAAATGCACCTTCAGTTTCTGGAAGTAAGATTAAAAATTTAGGATTGAACCTCTTCAAATGGTTCAATAAATTCTATCATCAGAATAGGGAGAATAGCATTACAGGCTCTCAAAAAAATATTGCTGAACATTATGATCTTAATAATGATTTCTTTGCAACTTTTTTAGATCCATCAATGACTTATTCTTCCGCTTATTTTAAGACGCCATTACTTTCATTAGCACAAGCGCAAGATGAAAAATACCGTCGTCTTTGTGAGCAGCTCCATTTAAAATCTACAGATCATGTATTGGAAATAGGCAGTGGTTGGGGTGCGAATGCTATTTTTATGGCCAAGAATTATGGGTGCCGAGTTACTTCTGTTACCATATCCAAAGAGCAACAGAAGTTGGCACAGCAAAGGATTGCTGCCGAAGGTTTGTCTGAAAAAGTAGAAGTTGTTATTCAAGATTATCGAAACATCGAAGGTTCTTTTGACAAGATAGTATCGGTAGAAATGCTAGAAGCCGTTGGTCATGATTACTTGGAGACTTATTTCGCCAAATGTGATGAAGTGCTGAAGCCAAATGGAATATTGGCTTTTCAAGTAATTACCAGTCCTGATAGCAGGTATGAACAATTGAGGAAAGGGGTAGATTGGATCCAGAAGCATATTTTCCCAGGTTCATTGTTGCCGTCTGTTGCAGAATTGAATAAAGCGATCAACAATACGAGTGAACTTACTTTGGTTGATCTGAAAGACTTGGGATTGGACTATGCCAGAACATTGAACTTATGGTTTGAAGCATTTAACCAGAAGTTAACAGATGTGAAAGCATTGGGTTTCGACGATCGTTTTATCCGCAAATGGAATTACTATTTAAACTATTGCGAGGCTGCTTTTGAAATGAGAAATATCAATGTGATGCAAATGGTTTACACTAGGCCTAATAATACCGAGAGATAAGCGTAAAACAAAAATGGTCCATATTGCTACGAACCATTTTTATATAAAGTTTTGTCCTCAAGAACGCAGTGCCAGTTACGAGTATTCGAGATAGAATTTTGCTCCAGTTAATTAGACAAGATTCCCTACTGGCTCAAATAGATAATATTAATCTCTTCTTTTCGAGCTGCTAAATCTTCTGTTTCCGCCACCTGCATTTGCGCTAGCAGTACTTCCAGTATGATTTGGCTTTCTGCTACCATGGTTTGGTTTCTTTTTTGCACCACTCAAATTCGGTTCGCGTTCTCTAGGCTCACGTTGATTAGATTTTTTCTTTCCTTTACCTTTTGCATCAGCTGCTGCGGATAAAAGGCTTTGCCAACTCATTGCATAAGGATGTTCTTCATTAACGGGAATTTTAAGTCCAATTAATTTCTCGATATCATCTAAAAACTCTTTTTCTTCACCATCACAGAATGAATAGGCGATGCCACTTAGGCCAGCTCTACCAGTTCTTCCAATTCGGTGAACATAAGTCTCTGGAATATTTGGCAACTCGTAGTTAATTACGTGCGCCAGTTCATCTACATCGATACCTCTGGCAGCAATATCTGTCGCAACCAGAACACGCGTTGTACGGGCTTTAAAATTAGTCAAGGCTCGCTGACGGGCATTTTGTGATTTGTTACCGTGAATAGCTTCCGCTTTCACATTAATTTTCATTAAATCTTTTACTACTTTATCGGCACCATGTTTAGTACGGGTAAATACCAGTACGGTTTCGATGCTTTTATCTTTCAGTAAATGGATCAACAAGTTTTTCTTGTCGTTTTTTTCTACGAAATAAACAGCTTGTTGTATTTTCTCTGCAGTAGATGAAACTGGGGTTACTTCAACTCGTACTGGATTGGTTAATATCGTATCTGATAACTTTTTGATTTCTGTAGGCATGGTAGCCGAGAAAAACAAAGTTTGTCTTTTAGCAGGTAATTTGGCGATTACTTTTTTCACGTCATGGATAAAACCCATATCGAGCATACGATCTGCCTCATCCAAAACGAAAATTTCAATTTCACGTAGGTTCACAAAACCCTGGTTCATCAAATCTAATAAACGACCTGGGGTTGCCACCAAAATATCGACACCACGATGTAGCGCATCGGTTTGTGCCTTTTGGCCTACGCCACCAAAAATTACCAAGTATTTTAATGGAAGATTGCGGCCATAGGCCTTAAAGCTCTCTTCAATTTGAATAGCTAATTCTCTGGTAGGGGTTAAAATTAAAGCCTTAATTGGTTTTGGGCCTTTTGTATTCAAATGTGGTTGATTTAACAATTGGAGCATCGGGATGGCAAATGCTGCAGTTTTTCCTGTTCCTGTTTGCGCACAACCCAGTAAATCACGTTTTTGTAAAATAGAGGGTATAGATTGCTCTTGGATGGGTGTAGGTTGTGTATAACCTTCGGTTTCAAGCGCCTTTAAAATAGGAGCTATCAGGTTTAATTCTGAAAATAACAAAGTATAAATTTTTAAGTGTAAAATGTCGAAGAAGCTAGAACAATCATTGCTGGAAGGACTAACTTGCGAGTTGCTTTAAATGATAAAGAAATTCTGCTTCGCTACAAACATACAAAAATTTATTGGATGATGCTAAAATGGAGAGATTAAGCTTAAAATACCATTAGGTTAAGTGTTTAACTTTAACCTTATTAGGTTCTTTTCTCTTTAAATCTGGTAAAGAAAATGAATGCTAAAATACAAAGTGCAAAACCAACCACACCATTTAACCTGAGCCCGTAATCGTTTCCTATGTCTTTTCCATAAATGGTGAGCATGGCAAAAATGGCAATCCCAAGGGTTTGTCCCAGTTTTACGAAAAGGTATTTAACCGCAAAGAACATTCCCTCGTGATTTTCGCCCGTTTCTAAAGTGTCTTTTTGGGCAATATCCGCTAAGATGGCATTCGGTAAGATACCTAAAGCCGCCAATGGGAAGGAAGCAAAAACCACCAAAATATACATCTGATTATCTGGTGCAAAAGGTAGTTTTCCTAAAAAGAAAATGGTAACGAAAATTAAACTCAAAATGGCAAATGCCCAGAGTACCAAGGTCTTTTTACCGAATTTTTTTGATCCCCAATTCACAAATGGGTAAAAGGCTAAAGAGAGTAAAACCATCGCTCCCATAAATTGACCGCCCATGGATGCATCCAATCTTAATAAAACAGTAACAAAATATAAAAGTCCGCTGCTCATTAAACTTAATGCGGTATAATAGGTAAAGTCTGAAATTAGATAATATTTGAAATTAGCATTCCTGAAGGTGTTTTTAATTGCAGGAATTAGTGGGATATGAGTTGGCTTACTGCTTACATAATCATTTTCTCTAATAAATAGAATGGGCAAAATCATTACTAATCCCGAAAAGATACTCAATCCCCATATCGTGTATTGTAAGGCGTGGAACCTTTCTGTTACGTGAAAATAAGTTTGGATCAGGTCGGCATAGTTATTACAAAGTGCACCAACGATCATTCCCAATACAAATCCAACTTGCTGTAAGGTAGAGAGTTTTACTTTTTCTTCTGGTGTAGAAGTAAGTTCAGCTAAGAGTGCATTGTAAGGAATGATATAAGTAGTTACAGAGATAAAAAATCCGGCCAATACAAAAATTAACCACCATGCGTTGATTATGTTTTCGCCCTTGGCTAATGGGTAGAAGACCAAGCTACAAAAAACAACTGCGGGTACAATTGCCCATTTCATGATCGGGAAACGCCTACCTTTTGGGTTATTGCTGCCGTCGCTAATTGATGCGATATAAGGGTCATAAGCGGCATCGAATAATCTTCCAGATGCTAAAATAATAGATAGAATATTAAATACACCAAATACCAATAGTTGTGGTACCAATGGAATGAGCCCTGAGTTTGAAGGTGGCAGATAGAAATAGGGCAACATTACAATAATCAGATTGGTCATGATGCTCCATCCCATCATTCCTGCGCAATAGGCTATTTGTTTCTTAAGAGGTAATTTCTGTAGTGGCATTATATTTTGGAAAATGCTTGTTCTAAATCGGCAATCAGGTAATCAGCAGCTTCTAGCCCTATGTAAAGTCTAATCAAAATGTGTCGTTTGTTGTGCTGATCAAAATCAGTTTCGCTAATGCCGGCACAGGCAGGGATAATCAAGCTTTCGTATCCGCCCCACGATACCGCCATTAATATATGTTTTAAACTGTCGCAGAATGTTTCAATTTTAGCTAATGTAGTATCTTTTAAAACAAAACTGAACAAACCACCGCATTTTTTCATCTGCTGCTGGGCAAGTGCTAAATCTTTATTGTCAGCACTAAAAGGATGTAAAACCCTAGCCACTTTTTTATGATGGCTAAGATAGGAAATTACTTGGTTGGCAGTCTCACTGATTTTCTCTAATCTGATTTCTAACGTTCTTAAGCCTCTTAACAACAACCAGGCATTTTGCGGTGCTAGGGCAGCACCGATATTAAGGTATTCTTTATTGAAGATCTGCTCCATAAGGGCTTTCTTCCCAGTTAAAACACCTGCCACAACATCACTATGCCCAGCTAAGTATTTGGTGGCCGATTGTGCCACCAGATCAATGCCATGTAAAATAGGCCGCTGGTAGAGGGGTGAACAATAACTATTATCTATCATTGTTAAAATGCCTCTTTCTTTTGCAATTGAAGCAACTGCAGTTAAATTTTGAACTTCAAAGCTAAAAGTGTTTGGAGATTCGAGATAGATCAATTTTGTTTTTTCGGTAATCGCATTTTTAAACTGATCTAGATCGGTACCATCTATAAAGGTCGTCTTTATCCCAAACTTTGGTAAAAACTCATTAAACAACTTAATGGTCCAACTGTATGGATTTTCTACGCAAACTACTTCATCTCCACTTTTTAATAAGGCTAAAACAGGAACGGTAATGGCTGCAATACCACTGCTAAATACCAAAGCATCTTCAGCTCCATCTAATGCCGCCAGCTTTTTTCTTAAAATATCAATCGTAGGGTTAAATCCCCTGGAATATAAATTTCCTTGATATTCATCAGCTAATGCTGCTCTAAAATGCGCAACGGTATCGAACTTAAAATTACTTGTTTGGATAATTGGAGGTGCGATTGCGTTGAAATAGTTTTCGCGTTCTTCACCTAATTCATTTAATATGTAGGATAAATCCATTAGTTGGTACTTTGCTTTTTGCGATTGAAAAATGTGTTGATGAAATAAATAACTACAAATCCTGCAAAGATATATAAGCCATTGATTGCGGCATTAGGATCATCGCCATAAATGCTGAAAGCCACAAATAGGTAGGCTGCAATGAAAATAATAGGTAAAAGCGGGTAGAGTTTCATGGTATAGATTGTGCTTTTATCCAGATGTGCAGTTTTTTTTCTTAAATAGAATATAGCTGCTGCAGAAGATGCCATGCCAATGCTATCCAGAAAAATGGTGTAGTTTAAGATCTGATCGAAAGTTTGGGCATAAAATAGGGTAAGGATAGCAATCAGGGTAAATACGGTTAAGCTTACAATCATCACATCATTTTTCTTTGTTTTCTTGGCGAAAAAACTTGGTAATGCTCTTTCTTCGCCCATGGCATACATTGCTCTCGGATTACTTAATAGATTTACGTTAACATAGCCCAGCACAGAAAAGAAGATCAATACTGAGAGTAAGGTAAATCCGGTAGGGCCAAAGATTTTGCCAGCTAAAATGGCAGCAATGCTTTCTGCAGTTTTCAATTGTTCGAAACCAATTACACGAACATAAGCGTAATTAATGGCCATATATAAGGTGATGATAATTGCAAGGCCGATAATGATAGATCGAGGAACTACGGTTTTGGCTTCTTTTACTTCGCCACCAAAATTTATAGTTTGCTGATAGCCGCCAAATGTAAAAGAAACTGCAATTAAACATAATCCAAGTGCTTTTCCATAGTCGCTCCAGCTTGGAGTGCCTCCAGTTAAATTTTTAAAGACGGGGGTGATGCTGGTGGTCTGTGTACCGAAAAATATAGCACAGATTAGGGTAAGGACCATTAGGATTTTAATTACCGTAAGGATATTCTGTGCTTTAGAGCTTGTTTTTAATCCCAATAAATTGATGCAGTAAAAAATTCCAATACTTACGGCTGCAATAATAATTCGGTATTCTGCTGATTGCATTTCAGCTGATAAGATTACCTTACTGAGATATTCGGCACCAATTAATGCAACACCGGCAACTGATGCGGCATTGGAAACCACAATAATACAGTTGATTGCAAACGCGATAGAGGGGTGGTAACAAACTGAAAAGATCTTATAATAACCTCCTGTAACCGGATAACGGGAGCCGATTTCTGCATAGGTAAGGGCGCCGCAAAGAGCGATAAAACCGCCAACAATCCACGCTAAAAAGAAAAGCTCAGGAATTTGAGCTTTATTGGCCACGTTTACAGGAGTTCTGAAAATTCCCATTCCGATAACCAGACTTACTACAATCATCGAAAGGTCGAATAGAGAGAGCTGTTTTTTGCTTTGCATTGCTGTCAATTTGATTTTGGAAGATAGTGAATTAGTTTGATGTCCTAAAGTTGGAATTCCGAATATGCTTTAATCTTGGCCTTTACCTTTACGATAAACTGGATTTGTGGAAACTTTGTAATTGATTTGCATATAGATTAGCTTAAATTTGTATTTACTGAGATAAAGAATCCTAGATTTATCTTGTTCGACAAAAGAAAGGCAATAAAATTATGGCAGAACCGATTTATAACGATGATAGTATACGCTCACTCGATTGGAAAGAACACATCCGCTTGCGCCCAGGTATGTACATTGGGAAACTTGGAGACGGTTCGGCACAAGATGATGGGATTTATGTACTGTTAAAAGAGATTGTAGATAATTCTATTGATGAATTTGTAATGGGTTCTGGTCGTACGATAGATATTACGCTATCTGATCATAAAGTGAATATCCGTGATTATGGTCGTGGCATCCCCTTGGGAAAAGTAATTGATTGCGTATCAAAAATTAATACCGGTGGTAAATATGATAGCAATGCATTTCAAAAATCGGTTGGATTAAACGGAGTTGGAACCAAGGCCGTAAATGCTTTGTCAACTAGTTTTGTGGTGCAATCTTACCGAGATGGTAAAACTAAAAAAGTAGAGTTCAGCAAAGGGGAAATTGTATTGGACCATCCGACTATTGATACTACACAACGTAACGGTACCGCCATAACCTTTTATCCGGATGACAGTATTTTTAGAAATTACCACTATATCCCAGATTTTGTAGAAAGCATGATCTGGAATTATGTATTCTTAAATACGGGATTGATCATTAATTTCAATAACCAGAAATATTTCTCAGAACGCGGATTGTATGATCTTCTTTCTAAGCTCAATAAACCAGAAGAAATTCGTTATCCAATTATTCATTTAAAAGGGAACGATATCGAAATTGCAATGACCCACGGGCAACAATATGGGGAAGATTACCATTCTTTTGTAAACGGTCAGCACACCACACAAGGTGGAACACACCAAGCAGCTTTTAGGGAAGCGGTTGTAAAAACTGTACGGGAATTTTATAAAAAGGAATTCGAAGCGGCGGATGTTCGTGCTTCAATTATTGCGGCAATCTCGATTCGTGTGCAAGAGCCTGTTTTTGAATCGCAGACTAAAACAAAATTAGGTTCACAAAATATGGGACCTGAGGGGCCTTCTGTTAGAACTTTTATTGGAGATTTTGTAAAGAAGGAATTGGATGATTACCTGCATAAAAATCCAGATGTAAAAGAAGCACTGGAAAAAAGGATCCTTCAGTCTGAACGTGAACGTAAAGATATTGCTGGGATCAAAAAACTGGCAAATGATAGAGCTAAAAAAGCTTCTTTGCACAATAAAAAATTAAGAGATTGTAAGGTACACTTCAACTCTACACATGAGAAGAAGTACGAAACGACTTTGTTTATTACTGAAGGAGATTCTGCGTCTGGATCAATTACCAAATCAAGAGATGTGGATTGTCAGGCTGTTTTTAGCTTAAAGGGGAAACCTTTAAACTGTTATGAGTTGACAAAGAAGGTAGTGTATGAAAATGAGGAATTCAATCTCTTGCAGCACGCCTTAAATATTGAAGATGGCCTTGAAGGCTTACATTATAACAATATCGTAATTGCTACCGATGCCGATGTGGATGGGATGCACATTCGTTTGTTAATGATGACTTTCTTTTTGCAGTTCTTCCCTGATCTGGTAAAAGCTGGACATGTTTATATCTTACAAACACCACTTTTTAGGGTTAGAAATAAGAAAGAAACCATTTATTGTTACAGCGAGGAAGAACGTAGGGATGCTATCGAAAAATTAGGGGGTAAACCAGAGATCACGAGGTTTAAGGGGTTGGGTGAAATTTCTCCAGATGAATTTGGGCTGTTCATTGGAAAAGATATTAGGTTAGATCCTGTAATTTTGAAAGAGCAGACCATTAAAAGTCTGTTAGAATATTACATGGGGAAAAACACACCTGAGCGTCAGCAGCATATTATTAGGAACCTTCGCATAGAAAAGGATGAAGTGAAAGAAGGCGAAGAAGAAAGAAATGCAGCCAATACTGAAACAACTTTAGCTAGTGCTTAATATATCTTTTAGATTTTACAGTGACTACAAGAGTGGGCATAGGTTTCAGGATTTTGTAGAGCTTAGTGTATAGTCTTCAGTATTAAGTCTATCAAAAACGCCTAATTCTATATTAAAATAGGTAAAGTGTAGCTAGGAGGTAGCCATAAGGTAGATAGGAGGTAGGTAAATGACTGGTTTTTTTATACTTAGTGTATTTATTGATAGAGTCTTGATGGCTTATAGTCAATAGCTATGCCAAAGGCATCCCTTTGGGAATGGTCAATGGGCTACATGGTTAAAAGAAGTTCATGGCCTTGTCAAGCACTCTTTCAATTGTCTTTAGCAATATATTCTGGCTAGTAAGTTTAAGGTGTTGATTATCCCGCAGTCATGATAACTTAAGGGCAATCTACTGTATCTTCAGGATGCTGCGGTGGAAGAACATCAACTTTCTTTTCTATAATCACAGTTTTTAGGTGTACTGCATATTTTGAAGGTGCAATGCCGGTATCAAACTTTTCTGCATAGGCCTGTGTAAACTCTGCACCAAAATATAGGATGATAGAGGTGTAGTAGATCCAGACTAAAATCACAATAATGGAACTGGCTGCACCAAAGGCAGAACCTGGATTACCTTTTTCGATATAGATCCCAATCACATATTTACCCAGGCTAAACATTAAAGCAGTAAATAAAGCACCGATTAATGCCGGTTTCCATTTGAGGGTTACATCTGGCAAGACCTTAAAAATAATAGCAAATATAGTAGTCACTACCGCTAAGGTTAAGACATTGGTGACAACAAGCATGAAGAAGCCGGAAACTTCCTGTATTCCAATTCTGGAAGCATAGATCTCTAGTTTATTGCCAATTCCGACTACCACACTATTAATTACCAGCGATACCAAAAGCAAAAAGCCTAAAGATGCAATAAGCGAGAATGAAAGTAGGCGATTGGTAATTAGTTTTTTCCATCCTTTTTTTGGAACGGCTTTCACTTTCCAGATCAGGTTGATGCTGTCCTGAATTTCGATAAAAATAGCGGTAGAACCAATAATAAGTGTAATGATACCTATAATCAATCCGATTGTACTTTTGCCTGAAAGATTGGCATTGTTCACAAAACCTCTCAATTGATTGGCTGCATCGGCACCGATCATCTCACTAATTTCTCCAAACAATTTGGTATTTGGATCCATATTGTCACCTAAGAAAATGCTTGCCGCAGAAATGATAATAATGATCAGCGGAGTAAGGGAAAAAATGGTATAATAGGCTAGGGCTGCACTTAATTTCATTACACGATCTTCCATGAAGCCTTTTCCAGCTGCCATAAAGAGGTGATAAGTTGCGATTAAGAAACTTTTTACCTTCGTTACTAATTTCATCATATTATTAAAACGGATAGCCGATGCCGATGTTTAAAATAAAATTTTCTTTACGCCAGGCACTGCTACCAAAATCAATATCATTGATTACCCAACGTTGTCCGCTAGGAAGATAAGGTTTTCTGATTGGAAATGCACCATCCAATCGAATCACAAATATTGTTGCATCAACACGTAGCCCCAATCCTGTACCTACTGCCAATTCGCTCAATGCATTACTTAACTTGAAACCAGAGCCCGGTCTGCCACTTCCAGGAATAGTAGGATCCCCGGTGTCTTCTTTTCTTAACCAGATGTTTCCGGCATCGATAAATGCGGCGCCATATAAAACGCTCACTAATTTGAATCTTAATTCTGTATTGAGCATTGCTTTGATATCACCACCTTGATCTGCAAAAGTAGCATTCGGATCTACCATAAAGGTTCCAGGTCCCAATGTTCTTGCCGCAAAAGCTCTGATGTCATTACTTCCGCCAGCAAAAAACTGTCTGATAAATGGTAGCGACGTGCTGTTTCCGTAGGCATATCCATAACCAAGGTTCAATCTGTTTGCCCAAGTTACATTTCTGTTTATTTTATGGTAGTTTCTTAAATCAGCTTCGAACCTTACGAATTGTGCAAGCGGAACGTTTAGTATTGATTTTTGTCCATTTTCATCTTTTTTGGTAAACAATCCCCAAACATTACCGCCTGTTTCTACCCCGCCAAAGAAGTAGGTGGTGTTTCTGCGGGACTCGTCCATTTGATTGGTAAAGGTAAAGTTATAGGTACTACCCAGAATAAACTGGCGCTCTAAAGTAGATCTCAGCAATGGATTTGCCTCATATAAACTTTCTTCAGTTGTTTTGGAAGGGTCGCTTTCCAAGGGCGGAAATGATGGTTTTACAAAACTTGCAGAAATAGGATTGAAGTTATGTTCTTTATTTATATTTTCTTTAAAGTTATATCCAAACTGGGTTTTGAAAGCATTCAGACTATATTCTCCTCCACGATTTAATAACTGATAAGAGCCAGATATAATGGTTTTAGGGATAAAATTATTAGTGGTCTTAAACTTGAAAAACGGCACTAATAATTTCGGGAAGGTGAGTTTAGCTTCAGAAGTCAGGGAGTAAGCGTTCTTGCCAACAGAGACACCACTGGTCTGTACTTCGAAACCTCCGCTTACACTTACATCCAACTGTTCGGCACCCCTAAATAAATTGCGGGTTGTTTGTGTTATTTTTACTTCAGACCCTACAAAATTATTCGATTTACTGGTTCCCGTCACAGAAAAGCTCAATGAGTTCTTTTTGAGTGGAGTGAGGTAAATATTCAAATCCAACTGATTGTTCTTGAAACTGTCCAAAGGTAAAAACTCAGCTCTTACATCTTGAAAGGCACCGATGTTAACCATTCTGTTCAGCGATTGGTTGTGATCCTTGCGATTGTAAGTTTCTCCCTTTTTAAAGAACACCAAACGGTCAAATAGTCCTGGTTTGAAAGTGTTCCTATTGTCGTATATGTTAAAATCATTATACTCTACAGGTTTTAATCGCCTTAACACACTATCTCTGCGGAGATTATAGTTAGGGTAGATGTTGATGTTTTTGATACTGTAGGGCTTTAATCCGGCATCAGGAGCAGAGGTTTTTACTGCAACGCGGATATCGACCAAGTTTTTACCAATCGTGCTGTCGACTTGTAAAATCAGGTAATCTGGGCTAAAGTAAAAATAGCCGCTTTCCTTTAGATCATTATCAATTCTGATCCGCTCATTTTTATAAGTGTCGAGGTCGTAAAAGTTACCAACCTTTAAGAGCGTTTTACCTTTGTTAATATTGATGTTATGCGTTAAAATACCTGTATCTAAGGGGAAGGTAATGCTGTTAATTTTATAACGGATGCCTGTATTTGCGGTATAGACTGCTTTACCTTTTTTTCCTTTGATAACCGTATCACCAGTTACTTCTGCCTGTAGATACCCTTGGCTAATCAAGAAGCTTTTCAATACATCATTATTGTATTTGATTTTCACATCGTTTAATAAAACAGGGGCCTCACCAACTTTATTTTTCAGCCAATTGCCCAAACCTTTTGGTTTTACGGTATCTGCTGCTAAATTATATAGTTGCAGTTTCCATTTTACGCCTAAAATAGATGCATTTGGTTTTGGTCTTGTTTTGCCTTCTAAAGTTTTTTTAACCTGTTTCTGGTCATCAATCTTTGCTGCTGAGTCTGGATTTATTTTTACTTCAGCACCTGTATAAAGATATTGTCCAGGTTTTAAACGTCTGGTTGTACTACAGCTAGCGATAACCAAACAGGCCAATAAAAAGGTAAAGGATTTAGTTAGTTTTCTCATCTTTTGGTTTCTGCTCGATTTCGTTTCTATATCTTCTTGATTTTTTTTGGAATATTTCTCTAAACTTATTGTAGTCTACCACGAGACTGAAGCCCAGACCGGTTTCTATAATTTGGCCCTGGATAATCAAATCGTTCTGGTTTCTGCGGTATGCCCTTAATCTATATCTACCATCTGCTGAGAGGGCATATTCAACATTTACATTACCTGCAATATTAGATGAACTCTGTCCTGGAGTTTTTGGTCCTTCTAAGCCAAAAGAGCTTCCTACGGTTACTGTTAAACGGTCATTCAATAGTTTTTTAGATAGGCCAACTTCCAGGTCTGTTTTTTGCTCTAAAGCCCCACTTGAATAATCTTCAGAACTGTTAACTCCGAAATTTAACTCAACGCCCTGGATAAGGTCTGATGCCAAATTGTTAAGCTGTTCTGTTAAGATTTTACTTACACTAGATCTTGCTAAGGTAGACACTCCACCTCCACCACCAGCTAAACTCTGGAAAGGATTATTTGCAATAAACCTGTTGAGTGCCAATAGGGCAAAAACCTGTTTGTTGAGCTCATTCGGATCACGGTTTACATTCTGTAATTTGGTGTAAACAATGCCATCTAATGCACCACGCTCATTTTCAGGTAAGTCTAATTTGAAAGAGATCGTAGGTTTCAATAGCTCATCTTTCATATAAAGATATACCTGGAATGGAAGTTTCGTTTTGGCATAAACATTTGATGGGTCATTGATCAGATCAATTGGAGCAGCATTTACCTCATATAAAGCGGTTAAATTCACATTCGCCGAGGTCGGTTCTCCTGTCCATACAATGGTGCTGCCTTTGACTAATCTGAACTCTTTTTTGCCTAATGGACCAACAGATAAATTGTAAGAACCATCGGTAATCTCATAACGTCCTGTTAAACTTATTTTCCCACTTGGATCTACTGAGGCATTTAAGTTTGCTTCTCCTTTTACGGTTAGCATATCTCCATTTGAAGGGTCAACTACCACATTCAATTCTGCTTCTGGATCAACCGTAACATCAGCGATCAAATTTATTCCCTTTATTGGTGATTTGTCAGTGCTATCAACCTTCAATGCTTTTTGTCCATTGAAAGGAGGGGCATCTGCATCGATAAATTGAACAATTCCTTCCTGATCAATTACTGATGGGTCATTGATTGGGAGGGCATAATAAAACTTAGTGCCTTTATCTATCTTGATGGTCATGTTAACATCTGGCTGATTGATGTCTCCACGAACTTTAATATTGCTAGTTAAATAAACTGTTCCATAGAACATATCATTGTCTGCTGCGGTAGAGTTTATTGCTCTAAAATTATCAGTAGTTACGTCAAGATTAAATCTGATATTCTTAAAATCAGTGGTGTAAACCATTCCATCAACAACAGCTTTTTTATTGAGTGAATCGATCAGGGTAAACTTATTAAATCTGATCCCTTCGTTGTTGAAGGTAATTTGCTGATCTGGCATGGTGAAGTAAGAATTGATCATCGCCACATTAAATCCTGCACCATTGAACTTCAGGGCGCCTAGTATTTTTGGCGCGGTTAATTCTCCTTTAACGGTAAACTGTCCGGTAACTGTTCCTTTACCCTGTTTAATTTGGCCCATACTGACACTTTCTATCTCTCGCAGATCAATTTTACTAATGTCGACAGTTAGGTCTAATGCACTTTGAGGTTTGGTATAATAGAAGCCACTTGCTCGCAATTCATGTACTCCCTTTAATTGGGCATCAACTTCAAAAGCATTAGCGGTATTGTTGTTTACCATTACATTTAAATCTCCCAATTCATCTTTTTGATAGCGTAGTTTGCTAATCTTAAGATCTGCTTCAAATTTAGGGTTATCAACTAAGTCTTTCACATCAACCATTCCGTTGATGGTACCGCCAATAAGTGTGGTGTCAGTTTCGGCAAACTTGGTTAAAGTTTCAATTTGAAAATTTTTAAACTCAACACGGAGTGGAGAATTTGGAGTAGCATTGGTACTATTGATGCTCAATAATTGTGAGCCCTGACTTAAGTTAAACTGATTTGCCAAGATCCCAGACTGACCAAACTGGATGAAGTTTTCAGGAGCAACTGTCCATTTTTCATAATCCAATAGTAATTTATTAGGATCAAGATTAAACCTGAAATCTTTGTTGATTGATCTGAAAACACCACCAATTACATAATGGTCCCTACGTTGTCTATCCCTTAAGAAAATATTGAGATCAAGCTGATTATTTGCTGCACTACCAGAAATTTCTGAGTTGAACAATACGATAGAAGGACTTTGGATGCTTCTAACTGTAAGGTCATAATTTAATTTTTGTGCATCATTATTTACTTTCAGGCGAACACTATCTACATTAAAATCTCCATAAACTATTTTAGGAAAAGAGGCATTCATTACCAAGCTATCTTTCTCCGTATCAATTAATCCATTTAAAGTTGAAGGAACAAATGTGGTTAACGCAGGTACAAAATCCTTTAAGAATTTAGGGTTGTAGATTTTTACAGCAAACCTAAAACGTTGAGATGGAATTTGTACAACTTCACCAAATTGATAATATTTATTGATTTGGTTAATTACTGCATTACCAATTTTACTTAACTGATACTTTCCATCAATTTTAGCGCTCAACAATTCAGATTGCAATTCTAATTTATTTTCAGTTGCGGTAGATACAGCTGTAACTTGAACGGTATCAACATTGAATCTTCTGCCTTCTTTAACCAGTTGTAAGCCTGTTGCAAATACATTTCCATTGAGGTTATCAACGTCGGCTGTGGTAATATTAGCCTTGATGTTTCCAGCAACTTTAAATTCTGTGGTACTGAAATTTAGTTTTTGCAGATCAATCTGTTTCAAATTAACATCGGCTTTTATAGCTGGATATTTACCGGCCATGTTAATTTGTGCATTCAGATTAAAATTGGCATTGCTATCAGGCATGTTCCCTTTAATGTTAACATTTTGATTGGCATAGTTTCCTGATAAATTGAGATTCCTATAGTTGTACTTATTGTATTGGGCACTTAAAACTTTTGCGTTGAATTTTGCATTGATATTTTTTGGGTCCAATCCAGTTCCAGTCACATCTGCCTTAGCGGTGATCCTGCCCAGTGTAGCCTGCTGTTTGAGCAATCTGCCGACATTAAAGTTGTTTAAGCTTACATTAGCTTTATAGTTTTCTTTGCCTTTTGGACCTTTCATCGCGGCCACTATTACAGCAGAACCCATATCTGTTTGGATATTCAGGTTAGTGTTGAAATCTGTCATTGAACCTCTGAAGTTTCCATTAGCGTTTATCGCATTAGGTAATTCTATGCTAGGAGGTAAAGATTTTCTAGGAATCACTACTAAGAGATCGCTTTTAGTAAGTGAAAATCTTTTGATATTTAAATCAAGATAAGTTTTATTGATATCTGGTAATCCAGTTGCCTTGCCGCTAATATCAATCCTGGTACTTTTTAATCCGCTAATTTGCAGCTGCGGAATATTCAAATTATTGAGATAACCATTTAAATTGGCATTGACCTTGATTTTTTCGTTTCTATAGTTGGCAGGAATGGCATTACTGAAAAATGTAGCATCCTTTAAACCAATTGTAGTATTCTTCAGGTTCAAGCTTATCCTTACCTTTTCTGGATGCTTAGTTAAATCTTCAATAGAAGAGAAGTTTAACTCTGTTGCGTTCTCGATATTTGTATTTGGCGTTCTAAGTACAAAATTGCTGAGCTTAATTTGTTTGTCATTATAAATGGCATCACCTTTTAATTCATTCAGCACAAAACCACTTTTGTCTTTCATTGATCCATTTTTAACGTTGGCTGTAATTCCGCCATTGCTAAAACTTACATTTCCAGCACCCAGATTAAGTCCGTTAATGTTGAGGTGGTTGAAGTCTAGTCCGGGACCGGCTTTGGCGCCAAGGTTGTCGAACTGAACACTGTTGTTTTTTAAATCTATATTCTTAATCAATAGTGCTAAAGGCGATTTTTGCACAGCTACTGTATCTTTTACATTGTTCAAGTTTTTAGCGGGTGCAGGCTTAAATGCGAATAGGATTTTCGAGTTATTTAAACTGGCATCATCTGCGGTGTACTTGCTGTTGGTTAGGTCAACTTTTAGATTTGTTAAACCCAATTCATTTAGATTGACAATCGCCTTTGTAGTTGACAACTGGTCGTCGTAATTAATTTTTACATTGTTGAATGCAAATTCTTGAACTTCAATTGTAGGTAATTTGCCTGTTTGTTTTTTACTGCTATCAACACTATTGGTTAAATGTTGCACCAATTGCATCAATGGTTTTTGCTGAAGGTAGTTTAACGAGGTGTTTTTTAATCCCAGGGTTTTAATAACAAAACGTTGGTTAGCCAAATCGAAATCTTTGATCTTGGTCTTAAACTCTCCTAAATATACTTTAACATTATTTCCGGCAACATCATCCCGATAGGTTAATCCAATGTCGGTAAACAATACTTTGTCAATCCTAAATTTAAGTACCGAAGTGCTGTCTTTATTTACCTCTTCTGGTTTTTTTTCTTCAGACATGAAAGCATCAACTAAAAAGGAGAAGTTAAAAGTTGTATCTGGACTAACTCTTTTAACATTGGCACGAATATTTTTAAGTTCGATGTTATTGATTTCAACCGTGTTTTTAAGTAATTTAAACAGGCTGATATCTACTTGGAGTTTTTCTGCATAAAGTAAAGTATCACCTTTGCGATCTTCAATATAAAACTTATTCAGCACTACATCTTTGGGAAGAGCAATTTTTATGCTTTCCAATCGGACTTCTGTTTTGGTTTTATTTTTAAGATAAGTGATTGCTTTATCTTTTACGAAATTCTGTACGGCGGGGATATTTAAAGAAAGCGCAACTAGAACTACCAGTAAGATGATACTAGCGATAATCCATAAGAAAATTTTTATACCTTTTCGTAAATACTTATTCAAGCGAGTAAATTTGAGATGATAAATAAAGTTTATAAACCTATGCAATAAGCATGCTACTTTTGTTAACAAACGGGTTTTAAAAATGTTCTGTTTTGCTCAAAAAAACTTAATTAGGTCTAATTGCGTTAATAATAACGAAAAAAAAGGCTAAGTTTATTTTATGAACACAATTAGTTTTAGCATCAAATACGAGGCTTACGACGATATAAATGAACTTTCGGAAACGGATAGGATGTTATGTGAAAAAGCAAAGGAAGCTTTAAAAACATCACATTCACCTTATTCTAAATTCAAGGTTGGGACAGCGGTTTTATTGGCTGATGGTCAGCTAGTTTTGGGGAGTAATCAGGAGAATGTTGCTTATCCATCAGGTCTTTGTGCGGAACGGGTAGCGCTATTTACCGTAGGTGCCAATTACCATGGAGCGGTCATTAAAGCAATGGCGATTACTGCTTTTACTGAAAATTTTAATATAGAAAATCCAGTTACTTCTTGTGGTGCTTGCCTACAGACGATGGCCGAATTTGAAAAAATGCAAAATGAACCAATAGATGTTTTGTTCTATTGTATTAATGGAAAAATCATTAAGGTAAATGGAGTGAAAAGCTTACTGCCATTTGTTTTTGTAGAAGATCGCTTGGAAAGCTAGTTGAGTTATGAGTTGCAGGTTGCGAGTTACGAGGCTGTGTTAGTTATGAGTTACGAGTTATGAGTTACATGGCTGGATTCATACGCATAGTGCCTAATGAATCCAGCCTGTGTTAGTTATGAGTTAAAACACTAGGTTCCTAAGCGTCATGCCTAATGAATCCAGTTTGGGTATAGTTATGAGTTAAGTGTTGTGAGTTAAAACAGTGGTTTCTTAAGCGTCATGCCTATGAATACAGTCTATGAACCATGAACCATCAACTATGAACCAATCTCCCCCTTCAACGCTTCCCTTACTTTCGGTGCTATCTTCTCTCCGAATATTTCAATAGATTTCATCATTTCTTTGTGAGATGGGCCACCAACATCCATGTGTGCAGAAAATCTTGTTAATCCAAACATTTCTTTGACGTACAAAATTTTATCTATTGCTTCATTTGCATCGCCGATAATTAAAGCGCCATCTTTACTTCTTCCAAAATCGAACTGATTTTTTTGATATGGAGGCCAGCCTCTAGATTTACCAACCCTGTCCATCTGGGCAGAATAGATTGGATAATAATAATCGGATATTTTGGCACTTTCTTCTCCAAAGAAGGAATGCATGTGAACACCAACTTCAAATTTATCCATATCATGGCCGCTTTCTTTGTATACCGCTTTATAATAATCAAATAAAGGTTTGAATTGTGCAGGGTTGCCTCCAATAATTGCAAACATAACCGGCAAGCCAAGTGTACCAGCTCTCAATACCGATTCTGGGGTTCCACCAATGGCGGTCCAAATTTTAAGGTTATCATTTACTGCTCTAGGCAATACGGACTGGTTTTTTAATGCTGGCCTAAATTTCCCTGTCCAGTTTATCTTTTGTTCTTTGTTGATTTGAAGTAGTAGTCTTAACTTCTCGTCGTACAATTCATCATAATCGTTTAAATTAAAACCAAAAAGGGGAAATGATTCGATAAAACTCCCACGACCTGCCATTAATTCGGCTCTACCGTTAGAAATTAGATCCACTGTAGCAAAGTTCTGGTATAGTTTTACGGGATCAGATGAACTTAGCACTGATACAGCGCTACCTAATTTAATGTTCTTGGTAACGGTTGCTGCTGCTGCCAAAATAATCTCTGGACTAGAAACCGCATAATCAGGGCGATGGTGTTCCCCAATTCCGAAAAAATCTAAACCAACTTGATCCATTAGTTTAACTTCTTCTATAATTTCCTGTAACCGCTGTTGTGCTGATTGTATTTCTCCATTTGCATTGACGTGCAAATCGCCAAACATGCCAATTCCTAATTCCATATGCTCTTTTTGTTTGAAACAAAGTTAAGTCGTTTCAGTTTGATGGGCATTGATGTAGGTTAAGAAATGAGGTGGAACTTTTTGATGTGTTATTTTGATGAAGCTTGGTGCTTAAGCTGCTACTTCAATTTGGTGAACAAGATAAAAATGAAATGACTGAGAATGATTTCTGTGGAGGAGATCTTATAATTCGCTAAATTTTACTTTACTAAAGAACTTTTTTCCCTCTTCTACTTTTTCTGGAAAGAGCACTCTGTCCTTTAGTTTACTAGCTACTAAAGACAATAATCCAGTTTCACTAACCTGAACCATTTTGTTTTTGTCTTTTTCTATAGTTTTCATGTTACGAATTTATTAATTATTTTTTACTAATAATATGAATCCAACCTATTGACTATTGACCATTAGCTATTGACCATCACTCAATCGCTCCCTCCCCAGTGTTAAAAACTTCTCTAAAAAATGCTAATCACATGCCTTATATTTACGCATCCCAATACTTTTATAACGAATGAGTGAAGAATTAGACAACCTAAACGAAGAAAACATTTCGAACGACGCGGAAAATAAACATACAGTTACTCCAATAAACGGTCTTTATGAAAACTGGTTTCTCGATTATGCTTCTTATGTAATTCTGGATCGAGCAGTACCACATATACATGATGGTTTAAAACCAGTACAGCGCCGAATTATGCATTCGTTGAAGGAAATGGATGATGGGCGTTTCAATAAAGCAGCTAATGTTATTGGTAATACCATGAAATATCACCCCCATGGTGATGCATCTATTGGTGATGCCATGGTACAAATTGGTCAGAAAGATCTATTGATCGATTGTCAAGGTAACTGGGGAGATCCGATTACTGGAGATAGTGCTGCGGCTCCACGTTATATCGAAGCACGTTTATCAAAATTTGCTAATGATGTAGTTTTTAATGCTGATACCACGATTTGGCAACTGAGTTACGATGGAAGAAATAGTGAACCTGTAACGTTACCTGTTAAGTTCCCGCTGTTATTGGCGCAAGGAGCAGAAGGAATTGCTGTTGGTTTGGCTACCAAAGTTATGCCGCATAATTTTGTGGAACTTTTAGATGCTTCCATAGAACTTTTAAAAGGAAATAAAACGAATATCCTGCCAGATTTCTTTACCGGTGGTATGGCTGATTTCTCTAACTACAACGAAGGGATGCGTGGCGGTAGGATTAGGGTTAGAGCTAAAATTACAGAAAAGGATAAAAAGACCTTAGTGATTACCGAGGTTCCATATAGTACTACCACAGGTTCCGTAATTGATAGCATTTTAGCCGCAAACGATAAGGGTAAAATCAAGATCAAAAAAATCGAAGATAATACTGCTGCTAATGTAGAAATTGTAATTCAGTTGGCACCGGGTATTTCTCCTGATGTAACCATTGATGCCTTATATGCATTTACGGCTTGCGAAGTCTCAATTTCGCCCAATACCTGTATCATTAAAGATGATAAACCACAGTTTCTTACTGTAAATGACATCTTAGCACAGAATACTTCGCATACCAAGTTCTTGCTTAAACGTGAGCTTGAAATTAGGTTACATGAGCTCCAAGAGAAGATCTTCTTCAGTTCTTTATTGAAGATTTTCATTCAGCAAGGCATGTATAAAAATTCAGAATATGAAAATGCAAGTGATTTTGAAGCCGTAGTAACTGTACTAAATCTATTATTCGATCCTTTTAAACCTTCTTTGTACAGAGAGATCCTTCCAGAAGATTTCAAGAAGTTAATTGATAAGCCAATGAGTAGCATCACCCGTTTTGATGTGAAAAAGGCCGATGAGCAAATGAAAGCGCTGGAGGATGAGATTAAAGTGGTAAAAGGTCATCTGCGTCATTTAACAGATTATGCTATTGCCTGGTATCAAAAGCTAAAAGATAAATATGGTAAGGGTCGAGAACGTAAAACAGAAATACGTTTGTTCGATAAGGTAGAAGCCGCAAAGGTAGCTTTGGCCAATGTTAAATTATACCTCAATCGTGCAGATGGTTTTATTGGAACCGGATTGCGTAAAGATGAGTTCGTTGCAGACTGCTCGGATATTGACGAGGTTATCGTTTTCAGAGAAGATGGAAAGTGTATTGTTACCAAAGTAGCCGATAAAACCTTTGTAGGTAAAGGAATTATCCATGCCCAGGTATTTAAAAAAGGTGATGAGCGAACCGTTTACAACCTTATTTACAGAGATGGGGCAAGTGGAACAAACTACGTTAAACGTTTCTCCGTTCTTGGTGTAACGCGTGATAAAGAATACGATTTGACCAAAGGTACCAAAGGCTCTAAAATTCTATATTTCACTGCAAATCCCAATGGGGAAGCCGAAGTGGTTACGATACAGTTAAAGCCCCATTCTAAATTAAAGAAATTACAGTTCGACCTAGACTTTGCAGAAATCGCAATCAAGGGCCGTGCTTCGATGGGTAATATCGTTTCTAAATATCCAGTTAAAAAGATCTTATTTAAAAGTAAGGGAGTTTCTACTTTATCGGGATTAAAAATCTGGTATGATGAGCTGTTGAAGAGATTAAATGTAGACGGAAGGGGCAAATATCTTGGCGAATTTGATGGCGATGATAAAATCTTGCAGGTTAATACTGCTGGATGGTATGAACTTACTTCATTTGATCTGAGTAACCATTTCGACGGCGGAATTGTGCTGATGCAAAAATTTGATCCAGAAAAGGTCTATGGTGTAGTACACTTTGATACCAAAGCGAAGAATTATTTTGTGAAGCGATTTGTATTCGAATTGCAGCCCGCAGGTAAAGAAGTTAGCATCATTAGTGAAGAGCCAGGGTCTAAAATGATTTTCATTACTGGTAAGCCTGATGCCCAAGTTGAGATTGACGTAGAAAAAGGAAAGTCCAAAACACCAGAAACATTGGTTGTAGAGCTATCTGGATTGATTGATGTAAAGGGTTTGAAAGCCAATGGTAATAGACTTTCGCAACATGAAGTTAAAAATGTAAAACTTGTTGATGCTGAACCTGAAATAGGAATGGAGTTGGTAGAAGCGGTGGAGGTAGAGCATGTAGAGCCGATTGCGACAGATAGTGCTGAAGGAGAAGAAGTGACCATTGAAAATGATCAAGACCAAGCTTCGGAAGTGGAATTGGTAGAAGAGATTGTTGTTGAAGAGGTGGTGCCAGAAGCAGTTGAAGAAGTTGAGCTTCCTGAAATAAAGGCTGAGGAACCAAAATTGGAACCGACAGTTAAAAAGAAACCAGCTTTTAAAACGGACCTTCCAAAGGTGAAAACCAAAGGAACTGAGTTAGCAAAGACGGATGAGCCACAAGAAGAACCTAAAGCAGAAGAGCCAAAAAAGGAAGGGCCAAAAACTGCTAAAAAGATAGATTTGGAAATCACAAATCCAGATGACATTAAGATTGATGACAAAGGACAACTTGGTTTCTTTTAGCTTTCAACTGCTTAGCCATCGTTTTGTGAATTAATTGTCCTTTTCTCGAATTTAAAATTATATTTGCGTCACTCAAGGGGTGCTTATCTATTTGTTACAAGTTCTATTGTGCATTTAGATGAGCTGAGATTATACCCATTTTAAAGATCAGGAGTTGCTGACTGTGAAATCTATTGGTTCACAGTCATGCTAAGAGCCTAATCTTTAAATGCACCTGATCTGGATAATGCCAGCGGAGGGAAGAGGTTAAGTTTACAATGCTGTTTCGCCCTGTAACAGCTTTTAGTTTATTTTATTAAGGTCTTTACAGACAAAAAGCATTGTAAATGATGAATTTTCAAGAATGGCTTGCGTTATTGCAAAGCCAAATCATGGCAACCACGTTTCTGGAGTGGATTGCAGTCGGTTTCGGGGTTACAGAGGTTTTATTGGCCAAGCGCAATAACATTTTATTGTATCCAACAGGGATTATCTCCATAGTTTTATCAATGTACCTGCTGCTGAATGCACAGCTGTATGCCGAAATTCTATTGAGCATGTATTATTTGGGCATGAGTATCTATGGCTGGATCATCTGGAAAAAAAGGAATAAAAACCTGGGACAGTTGAATGTATCATGGACGACCAAGAAAGAAATGAGGATAGCCATCTCAATTGCCGTATTTGGTTATTTTATACTTTACTTCATTTTGGTAAACTTTACCAATTCTGATGTGCCGATCTGCGATGCGTTTGTCTCATCAACAGCTTGGGCGGGGATGTGGCTGCTCGCCCGAAGGAAAATAGAGAATTGGATCTTTCTCAATGTCTCAAATATTATAGCTATACCGCTTAAATTCCATAAAAACCTGCCTTTAATGGCAATGCTAACTATCTTCCTGTTTATAGTGGCCATTTTTGGATTTCTAGATTGGAGAAGGATTTATCGTGAACAACAGGCATTAAAATTAGCATAATATGGAAAATGGCTTAACAAAGACCTGGCAACAGCAGGTGGTTGAAAGATCGGCTGCATCAGAAGAATTGGGGAAGTTACATCCCGAGATATTGGAAATCGCTTATCAGCAAGATTGGTTTAAGTTATATGTCCCTAAAGTTTATGGCGGACCAGGAAAGCTATTGCCTGAGATTTTACGGTTGGAAGAAGAACTGGCATGTTTGGATGGAAGTTTAGGGTGGACGGTTACGCTTTGTAGTGGTGCGGGTTGGTTTGCCGGGTTTCTAGACCCTGAATTGGCGAAGGAGATTTTTGAAGATAGGGCGGTTTGTTTTGCTGGAAGTGGTGCAGTTGGCGGTACAGCTATGGCAACTGCCGATGGATACATCATAAATGGACATTGGAAGTATGCAAGCGGTGCTTTACATGCAACCATTTTTACGGCAAATTGTATGTTGAAGGATTCGGACGGAAATAATCTTCTTGATGAGCATGGCAAGCCATTGATCAGGTCTTTTATTCTAAAAAAGGACGAGGTAGATGTGCTGGCAGGATGGTCTTATTTTGGATTGGTTGCAACTGGAAGCCATGCTTTTGAAGTAAAAGACCTTTTTGTACCATCAAACAGAACTTTTCAGATCAATAAGGAGATACAAGTAGAAATTGAAGGCTTTGATTATCCCTTTTTGCAATTGGCCGAAACTACGCTGGCGGTAAATAGCTCTGGTATGGCACTCCACTTTTTGCAGCTTGTAGAACAGGTATTCTATGAAAGATCAGGCATCAAGAGATATAACGAAAGACAGTTGTCTTATTTTAACAATGTATTTATCTCCTGCAAAAGAGAGCTTGAGGTTGCCAGAGAGACATTTTATAAGCAATTCGAGCTGTCATGGAATTCGCTTTTAAATCATAAATCTATTGAACCAGATCTTTTAAGTGAGGTGAGCTTGGCAAGTAGAAAATTAGCACATACGGCCAGAAGCATAACAGATACTTTATTTCCATATTGTGGTTTAGAGGCAGCCAAAAAGGATTCAGAAATAAATAGGGTATGGCGTGATCTGCATACTGCTAGTCAGCACGCCTTGCTTACTTTTGAATATTAATCTGAAATTGATTGTTTGGCTGAGAGGTCCATTCGATAGATCCCTCGTGCCTCGGAATGACAAAATGATGCTCAGAATTACAAAAGATGTTGAAAATGACCAAACTATAAGTCAATAGTTTTCGATTTGTCCTTTCAATTCCGAACGTGCAGGAAGAAATCTACTAATACCCATGCATTTCAACTGCCGAGGAGAACGGACTTCCGGACTAAAAACAAAATCCCCATTCAGAAATGAATGGGGATTTTGTTTTTATTGATATTGAATATAACTAGGAACTGGTTTAAGTTTCATCAGCTCTTCTGGTGTCATCAAACGGTTTGGTGCTTTCTTCAAATCGTTTTTATAGAATAGTTTAAATCCGGTAAACTGAACTGGTTCGCTATAAATCCAGTGGCGATAGGTGCCTAATTTCAAATCTGGTTCTCCCCATCCATCCATGTGCATTACAATCTGAACTTCTGGTCTCAATTTAATGTCTTGAGAATTACTTACCATTTTTCTGGTAAAGCGGTGAACAACAAAAACCTTTGGTGGAAGGTTAAATTTTTTAACTTTATCAGCTAGGTATTGCGAAACATAATTAATGTCTGCAGCATCATAAGTACCTATTTTTTTGCCTGGTAGTGAACCGTCTTTCATTGAAAATTCAGGATCGATACCCAAATGTACATTTGGCATTTCCAAGTATTTTTCAATATGTGGCAATTCTGCTCTTAAATTACTTAAGGCTACTTGTAAGTCTAGAAACACAATGGTGTTCGGATGCATCTTTGCAATTTTTAATACCGAATCAATTTGTTTATTGCCCATCCTGTTGATGTATTTCCCGTCTTTTCCGGCGGTACCACTCGCAACGGCAGCAATATAATGAAGACCAACCTGTACTGGTGTGCTAGGGTCTACCTTTTCCCAATGTTTAACTTCTTTGTTTAGGCGCGCCCACATTTCTTTTGGTGGATATTCTCCAAGGGCACCCATTTTTTTCGAGTGAAGGTTACCGTAGTAAACAACAATTCTTTTAAAAGGTAAAATTGCACCAGCTAATGGATAAGGTTGATTTTTTACTGGCCATTTGCCTGTTGTATCACCATTAGCCAATTTCTTGATAGCAGCGTTATATTTTGCAGTGTCAACTGGGGCACGTACCGTATCCTCAACTTCAACCTTTGTTGAATCGCTAGAGACAGTTTTTCCAGTTGTTTTTTTTGCATCAGAAGTGCAATAGGCAAAAGTACTTATAGTGGCAACACCAATAAGCAAGGAGCCTGCAATTTTTGTTAATTTCATAGTAAAAAGTAAATGTTGTTTTTAGTTTTCAAAAGTACTGTAATTCAAATTTTTTAGCGCTAATAATTATCAACAGATTGCTGACGATAATTATGTGCTGCATAGCTAACAAAGTTTCAAATCTATTACAATAATACCATTCTTATGGCAAATTAAAAATGTAGTTTGAAACAGCTTCAAATATTGATCATCAAACCGATCGCATAACGGCTCTTAATTCATCTTAAGGCTAATATCTTCTCAGTATTTCCCTCATTTAATAGTAAGTGTTAAGAAAGCACTCTTTTTTAAGTGTTTACAGATTATTTATGAAATTAATTTGTAATTAGTCTAAATAAGACTTAACATTGCCTCATTATTTGAAATCATTCTAAATAAATAAACGTGAAAATATATTTACTTCCGATTCTCTTTTTATTTTTAATTAGCAACGCATTCGCTCAACAGCAAAAAAATATAATAGTTACAGGTAAAGTTTTAACAGCTGATGGTTTACCGGCTGCTGGATTATTAATTGCTATAAAAGATTCAAAAAATATCGCATTTACCCAAAATGATGGCTCATTTAAAATAGCAACTACAGCAGGTAGTAAAGAGCTGATTGTAAAATCGGGTATTTCTACTCTAGCACAAAACATAGAAATCAGTGCTAATCAATTGGTAGTTCCAACCATCACCTTAAAAGAAAAAGCCCAAGAGCTAAAAGAAGTTGTGGTTACGGCTCAATATGGACCTCAATCCATGAAGAACTCAGTTTACAATGTACGTACCATTAGTCCAGAAAAGATCAGATTGAGAGCAGCAACCAACGTTCAGCAGGTATTAAATACAGAGCTTGGTTTTCGCTTTAACAATGATCTAACACTAGGTACTACTGATGTCGAATTGATGGGGATGAGTGGAAGGAACATCAAAATCCTTTTAGATGGCGTGCCAATGGTAGATCGCTCTGATAGCAGAGAAAGCTTAAATCAGATAGATATCAATACAGTTGAAAGGATTGAGATTGTGGAAGGTCCTGTTTCTGTCGTATATGGAACAGATGCACTTGCAGGTGTAATCAATATCATTACAAAAAATGCAGGCAAGTCTCTATTGAATATTTCTGCAAGGGTACAGGAAGAAACTGCTGGTAATGAATATGAAGCCTTAAGTGGAGCTGGTTTGCATAACCAGAATCTTAGTGCAAGTTGGCAGAATAAAGGTTGGAGCGCTTTGGCAGGCTTTAGTCACAATGAATTTGGTGGTTGGAACTTAGCACCCAAAACAGCAACAATTGATGAAGTTAACTCAGCTACAAATAGATGGAAACCAAAAGAGCAATATTTGGCCAATACCAAAATCGGCTATAGAAACAATAATTTCAATGTTTGGTATCGTTTAGACGGTTTAAAAGAAACGATAGATACCAGATTAGGGATCAATCCGAACAACTATAAAGGCAAACTACAAACGTACACCACAAAACGTTATACCCAACAGATCCAATCAGAGTATAGGGTTTCCAAAGAATTGGAATTTAATGCAATTGTAGGTTATACAGATTTACAAAGAGCTACCCGTTCTGTAATCCATGATTTTACCAACAATACCGAGCAGCTTACAACAGATGCCGGCGAACAGGACGTAGCTAAATTTAGTGGAACGGTTGTTAGGGTAACGGCACAGTACTTTGCCAATAAAATGATCTCTATCCAACCAGGTTTCGAATATAATCGTGATGCGGCAAGTGGACAAAGAATTAAGGGGACTCCGGTAATTAACGATTATGCATTTTTTGCTTCATCAGAAATAAGACCTACCGAAAGCATTAACATCCGCCCAGGCCTAAGGTTTATTAAAAACTCTGTATATGATGCGCCTGCTGTCATCCCATCTTTAAATGCAAAGTTTGGCTTAACCCAGAGTCTGGACCTGCGTTTATCTTATGCACGTGGTTTCAGGGCACCGGCACTTAGGGAATTATATTATGATTTCTTTGATGCCAGTCACTCCATCATGGGTAATGAAAATTTAAAGGCAGAACAGTCTCATAGTTTCAATGCATCGTTGGTTTGGGCAGGGATCCAAAAAGACGATATGCAGTTTAGAAGTACGGTAACTGGTTTTTATAACCTTTTCACCAATAGGATTGATTACGGTATGGATCCTACCAATCCTTCGGTAACTACGCTGATCAATGTTTCAAGATATAAGACCATTGGCGGTACATTGGACAATACCTTCATCCTTAAAAATTTACAGGTTAACCTTGGTTTGTCCTACATAGGCAGATATAATAGCTTGTCGGAAAATGAAGAGGTTCTGGATGTACCCGAGTTCATGTGGGCACCAGAGCTTAACGGAAATGTAACTTACAACTTTCCGAAAATCGGCGGTGCCGTGAGCTTGTTCTACAAATATACCGGCAAAAGGCCAGGTTATCAATTGACAACAGTTGATGGCGTACAAAGCGCCAGAGTAGTTAAGATTGGCGATTTCAGCTGGGCAGATCTAATGTTGAATAAAAACATCTATAAAAATATTACCATCAATGCAGGGATTAAAAACTTGTTTGATGTAACCCAACTTACCAATACTTCTACCGCAAGTGGAGGCGCACATACTACTGGTGGTGCAAGTGTACCTTATAGTTATGGCCGTTCTTATGTGCTGGGACTATCTTTTAACTGGAATAAAAATTAATTAAGGGAATTATAAATTAAAAATTAGAACATGAATAAATTCAACTCAATTATTGCGATTGCTTTTATAGCACTAACATTTACAGCTTGTAAAAAAGATAAAGACGAGCCACTTATTGTTGTACCACCTTCTGATGGTAGTACATTAACTTTAAATGGATTAATTGCGGCAGAAACAGGAAGTGCTGCTGGTAATAGCGTTTATGTAGATTTTAGCAAGGATGCTCAAAAATCAGTTGATAGAGATAGCTGGGATTTAGGTTTTTATGCGGGTACTGATTTCAAAGTTATCTTGAACTCAACTAATGGCGCTTCGGCAATCGTAGTAAATAAAACTGATATCAATGCAGTAACTGCAGCTGATTTCGATCCTAATACTTTAAAAGTTGGTCAGGGAGGTGGAAACTTCACTATCATTGATGATGGTAGAGAAGCTAGCATCTTGAACAAAACTGCAATTGCAACAGTTTCTGCTACAGATGCTGAGAACAAAGTTTATATCGTAAACAGAAAAGGTGGTTCAAACACGGTATTAGCTAATGAAGAGCTTTACAAAATCAGAATTTTAAGAAAAGGTACGGGTTACACTTTACAGTATGCTAAAGTTGGCGAAACTGTATTTAATAGCTTAGATGTTGCTAAAAACACTGTAACCAACTTCCAATATGTATCTTTAGTTAAAAAATCTACTGTAGTTGTGGAGCCAGAAAAAGCTGACTGGGATTTAGTTTGGGGTTATAGCATGTATTGGACTGCTTCAGGAACAAGTCAACTTCCTTACGGATTTTCAGATCTAGTTTTCATCAATAACTTAGCAGGTGTTTCTGCTGCACAAGTAACGGTAACCGCTACCAAAACTTATGCATCATTTGCGGAAGCAGATCTTTCAGCAGTAACTTTTGCAACTAACAGAGATGTAATAGGTTCTACCTGGAGAAATACAACAGGAGCTGCAATTGGTGTTAGAACCGATATCTTCTACGTTGTTAAAGATGGTTCAGGAAATGTTTATAAATTGAAATTCAACAGCTTTATTTCTAACGATGGTGGTACAAGAGGTAAACCAGTATTAGAATATAAACTGATTAAAAAAGGATAATAAATTATCGGTTTGTTTTGTTTAGAGAGGCTTTCGAATATTCGAAGGCCTTCTCTGTTTTTATGGGCTTAAAGCTTAAAGACTAAAGCTTAAAGCTTTGGATTCATAAACATGATGCTGATCGCCTGGGGGATGCCTTTGGACAAGCATTTTCCCATAGGATTTCTTGGTAAAACTTGTAACATAGGTATTAGGTAGGTGTTAGCTATAGGTATTACCTAGCTTCGAGGTAGCTTCGAGCAAGCTATAAGGTAGCTATGAGGTAGGAAACACTTAGATTCCTCCTGTGTCGGAATGACAAAAAATAGTGGACATGCTTCTTTAGTCTTCCAGAATTATAAGCACTGGAGAACGAGTTTCTCTATCAAGAAAGCTTTGAATATATGCATCCAAAGCTTTGGTCTTTCAGCTTTAGTCTTTCAGCTCTATAAAAACTTATTAAACTTCCCAAAAACTCCCAAAGGCAATTTAATTCCGGAGGTAGCTTGCAAATAAAGTTCACCAGTTTCTAGGTTCTTAACCTGTGGGAAGGAGGTTTTAATCAGGTTTTCAACAATCACAGAAGAGAAACCCAATGAATAGGTATTCAAAATAAGGAAGTGTTCTTTTTCATCTAACAACTGAACTACATCTTGCATCATTTCTTGAATGTGATCTTCCAGTTTCCACTTTTCACCATTAGGTCCATGGCCAAATGCAGGTGGATCCAGAATAATCCCATTGTATTTTTTCCCACGCTTAAGCTCTCTTTTAACAAACTTAAGGGCATCTTCAACTACCCAACGTACATCCTTTAAGTTAGATAATTCTTGGTTCTCATTAGCCCAATTTACCACTTGTTTAATTGAATCCACGTGTGTGGTATCTGCACCTGCAGCCTTTGCCACTAATGATGCCGCACCAGTGTAGGCAAAAAGATTGAGTACCTTAGGTGATGGGTTTTTAAATTTCTTAATAGAAGAAGAAATATAGTCCCAGTTTACAGCCTGCTCCGGGAATACCCCAACATGTTTAAAAGAGGTTAATCCCAAACGTAGGTTAATGCTGATCTCGTCGTTTTTATAATTTACATTCCAGCGTTCTGGGATGTTCTTTTCAGTTTTAATCCACTCGCCCGTAGTCGCTGATCTGCCTTTGAAAACAATGTGCGTCTTTTTCTTCCACTCTTGTGGAGACAAAACCTTTTTCCAAACAGCTTGTGGCTCAGGACGAGAAAGTACCAAGTTTCCGAACCTTTCTAGTTTCTCGAAATCACCGCAGTCTAAAAGTTCATAATCTTTCCAGTGGCTTGGGCTAAGTAGTTGTATCATTTTTATTTGAGATGTTAGAGCTGAGATTGGAGATGTGAGATATTAGATTGGAGACGTGAGATATTAGATTGGAGATTTGAGACTGGAGATGACCTATCGGGTTTCCAAATTGGCTAAAGTTTGCCTTTTGCGGCTTTCATAAAGCGACTGGCGAAAACAAAATCATTCAGTTCTTCAATATCAGTCTTTGCAATTTCTTTGTTAGAGCCTTCCCAGAATTTCTTTCCTTCATGCAAAAAGATAATATAATCTCCAATTCCCATTACCGAGTTCATATCGTGCGTTACCACAATGGTAGTGGTTTTATATTCCTCTGTCAACTCTTTGATCAGCTCATCGATAACGATAGAGGTCTTAGGGTCTAAACCAGAGTTTGGCTCATCACAGAAAAGATATTTTGGGTTCATTGCAATTGCACGGGCAATTCCAACACGTTTTTTCATCCCTCCAGAAAGCTCAGCAGGAAACAGTTTGTTTTTTCCTTCCAGGTTTACACGTTCTAGACAAAAGTTTACGCGATCTAACTTTTCACTTCTTGGCTGATCGGTAAACATATTCAAAGGGAACATGATATTTTCTTCCACAGTCATCGAATCAAATAATGCAGAGCCCTGAAACAACATACCTATTTCTTTCCTGATCTCAATTCTTTCTTCAAAGTTTAACTGTGTAAACTCCCTGCCATCATATAATACACTTCCTTCTTCAGGTTGATGAAGGCCGATCATACATTTCAATAAAGTAGTTTTTCCAGAACCAGATCCACCGATAATTAGATTGGTAACGCCTTCCTCAAACTTTCCAGAAATCCCCTTTAGCACTTCATTGTCACCAAACGACTTATGGATATCTTTAATCTCGATCATAATAATAATTGGGTTACAAGGTAATCACAGACTAAAATACTGATACAACTCACTACTACCGCCCTTGTACTTGCTTGGGCTACTTCTAAGGCTCCACCTTTTACATAAAATCCTTCATAGGCTGGTACCGAGGTAATGATGAACCCAAAAACAAATGCTTTTGTTAAAGCTACAGTAATGGTATAAGGATTAAAATCAGTAGTGATACCTTGGATATATTCTGCTGCCGAAACGGCTCCAGATAATGTACCTCCCAAATAACCACCAGTGATGCTCAATACCATTGAGATGATTACAAGAACAGGAACCATGGTGATCCCCGCTAAAATTTTAGGTAAGATTAAATAGCCTGGTGCATTAATTCCCATGATTTCTAAGGCATCGATTTGCTCGGTAACCCGCATGGTGCCGATTTCAGAAGAAATAGCAGAACCAATTTTACCAGCCAATACAATAGCACTAATCGTAGGACTTAACTCTAAAATACTCGAATCTCTGTTAACCGAGCCAATAATGGTCTTCGGGATAAAGTCACTAACCAGCTGGAAGGCAATCTGTAAGGTCATTACCGCTCCAATAAATGTAGAAATGATGCTGATTAGGCCCAATGAGCCAATACCAATAAAGTCCATTTGCTGAAAAATGGCCTTTAAATATATCTTAGTTTTTTCGGGTCTTCTAAACGCTGCTTTTAAAAGCAGGATGTACTTGCCAAAATTGGTAAAGTTCATTTAATAAATATTAGCTATGGTGTAAACACAATAATATACAAAGAAACGATAAAAAATGTTCTGCCTTTATGTATTTATAAAAAAATATTACTGATTACGGATATTAATCTTCTTTTTTGTGCCAAAAGCAATATTTTAAATATGAACGCAGTAATTACAGGAGCAACAAAAGGAATAGGAAAAGCAATCGCAATGAAGTTGGCAAGTGAGGGTTTTAATCTATCCGTTTGTGCAAGAACTGAAAATGATTTGGCCGAATTAAAAAAGGAACTCGAACCTACTGGTGTCAAGGTATTCGCCTTTGTGGCCGATTGCAGTAAAAAAGAAGAGGTATTGGCCTTTTTCGAAAATACGCTCGCAACGTTTGCAACCATAGATGTACTGGTCAATAATGTTGGCGTTTTTTTAACTGGAAACTTATTGGATGAAGATGATGAATCCTTTGAGTTACAGCAGCAATTAAACCTAAATGCAACCTATTATTTCGCCAAGTATTTCGGTAAGATAATGCGAAATCAACGTTTCGGACATATCTTCAATATCTGCTCAATTGCCAGCGTTGAGATAATTGAAAACGCAGGTGCTTATACTGTAACAAAAACAGCGATGTTAAGTCTTAATAATGTATTGCGAAAAGAACTTTCATCGCATAACGTAAAAGTGACGGCAATTTTGCCAGGGTCAACACTAACAGCCTCTTGGATAGGAACTCAGATAAATCCAGAACGATTTGTGCAGCCCGCTGATATTGCCAATTCTTTATACTCCATTCTAAATCTAAGTGATGGTGTAAACGTAGATGAAATAGTAATGACGCCTTTAAAATTTTAACAAATAGGAGGGATATCGTTATGGAAAAGAAATTGTATAGAAACCAGCATGATAAATTTATTGCAGGTGTTTCATCGGGATTGGCAGATTATATGCAGGTAGAAGTGACGATAATTAGGTTGTTGTTTGTGTTATCTACCGTTTTTTTGGCAGGGATAGGGTTATTGGTGTACATCGTTTTATGGATAGTAGCGCCAGTAAACAATGACCCAACTGCACGCTTCAAGAAGTTTAATGATTACTACCAAAAAAATGATGACATTTTCAATTCGCCAAATGCATTTAACAATCAAGCTAATGCAGGCGACCAAACAAAATGGAATACGCCAAATTCTGGCCCTGACTTTAAAATGCCATTCGATCCAAACTTTAAACAAATGAAAAATAATAATGAAACCAGCCGCACAATAGGTGGCCTAGTACTATTAGTTGTAGGTTTATTCCTGCTAATGAAATATACATTTGATATCATCCCTCATTGGTTTAGCATCTGGAAATTGTGGCCATTAGCAATTATAGCAGTGGGCATAAGCTTTATCTTCAGAAACCAGCGAAAAACAGAGTGGGAAAAATTCAAGAAAACTACAGAAGAAGCGCAAAAAACAGCCAATGAAAAACCTGCTGATGAAGTAGTGATCATTACCGAAGATAAAGATTCGGCAACACCAAATATTTAACAAACCAAACAAGCATGACCAAATCACAAATTACGGTCTAATAGTTTTCATGCGAACTAAATACCGGGCTTTTTAATCAATTAAGAGATGAAATTAGATAGAGTAATATGGGGCGTACTCCTTTTATTTATTGGCGGTGTGCTATTATTGGATAATTTTGATATCATAGAGTTTTACTGGAGAAATGTTTGGAGCTTTTTCCCTGTATTCATCATCATACTAGGCGTAAATATTCTTTTTAACAGAAATAACTCGCAAACAGGAAACATCATCTCCCTCGGGATTTTAGTTGTTGCACTCAGCTTTTTGTTTTTTAAAGGACAACAAGTACCAGAAAACAGGTTTTGGTGGGGAAACAACAACAATGATTATCATTTTAGGTATGACGATGACGATGATGATAATGATAACGACGATAACGAGAAATATACAAAAGTTAATTTTGTTGAACCTTTCTTAACAGGTGATGCAGATAGAAAAGCAATATTGAACATTTCAGGTGGAGGTACTTCTTTTAGGCTAAAAGAAAAAACAGATAGCCTTTTTAGTGCAGATGTAAAGAAAAGAAATGGAAACTTTGCATTAACCAAAACCACTAGTGATAGCGCTAATGTACTGAATTTCAAAATGCAGGATAAAAACAACCGTAAATGGTCTATGGGCGAAGGAAATGCTGTTGCCCTACACTTAAACGAAAATCCAATTTGGAATATACAGGTAAACATGGGAGCTGGGGAAGTTGATTTTGACCTGAGCAGTTATAAAGTCAGAACCTTTAACTTTGATGGTGGTGTAGCAGAGCTTGATGTTAAAATAGGAAGCCTTTTGCCAATTACAGATGTAAACGTTAAAACTGGCTTAACCCATGTTAAAATTAGCATCCCTGAAGGATCTGGTGCTAGAATTAAAGCTAAAACCGGATTATCTTCAAGAGACTTTGATGGTTTTACCAAAGTAAGTGACAATGTTTACGAAACACCAAACTACAATTCATCTACCAATAAAATCTTTATCAACTTCGATGGTGGCTTAACCAGTTTTGAAGTAAAGAAATACTAATAGCTAAAATTAAAGAGGGTAATATAGTTTAAGCTAAAATCTAGCCGAATTATATTACCCTTTTGTTTTTTAAACAATACAAATGAACTTTCCAACTTTCTAACCTTCCAACTTTTAAACTTATAGCTACACTGGGTCTACACTGGGTCTACACTGGAGGATGACTGGAGCAACATTGCACAAATGAACCATTGAACATGAGCTAATTAACTAATCTTTTAGCCTACAAAGCCAGCTTGTTTTAATTGATTTTTAATATCAATTCACCAATAATCGATTGAATATTTTGCCGATAATTGTATCGGATTTAAGTTATTAATGTGGAAGAATTTTATACGATTGTAGTGGATGGTAAGCCTGTTGGTCCATATCAATTGGCACAGCTGAAAGATTTGAATATAAAGCCAGATACATTTGTCAGGAAATCCGGCATGGACGATTATAAGGAAGCCCATGAAATGCCAGAGTTGAGAGCTTTGTTAGGGTTTACTTATCAACAAGCGGCACCTCAATATTTTGCCTCATTTGATCAGCGATTGGTAGCTGATGTTATTGATTACCTGATGATCCTGTTGGGATACGTCATTTTGATGTTTATTTTATATCTCTTCTTGTCTCTCAATAATTTCCGAATTACGGTGATATTGACTTTCTTTCTGTTAACTTTTATCAGGTTAATTTATGGAAGTTTTGCCGAAGCATCAGTAAAACAGGCAACAGTTGGCAAACAGATCATGAATTTGAGGGTTGTTGATCCATTGGGCAATCGCCTCAGCTTAGCTAATTCCTTTGGCAGAAACTTCTCAAAACTGATCTCCAATTTAACCCTTGGTTTTGGTTACCTCTATTGTTTTCTCAATAAAAAGCAACAATGCCTGCATGATGTTATTGCGAATGCGGTTGTTGTTAAACAGAGGTTGCTGTAGGTTGGAAGGTTGGAAGGTTGAAGGTTGAAAGGTTGAAAGGTTGGAAGGTTGTGCAAAAGGCACCCAGCGCTTTAAGCTTTAGTCTTTCAGCTTTAAGCTAAAAGCCATCGAGGGGAACGGACTTTCGGACTCCCAACCTATTGAACATTTCAACTTTTAAAGTATCTTTGTAGCGCATGCAGGAAGTTGGTAAATCTTACACATTAGAAGGGGGTTATTGTAATAGCTTAACCCATTATTCGAGGTTTTTAACCCGAGAGGTAACTATCGGAAATATTCCTATGGGAGGATTAAACCCCATTCGGATCCAATCCATGACTACCACAGATACCATGGATACCATTGCTACGGTTGAACAGACCATTAGGATGGTAGAATCAGGTTGTGAATATGTACGGATTACCGCACCAAGTATAAAAGAGGCCGAAAACTTGGCCAATATTAAAAAGGAGCTCAGGCTACGAGGTTATGATGTGCCATTGATTGCAGATATCCATTTTACACCAAATGCAGCAGAATCGGCGGCTCGGATTGTAGAGAAAGTTCGGGTTAACCCAGGTAATTATGCCGATAAAAAGAGATTCGAAAACCTAGAATATACAGCAGATGCTTATCAAGCGGAGTTGGAAAGGATCTATAAAAAGTTCACACCGTTGGTCAAAATCTGTAAAGAATATGGCACGGCGATGCGAATTGGTACTAACCACGGCTCACTTTCAGATAGGATTATGAGCCATTATGGTGATACACCAAGAGGGATGGTAGAGTCGGCAATGGAATTTATTCGCATGTGCGAAGACCAGAACTATTACAATCTGTGTATTTCCATGAAAGCAAGTAATACCCAGGTAATGGTACAGGCTTATCGTTTGTTGGTTGAAACCATGGTTAAGGAAGGCATGAATTATCCGCTACATTTGGGCGTTACCGAAGCAGGCGATGGTGAAGATGGCCGAATTAAATCAGCAGTAGGAATAGGAACCTTATTAGCCGATGGGCTAGGGGATACCATCCGTGTTTCACTTACCGAAGATCCAGAATTTGAAGCGCCAGTTGCAAGAGCTTTAGCAGATCGATATGAGAGGAAGTCCGAAAGTTTGGAAGTGCCATCTTCCATCTCCCATGATCCATCTCCCATCCCTACCTATAATCCTTACCAGTATTCGAGAAGAATAACTAAAGAAACGCAGCAGATTGGTGGTCATCATCATCCGGTAGTAATGGTTGATGTTACGAGACAGAATTTAAAAGATCCTTACTTTTTAAGTGCTTTAGGTTATAACTATAGCGCTGGTTTAGATAAATACAACCTGAGCGACCAAGCCTGTGACCTGGTTTATTTGGGTGATCAACTTCCTTCATTCTCTTTTCCAGGAAATTTAAAACAGGTTTATAATTATAACACTTGGTTAAGTCTAAAGGATAAATTGAACACCTATCCACTGTTAAATCTCGAAGAATATGGTCATGTTCAAAATTTGGAAGATGTTCCTAATTTTCTGTCGATAAATGCAGATGATATTAATATAGCTAGTCTTCCAAAATTCAAACCATCTACGGTTATCGTTCTAGAAACCTCGCAACCTTTGGGAATGCAACAGCAGAGAGCTTTTTTTGTAGCATTGCAACAAGACCATATTGATATTCCGGTAATCATAAAAAGGACTTATACTGCTGTAGATGCTGATCAGTTAATGTTAAATGCGGCTAGTGATTTAGGCGCCTTATTAACCGATGGCTTTGGCGATGGTGTTTGGATAGCTGCACCCACTATCCAGCTTGGTCTGATCAATTCAACAAGCTTTGGGATATTACAGGCTACGCGGACAAGAATTTCGAAAACGGAATATATATCATGTCCAAGTTGTGGACGTACCTTGTTCGACTTACAGGAAACTACACAGTATATCCGTTCAAAGACCGACCATTTAAAGGGGATAAAAATTGCCATAATGGGATGTATCGTAAATGGGCCAGGTGAAATGGCTGATGCAGATTATGGTTATGTTGGCACTGGGCCTGGTAAAATTACCTTGTATCGTGGAAAAGAGGTGGTGAAAAAGAATGTGAATACACCTTCAGCATTGGATGAACTGATCGAAATTATTAGAGAAGACGGAAATTGGGTAGAAACGCAGTAGGAGATACCTTTTACGTTTAACTAACAGCTTATAGCTTTATGCTCCCCAGATGGTGATCACAATGTCCCTGTTTCCACCACGATTTCGGTGTTCGCATAGATAAATTCCCTGCCAAGTGCCAAAAGCAGGTCTGCCATTGCTGATTGGAATAAGGACTGAAGTGTCTAATAATGCTGATTTTAAATGGGCAGGCATATCATCTGATCCTTCATAGTCGTGGGTATAATCGCCATCGTCTTCAGGAACAGCTTTGTTAAACCAGGTTTCAAAATCAATGCGTACCGTAGGGTCAGCATTTTCATTAATGGTAAGCGATGCGGAGGTATGTTGAATAAAAACCTGCATCATTCCAACTTTCAGCTGTTTTATTTCTGGAATTGCCTGTAGAATTTCATCGGTAACCAGATGAAATCCCCTTCTTCTAGCCCTCAAGCTTATCGACTTCTGAATAATTTGCATGGTGTGATGAGTTTATTGATTTCTAAATAGTTGTTTAATACTTGAAATCTTCTCTTACAGGACTAAAAATATCCAACAATGTACAATCGGTAATAGCCCTTCCGCCATGAAGAACACCTCCTGGGATAACAACAAACTTTCCAGTGTCTAAAATCTGTGTTTCTTCGCCAATGGTCATTTCAAATTGCCCTTTCAACACAAAGGCACATTGATGATGTGGATGACTGTGGATAGGCGAGTCGCTACCAGCGGTAATCTCCAAAAAATTAATGGTGTTGGTTGCGGTGTGGATCAATTTTGAGAAATGGCCGGGGATCATTTCTTTAACGGGAATATCAGCAAACTGACGGAAAATCTCTTCGTTCATGATTGTAAAATATCAGTAAAGGTAATTAATTAGGCTTAAAGACTAAAGCTGAAGGCCAAAGCCTAAAGCTAGTGCATGCAACCAATGTAGATGTTGGCTTTTAAGCTGAAAGCTTTTGGGGCTATTCTTTTTATGATTTTAAGGGCGCTATCTGCAGTTTTTTTGTTCTCGTAAATTCCACTTAACATTGCTATTCTCTTTTTGCTCGCACTTTTTTGATAAACATCAAGATATTCTAGGCTAAGATTTTCTCCGGGGGATCTCCTCGGAAAGTAATCTCCTGCATAAATTTCATCTTCATCATTTTCGGGGAGTGCGATTAAGTTTTTCTTTTGATCAAAAGTTCTTCCTAATGTATCAATAGGTATTTCCAACTCATTACTGATTTTAAACATTTGTGTTCGCAATGCGGCATAGTTAAACCCTGTGTCGACAACTACAACGAAATAATCAGCATATTCTTCAGCTGGAATTAGAGAATCTATGACCTCTGGTGCTATAACTTTAGGTTTATCAACAATGAAAGTTGGTTTATAATCTTTACTTGTCGCTGCAGCTGTAGTTGTATCTTCTTTGGTCTTGTTTGGAGAACAAGAACATAAAACAATACTTAAAATAGCAAAACTAAAGGTACTAACTTTCATCATGCCTAAATCTAATATTATTAACCCAAACGATTTAAAAAAGCGATGCTTTTTTCACATACCTGAAATAATTGGGATGGTAAACTTTCTTTTGAATAAGGATGAGTAGCCCCATATACGTGATTTGCGCCCTCAATTTTAAGCAATCTACTATCTGGGTTGGCATTTGCTAATTGTTGTGCCGTTTCAAAAGGAACATTCACATCATGATCACCCTGTACAATTAACCATGGGATATTGATCCGTTTTGCGCCTTCAATAATATTTAGTTGTGCTTTATTGGCTTCAAAATCCTCAAATAAAGTAATGTTTAGAGGCATTTTTTCTTTGGTACGGGCATTTATGACATGGATTTTGCCTTCCGTTTTCCATTCTTCTTCTTGCTCTTTTCTCCAAAGACTACTAAAATCTGCAATTGAACTCCAGGTAATTAATGCCTTGATATGTGGATTACTGGCTGCTTGCAAAATGCTTAATCCGCCACCGCGACTATGGCCGATCATGAAAACTTCATTTACGCCCAAGTTTTCTAACGCATAGTTAATTATTACGTCTATATCCAACATTTCTTTTGAGAATGTATTGTTGGCAAAAGCATCCATGTTGGTTACATCATTTGGATTTTCGAGAGAAACCCCACTATGTGATAAATTGAATTTTAGGTAACGGTAACCGTTTTGCGCAAAGTAGCGGGCTGTTAAATGGTGGGCACCCCAATCTTTAAAGCCTTTAAATCCATGAACAAATATAACTAAGGGTGCATTTGTGTTTTTATCGTCATAAGTTACATCGCCAACAATTGGCTTTTGGTCTGCACCAAGTAATGAAAAATCTTGTTTCTGTATCATAATATGCGTTGAACTTAATTCTATTCAGTAAAAATAACAATTTAAGGAGTGAGATGTTTACTCATTTCGGTATAATTTAAAACCTTTCTAAATTAGGCTAAATTACAGCATAATGACAGTTTTGCGGGTTTCGGTTTATTACTTTTGTTCGCGCTAAAATAATAGCTGTGACCATTTTGGAATATTTAAAGATTATTGCATTTACACATAAACAGATCGACCTAAAAGCATTAGGTAAATTGGTAATATGTGAGCATACGCTGGATGATAGGTTGAGGAATATCCAATCAGAATTGAACATTAAAGAGATATTTTATGTTGGCACATGTAATCGTGTCGAATTTATCTTTACTGCGGGTGGTGAGGTTGACAAAGCTTTTATCAGCAAATTTCTACACGTATTGGACATGGGCTTACCAGAAGAGTACATGGAAAAGTTCATTGAGAATGTTTCTGTGTACGAAAAAGTAGAAGCATTTAATCATTTGTTGCGTACCTCTTGTTCATTAGAAAGTTTGGTTGTTGGCGAAAAAGAGATTTTGGCCCAAGTGCGCAAAGCTTATGAAGCGTGCAGGATAGCAGGCTTTACAGGTGATTATATGCGAATGATCATGAACAGGGTGGTTAAAACCGCAAAGGAAGTTTATACGCACACCAATATTTCCAAAAATCCAGTATCTATCGTTTCTTTAGCCTATCGCAAATTACGTGAACTGAATATGTGCGCCAACTCTCGTTTACTAATTATCGGAGCTGGTGAAACGAATAAAAATATAGCTCAATATCTTAAAAAGCATAAATATTCTAATTTTTCTATTTTTAACAGAACCATAGAAAAAGCCGAAGTTTTGGCAAAAGATTTAAATGGAACAGCATATCCGCTTTCGGCCTTGGCAGATTATGATCAGGGATTTGATGTAATCATTACCTGTACCGGAGCTACACAACCAATTATTACTGAAGAGATCTATACAAAATTGCTAAAGGGAGATACTTGCAAGAAAGTAATCGTAGACTTGGCAATCCCGAATGATACCGCTGCCCAAGTGGTAAAAAACTTCCCATTACACTATATCGAGGTAGAATCTTTAAAAGAAACAGCCCGTAAAAATATCCAAGAACGTTATGATGAACTGGTAAATGCAGAGCATATTATTGATCAGAACATTAAGGAGTTTGAATCTGTGTTAAAACAAAGGAAAATTGAAATTGCAATGAGCGATGTGCCTAAAAAGATCAAAGAGATTAGACATACGGCAATCAATGGTGTTTTTGCAGATGAAATTAATACTTTAGACGAAAATTCAAGAGCAGTTTTAGAACGAGTAATGGATTATATGGAGAAAAAATGCATTACTATTCCAATGGTAATGGCAAAGGAAATCTTAGTTAAAAATAGCTAATCTTAAAACTTTTATCTATAGTTCATTAAGCAATTTATTAAGCTTGATGAAGATAGAAATAATATATTTTATTGTAGGTAAGACCTTGATTATCGAGGTTAAAAGAGGCAATCTAAAAGCTATTAAAGTGGCTTTGAAAAATTTAACTAAATTTGTGGAAAAACTAATATAAGGTGAAGAAAATAATTATCGGTACACGCGGAAGCGATTTGGCATTATGGCAAGCTAATTATACAAAAGATAGATTGGCAAGTATTGGAATAGATGCAGAGTTAAAAATCATTAAAACGCAAGGTGATAAAATTCTAAACTTAAGGTTAGATAAATTAGAAGGCAAAGGTTTTTTCACCAAAGAACTGGAAGAAGAATTATTGGGTGGAACCATTGATATTGCAGTACACTCACACAAAGATTTACCAACAACCCATCCGGCAGGATTGATCATCGCAGCGGTAACCGAACGTGAAGATCCATCTGAACTCCTACTGATTTTAAAAGATACTGTTGATATCAGTCAAAAACTATCCCTAAAAAAGGGAGCAATGGTTGGGACTTCATCAAATCGCCGCAAGGCACAATTGCTGGCCTTACGATCTGATTTAAATATAGAAGATTTAAGGGGCAATGTTCCAACACGGATACAAAAGCTGCGTGATGAAAATTATGATGCTATTTTATTGGCAAAAGCTGGTGTAAATAGGTTAAATATCGACCTAAGCGAGTTCCATGTTGAAGTTGTTGATACCACAGAATTGGTTCCCGCTCCTGCACAGGGTGCTTTAGCCATTCAGGTCCGTGAAAATGATACCGAATTATTTACGGCATTGCAACAGATCAATAATGAAGCAGTTGCTGAAGAAATTGCTGTTGAACGTAAGGTATTGAACCTTTTCGAAGGTGGATGCCATATGCCTTTAGGCTGTTATTGTAAAAGGGAAAACGGACTTTTTGAAGTTTGGACCTCTAAGGCAAAAACCGATGAGGATTTTCCAGATAGGTTATTCTTAAGAGCTGAAAGCACAGCAGGACTAGCAGAAAAGATTGTGGCTAAATTTAGTGAAGACAGAAAACTGCCTGCTAAAGTTTTTATCTCTAGAGAAATTGGAGAGCATAGCTACTTTAGAAAAGCCCTTGAAAAACATAACATTGAAATTGATGGAAGGTCGCTGATCCGAACCTTTCCGATTGTAAATATTTTAGATCCATTTTATTTAAAGAACATTGATTGGATCTTCTTCAGTAGCCGTAATGGGGTAGAATATTTCTTTAAACTTAATCCGCTTTTGGCAAAAAAGGTCAAGTTTGGCGTAGTTGGTCGTGGATCTGAAGATACCTTAAGAAAGTTTGGGCATTTGGCTGATTTTGTAGGCGAAGGAGGGGATATTGTTGAGGTAGCAGAAGAGTTTGCGAAGTTGGTTGCAGATCAAACCGTAATGTTTCCAAGAGCTCAAGATTCATTGTTGACCATTCAGAAATCTTTGGGCGAAACAACGAAGGTGATAGATCTGCCAATTTATGAAACGGTGGTTGAAGATGACATTGATGGCACTACTGCAGAAGTATTGATCTTTACAAGCCCTTCGAATGTGGATGCCTATTTTGTAGATAATCTATTGGATCCTGAGCAACAGGTAATTGCAATTGGAAATTCTACTGCGAAAAAATTTGATGAAATGGGCGTGAAATATAATTTGCCTTATTCGCCAGATGAAATTGGCTTAGCTGAAGCTGTTTTTGGAATTGAAGTGAATTAAGGTTGAATATTGTGAACAGCTAAATCGGTGTAATCATTAAAATCGGTGTAATCAATAATACATATGCAAAGACCACGAAGGCTAAGAAAAAATCCAGTTGTTAGAGAGATGATTGCGGAAACAAGATTATCAAAGGATATGTTCATTTATCCCTATTTTGTTGTTCCTGGTAATGGCGTAACCAAAGCAATTGATGCCATGCCGGGTGTAAATCATTTTTCAACAGATACGTTGATTAGAGATGTTGAGAAGGGTTTAAAACTTGGTATCAATAAGATTATGCTGTTTGGTGTAGGCGACGAAAAAAGTGAAGATGCCCATTCTGCATATGACCCTAATTCATTGGTGCCGGTTGCTGTAAAAGAATTAAAGAACAATTTTGGCGACGATTTGTATGTAGTAACAGATGTTTGCGTTTGTTCTTATACTACACACGGACATTGTGGGATCATTAAAGATGATTATGTACAAAACGACCTTACGGTTGATTTAATCGCTAAGATGGCCTTAAACCATGCAGAGGCTGGGGCTGATATGTTGGCTCCATCTGACATGATGGACGGGAGGGTAGCAGCAATTAGACAAAAATTGGATGTTGTAGGTTTTGAAAATGTGGCCATTATGTCTCACGCTACAAAATTTGCTTCATCTTATTATGGTCCGTTTAGGGAAGCTGCAGATTGTGCGCCAAATAAAGGTGATCGCAAGTCTTACCAAATGGATTTCAGGAATGGAAATGAGGCGGTTAGGGAAGCGTTGTTGGATGAAAGTGAAGGTGCTGATGTATTGATGGTTAAGCCAGCTTTGGCGTATTTGGATATCATTAGCAAATTGAAACAAAATTCTGATCTACCAATTGCCTGTTATAATGTTTCTGGAGAATACTCAATGATTAAGGCAGCAGCACAGAGAGGGTGGATTGATGAACAAAAAGTAGTAATGGAAACGATGCATGCCTTTGCCAGAGCAGGAGCAAGTATCATTACCACTTATCACATTAGAGATATTGTAGAGCATAAATGGCTTTGATAAGGCTAAAGAAAGATTAAAGCTTAAGCTCAAAGCAAAAAGACTAAAGCCTATACAAGTTCTATAGTATGGGTTAAGGGAGATAGAATTAAGTAAAATAAAATATATTTAGCAGGTTAAAACTCAAAATTAAAATTAGGACTAGTGTTGTTATGCTAGTTTGCTTTAAGCTTTGATCTTTAAACTTTAGGCTCAAAAAAATGTTAGAATCATTAAAGAAGATATTTTCGGGAAACGAAGAAGAATTGCCGGTTAATACAGGAAGTAAACCTGATATTATTCGTGAGAAATCTGCTGCATTATATGCAAAATCGAAAACTTATTTCCCAGGTGGTGTAAATTCTCCAGTAAGGGCTTTCAAATCTGTATATGGGACACCGTTATTCATTCAAAAAGGTGATGGCTGTATGATTTGGGATGCAGACGGTAATCAGTTTATTGATTTTTGTGCCAGTTGGGGGCCTTTAATTTTAGGTCATAACAATGCTAAGATCAAAGAGAAAGTGATTGAAGTGATGCAGAATGGAATGAGCTTTGGAGCACCAACTGCATTGGAGAATGAACTGGCAGAACTGATCATCAAAAACAATAGCTTTGTAGAAAAAATTCGTTTTACAAGTTCCGGTACGGAAGCGGTAATGTCGGCAATCAGACTAGCCAGAGGTTATACTGGGAGAGATAAAATCATCAAATTTGAAGGCTGCTATCATGGGCATAGCGACTCTCTTCTGGTAAAAGCGGGTTCTGGATTGGTTACTTTTGGAGAAACTTCTTCTGCTGGTGTACCTAAATCTTTTGCAGAAGAAACGATAGTTATTCCTTTAAATGATACGGCTGCAATTTCAGCAGCATTTGAACAATTTAAGGATCAGGTAGCTGCGGTAATCATCGAAGGCATTCCTGCAAACAATGGCTTGTTGATTCAAGATCAAGCCTATATCGAGTTTTTACGTGAAGCCTGTACCGCTAATGGCGCGCTGTTAATCTTTGATGAGGTAATTACGGGTTTCAGAGTTGGTTTTGAAGGTGCTGCAGCGCATTATGGCATAAAGCCGGATATTTTAACTTATGGTAAAATTATCGGCGGTGGTTTGCCCGTAGGGATGTATGGTGCATCTGCAGAAATTATGGGCCATATTTCCCCTGATGGTGGCGTTTATCAGGCAGGAACATTATCTGGTAATCCTGTGGCCATGGCTGCTGGTATTGCAACGGTAACGGAATTGTTGCGTTCAGGTTTCTATAAAGAGCTCAACACCAAAACTCAAGAATTTACAGCAAGTATTCAACGTTTTGCAACCGCAAGAAATTATAAGTTTAAGGTGTTTACGATTGGCTCTATTTTTTGGTTTGCATTTACAGATCAGGATAGCATTCAAACAGCAGAAGCCATTGATCCAGCAAGCATGGAAAAATTCAAGGTAATGCACCGAGAATTATTAAATCGTGGGATCTATCTAGGGCCTTCAGGTTATGAAGTCGGTTTTGTTTCTGCAGCACACACTAAAATTGAGCTAGAGAAAGCAAAACGTGCTATATTTGATGCATTGGATTTAGTTTTCAGAAGTAACCAACCTGTTCAATCACCTAAATCGGTATAATCAAATTGTTATGAAGAAGTCACTCCTCATATTTTATTTCCTACTACTTTATGCATTGCTTGAAATGTTTTGGTGGGGTACCGTTGTAGTTCAATTACAACCGCAACGTATGGCAATGGTATTAGGAGAGGGTTCGGTTTTTTTGTTTCTACTCTGTGTAGGTGCTTATTTTATTCATGCTTCCATTACAAAAGAGGATAAACTGCATGAGCAGCAACAAAACTTTTTGTTATCTGTAACGCATGAATTGAAATCCCCTTTAGCGGCAATAAAACTTTCACTTCAAACTATCGTAAAAAGGGATTTGGATAAACAGATGCAAAACTCATTATTGAACAATTCTTTAAAAGATATTGAACGATTAGATGATTTGGTAGAAAATATGTTGTTGGCCACCAAGATTGAAAGTCGTACTTATTCTTTTCCTAAAGAAGAATTTGACCTTTCAGAATTGGTAAGTAAAATAACCGACCGATTGCAGGTTCACTCCTGTGGCAATCAGCAAATTATCAATGCAAAAATTGATTCTAAAATCAAAGTAATGGGAGATAAGTTTGCTTTATCATCTGTTGTGACCAATCTGGTAGAGAATGCCGTAAAGTATTCAGGGCCATGTGCCGAAGTTGCAGTTCAACTCTGTCAAATTGACGGTAAGCCGTTTTTGACCGTTTCTGATAAAGGTCCGGGTATACCAGATGGTGAAAAAATGCTTATTTTCGATAAATTTTATCGTGTAGGCGATGAAAATGTGCGTAAATCTAAAGGAACAGGACTTGGCTTGTTTATTGTTAAAGAGGTATTACAAAACCACGACGCTGATATTAGCGTTAAAGATAACGTACCGCAAGGTGCAATTTTTGAAGTAACATTTAATTGATATGCCACAGAAATTAAGAATATTATTGGTAGAAGATGAAGATCATTTATTAGATGCCATAAAATTAAACCTCGAATTAGAGGGTTATAAAGTCCATGCTGTTAAAGATGGAAAAACAGCACTAAAAGTATTTAAGGAAGAACGTTTCAATCTTATTATTTTGGATGTAATGCTTCCAGAAATGGATGGTTTCCAAGTTTGTGAAACAATCCGCCTAGAGAATACAGAAGTTCCAATCTTGTTTTTAACCGCAAAAAATACAAGTGAAGACCGTGTAATGGGATTGAAAAAGGGAGCTGATGATTATTTAGTTAAGCCATTTAACTTAGAAGAATTAATTCTTCGCGTTGGTATTTTGGTGAAAAGAAGCTTAAAATCAGACGATCTTAAAGAATTGAACTCTTACAAAATTGGAGATAAGACGATTTATTTCAATTCATTTGAGCTTAAACAGGATGATGGTGTTGTTGTTCCTTTAACTAAAAAGGAGACGATGTTGTTGAAACTGCTTATTGAACGCAAAAATGAAGCAGTATCTAGAGAGCAGATTTTGGAAACAGTTTGGAATTATGATGTTTATCCATCTACTAGAACAATAGACAACTTTATTCTTACTTTCCGTAAGTATTTCGAACCAGATCAAAAAAATCCAGTGTATTTTCATTCGATCAGGGGAGTTGGATATAAGTTTACAGACGTTTCAAATTAATGTATAATAAAAAAAACAGATATGCTTTAATGGCAGTTTTTGCCCTTTCAGCATTGGTAAGTTTATATTATGAACAATATCAGCTGGCTGCAATAGCCGGCTTTCTCTTTGCCTTTATTTTGTGGAGCCATTTTAAACATGGATCCATCTTATTAGCATCAAAGTATTTTAAAGATGCAGATTATGATAACACAGAAAAATTCTTGGCCGAAATTGTTAACCCAGATCGACTATCTAAAAATCGCCGTGGTTATTACGAATTCATGAAAGCAAATATTGCACTGCAAAGAGAGAATTTTGAAACTGCTGAGTTTCATTTTCAAATTGCCAGCCGTTTTCCATTAGGTGGTAAAAATGATAAAGCATTCGTGATGATCCATTTAGCCAATTTAGCCTTGAGAAAAAAGGATGGACAAAGAGCCAAAACCTATATAGAAAAAGCAAAAGAATTGGCAAGCTCATCAAGAGCGAAAGAAATTATTAAAATTATAGAGAAAGAAGCCAGTAGTTTGGCCTAATACAAGATGAAGAACAACTTATTTTTAGACGCAGCATTTTCAAAAGCAACAGCACGCCCACCAGTATGGATGATGCGCCAAGCAGGTCGTTTTATGCCTCAATATTGGGAAATTAAAAACAAATATTCCTTTTTGGAAATGTGCAAAACGCCCGAAATTGCAGCAGATGTAACGATGTTGCCAGTTGATTTGTTGGGTATCGATGCTGCAATCCTTTTTTGCGATATCCTGGTTACAGGAGAAGCAATGGGTGGAGATCTAAGTTTTACACAAGGTGTTGGACCAAAATTCGCTAATCCAGTTCGCAATGCGGCAGATATTGATCGTTTGGAAACAGATGTTGTTGACCGATTGCAATATGTGGCTGATGCCATTAAAGTAATCCAACAACGCTTAGATGGGAGTATTCCTTTGATTGGATTTGCTGGTGCACCATTTACGGTAATGAGTTACCTGGTAGAAGGTGGTTCTTCCAAAGATTTTAAATTAACAAAGTTGTTGATCCACAATCACCCAGAACTAGCACATAGATTACTAGCTAAAATCGCAAAAGTAACTATAGATTATCTGAACCTGCAGATTGCCGCTGGTGTAAATGCGGTTCAGTTGTTTGACAGTTGGGCTTTGGCTTTATCTTGGAATGATTATAATGAATTTTCTCACCAGTATAACCAACAGATTATCGCTGGATTAAATAGAACAAATGTTCCCGTAATTTCTTTCTGTAAAGGAAGCTCAGTTTTTGCACCAATGATGGCAGAAGCAAAGCCTGATGTAATCTCTATAGATTGGAATGCAGATTTATTGAATATTAAAAATGCATTGCCTTCAAATATTGCTGTTCAAGGAAATTTGGATCCTCACATTTTATATGCAGACCAACCCGTAATTAAGAAACATATTTTAAAGTTATTTGAAAGGATGCGTGGTGAAAAAGGCTTCATTTTTAATTTAGGTCATGGTATTATGCCAGATATCCCTTTTGACAACGTGAAGTATGCGATTGATGTGGTAAAGGAGTTTAGCTATTAATAGCTTTTTTGTATATTTAACTAAATAGGGTTTAATATGAAAGTTACAGCTGTAAAAAAAGAAGATGACCTAGCTGTTAAAGACATTATCAAAGCCGTTAATAAAAAAATGGATGATGTACTTAGAGTGGTTGATGCGTTAAATCTTGGTCGTACTGAGGTGAAGTCTGATGGTGTATCGAACTTTCAACGATGGAACAACAGTTTTAATTGCTGCAGGTAACTTCAAAAAAAGAAGAGTTCCTGTCAAAAGATTTAAGTTGTTTTAATGACTAAATGATCAATGCTTTTTTAATGCAAGCAATTGAATTTACTATATTTGTATATGGAAACATTAATCATAAATATTCCAGAGAGCAAAAGCGCACTAGTAAAACAACTTTTAATTGAGTTGGGGGTAGAGATACGTAAATCTACTTTAGTGCGAGGCGAAATACCAAACGCTGTCACTCAAAAAACAATAAAAGATGCCAGAAAAGGAAAAGGAATTGGTGAGCCTATTCAAGATATAAAGTCTTTTCTCGAATCTTTGTAGATGTTTGTTTTAAAGCCTACTAATCAGTTTAAAAAGGATGTTAAGATTATTTTGAAGCGTTCTTCTAGAAATTCGACTTTTATTTCCGATTTCCTAGAGAAACTTAAAATAGAGGGTGTTTTAGGAATTGACAAAAAGTACAGGCCACACAAACCTAGTGGCGACTATGATAATAATTGGGAAGCGCATATCAAAGGTGACTTACTAATTATTTGGTTTGAAATTCTTGATGAAAACGAAATAATTTTACTGAGATTAGGTTCACATGCTGATCTATTTTAAATTTCTATTTAATGGAGCAATACTATAGATATTTCCTTTCTGTCCACATTATTTTCGTAGTTAGCTGGATGGCAGGACTATTCTATAGCGTGAGATTATTTATTTATCATACGGAGGCTAACGACAGGCCAGAAATCGAAAAGAATATCCTTCAAAAAGAATTTGAGAAAATAGAAGGCAGATTATGGAGCATTATCACTGTGCCAGCCATGTGCCTCACTGTTGTAGCAGGTACGTTAATGCTCATTGCTCGTCCATTTTATCTGGAAACAGGCTGGATGCAGGTAAAACTAGGTTTCGTATTCCTTTTGTTGGTATACCATTTCATCTGTCAGAAGATGATGAAAAACATGAGGAAAGGCATTTATAAATATTCTTCAACACAGCTGCGCCTGTGGAATGAAATAGCCACCATCTTACTCGTTGCCATTGTATTTACAGTAATTTTAAAAAGTGCAGTCGATTGGGTTTATGGACTGATTGGATTAATAGCTTTCTCTGCAGTAATTATGATTGCGGTTAAAATCTACAAGCGATACCGTGAGAAAAATAAGCAATCATAAATTAATTTAAATGAAAAAAAATCTACTCTTCGCAATAATCATTCTACTTTCAGTTGGTGCTAAAGCACAACTTAACAACGATTATCTCTTTACGAAAATTCGCCCTGCAGATAGTCTTGATAAAGAACTCCACTTTAGTGTTAATAACTTCAACTACGTTCGCAATTACGAATATTCGAATAATTTCCATGATGGTTATACTTTGTACGGCACTCAACTCGAGCCGAAGTTAATCTATTACCCAAATGAAAACCTCGCAGTTAGCGCAGGTGCGTATTTGCGTAAAGATTTTGGTAATGAGCGTGGACTTTACGACGCAAAACCACTTTTTAACCTAACTTATCGCAAAAGAAATTTAACTCTCATTTTTGGTAGCTTGGAAGGTAATATCCAACATAACTATATCGAACCACTTTATGATTTTGAACGGAAGATTACAACACCGATCGAGTACGGTACACAGTTGATTGTTGAACGTGAAAAATTTAAACTCGACAGTTGGATCTCTTGGCAAAAAATGATCTATAAAGGTGATCCGAAAAAGGAAGAAATTGTTGGGGGACTAAATGCAGAACAGACCTTACTAGAAATTGCGAATTGGAAACTTTCAATTCCTGTTCAATTTCTTGCATTTCACCAAGGTGGACAAATTGATGTCCTAAAAGAAATACCGATTTCGACACTATTTAATGGTGCAACTGGATTTAAGTTGCACAGAAAAATTGGAAGAAATGTTCAAGAAGTTTTTACAGATAATTATATCGCCGCATACAAAGATTTTTCGCCAACTAAAGTTCGTGCCTACCAAGGTGGATTTGGCTTATGGTTAAATGCAGGTGTAAATACAAAGTGGGGAAATTTGATGGCTTCTTACTGGAAAGGAAATAATTTTATTACTATCAAAGGGATGCCACTTTATCAATCTGTTTCTGATAATTTATACGAAAAGGGCTTTACACGAAGCAGCAGAAGTATTTTGGCAGTTCGTTACTTTTATCAAAAACAACTTGTTCCACATTTATATCTTGATGTTCGGATCGAACCGCACTTTGATCTGGGAACTCCAGACTCTCAACTTCAGTTTAACCATTCTCTGTTTTTAACTTACAAAGAAGATTTTAGGATTTTTAAACGCAAATAGCATAATTGAATAATAACCTATAAGATTTATAAAACCTTAAAGGTTATTATTTTATATTTTTTTGCAACTCCTTGCAACCTTTTACTTCTAGTGTTCATCTACACTATACAAACAAACAAATGAAGGTGACTAAAACATTTACTATTAACGACTTGATGGAAGGCTGCAAAGCTGGCAACAGGCAGATGCAGGAGATGCTTTACAAGCAAACTGCATCGAAAATGTTGGCAGTATGTATGCGCTACGCCAAAGACCGTATGGAAGCCGAAGATGTACTGCAAATGGGCTACATCAAAATCTTCCAGAAAGTTAAGGAGTATCGTGGCGAAGGTTCTTTTGAGGGTTGGATACGTAGGATCATGGTAAACACAGCAATAGAAAGCTATCGCAAAAATTTACGGACACTAAGTATTGTACCTATCGAAGATGCTTATGAACAACCATCTCAAGGATTTGATTTCAGCAGCTTAGGCATGCAGGATTTAATGAAAGTGATACAGAAATTGGCCGACGGATATCGCATGGTATTTAACATGTATATCATTGAAGGTTATTCGCATAAAGAAATTGCAGAAACATTGGGCATTACAGAAGGCGCCAGTAAATCACAATTATCAAGAGCGAGAGCAATATTGCAACAAGAAATAATAAAAATGGAGGGCTTTGGTTATGCAACACATGCCGGATAATGAATTCGATAAGCTGTTTAAAGATAAATTTAGAGATGCTGAAATAGAGCCATCAATAAATCTATGGGCCAATATTGAAAAAGAACTGGAACCTAAACGTAAAAAGGTATTGCCGATCTATTGGATGGCTGCCGCAACTATAGCTGTTACTGTTACTGCAATGTTGGTTTTTCAAAAGAAAGAAGTGATCCACTTGCAAGGTGCTGAACCAATTGCACAGGTACAGCCAACATCGCCAACTGATGTGATTGCAACACCTGATGATTTGACCCAAATCAATGATCATGCTGTACAACCAAGAGCTGCAAAAGTAAGCTTTGCAACAGCTAAAGCTGAGACAAAAGCCACTGTGGTTTTAACAACAGATCAAATAGCAGAGGGCTCAAAAAATAATCAGGTAGCTGTGCAACCGAATACAAATACTGATCGTCTTCTCATTAAACCAATGGATCCAAAGCCACTAAATGTGGAGGCGATAAAAGAACAAGTGGTAGTAGAAAATCCAATTGTTATGGCAGCTTTGCCAGCAGATAATAAAGCTGAGGATGTAATTAATGAGAACAGCTCGGACAGAAAAGGGATTAGAAACGTTGGCGACTTAGTGAATTTTGTAGTTGATAAAGTGGATAAGAGAGATAAAAAGTTAGTAAGGTTCAATACCGATGATGATGATAACTCATCCATAGTTGGCATTAACATAGGCTTCCTAAAGTTTAACAAAAAAAACAAGAATTAAAATGCACACATATATAAACCAAACAAAATGAAGAATTTAATATTAACAGCAGTTTTGGTAAGCGGACTTACCTTCCTCGCAAGCTCAGGTGCAAGTGCACAACAAGATAGCGTTAAACGCAAAAAGTTTGATATCAATTACGGTGTCGGAATTACCATGGGAGGTAAAAAGGACAGTACAGGGAAATGGGACCAGAACAAAGGCCGTTTTGTTGGAGGCATTACCTTCACCCGCTTAGATATCGGTTTTGCAAAACTAATTGACAATGGAAGCTTTTCTTTATCTCCAGAAAATGAATTTCTAGATTATAAAGCTGGTAAAACAAGCAATGTATCTTTTGATGTGTTACAGTTCGGATACCGTTTCAACTCTAACTTTAAAATCTATATTGCTGGAGGTTTCGACTGGACTTTGATCCGTTTAAAACAAAATATTACCATTTTACCAAATACTGCTGAGCTTACCTATAAAACAGAACCAGTTATTTTCAGCAAAAACCGTTTCTCTAGCAGCTATTTGCACATGCCTTTAAACTTTGAATTGAGAACAAAAGAAAACAGCAAAGGCAAACGTTTCTACTTTGTACTTGGTCCAGAAGTTGGCTTCCTGTTAAATGGTAAAGTAAAACAGATCAGTGATGAATATGGAAAGCAAAAGTTTAAAGATGATTACAACTTCGCACCATTCCGCTATGGAGGTACCGTTAGATTTGGATACAATGGCTTAGCTTTATTTGCTAAATATTACGCAAACGATATGTTTGATAGTGCAGCACAAAAAGGATTGAAAAGCATGGCATTTGGTTTAACACTAGGCTTAAACTAATCAACATCAACCATATATAAAACCAAACAAACACACACAAATAAACCCAAAGTTCTGCAGCAAAAGCTGTGGGACTTTTTTTATGATTGGCATTGTGAGAAGCAAGGTTATTTTAGCTTTTCCCTTTAGCTGTGATTTTAATTATCTTTACAAAGTGAAGGAACAGATCATCAGCGTCAACAATTTAACAAAACAACACCAGAAAACTCAAGCTTCAGGCATACGAAACATTACATTTTCAATCCAGAGTGGAGATATTGTTGCTATTATTGGAGAAAGTGGGAGTGGTAAATCAACATTGTTGAAATGTATTTACGGATTGCTTAAACCAGATAACGGTGAAGTGCTATTGAATGGCAAAATAGTGAAAGGTCCTGATGAACAACTTATTCCGGGTAATGCCGAAATGAAAATGGTTACCCAAGATTTTTCACTCAATATTTATGCAAAGGTTTACGATAATATTGCATCAATGTTATCCAATACCAACATTGCTGCTAAAGAAGCGAAAACGATTGAAATTATGCAAAGGTTGCATATCGACCATCTGAGTGCTAAAAAGATTACTGAACTAAGTGGGGGAGAGCAACAACGGGTAGCAATTGCAAAAGCCTTGGTAAGCAACACAAAAGTACTATTGTTGGACGAACCGTTTAGCCAAGTTGACTCCTTGCTTAAAAATGAACTGCGTGCCGATATTAAGCGATTAGCGAAAGAAACAGGGTTGACAATCATCTTAGTGTCCCATGACCCAACAGACGGCTTATTCTTAGCCGATAAGCTTTTAATTTTAAAGCAGGGAGAACTGTTACAATATGATAAACCCTCCACTATTTATCAAAGCCCTTCACATCTATATACCGCACAAATTTTAGGTAATGCGGTAATCTTGAGCCAAGAGCAAGCTTCACAATTAAATATCAAAACAGAAAAGCAACATATTGTTTTTTACCCAGAATGGGTAGAGCTGAAAAGTAATTGGGACAGTAGGCGGTTTGAGATTCTCGAAATATATTATAAAGGCTTTTATGATGAACTCTTATTAGAAAGGAATGGCGTAAAGATTAGGGCCTTACAATTGAATAGTGGAACGCATAAAAAAAATGAACATGTTCAAGCGAATATTGGTCGTTTTTTTGAATTTTAAACTCCTAATTCTTATCCAAGATTTATTTTAATATAAGCAATGGTTTATTTTTGTTAAATGCCATCGTGTATTCCTTTAATCGTCTCTGAAGTAATAGGAATTTGAGCTAAATTTTATCATGATCCTTCTGTATGTTTTTTACAACACTTATTTATAAGTTACTACATATAACTTTACTTAATTTTTGGCAATAGATTTGCATTGTCATATGCAAAACACACACACAACATGAAAAAGTTAACAATCCTATTCATTTGCATCGCTACACTAGGTTTGGCGTCTTGCAAAAAAGACACTATTATCAATCAAACTACACCAAACCGAACAATTATTTTCGATAGAGGTTCTTCATCATGGATACCAAATACAGGAGGTGGTTTCTATCTTGATTTGGTGGCTGATGAAATTGACGATATCAGCGTTCAAGATGAAGGCATATTAGTATATGTCGCAACAGATGGGACAAATTCGTCGGGATACTTCCAGATTCCAAATTCGGTTTCGCAATATGACTATGAAGTTTATAATGGAAGAATCCGAATTTATTTTGATGGGAATGTTAGGCCTTCTAACACAACCCGCATTAAAATTGTCTTAGTTGCAGCAGAAAATGTAACCTAATAAATTCTTGTATTGAAGTCTAAATAATATTTATTGATTTGCCATTTAATAAAAGCGGCATTTTTCCTTTCGAAAAATGCCGCTTTTTTGTATCAATTTTTAAATATAAGCTTAAACCATTTTGTTTTTGAATTATCATTTTGGCTAATTTTGGTTCTGCAGAATGAATTTTCTTAAACCAAATACTCAAACAAAGTCTGATCTTGGTTTAGTTCGATAATGTCAAACTTAAACGTTTTCATGCGTACTAAAAGCTGCGCATAATCTTCACGGTCTTTGAGCTCAATTCCAACCAATGCCGGGCCATTCTCACGTTCTGTTTTTTTAATAAATTCGAAACGGGTAATATCATCATGTGGCCCCAAAACTTCATTTACAAAAAGTTTTAAAGCACCTGGTCTTTGTGGAAAACGAACAATGAAATAGTGTTTCAAGCCTTCGAAGAGTAAAGATTTCTCTTTAATCTCCTGCATGCGCTCTATATCGTTATTTCCACCACTTACGATACAAACTACCTTTTTGCCCTTAATCTGTTCTGCACAGAGGTCTAATGAAGCTACAGCCAAAGCTCCTGCAGGTTCTGCTACGATCGCATCTTCATTATATAGTTTTAAAATGCTGGTGCAAACTTTTCCTTCTGGAATTAACAATATTTGATCCAATACTTCCTTACAGATCGGATAAGTTAATAAACCTACAGATTTCACGGCAGCACCGTCAATAAATCTATTGATCTGATCTAGTTTAATAGGTCTTCCCGCTTTAAATGCAGCTTCCATAGATGGAGCACCTTCAGGTTCAACACCTATCAACAGCATATTTGGATTCTGTTGTTTCAAATAGGTTCCCGCTCCAGAAGCCAATCCACCACCACCAATTGGCATGATCACAACTTCTGTATCAGGTAAAACCTGTAAAATCTCTACACCAACCGTACCCTGACCTTCAATTACATGGTAGTTATCGAACGGAGGAACAAAAGTCATATTGTTTTGCTCTGTATAGCGAAGAGCTTCTGCCAAACAATCATCAAAAGTGTCACCAACCAAAACAATGTCTATCCAGCCATTGCCAAATAGGGTAGTCTGACTTACCTTTTGTTTGGGGGTAATTTCGGGCATAAATATGGTGCCCTTGATTTTTAGTTTTTTACAAGAATAAGCTACGCCTTGTGCATGATTTCCTGCACTTGCACAAACTACACCATTCTGAATTAATTCATTAGGGATTTGGCTCATCATGTTATAGGCACCTCTTAGTTTATAAGAGCGAACTACTTGTTTGTCTTCTCGTTTCAAGTAAATTTCTGCTTGATACTTTTCCGATAACCTTTCGTTAAACTCTAAGGGGGTATGCAAAACCGTATCTTTCAGTCTTGCTGCAGCTTTTAAAAAATCAAATTGATATGGTGTCGTATTCATTAATATCTTCTTATAGTCATGATAAGTTACAAAGCAATCTTAAAGTACAAGCGCTATTTGAAAAGTGATTGTGCTATAGTACTTATTCAGAGCCTTGTGTATCGAAATGATGAGTTGGTTAACTTAAATGTACTGCCACTAATTGGTTCAAATCATGGTCATCAATTCCCTGTTTGCTGTCCGCCAAAATCAAAAACTGTTGGTAAACTTTATCAAGGTTCTCTTTTTCCAATTGATGTCCTAGACGATCTAAATGATGCTTTAAAGCGTGGCGACCACTTCTTGCAGTTAAAACAATTGCAGCTGAAGGAAAACCAACATCTTCTGGCTTAATGATTTCGTAATTCTCCCTGTTTTTCAAGAAGCCATCCTGGTGAATTCCAGAACTATGTGAAAATGCATTGCCACCAACAATCGCCTTATTAGGCTGTACAGGCATATGCATCTGCTCACTTACATGTTTACTAATATTGTAAAAGCCTTGTGTGTTGATGTTAGTATGAAGGTCTAAGCTTTTGTGTGTTTTTAAAATCATCACCACTTCTTCCATTGAAGTATTACCAGCGCGCTCGCCAATACCATTTATGGTACATTCTACCTGACGGGCTCCATTTTGTAAACCAGCAATTGAATTTGCCGTTGCCAAGCCCAAATCGTTATGGCAATGAACAGAAATAATTGCTTTGTCAATGTTTTTTACATTTTCTTTTAAATATAAAATCTTCGATCCATATTGATCTGGTAAGCAATAGCCATTGGTATCTGGAATATTTACAACAGTTGCCCCCGCGGCGATAACTGCTTCAATCATTTTTGCCAAAAATTCAATGTCAGCTCTCCCTGCATCTTCGGCATAAAACTCTACATCTTCAACATATTTTTTTGCATACCTAACAGCTTCAACCCCACGAGCTAGGATGTCTTCTCTTGTGCTGTTGAATTTAGTTTTAATATGCATATCAGAAGCACCAATACCCGTATGGATCCTTGGTCTTTTTGCAAAGCGCAATGCATCTGCTGCAACATCAATATCGTTTTTATTTGCTCTTGTTAACGCACAAATAATAGGGTCGTTTACAGCTTTCGATAGCTCAATTACACTATTGAAATCTCCTGGGCTTGATACCGGAAAACCAGCTTCTATTACATCAACACCTAAGAGCTCAAGTGATCTTGCGATTTCAATTTTTTGGTTTGTATCTAACTGGCAACCTGGTACCTGTTCTCCATCACGTAACGTGGTGTCGAAAATGTAAACTTTATTTGGATCGTGTAACATCGATTATGGTTTTGTGGTTAATTGCTGTGATAAAAATTTCAATACTAGTTTGCCCATTTCTTGGGTACCCAATACTTTGTATCTATTTGTAGATGCATCTGCTATATCGCTGGTTCTAAAACCTTCTTTTAATACTTTGTCTATCGTATCAACCAATAACTTAGCTTCTTCTGCAAGTCCAAAACTGATCTCTAGCATTAAAGCAGCAGATAGGATAGAAGCTAATGGATTGGCCAAATCCTTGCCGGTAATATCATGGGCAGAACCATGAATTGGTTCAAAAAAGCCAGTGCCATCACCAATGGAAGCCGAAGCGAGCATTCCCATAGAACCTGCAATTTGTGAAGCTTCGTCCGTTAAAATGTCACCAAATAAGTTGGCGGTTAAAACAACGTCAAATTGCTTAGGGTCTTTGATCAACTGCATAGCAGCATTGTCAATAAACATGTGCTCTGTTTGAACATCAGGATATTGCTTGGCAATTTCCTGTACGGTCTCTCTCCATAAACGCGAACTTTCCAAAACATTGGCCTTATCAACCGAACATAATTTTTTACGGCGTTGTTGAGCTGCAGCGTAAGCTTTATGGGCAATTCTTTCCACTTCATATTTGTGGTAAATCATTAAATCAGATGCTGTATTCCTATCCTCAGAACGTACTTTTTCTCCGAAATAAACATCGCCAGTTAATTCTCTAAAGAATAAAATGTCCGTTCCCTTTAAAATAGTAGGTTTAATACTTGATGCTTGTAAAAGTTCATCAAATAATAGAATAGGGCGGAGGTTAGCATATAGCCCTAGTTCCTTTCTGATTTTTAACAGCCCCTGTTCTGGCCTTACCTTTAAAGAAGGATCATTATCATATTTTGCATGCCCAACTGCACCAAAGAGTATGGCATCACTTTTTTTAGCTTTTTCTAAGGTTTCATCGGGCAATGGGTTCCCAGTTGCTTCAATTGCAACATGACCCATTAATGCTTCATCAAAAGTGAAATCATGACCATAGGCATCCGCAATGTGCTCCAATACAGCTTTTCCCCATTGTGTAACCTCTGGTCCAATTCCATCACCAGGAATAACTAATATATGCTTCTTCATTATGCTAATTCTTTTTGTGTTTTATAAACTTTTGTATTTTCAACTACTTCACCTTTATTTAACACTAAGCGGTTGGTTAAACAATTTGGTAGCTGATCATCATTGTGAGCCACATAGATTACAGTCATCCCATTGCTGCACAGCTCATCTACCAATTGGTTAAAGTGTTTTATTTGTTGCTGGTCTAAACCCTGACAGGGCTCATCTAAAATTAATAATTCTGGGTTTTTGATAATTGTTCTGGCTAACAATGCCAATCTTTGTTTGCCCAATGGCAGCACAGTTAATAATTCATTTTGATAAACATTCAAATCGAAGAAGTGAATCAGGTCATTCACCATTTTCCTTTTCCCTTCAACTAATGTTGAAAACAAACCAACACTGTCCGCAAAACCAGATGCTATACTCTGCCAAACAGTAGCCGATTGATCAAAATACCAATGAAGTTCTGGAGAAATTAATCCAATATGCTTTTTGATATCCCAAATGCTTTCTCCTGATCCTCTCTTATTGCCGAACAAATAAATGTCATTGGCATACGCCTGAGGATGGTCTCCATTTACCAAACTCAATAAAGTCGATTTGCCAGAGCCATTGTGTCCCTGTAATAACCATTTTTCGCCAGCATTAACCGTCCAGTTGATGTTTTTTAATACTTGTTTGTCCCCATAACTTACATTCACATTCGTTAGCGTAATCAAATTTGTTGAAGTATAGGCAGGAGCTTCACTTAAGAAATATGGAATAGCTTTTTTAACTTTTTCTGATTCAATAGAACCTTGATTTCTTTGATCTGATACATTTAAAACGCCATTAGCTATGGTCGCAAAACGATTGATCGTCAATGGCAGTTCTTTTTCATTACTGATCAGGATATATTGAACTCCCTCACCAGCAATCTGATCTAATAATTGATTTAAGTTTTGTCGGGAAAGTGCATCCAAACCAGTATAAGGCTGGTCTAAAATTAGTAGCTGTGGTTTTAACCACAAAGCTTTAACCAATTGCAGTTTTTTATGTTCACCACTAGATAATTCGATTAAAGTGGAATTCCTTAAATTTGAAAAACCTAAGGCTTGTAATGTTTCTTCAACCTTTGCAAGGTCCAATTGATATGTTTCGCCATAATTAATCAGCTCAGCATTTACAGTATGCGTATCTTTTGCCTGTAAACTGGTATAACGTTGCTGGTAATAAAAGTTTGCTACACCCTCTAAGTTTTTAAATTGGTACCAATTCTCAATGTAAAGTGCTTTCGGAAAGACACCTGAGTTTTCGTTAAAATTAAGCTTGATATTTTCATTTTCTTGACCAGCAATAATCTTAACTAACGATGTTTTTCCACTTCCGCTTTCCCCATCTAATAACCAATTTTCTCCATTATTTATTTGCCAGTTCACCTCCTTTAATACCTCTTTTTGTTGGTATTTTAAGTTTAGCTTACTGACTTGGACGACTGGTTTTTCCATTGTTGAATGCGTGATTATTTCGTTATAATGTTTTTGTTTGTTCAAACTCGACTATTAACTGTTTTTGGTTCAAGATGAAATCGATATCATCATAACCATTTATTAAACAAGACTTTTTGTAGGGATTAATTTCAAAAGTCTCTTGTTCGCCTGTAGCTAATATGGTAATTGTCTGTTTTTCTAAATCTATTGCTATGGGTGTATGATGATCTTTAGCCGTTTCAGTAAACATTTGATATAAAAAAGCATCGCTAACCTGAACGGGTAAAAGCCCATTGTTAAGTGCATTACCTTTAAAAATATCAGCAAAAAAGCTACTTACAACGGCATCAAAACCTGCATCCTGAATTGCCCAAGCGGCATGTTCTCGACTACTGCCACAGCCAAAGTTTTTTCCGGCCAAAAGAATTTTACCATTAAAGCTTTTATCGTTTAAAACGAAATCTGGTTTAGGCTGATGATTCGAATCATAGCGCCAGTCGCAAAATAGATTTTCCCCAAAACCTTCTCTTGTAGTGGCTTTTAGAAATCGAGCAGGAATAATCTGATCAGTATCTATGTTTTCTATGTTTAAAGGCACAACGGCCGATGTTAATTTTTCGAACTTTTTCATTTTATAATAAGGATTACACCTATTAAAGTGATTTCAAAATTTTATTTATTTGCTGCAAAAACTACAAAATTGTAGAACTGGTAATAGCAATTCGCATTTTTCATTCCTGCCTTTTCAATCCATTCCAGTTGGGAAGCTAAAGGAGCCATAATGTCTACTTTAATCCGCTCAAATGCACTTTGCTTCTCTTCTGCTGTTAAATCAGGATGTTCTTGCACATGGTTTCTCCAATAATGCGTATAAATCTTTTCTGCAACTGTCGTCTCGCCTAAAACTTGATCGGCATTGATAAACCAACCTCCCGGAATTAAAGTCTTTGCTATTTTGTTAAATAGTTGTTGCTTTAGCTCATTTGGCAAATGATGAATTGCCAAGCCGGATACTACTAAATCGAAGTGGTTTTCTGGTAGATCAACAGTAGCAAAATCGGCATTTAGAAATTTGATGTTTTCATTTCCTTCAAAACGTTCAGCTGCTTTTTTGAGCATATCTTTTGAGATGTCAACCAACGTAATTTTTGCATCAGGATACTTCTCGTGAAAAAACGCGCTCATCAATCCCGTTCCAGCCCCAATATCCAGAATATTTTTTACAGAGGTAACTTCTTCAGAAAGGCTCAGGGCAGTTCCATAGAAATCGTCAAAACAAGGGATTAGAAAACGGCGTTGCCTATCGTACTTTTCAGATACTGCATTGAACTGTTTTTGGATTTCTTGTAATGTTTCCATCTTTTGTTATCGCTTTATTTGATCTTAACCTGATTTAATTTTTAACTATTGTGTAATGTTCAACGGTTGGAAAGGGATCATAAAAATGATGTAACAACCTTTTCCATTCCTGGTATGCCGATGAATTTCTAAACCCTTCTGTATGTGCTTCCAAGCTTTCCCAATTCACCAATAAAATATATTTGTCTTGCTCTTCAACACATTTTTGTAACTGATGTGAGATATAGCCACCCGTTCCAGAGATGATCCTTTCAGCAACTTTAAATGCCTTTTCAAATGCTGCCGAAAGTCCGGTTTTTATATTCAATATGGCAACCTCTAAAATCATTTGCTTAGTTGGTTAACAATTCTCTAACATCAGTTATTTTACCTGTTACTGCTGCTGCTGCTGCGGTAAGTGGACTGGCCAATAAAGTTCTGGCATTTTGTCCCTGTCTTCCTTCAAAGTTTCTATTTGAGGTTGAAACACAATATTTTCCGGCTGGTATTTTATCTTCGTTCATCCCTAAACAGGCGCTGCACCCTGGTTCACGTAATTGAAAACCTGCAGCTTCAAAGATTTTATCCAAGCCTTCGTTTTTTGCTTGCTGCTCCACCTGTTTTGATCCAGGAACAATCCAAACCGTAACATTATCCGCTTTGCGCTTATCTTTTACAAATTGAGCAACCTCACGTAGATCTTCAATCCTGGAATTGGTACAACTACCGATAAATACATAATCAATTTCTTTTCCAACAAGTGATGCATCGTCATCAAATCCCATGTAAGCTAAGGCCTTTTGATACGAAAGTTGTTCCTTTTCTGGTTGAGCATCAGTAGCAGGAATATGTTCCTGTATCCCCATTCCCATTCCTGGGTTTGTACCATAGGTAATCATAGGAGCAATGTCTTCAGCATTGAAAGTCAAAACGCTATCAAATTTTGCATCCGGATCACTGTATAAAGTTTTCCAATAGCTGAGGGCCTTGTCCCATTCTTCTCCCGCAGGAGCAAATTCTCTTCCCTTAATGTAATCGAATGTAATCTGATCTGGTGCGATTAACCCTCCTCTTGCACCCATTTCAATACTCATATTGCAAATGGTCATCCTCGCTTCCATACTTAAAGTCTCAATCGTAGAGCCGGCATATTCAATGAAATAGCCAGTGCCACCCGCTGCGGATATTTGAGCAATGATATATAGAATGATATCCTTGGCACCAACTCCCTTGCCAAGCTCTCCCTTGACCTCTATTTTCATGGTCTTTGGCTTTTGCTGCAATAAACATTGTGTCGCAAAAACCTGTTCAACTTGTGATGTACCAATCCCAAAGGCAATGGCGCCAAATGCACCATGAGTTGAGGTATGACTGTCACCACAAACCATTGTTTTTCCAGGTAGGGTAATCCCTAGTTCCGGACCTATAACATGTACAATTCCTTGGTAAGGATGTCCTAGTCCATATAATTCAACGCCAAACTCTGCGCAGTTTTTAGTTAGCATATCAACCTGATACCTTGATAATTCTTCCTTAATAGGTTGAAGTTGATTCAAGGTCGGTACATTATGATCTGCTGTAGCTACAGTTTGTTGCGGACGGAACACAGGCAATCCTCTTTTGCGCAAGCCATCAAAAGCCTGCGGAGAGGTTACCTCATGGATTAAATGGGTATCGATGTATAAAATATCAGGAAAGCCTTCTTCGCTTTTTACAACGTGTGCATCCCAAATTTTTTCTACTAATGTTTTTGACATATTTTGCTATATTAAAAAGTCCCCTCTCTTCTGGAGAGGGGATTTAGAGGTGATGCTTTTAAGCTGTTTTAATCGCCTTCATGGCGGTCATCGCTTTTCTTAATTCTGCTCCAATAATTTCAACCGGATGTGTACGGATAACTTCATTTACCGCAATTAAAGTTCTGTTGTCAACAGCACCGTCCTTACCTTCGTTAAAGTTCTTTCCTACTAAGTCAGTATCCACTTTTTTCATGAAATCGCCTAACAATGGTTTACATGCTTGGTCAAATAAATAACAGCCATATTCTGCAGTATCAGAGATGACGCGGTTCATTTCAAATAATTTTTTTCTCGCAATGGTATTTGCAATTAATGGAGTTTCATGTAAAGACTCATAATATGCTGATTCTGGCTTGATCCCTGCATCAACCATGGTCTCAAAAGCCAATTCAACACCAGCTCTAACAAAAGCAACCATTAAAGTATAGTTGTCGAAATATTCTTGCTCGCCAATTTTAACATCGCCAGCTGGAGTTTTTTCAAAAGCAGTTTCACCCGTCTCCGCTCTCCAAGCCAATAGATTTTTATCTCCATTTGCCCAATCTTCCATCATAGTTTTGCTGAACTCACCACTCATGATATCATCTTGATGTTTTTGGAATAAAGGACGCATAATGGTTTTTAATTCTTCAGAGATTTCGAATGCCTTGATTTTAGCTGGATTGCTCAATCTGTCCATCATTGCAGTAATACCACCTTGTTTTAAAGCTTCCGTAATTACCTCAACACCATATTGAACCAATTTAGAAGCATAACCCGCATCTATTCCTTTTTCAACCATTTTATCGAAAGATAGAATTGATCCAGTCTGCAACAAGCCACATAAAATTGTCTGTTCGCCCATTAAGTCAGATTTAACCTCTGCCACAAATGACGATTTTAAAACACCAGCTTTATGGCCACCAGTACCTACACAATAAGCTTTAGCTTGTGCCAGGCCCTTACCTTGAGGGTCATTCTCTGGGTGTACAGCAATCAAAGTTGGCACACCAAAACCCCTTACATATTCTGCTCTTACTTCACTTCCAGGACATTTCGGAGCAACCATAATTACAGTAAGGTCTTTGCGGATTTGCATGCCCTCTTCTACAATATTAAACCCGTGAGAGTAGGAAAGTGTTGCTCCGTCTTTCATTAAGGGCATAATTGCATTTACTACAGCAGTATGTTGTTTATCTGGCGTAAGATTAATTACTACATCAGCATTTGGGATCAACTCTTCGTAAGTGCCAACATTAAAGTTGTTTTCTGTTGCGTTTTTCCAAGAATCTCTCTTGCCTTCGATCGCCTCTTTACGTAAAGCGTAAGAAACATCTAAACCGCTATCCCTAAGATTTAAACCTTGGTTTAGTCCTTGTGCGCCACAGCCCACGATTACCAGTTTTTTACCTTTTAATGCGTTTACACCATCCAGAAACGCTGAACTGTCCATGAAGTCGCAAACACCTAATTGGTTTAGTTTTTCTCTAAGTGGTAATGTGTTAAAATAATTTGCCATTGTTTTTATTGATTTTTTAAGGTGATCTCACTGATTAAGGTGATTACACGGATGTTGTTATATATGGTTCGTTTTACTGTTTAGTATTGTTTATCTTTTTTAGTCTTACTTGCTAACCTGTGGTATTTCCTCGTCAAAAGTTATTTTATTGAAAAATGGATCATTTACGGTAACCGACCAGGTGTCGTAAAATGTTTTTTCTAACACAGGTCTGTTATATTTATATGCCTTTGCAATCAACTCTTTGTGGAATTCTTTAATTCCAACACAATTTACGTGGATATGTGCTCCAGGAGAACAGTCACCATGATGTTCGCTCAAGTGAAGTTTGATTTCATCTAATGAAACTTGGAGGTAAACAGGTGTATTATCCTCAAAGCGGTGTTCCCAATCTATTTTAAAGCCAAGCCAATTCACATAAAACTCGATCGCTTTATCGTAATCGAATATTCTTAAAATTGGCCTAACAGTATTAAATTTCATATCTCACATCTTCCATGATACATCTCCCATCTCCCTCTTACATAGTAAAAATCTTCTCTCCTTTATCTAAAAACTCGTTTTCAACAAGGTCATCTCCAGGTTCGAATGCCTCAAATTCTTTCAGCTTCTCATGGAAACCAGTACTATCTTTAATAATAGCAACCCTCGCAGAGCGAACGAACTCAATAAGCTCATAAGGTTCCAATGCTTTAACCAAAGCGTCAGTTTCTTCTCGGTGACCAGTTACCGCAAATACAGTATAATCTTTACGGATCACCACAGCGCTTGCTCCATATTGTCTCAACAAACGCTCAACAGTAACCTTTTCAGCAATTTCATCAGTTGATACTTTATATAAAGCCAGCTCTTGCCAGATAATTTCATCATTGGTATTGTAATAAACCTTCAATACCTCTACCTGCTTTTCAATTTGACGGGCAAGCTTTCTAACTACCTCGAAGCTCTCTTGAATAACAATGTTAAAGCGATGGATGCCCTCAATTTCCGAGGCAGAACTATTTAAGCTTTCAATATTTATTTTACGTTTCGAGAAAATAATGGCAATCCGGTTAAGTAATCCAATCCTGTTTTCTGCGTAAACGATAATGTTAAACTCCTGTTTGCCTTCAAAATCAGGACTTGCAGGATTATGTTTTATGGTGTTTTCTGTACTCATCTTTCTTTTTTTAATGTTCTAAAGTTGAATATTGAAAGGTTGGAATGTTCGTGTAACGTTGTAACATTAAAACATTTAACCTTCCAACGGTCTTATTTAAGCCTTATCTCACTTACACTACAACCCTGTGGTACCATTGGGAAAACGTTATTTTCCCTTCCCACCATCACTTCTAAAAGATAGGCACCGTCATGGTTGATCATGGTCTCTAATGCTGCTCTTAAATTTGCACGCTCATCAACCATTTGTCCATCAATGTAGTAAGACTTTGCAAGTGCCACGAAATTAGGACTAGTGATATTTACAAATGAATAGCGTTTCTCATGGAACAACTGCTGCCACTGACGCACCATCCCCAAGAAACGATTATTTAAGATTAAGATTTTAACTGCCGCACCAAACTGCATAATCGTACCCAACTCTTGAGGTGTCATCTGGAAACCCCCATCACCTATAATTGCGATTACTGTTTTTTCAGGAGCCCCATATTTAGCACCGATCGCAGCTGGTAAGCCAAATCCCATGGTCCCTAATCCGCCAGAAGTAATATTGCTCCGGGTGTTGTTAAATTTCGCATATCTGCAGGCAACCATTTGATGCTGACCAACATCCGTTACGATAATCGCATCACCATTGCAGATTTCATTAATATTGCGCAAAACTTCTCCCATCGTCATCTCATCTCCTGTAGGATACAGTTCAGGCGTAATGACCTGGTCGATTTCCTGTTGGTTATAATCTCTGAACTTAGCCAGCCATTCTTCATGTTTATTGGCATTTACCAAGTTTGTCAACAATGGAAGTGTCTCTTTACAATCTCCCCAAACGCCAACATCTGCTTTCACATTTTTATCTATTTCAGCAGGGTCGATATCTAAATGAATAATTTTTGCCTGTTTTGCATATTTATCCAATCTTCCCGTAACACGATCGTCAAAACGCATTCCGATCGCAATTAAAACATCACACTCATTCGTTAAAACATTAGGGCCATAATTACCGTGCATCCCAAGCATGCCAACATTTAGTGGATGGGCTGTAGGTATAGCGCCCTCACCCAAAATTGTCCAAGCAGCAGGAATGCCAGTTTTTTCGATAAATGCCTTGAAATCTTCTTCTGCTTTACCCAATACTACGCCCTGACCAAACAATACAAAAGGTTTTTTGGCGGTGTTGATCAATGCTGCAGCCTGTTCAATAAATTCGATCCTAACTTTTGGCTTTGGTCTATAGCTGCGGATGTGATTGCATTTGATATATGCCGGAAATTCTTCTACCTGAAGTTGTGCGTTTTTAGTGATATCAATTAGCACGGGTCCTGGTCTACCACTTTTTGCAATATAAAATGCCTTTGCCAATACTTCTGGAATTTCTTTCGCATCAGTAACCTGATAATTCCATTTCGTTACTGGTGTAGTAATGTTGATTACATCCGTTTCTTGAAATGCATCTGTACCTAATAAATGGGCAAATACCTGTCCAGTGATACAAACTAGGGGAGTACTATCTATTTGCGCATCGGCTAAACCGGTAACCAAATTTGTAGCACCCGGACCACTTGTTGCAAAAACAACACCTACCTCACCACTTGCCCTAGCAAAACCTTGAGCAGCATGAATACCACCTTGTTCATGACGGACTAAAATATGTTTTAATTTATCGTTATAATCATAAAGCGCATCGTAAATTGGCATAATTGCCCCACCTGGGTAACCAAAAATGGTGTGAACGCCTTCGTCGATTAGTCCATTTAATAATGCCTGAGATCCAGTACCTTTAAATGTTTTTGTCGAAGTCTCAGCCTTAGCTGCCGTTTTTTCTATTGTAATATCTTGTGCAGTTTCCATAAATTATTTATAAACTGTTTCTAATTATTTAACTAAAGATCTTGGTCTGTTACACAACCTTCTGCGGCTGTAGTTACAGTTTTGGCATATTTGTACAATACCCCTTTTTTTACTTTCAAGTCAGGCTGTTTCCAATTTGCTTTTCTTTTTTCAATAACATCTTCGGCAACCTTTAGCGTAATGCTATTGTTTTTTGCACTGATCTCAATGCGGTCTTCATCCTCAACAAAAGCAATCAATCCGCCATCAAAATATTCTGGTGTAATGTGGCCCACAACAAAACCATGTGTTCCACCACTAAATCTACCATCTGTAATCAACGCCACACTGCTCCCTAAACCAGCACCATAGATAGCTGAGGTCGGTTTCAACATTTCAGGCATGCCAGGAGCGCCTTTCGGACCTACATCGCGGATTACCACAACATCACCAGGTCTTACTTTACCACTAGAAATGCCGGCAATTAACTCAAATTCGCCATTGAACACACGTGCTGGTCCTTCAAAGAATTCGCCTTCTTTACCACTTATTTTGGCAACACTTCCACCTTCGGCTAAGTTTCCATAAAGGATTTGTAAATGTCCTGTAGCTTTGATCGGATTTTCTACCGGGAATATAATTTTTTGGCTTTCAAAATCTAAATCAGGAATTTCTGCTAAGTTTTCCGCAATCGTTTTTCCAGTTACGGTTAAACAATCTCCATGTAACCATCCTAGTTTTAACAGATACTTCATTACAGCAGGTACACCACCAATTTTATGAAGATCTTCCATCATGTATTTTCCACTTGGTTTCATATCCGCCAATACAGGAATACGATTGCTGATCGTTTGGAAATCATCTTGTGTTAAAGGAACATCAACACTTTTTGCCATTGCAATTAAATGCAGAACCGCATTTGTAGAACCCCCTAAAACCATAATGGTTACAATGGCATTCTCGAAAGCTGCTCTGGTCATGATATCACTTGGTTTGATATCTTTCTCTAATAAAATTCTTATTGCTTTACCTGCAGCTAAACACTCTGCTTGTTTTTCTTCACTTAACGCAGGGTTCGATGAAGAGAAAGGTAAGCTCATCCCTAAAGCCTCAACAGCAGCAGCCATTGTATTTGCGGTATAGATCCCACCACATGCTCCAGCGCCTGGACAAGCATGTTTAATAATTTCTTTAAAATCAATATCGTCTATTTGTCCAGCTATTTTTTTGCCTAATGCTTCAAATGCGGAAACAATATTTAAATCTTCTCCGTTATAGTGGCCAGGCTTAATCGTACCACCATAAACCATGATAGATGGTCTGTTTAATCGACCCATCGCCATCACCGATCCTGGCATATTTTTATCACAACCAGGAATGGTAATCAACCCATCATAGTATTGGCCACCACAAACTGCCTCAATAGAGTCGGCAATAATATCACGACTTACAAGTGAATAACGCATTCCTTCCGTACCATTGCTCATGCCATCACTCACGCCAATGGTATTAAAGACCAAACCGACCAGATCAGTTTCCCAAACACCCTTTTTTACTAGTTTAGCTAAATCGTTAAGGTGCATGTTACAGGTGTTGCCATCATAGCCCATGCTAGCAATCCCAACCTGTGCTTTTTCCATATCCGCGTCAGTTAAACCAATACCATAAAGCATGGCCTGAGCAGCTGGTTGAGTAGGATCTTGTGTAAAGGTTTTACTGTACTTGTTGATTTCGTTCATCTTTTGGTTCGTTGTGTTGTACTAATTATATTATTTTTTCTAGCAATGATATTCTCCTTGCTGAATCTGTTTGGTTAATTGATTTCTGATTTAAACGTCTAGGTTTTTAAACTATGTCTTTATACTAACTCTCGGCACTTACTTTTTAAGCTCAATGCTTCTTGAACTATGTCTTTATACTAAGTACTGTATACCAACTACTTTATAAGCTCAATGCTCTCGAACTATGTCTAAGTTCTCAGTACTATATACTAACTACTCCTGACTAAATAATCACTTCGTAGTTAACTTTTTCCAGCACTAAATTTTTGTAAGCTCTTTGAATGGTATACCCAATGCTATCGCTCCATCTTTGTTTATAAACGGTATCATCAATGGTATGAATTCCGATTACTTCTGCAGCTGTTCCACAAAAGAAAGCGCTATCTGCATTTTTTAATTCATCAACGCTGATTGCTTTTTCTGTGACCTCTATATCTAAGACCTTGCAAAGCTCAATTACAGTGGCACGTGTAATTCCAGCTAAAATGTTGCCCAAAGCAGGCGTATATAGTTTTCCGCCCTTTTCGATAAATATATTCGCACCAGAACCTTCTGCCACATTTTCATTCATATCTAATAATAACGCTTCATCAAAACCTCTTTTTTTAGCCTCTGTGGTAGCTAGTATAGAGTTTACATAATGCCCACTAATTTTAGCCTCTACAAAAGTTGATTTTGGATTTGGACGCTGAAAAGGTGAAATACCTACCTTTAATTGCTTGTTGCCTAAATAAGCACCCCATTCCCAAGCACAGATCATAATAGATACTTTATCTGGTGCAATTAAGGTCATGTTTGGCTCACTGTAAACAAGTGGACGGATATAAGCGTCTTTTAAGTTGTTGATTTCAAGTAGTCTATAGGTTTGTTTAATCAGTTCACTATTGTCCCAAGTGTAAGGAATGCCAACCAATTCACATGAACGTTGTAACCTTTCGTAATGCTCTCTGATTTTGAATATGCGAGTAGCATTGTGGGTTTTATAGGCTCTGACGCCTTCAAATGCAGCTAAGCCATAATGTAGGGATTGACCGTACAAATCTGTTTTTGCATCTGCAGCTTTTACAAAGCGACCGTTTAAATAAATTACCGTACTCGAATCGTAGTATTTCATCTGTTATCTTTTTATCATTCAATGGTGAGATGAGCCTTTGTGTCTAATCATTTATTATTCACTATTGCCTATTATTTAATTTGTTTTCTGAGCCTTGTAATTAATCAGGTTCATTTTATTTTTCTATTTAAAAAAAGCGTCCCTTTTTTATGGGGACGCCTTTATAATTTGAGTATTAAATATTCATGTTATAGCGACCCCTGCTGCTTAATCAGAAGCAGAATAATAGGAATAAGAATGACAGATAAGGTAGATAGTGCATCTACGTTATTTGTTAAACTTAAACTTAAAATTTTTGGGTTGTACATCGTCGCTGTTTTATAAAAACCAATTTAGTTTTTAGTTCAGAAACTAGCAATACTAAATGAAAAATAAATGAAAAAAAATTATATTCTGTTTTAGTTAATTTAATCACAATATAATTTCTTTTAATGGCTTAATTTACCTTAACAACTTTGTATGTCGTAGACTAAATATGGAATCGGTATTCGGTATGGATATTATGCTTGCATTGTAATTTGTTGATTTTCTGCCTAAAACGAAAAAAAGCATGCTTAAAGTGATAAAACATTCTACAAATATGATTTCTTGGTAGGTGGTTTTTTGGAGTAAAATTTATACCATTTTCTAACCAATGGTGTTGTAAAACTCATAAAAGCAAGAAAATAAAAGTAAATGGAGAAGTTAAATAGAAAGAATGCTGTTTTAGTGTTTGTAGAAGGATTTAATAACCAAAAAAGTGATCCCATAAAATCTACAGCTACGAAGTCTGAATATTTTGAGCTGACCACAATCAGATAGTACAAGCAAGATAAGAATATGGCAATAGCCAATAAATAAGTGTACCTGTTCTTGAATAAGAAGATCCCAATCAAAACCAACAACAACAGTGTTCTCCTTTCATGCACTGCACTATAATGTCCAATTAAAATAGTGTATACTTCAATACCAATCAGAAAAATAAAAAAGGTAACCAATAGCCATTTCAAGCCACTTAAAATCTGTTGTTTTTGATTAATATCTATAGTCATAAAACAATAGTAAATATTTTTTTTTAAGACTGAAAGTATTAGGCTTAATGGCTGCGGCCGAGGGGAACGGACTCTCGGACTTCCGGACTTTCGGACTCTCAATCAATCCCTTCCCCTGCAATTCAACTGTCGAGGGGAACGGACTTTCGGACTTTCGGACTTCCCGACTCCCCAAATTACTCTTCCTCTTTAGAAAGTGCATTCTGCGCTACCTTCCCAACTGTTAAACCTTGTACAATGATAGAAAATACAACTACAAAATAGGTAATGGCTAATAAAACTGGTTTGTATGGCCCTTCATCCATAGATAAAACCAGGGCAATCGATACCCCACCTCTTAAACCACCCCAAACCAATACTTTTATAGTGCCCTTGCTAAATTTATTCTTGAACGGAATTGTTTTTACAGGAATATAAATGGAAAGAAAACGAGAGAAAAGTACAATTATGATAGAGACCGCTCCAATTAACCAATATACAGTGATGTCCTTGATAATTAATAGCTCAAAACCGATAAACAAGAAAAGAACAGCATTTAAGATCTCATCTATCAGTTCCCAGAATTTATTAAGATAATCTTTCGTGGTTTCAGACATTGCCGTTCTTTTGCCATAATTGCCAATTACAATCCCGGCAGCAACCATGGTCAATGGGCCAGAAATATGCATAGCATGTGCAATAAGATAACCACCCATTACTACCGACAAAGTGATCAGTACAGATACTTTATAATCATCTATTTTACGAATGGCATTCGATGCGCCAATCCCTAATAAGGCTCCCAAAATAAATCCACCAGCCGCCTCTTTAATTAAAAGCCAAGAGATATGACTGAAAGAAATTTCCATATCTGTACCCTGTGTTAACTGTAAAATAACAGCAAATACCACTACGGCTACACCATCGTTGAATAGCGACTCTCCCGCAACCTTTGTCTCTAGCGACTTTCTCACTTTTGCTTCCTTTAATACGCCCAAAACAGCAATAGGATCTGTTGGCGATATTAAGGCTCCAAACAATAAACAGAAAATAAACGGAATAGTGATGCCAAGTAGGGGTGCGATATAAAATAACAATCCGCCAACGGCGAAAGTTGAGATGATTACACTAACCGTAGAGAAAATGATAACTGGTGCACGTTGTTCCTTCAAGTCAACCATGTTGATATGGATGGCCCCAGCGAAAAGTAAAAAGTTGAGCATAGCACCCATTAGTACTTCTGTGAAATCTACATCTAATAAAAGCTTTGAGAAATGTGTAAACGTATCTGGGAATATGCGACCAGTGATTACCAATATAATAGAGGAGATCATGGCAATGATCATAATGCCTATGGTAGATGGTAATTTGAGATAACGTAAGTTGAGGTAAGCGAAAAAAGAGGCGAGAACAATTAATACGGAAAATGAATAGTATAACTCCATGAAAAAATTGGGAAAGTGAAAAATATGACTTTAAATAGTCGAGGAGGCAACAATATACTAAATTTTTAATAGATATGAAATTTGAGATGGGAGATTTGAGATTGAGGTTACAAAAAAAAGCCTCCAAATATTTCTATTTGAAGGCTTTTTGATTATATTTTTATGAATGTCTAAGCTACAACAGCTTCAGCCAATACAATGATTTTATTATCCAGTACTTCAACAACACCACCTTTAATGTTAAAGGTATTTTCGCCGTCAGTTCCTTTAATAATTACCGGACCATCTTCTAAAGTTGAAATAATAGGAGCGTGATCTTTTAAAATCTGAAAAGAACCTAAAGTTCCAGGAACGGTAACAGCAGTTACATCGCCTTCGAAAACTTTCTTATCTGGAGTTAATATTTCTAATTTCATATTTTTAGATTGGAGATATGAGATATAAGATAGATTTACACCTCCTCACATCTCATAGCTGATGTCTCTTGTCTTAGTTCGCTTCTGCTAATAATTTTTTACCTTTTTCGATAGCTTCTTCAATGCTACCAACTAAGTTAAATGCAGCTTCAGGATATTCGTCAACCTCACCATCCATGATCATGTTAAATCCTTTGATGGTATCTTTAATGTCAACCAATACACCTTTTAAGCCTGTAAATTGCTCAGCAACGTGGAAAGGTTGAGATAAGAAACGTTGAACACGACGTGCTCTAGATACTACCAATTTATCTTCCTCAGATAACTCGTCCATACCTAAAATCGCAATAATATCTTGTAATTCTTTATAACGTTGTAAAGTCTCTTTCACACGTTGAGCAGTATTATAATGCTCATCACCAAGAACAGCTGGAGAAAGGATCCGGGAAGTAGAATCCAATGGATCCACTGCAGGATAAATTCCTAGCTCAGCAATTTTACGTGAAAGTACTGTTGTTGCATCTAAGTGGGCAAAAGTTGTAGCCGGAGCAGGGTCAGTTAAATCATCCGCAGGTACATATACCGCCTGAACTGAAGTAATTGAACCACGTTTGGTTGAAGTAATACGCTCTTGCATCAAACCCATCTCTGTTGCCAAAGTTGGCTGGTAACCTACCGCAGATGGCATACGACCTAAAAGTGCTGATACCTCAGAACCTGCCTGAGTGAAACGGAAAATGTTATCAACGAAGAAAAGGATGTCTTTTCCAGCGCCTTCACCATCACCATCACGGAAATATTCTGCAACCGTTAATCCTGATAATGCTACACGAGCACGTGCACCAGGAGGCTCGTTCATCTGACCGAATACCAATGTCGCTTTTGATTCTTTTAATTTTTCTGTATCAACAGTGCTCAAATCCCATCCACCTTTCTCCATTGAATGAAGGAAGTCATCACCATAGTTAATTACACCAGATTCGATAAACTCACGTAAAAGGTCATTTCCTTCACGTGTACGTTCACCTACACCAGCAAATACCGATAAACCAGCATAAGCTTTCGCAATGTTGTTTACCAATTCCATGATCAATACAGTTTTACCTACACCAGCACCACCGAATAATCCAATTTTACCACCTTTTGCATAAGGCTCTAACAAATCGATTACTTTAATACCAGTAAATAGTACTTCAGTCTCTGTAGAAAGTTCATCAAATTTAGGGGGAGCATTGTGAATCGGACGACCACCAGTTTTATCAACTGCGTTAATTCCGTCGATAGCTTCTCCAACCACATTAAACAAACGACCTTTAATTTGATCTCCAACAGGCATTTTAATAGGTGCACCAGTATCTAATGCCTCCATACCACGTACCAAACCGTCTGTAGAATCCATCGCAATGGCACGTACACGGTCCTCACCAAGGTGTTGTTGAACTTCAAGAACGATCTTTTGTCCGTTTTCTTTTGTAATCTCTAATGCAGAGAAAATTTTCGGTAAATGGGCATCGTTAGCAAAACTTACGTCAACTACCGGTCCTATAATCTGCGCTATTTTTCCAATGTTAGGCATATATTGTTTTTGGTAAATTTATAAAAATCAAAATGTTAAAAGCGTTTTTATGCGCCCGCAATTCGGTTGGCAAAGTTAAGAGTTTTCTGCTAAAAAATTATATATAAATCAAAAGTTTTTTAACAGTTTTTTAAGGGGTGATTTTCACCATAAAAAAGGTACCCAATTTTAATGGTTTTAATGCTTTGAAGCAATAAATTTTGACACAGCTTTTGCAGCCTTTTCCCAAAGGATGCCCTTGGCACATCCCACCCAACCTTCCAACATTTAAACCCCTCAACTTTCCAACTTTTAACTTATACCTACACTGGGTCTACACTGGGTCTACTTCGAAGCTACCTTATAGCTACACCTTACCTAGCTAACACCTACCTAATGCCAAGCTAATACCTATGTTGTCTTATTTTATCGCAAAATAACCAACCAAAATTATGAACCATCAACCACGAACTAATGACTAATGAACCCAACGAATTACAAGAATGCCCAGCTAACCATCCAAGCCATGAACCATGAACCATCAACCACGAACTAATGACTAATGAACCCAACGAATTACAAGAATGCCCAGCTAACCATCCAAACCATGAACCATGAACCATCAACCACGAACTAATGACTAATGAACCCAACGAATTACAAGAATGCCCAGCTAACCATCCAAACTATGAACCATGAACTATCAACCATGAACTACCAACCTATTTCTTTTTTGAAGTAATATTTTATATTATTGAGCAAACCGTTTATTCTCTCAAAATGAAAACTATATTAGTTACCGGTAGTAATGGCCTATTGGGTCAGAAAATTACTGCCAAAGTTATTGCTGATGGAGGTGTTAACCTAGTCGCAACATCGAAAGGTAAAAATCGCTTTCCAATAACATCAGATTATATCTATGCAGAAATGGATATTTTAGATGTCCAACAAGTTAAGGCCACAATTGAAGCCCATCAGCCAGATGCCATTATCCATACCGCCGCAATGACCAATGTGGATACCTGCCATGTACAAAGAGAAATGGCCTATGCACTTAATGTTACCGCAGTAGAAAACTTGATTTCCATTTGTGAAACATATAATATTCAGCTGGTACATTTGTCAACTGATTTTATCTTCGATGGCGAAAACGGACCTTATGATGAATTAGATGCGCCGAATCCCTTAAGTTATTATGGCGAGACTAAGCTAAGAGGAGAGGAGCTCATTAAAAATTCTAACTGTAAATGGGCAATCCTTCGTACAATCTTAGTATATGGAATAGTTAACGATTTAAGTAGAAGCAATATCGTACTTTGGGCCAAAGGGGCTTTAGAAAAAGGAGAACCACTCAATGTGGTAAACGATCAATGGCGGATGCCAACATTAGCAGAAGATCTGGCAAATGCCTGCTTATTGGCCGTAGAAGTTGATGCACAAGGTGTGTTCCACATTTCTGGTAAAGATATGATGAGCGTTGCTGAACTGGTTGGCCGTGTGGCCGATTTTTGGAAGCTGGATAAAAGCTTAATCAATGAAGTGAGCTCCGAATCTCTAAACCAAGATGCCAAAAGACCAGCTAAAACAGGTTTTATTTTAGACAAAGCCATGACCGAATTGAATTACCAACCCCATAGCTTTGAAGAAGGATTGGCGATTTTAGATCAACAGTTGAAAGATAGTAATTAGTTCACTAGTTCATCTTAGTATCATTGGTTCATTGGGTAGGGCCGGATGCAAATGACTAATTGGTGTCAAACGGTTAATTTGTTCAGTGGTTCATTGGGCAAGGCAGATGAGCTAATGAAGTATTAAATAGTTCACTGGTTCATTGGGCAATGCCATATATAAATGAACTAATGAACTACTGAACTAATGAACGATTGAACTAATGAACGATTGAACATTACAACCTTTAAACAATTTTAAACATTAAAATATCAAAAAACATGTCATTAAAAGTAGGCGATAAAGCCCCAGATTTTAAATTATTTAGCAATGAGCTAAAAGAAGTTTCATTAAGTGATTATAAAGGCAAAAAATTAGTAGTACATTTTTTTCCAATGGCATTTACTGGAGTTTGTACCACACAATTGTGCACAATGAGAGATAGTTTTGGTTATTATGAGGGGATGAACGCTGCAGTGGTAGCTATTTCGGTTGACTCGCCATTTACATTAGCCAAATTTAAAGAAGAACAATTTTATCAGTTTCCATTGTTATCTGATTTTAATAAGGGAACTTCACAGGCTTATGATGCTTTTTATGATGAATTTGTATTCAATTTAAAAGGAGTATCTAAAAGAGCGGCATTTGTAATCGATGAAGAAGGAGTGATTACTTATGCAGAAGTATTGGAAAATGCTGGTGATTTGCCTAATTTCGACTCGATAAAAGAAGTTGTAACTAGCTAATTTACAAACTGTACTGTTAATGGGCTTAAATTATTGTATAAAAAAATTGTTAAATTAAATACGAAACATTACTTTTGCAGTCCGTTAACGATACGGAAATGCATTTGTAGCTCAACTGGATAGAGCATCTCACTACGGATGAGAAGGTTTGGGGTTCGAATCCCTACAAGTGCACAGACCACAGATATTAAAAAAGCCTTGCAGCCACCAGGCGGTGAGGCTTTTAAAATTTTAAAGCCACCCTTAATGCTAAATTTTGTTCTCTTTGGCCCTCCAGGTGCAGGTAAAGGCACCCAATCACAGAAACTGATAGACAAATATCAGTTGGTACATATTTCTACTGGAGATCTTTTCAGAGCGCATATTAGCAATCAAACTGATTTAGGAAAACAGGTTAGTAAGTTAATTGCTGAAGGAGAACTGGTACCTGATCAGATTACCATTAACATGTTGGAGGAAGAAATTGATAAAAATCCTGATGCAAAAGGGTTTATATTTGATGGTTTTCCTAGGACTATTCCACAAGCAGCAGAACTTGATAAATTTTTAGAAGCAAAAGGAAGTAAAATCGCAGGCGTAATTGCATTAGATGTAGATAAAGACGAACTGGTTAAACGCGTTGCACAACGTCAGTTAGAAACTGGAAGAGTTGATGATCAAGCAGATAAATCGCAGAAACGTATCGACGAATACTTCAATAAAATTATCCTTGTTTTGCCTTATTACGACGAACAAAAGAAGTTAACTAAAATCAACGGTATTGGTAATATCGATGATATCTTTAATAACCTTTGTGCCGTTATAGATCAATATTAAAATTAGCTAATTAGCTAATTAGTCAATTCGCTAATTAAAATATGTCGCAAGGATCAAATTTTGTAGATTACGTTAAAATATGTTGCCGTTCAGGTAAGGGCGGAGCAGGTTCTGCACATTTACACCGTGACAAATTAACATCAACAGGTGGACCTGATGGTGGTGATGGTGGAAGAGGTGGACACATTATTTTAAAAGGTAACGCTCAATTCTGGACCTTGCTCCATCTAAAATATAGGAAACACATCATCGCCAAAGATGGTGAAAGTGGCGGAAGTAGTCAGAAAACAGGTAAAACTGGAGCTGATGAGATCTTAGAAGTTCCGTTGGGTACGATAGCCCGTGATGCCGAAACAGGTGAAATTCTTTTTGAAATCACAGAAGATGGCGAAACTAAAATTCTAACCGCTGGCGGAAGAGGCGGACTTGGAAATTGGCATTTTAAAACCCCTACCTTACAAACTCCACGTTTTGCTCAACCTGGTGAAGCAGGAAAAGAAGAGTGGATGGTTCTGGAATTAAAAGTATTGGCCGATGTTGGTTTGGTAGGATTTCCAAATGCTGGAAAATCAACGCTATTGTCTGTATTATCTGCTGCAAAGCCAGAAATTGCAGATTATCCCTTTACTACCTTAGTGCCGAATCTAGGAATTGTTTCTTATCGCAACGGTAAGTCATTTGTGATGGCTGACATTCCCGGAATTATTGAAGGTGCATCAAAAGGAAAGGGCTTGGGTTTCAGATTTCTACGTCACATTGAACGCAATTCTGTATTGCTCTTTATGGTGCCAGCAGATACCAGCAGAAGTGTGAAGGAAGAGTATGAAATCTTGAAAAATGAACTTCAACAGTTCAATCCTGAGCTGATGCAGAAACCACATTTACTTGCCATTACCAAGGCAGATATGCTGGACGAAGAACTAAAGGCGGAAATGAAGTTAGATTTGCCGAAAGTTCCTACATTGTTTATTTCATCAGTTGCCCAACAAGGAATAACAGAGCTTAAAGATCTACTCTGGAAGACCATTAACGAAGAATAGTATTCTTTTTTTCTATAGATTCATTTTCTTGCCCCACTCCAATCCTCCCTAATGTCATTATTTAAGCTTTTCTGTCCATAACTTCCTCGTTTCTGCGAGGCACGAAGCAGTCTCCTTGCCGGTTTTGACGCTTATAGCAGCAAGGAGGTTATTCGCCTGTTTATATTTTTTCAATGGTGTTCATGAGCTCTCCCGCTGTTACGGTATCGGTTATCTTCGCAAAAAGCTCGCAAAAACGTAACTTTCCTTAACTTAATGACATTGCAAGCCTCTCAGATGGGAGGGAGTTGGATTTAACTAGCCTTGCATGGAGCTTAATTTATAGCCACAGATTCTGTGTTGATTTACAAACATTTTTTGTTCATTTCAAACTAATCTTGTCCTTCCGACGAAGGAGGAATCTATCTATGATAACCATCTGGCAAGTTAGCCACAGATGCACAGATTTTGAATAGAAAGGCCCTGATATCGTCCGCGTTTGCAACGCGGATGTATGAAACTAGCGATTGCATCGCCTATAATAAAGCGAGATAAGTCTTAATTCGATTATCCTTTGCATCCGCGTTGCAAAAGCAGACGAGTGTCAGTTAGATTTAGCCACAGATGCACAGATTTTCGATACTAAGGCATAGCTGTTTATACAAATGTGAGGGGAACGGACTCTCTGACTTCCGGACTCTCTTCAAAAAATGCAGCTGTGGTCAAAACCTTAGCCATCCTAAATCCCTTAATCTGTGGCTAACAATTTAACCACCTAAACCTGTGTACCTGTTCCCAAACCAGATTAACACTAATTATTTCCCCTGATATCGTCCGCGTTTGCAACCTACTGTGTACCCACATCTTTTAATAGGAATCATGACGCTTGAAGGGTTCGTTTTTGCGAGCTTTTCGCGAAGCAATCTCCTTTTCGCAACCAGCTTCAAACCAGCAAGGAGACCGCTTCGTTCCTCGCGGAAACGAACCTGAGCGAAATCTGTCCACCTGATAGGAAATAATCGGGACAGGTCTTCCTCGCAAAAACAAACTTGAGAAACTATTATTGACTTGTGGGTACACGGTAGGTTTGCAACGCGGATGTATGAAACTAGCGATTGCATCGCCTATAATAATTAAGCGAGATAAATCTTATTTCGATTATCCTATACTACCTACATCTGCGTTGCAAACGCACAGATAAGATGCTTAGATTATAGCCGCAGAATAGGAGGTTTTGGAGGGCTAAATGTTGGTCTCAAATCGATGTTTTGGGTTTGTTTATTGCTGAGTTTTTTATGGTTTTGTATGCGATTTGTTTTGGGGTTTAGTGGTTTTTTTTTGCTCTTTATTGGTAATTTTTGTTATGGATTGACGCCTATTTAGTACGATTTTTGGTAGGTATGGAGCTTCGTTTTGCCATAGATTCTGTGTTGATTTACAAATGTTTTTATAGACAATTTATACAAATATGAGGGGAACGAACTCTCGGGCTTCCCGACTTTCGGACTCTCTTCGCCACAGATGCACAGATAAGATGCTTAGATTATAGCCGCAGAATAGCAGGTTTTGGAGGGCTAAATGTTGGTCTCAAATAGATGTTTTGGATTTGTTTATTGCTGAGTTTTTTATGGTTTTGTATGCGATTTGTTTTGGGGTTTAGTGGTTTTTTTTTGCTCTTTCTTGGTGTTTTTTGTTCTGAATTGACGCCTATTTAGTACGATTTTTGGTAGGTATGGAGCTTCGTTTTGCCAAGGATTCTGTGTTAATTAGCAATAATTCTTTGTCCGACACATTTGTTTGTCGTTCCGACGAAGGAGGAATCTAAGATTAAAAACCCTGGTATCGTCCGCTCTCCGCATCCGCGTTTGCAACCTACTGTGTACCCACATCTTTTAATAGGAATCATGACGCTTGAGGGGTTCGTTTTTGCGAGCTTTTCGCGAAGATAACCGATCCCGGCAACAGAGGGAGAGCTCATGAACACC